>Ga0307308_10000130_pt1 | contig 22970 bp, 20 predicted proteins | sample ER_DNA_195_FD_194501 | JGI IMG/M metagenome (GOLD analysis project Ga0307308, IMG submission 194501) | Bulk soil microbial communities from the East River watershed near Crested Butte, Colorado, United States - ER_DNA_195 | ecosystem: Environmental > Terrestrial > Soil > Floodplain | place...
GCAACCCAGGCGTCACCGAGATCAAGAAGATGCCCAACCGCGGCCACTCGCTGACCATCGACCACGGCTGGCAGGAGGTCGCGCAGACCGCGCTCGACTTCGTCAAGCGGTTCGTCCCGGCCGAGCCGAGCTAAGCCTGCGTTGATCTGCCGCTCGGCCGCGCCCTGCCTTCTCGTTGGGCCGCGCAGCCACGCCAGCTAAGCTCGAAGCGTGGTCGCACCGCTGCGTAGCTCGTTCAGCGACCGGCGGATCGCGGTCGTGGCTTCGCTGGCGGTTCTTTCGCTGTTCGTGGTCGCGTTGGTGGTCGCCCGCGTCCTCTACACGCGGACGTTCGACCAGACCGGAATCGCGTGGAATCTGTTCCTTGCCTGGGTTCCGTTCCTGCTCGCGCTCGTCGTCTACGCTCGGGCGCGATCCGGGATCACCCGCCCGGCGCTCCTCGCGCTCGGCGGCCTGTGGCTGCTCTTCTTTCCGAATGCGCCGTACATCGTCACCGACCTGAAGCACATCGGAACAAGCACCGGGATCCCCGTCCTCTACGACGTCCTGCTCCTGTCCGCAGCGGCCTGGACGGGACTGCTGCTCGGCCTCACCTCGCTCTTCCTCATGCACGCGGTGGCGCGGCGGTTGCTCGGTGCCGTGAGCGCCTGGGCGCTCGTGGTCGGCGTTCTCGCGGCCAGCTCCTTCGGCATCTATCTGGGCCGCGTCCAGCGTTGGAACTCGTGGGACGTCTTCATCCGTCCGGAGGCGCTTGTCGGCCAGATTGCCAACGGGTTCCACGCTGCGCCGCTCGCGCTCACGGTGCTGCTCACCTCGTTCCTGCTGGCCAGCTACCTCGTCTTCTACTCGTTGGCGCGAATGAGCGCCCTCATTCGCGATTAGTTCCCGGGTCGACGGCGGTCTCATCGGTAGCGTCTGATGAGTCCGAGTGGAGGGAGAGAGATGCCTGAGCACAAGACCGGAACGCGTGAGGAATGGCAGGCGGCCCGGGACGAGCTGGCCAAGCTCGAGGCCGAGCAGGCGGAACGGAACGCGGAGATCAAGCAGAAGCGGCTCGATCTCCCCTGGGTCGCGGTCGAGAAGGAGTACGAGTTCGACACCGAGGACGGCAAGAAGACCCTCGCGGAGCTGTTCGACGGGCGTTCGCAGCTGCTCGCCTACAACGTCATGTTCGGCCCCGACTACGAGAAAGGGGCCTGTCCCGGTTGCACGAGCCTCGCGGACGAGCTGAGCGGCGGGCTCGTCCACCTCAACCATCGCGACGTGACCCTGATCTGCTTCTCGCGGGCGCCCATCGAGCGCCTCGCTGCCTACAAGAAGCGGATGGGCTGGGAGTTCCCCTATGTCTCTACCTACAACACCGACTTCCCCTTCGACTACGGCCTTGCGCTGACCGAGGAGCAGGCGCAGCAGGTTCCCGAGATCAAGGAGATGATCCACAACCCGCCCGAGTTTCTCGTGGAGTGGTCGGGGCAGGTCGGTGCGCCGCTCGAGGACGGTCTGCGCGAGAACCCGAGCTGGATCGCCTTCGCGCGCGACAACGGCACCGTCTATCACACGTACACCGTGTCAGCGCCTGACCCGTTCGTCGCGCCCTACTTCAATTTCCTGCTCGACCGGACCCCGAAGGGCCCATCCGACGAGATGAGCGCCTGGCGCAAGGACGAGTACCCGGGCTGATGGACCAGCGCGAGAAATGGCTCTCCGCTCGAATCGAGCTTCTGGCCGAGGAGAAGGAGCTCACCCGCAGGAGCGACGAGCTCGCGCGGAAACGGCAGGCGCTGCCCTGGGTAGCGGTCGAGAAGGATTACGCCTTCGAGACGGAGCGCGGAACGAAGTCGCTGGCCGAGCTCTTCGACGGGCGCGATCAGCTGCTCGTCTACCACTTCATGTTCGGCCCGACGGTCGAAGGCTGGCCCGAGGCCGGCTGTCCGGGTTGCTCGTTCACCGCGGATAGCCTCGACGGTGCGGTCGTCCACCTTCCGCCTCGGGGTGTGACGTTTGTCGCGGTCTCCAGCGCGCCGCTCGAGAACCTGCAGCCCTACAAGCAGCGCATGGGCTGGAGCTTTCCCTGGGTCTCGCAGGGCGACGGCGACTTCAACCTCGACTTCTCGGTGTTCACCGAGGAGGAGCGGAGGACCGGCACCGGCTTCAACTTCGGGACGCCCAAGCACGCTGCCGAGATCGACCTCACGCGCGACGAGCTGCACGGCCTGAGTGCGTTCGCGATCGAGGACGGGGTCGTCTACCACACGTACTCGTGCTACGACCGCGGCACGGACGTCCTGAACGGCACCTGGCAGCTGCTCGACCGCACGCCGAAGGGGCGCGGGAGCGACCCCGAAGGTTGGCCGCGCCTACACGACGAGTACGCATGAACCTTCCTCCGGTCGTTTCCGAGACGGAATGGCAGGCGGCGCTCGACGCGCACCGCGCCAAGGAGAAGGAAGCCACCCGGGCTCGCGACGTGCTCGCCGCCGAGCGTCGCCGGCTGCCGCGGCTCCGGATCGACAAGGAGTACGCCTTCGAGGGGCCCGACGGCAAGGCGACCCTGCCCGACCTCTTCGGGGGGCGCAGTCAGCTCCTGCTCTACCACTTCATGTTCGGGCCGAACCAGGACGCCGGCTGCGACGGCTGCTCGATGGTCCTCGACCAGATCCCCAACCTCGCCCACCTGCACGCCCGCGACACGTCCTTCGTGGCCGTGTCCCGCGCGCCGCTTGCGAAGATCGAGGCGTACCGGCAGCGGATGGGCTGGACCGTCCCGTGGTACTCGTCGTTCGAGAGCGACTTCAACGTCGACTTCGGCGTCGGGCCGGAGACGCCGCAGCCGGACGTCTACCAGGACGGCGAGATCTTCGGCCTCAGCGCCTTCCTGCGCGAAGGCGACAGCGTCTACCGCACCTACTTCACGACGCAGCGCGGCGTCGAGCACCTCGGCACCGTTTGGACCTTGCTCGACGTGACGCCGCTCGGCCGGCAGGAGAGCTGGGAGGACTCGCCTGACGGGTACCCGCAGACGAAGCCGTACGAGTGGTGGCGTCGCCACGACGAGTACGAGGACACTTCGGCGCCTGCCTCCTGAGGCCGGCCTTGACCAAAGGCCACCGAGAGTTGTAGCGTCGCTGGTTCAAGGGCGCGTGTCTGCGGCCGTCGTGCCTGAAGGTCGATCGGGACCGGTCGCGTGGTGCACTTAGGTGGGCGAGCAGGACCAACGTGGCGGCAGGGCCGCTGCCGGTCGCCGCCTGGTCCGACCCGGACAGTCCTTTGGAGAGGCAGAGTCTCTAGTGCGGCTAGAGACCGGAAAGGACCGGCATGCACCAACACTACGACTCCGCAACGAACACCCAGGTAAACACCGACGAGCAGGGAGTCGTCCGAGGCCTGGTGCCCGATGAGCCGTCTGTCTCGGGCGCAGCGACTGCCCAGCTCGCCGCACAGGAGTACCTCGAACAGCACGCCGAGCTGCTGGGAGTCGAACCGGCTGCGCTCGAAAATCTCACGGGCGCGCGCGAGGCACAGCCGGTGGATGCGGGAAGCGAGTTCCGGATCCACACCGAGAAGCAGCAGTTCGACACGACAACCGTCGCCTACGACCAGACCTACTTCGGGCTTCCGGTCTGGGAGGCGAGCGTGGCAGTTCACGTCAAGCAAGACCCGTACCGTGTCATCGCCGCGACGTCGACACGCCATCCCGATGTCAGCGTCGAACGCCCGCCGGAGGCGGCGCTCCATCGCTTCAAGGACATCGACGAGAAGACGCTCGCCCAGCTGCTCGGGCTCAAGCCCGGGTCGAAGGCCGCCAAGTCGCTGAAGATCACGGGGACGAGGCTGGTCGTCTACCAGTACGAGGCGGCCAAACGGCAGCCCGGGGCCGAGGTACCGACGGAGGACGAGCTCACCCCCCACGAGCACCCGACCCTGTCGCTCCCCCCGGTTCCGGCCTCGATCACGGAGGACGGCCACTACGTTTCGGCGGTCGTCCACTTCCAGCTCGGAACGCAGGAGTATCCAACGCTGAACTGGCGGGCGATCATCGACGTGACGACCGGTGCCGTGCTCCATCTCCTGGCATTCGTCGATGACGTCAAGGCGCTCGTCTTCGAAGAAGATCCGATCACGACGGCGCCCAGCGGCCCGTTGCCGAGCGCCGCGAGTGCCCTCCTGAACCCGAAGCGGGCGAAGGTATCGCTCCTGGACCTGAATCCCCCTTCGGGCGGGACGCAGGCACTTCAAGGCTCAATCGTCAAGGTCGGCGATGTGGAGTTGCCGACCGTCGTGCCACCGACAGAGCCGACCGGCGTCGACTTCGACTTCGATGCGCGCACGAACGACTTCGCAGCGGCGAATGCGTACTACCACTGCGATCGCTTCTTCCGCCTCGTCAAGAGCATGGGGTTCAACCTGGCGAGCTACTTCGGCCCCACCCCGTTCCCGAGCGCCGTCGATCACCGCGGGTTCGGAGGCACGGGCAACGTCATCAACGCCCATTGTCTCGGGCTCCCCGGGGGCACGGGGATCTCGCTGACCGCGTTCGCGCTCGCAGACCTGGGTGACCTCGTCCACCCGATCGGGATCGCGTGCGACTGGCGAGTCGTGCTGCACGAGCTCGGCGGGCACGGAATCCTGTATCCGCACGTCCATTCGCCGAACTTCGGCTTCTCCCACAGCGCCGGAGACAGCTTTGCGGCGATCCTCAACGACCCCGTCAGCGTCGCCCCAGACCGGTTCGTCACGTTCCCGTGGGTGAACATCGGGAGGCGCCACGATCGGCCGGTCAACGGCTGGGCGTGGTACGGGCTGAACGACGTCGGCGGCTACTCGACGGAGCAGATCCTCGCGACGACACACTTCCGCATCTACCGCTCGCTGGGAGGCGATGCCCCGCTACCGGTCGGGCTTGGTAGCCGGGAGTTCGCAGCGCGCTTCGTCTGCTACCTGATCCTTCGTGCCGTCGGCAGCCTCACGCCGGCGACAAACCCACCCAAGGTCGATCAAGGCTGGGTACAGGCTCTCCTCGCGGCCGACCTCGGCGACTGGACGAGCGAGGGCCACATCGGCGGCGCGTACGGAAAGGTGATCCGCTGGGCCTTCGAGAAGCAGGGCCTCTACCAGCCGGCGGGGACGATGCCGCCGGTGAGCACCGTGGGGCAGCCGCCGCCGGTCGACGTCTACATCGACGACGGCCGCCACGGGGAGTACCAGTACCAGCCTGTGCATTGGGAGTGCCAGGCGATCTGGAACCGCCGCCACCCGGACGGCATGACGACGCACGAGGATCCGGTCGTCGGCAAGAACAACTACGCCTACGTGAAGATCAAGAACCGCGGGACGCAGCAGGCGACGAACGTCGTCGTGAAGGCGTTCCACGCGAACCCGACCATCGGCCTCGTCTACCCGACCGATTGGACGCCGATGACGACGGCGCAGAAGGCAGCTCCCAACGTTGCGCCGAACAACACCGCCGAGAAGATCGTCGGGCCGTTCAAGTGGAAGCCCACCCAGGTCGGCCACGAATGCATGTTCATGATCGTGTCCGCCAAGGCCGACCCGAGCAACGTGAGCAACTTCTTGGCCGGCGAGACGATCCCCGAGTGGCGGCTCGTCCCGCACGACAACAACATCGGTCAGCGCAACGTCACACCGGTTCCCTTCCACAACCACAAGCAGTGGATGCAGGCCGTCGCGAAGTTGCGCTTCACGCTGAAGAACCCGCACAGGCGCGCGGCGAAGATGCGTCTCGCCCCGACCCTTCCGCGCGTTCTCGCCAAGCGTGGCTGGAAAGTCGAGCTCCTGTCCGGCAAGGGCGAACCGATCAAGCGAGGGACGCTCAAGCTGGCGGCGGGGGAGAGCAGGCAGATCGCAATGAAGCTCGTGCCAGGAGAGCCCTTCACGGCGGCCGAGGTCGCCAAGTGGAGGGATGCCGTGATCCGGATCGAGGGGTATGCCGACGGCATCCTCATCGGTGGCATGACCTACCCAATCGCGCGCGAGCGCAAGGCCTAGCCAGCGGGCCGGCGCAGGGCGCCAGTCAGGGGAGCCGTCCGATCGGCGGGCGGCTCCCCGTACCGTCGTCGCGCTATGCAGATGCACCCGGTGCGAGACGTCTTGCGCCTCGCCGCCGGGCTCGCCGGTGGTCGGCCAGGATCGCTTTGGCCGCGTTTCTCCCGGGGCCGCCGGTGATGCCGCCGCCGGGATGTGCGCCCGCCCCGCACAGGTAGAGGCCGCGGAGCCCGGCAAGCCGGTAGCGCGCGTGGCCGAGGAGGGGCCGCCAGGCGAAGAACTGGTCGAGGGCGTGCTCACCGTGCATGGGGTGTCCGCCGGTGACGCCGTATTCACGTTCGAGGTCCGCAGGTGTGACGACGCGGCGGGCGACGAGTCTGTCCGTAAGGCCCGGCGCGTAGGCCTCGAGCGCGCGCACGGTCGCGTCCGCTATACGGTCGGATGCCGCCTCGTCCCAGTGGCCGTCGCGGAGGTGGTGTGGCGCGTACTGGAACAGCACGGTCATCACGTGGGTGCCGTTCGGCGCCAGCGAAGGGTCCGAGAGCGTGGGGATCGTCGCCTCGAGATACGGCTCCGCGGAGATCCGGCCGTACTTCGAGTCGTTGAATGCCAGCTCGAGGTAGTCCAGGCTCGGGGCGATGACGATTCGCCCCCGCAGGCGCTCATCGTCGACACCGCCGATCTGCGGGAGGCCGTCGAGGACGAGTGTCACCTTGGCGACCACGCCGGGTGCGCGGATGTGGTCCGCACGCCAACCCAGGGTCGGGCCGACGTCGGCCGGGTCGAGAAGACGCAGGAGGGTTTGCCTGGGGTCGGCGCTCGAAGCGACGATCCGTGCATCGATCTCGTCGCCGCTCGCCAGAGCGACTCCCTCGACGGAGCCCCGCGCCGTGCGGATGGCAGTGACGTCCGCGTCGCATCGCACTTCCGCACCGTGGCTTCGTGCCGCGGAGAGGAGCGCGTCGGCGAGCGCTTCCGGCCCGCCACGCGCAAAGACCGTGCGCCCCGCCGCACCTCCGCCGGAGGCCGAGTCCCAGAGGAAATTCAGCGCCGTTCCGGCTGACCGGGGCCCCATGGCCGAGTAGCGAACGCCGCGAGCGCCGAGGACGCCGCGAAGCGCCTCGTCCTCGACCGCCTCGCTCACGAGGTCCGCGACGGACATGGGCATGACTCGCAGCGTCTCGCGGACCTGCGGGCCGCCGAGGCGCCGCAGCGCGTTCAACAGCGTCAGGCCCGCACCGGCGTCTGCGAGAGACGGCGAAGCCAGATCCGGCGGCTCGGTCGCCTGCATGCGAGCCACGAAGCCGGCCAGCGAGCGAATCGAGCGGTCGAAGGCGATGAACGCGTCGGCGTCACGCAACTCCCTGGCTGTCCTCACCGGGTCGCGCCACAACGTCAGGCCCGGGCCGTCCGCGGAGGGAGCGAACACCACGACCTCTGGCTCGATGACCTGGAAGCCGTGCGCTTCCAGCTCGAGGTCTCGGACGACGCCGGCACGGAGACCGCCAACGCTTTCGGCGGTCATGAGTAGACCGCCTGCACGATCACGGCGCTCGAGGACGAGCGTCCGCAGTCCCGCCTTCCCCAGATAGGCCGCCGTGACGAGGCCGTTGTGACCGCCTCCGACGATGATCGCGTCGTAAGGCATCAGGCGGCCTTGCCGGCCTTGAGCGAGCGCACGACCTGCAACGCTGCGAGCCGCCCCGACGCCCCCATGATCCCACCGCCCGGGTGCGTGGCCGAGCCGCACATCCAGAGGTTCGGCAGCGGCGTCTGATACCGCGCCCACCCCGGCACGGGCCGGTTGAAGAAGAGCTGCTCGAGGGAGAGCTCGCCCTGGAAGATGTTGCCCTCGGAGAGGCCGAAGCGCTCCTCGATGTCCTTGGGGGTGAGCACCTGCGCATGCAGGATCAGGTCGCGGATGTTCGGCGCTCGCTCCGCGATCGTGTCCACGACCGTGTCTCCGAATGCCTCACGCCGCGCGTCGTCCCATTCGTCCCCGTCGGCCAGGCCGTAGGGCGCGTACTGGACGAAGCAGCTCATGACGTGCTTGCCCGGCGGCGCCATCGACGGATCAACGAGGGTCGGGATGATCATGTCGATGTACGGACGCCGGCTGAAGCGCCCGGACTTCGCATCGTCATAGGCCTGCTCCATGTAGTCGATGCTCGGGCTGAAGCTGATCGCGCCACGCAGGTGGTCGCCGTCGCCGGGGAGGCACGTGAAGTCGGGAAGCCCGTCCAGGGCGAGGTTCACCTTCCCGCTGGAGCCGCGGTAGCGGTAGCGGCCGACCTCATCGAGGAACGACGAGTCGAGGTGAGCTGGCGGCACGAGTCGGTCGAACGTCTGGTGTGGATCCAGGCTCGACAGGGTCACCCGCGCGGTGATCTCGTCGCCCGCGGAGGTGACGACACCGGTCACTTCGTCGCCGCGTGTCAGGAGGCGCTCGACGGCGGCCTCGGTCCGGATCTCGGCGCCGAACGACCGCGCTGCGCCGGCGATCGCCTCGCTGACCGCGCCGGTTCCGCCCCTCGGTATGCCCCAGGCACGGAGGACGCCGTCGATCTCGCCCATGTAGTGGTGCAGAAGGACGTAGGCCGTCCCGGGAGAGCGGATCCCCTGGAACGTGCCGATGATCCCGGAGCCGCTCATCGTGGCCTTGAGCGGATCGGTCTCGAACCACTGGTCGAGGAAGTCGGCGGCGCTCATCGTCATCAGCTGGATGAAGACCGCCTGCTGTTCCTGGGGAAGGTCGTTGAACGCGCGCGCGAGACGCGCGACCGGGAGCCATTCGCGGGGATGGAAGCGGCCCGGGTCGGGCGGGACCATGGACAGGATCGGCTTGACGAACTGCGCCATCTCGAGCATCAGGCGGCTGTACTCGTCGTAGGCTTCCGCGTCGCTCGGGGACCAGCGGCGGAGCTCGCGCAGCGTGCGACCGTGGTCGTTCACCCGCCAGAGGTAGTCGTCGTCGAGCGGCGTGAACGTCCCGTCGAGCGGCAGGATCTCGAGCCCGTGCTTCGGCAGCTCGAGCTCGCGGACGATCTCGGGGCGGAGCAGCGAGACGACGTACGAGGCGACGCTGAACCGGAAGCCGGGAACCACCTCCTCGGTCACCGCCGCCCCGCCGAGGACGTGGCGCCGTTCGAGCACGACGACCTTCAGGCCGGCTCGCGCGAGGTACGCCGCAGCCACCAGCCCGTTGTGCCCGCCGCCGATGACCACCGCGTCGTACATCAGCGGCGACCCTAACTGCGCCCTATAGTTGCCGCGCAGATGAGTCTCGCGTCGACCATGGCCAAGCCGTTCGACATGTCATTGGTGCAGCGCGGAGCGCGGTTACGGCGCAGCTCCTACTTCGAGGCCACGCAGCGCTACGGCCCGAAGGGTTTCACCGTCTACAACCACACGCTGTTCCCGACGAACTTCGACGACTTCGAGGCGGAGTACTGGCACCTGCTGAACCACGTGACGCTCTGGGACGTGGCCGTGGAGCGGAACGTCGAGGTGACCGGGCCCGACGGCTTCCGCTTCGCGCAGCTCCTCACCTGCCGCGATCTGAGCGGGTGCGCGGTCGGCCAGGCCAAGTATGTGCTCATCACCGGGCCCGACGGCGGGATCCTGAACGACCCGGTGATGCTTCGCCTCGACGAGAACACGTTCTGGTTCGCGCTCGCGGACAGCGACGTGCTCCACTATGCAAAGGGCCTGGCCGCGAACGCAGGGATGGACGTCCAGCTCTCGGAGGCCGAGGCGGACCCGCTCCAGATCCAGGGGCCGCAGTCGAAGGACGTTGTACGCGACTTGTTCGGCGACGAGATCCTCGACCTCCGCTACTACCATTTCCGCCGCCTCGATCTCGACGGCATCCCGGTCATCCTCACCCGCACCGGGTGGACCTCCGAGGTCGGGTACGAGCTCTATCTCCTCGACACCTCGCGCGGGACGGATTTGTGGGAGCGGATCATGGACGCGGGCCAGCCCTACGAGATTCGTCCGACCGGCCCGGTGGACATCCGGCGGATCGAGGGAGGCATCTTCAACTGGGGCGCCGACATGAACTACGAGAACAATCCCTTCGAGCTGGGGCTGGACCGGCTGGTCGACCTGGACACCGAGGCTGATTTCATCGCCCGGGACGCGCTGGCGAGGATCCGCGAGGAAGGCGTGAAGCAGAAGATCGTCGGGATCGAGATCGACGGCGAGCGGCTGGACATGAACGCGACGACCTGGCCGGTCTCGGCAGACGGCGCGAGCGGAAGGGTGACCTCCGCGGTCTACTCGCCCCGCCTCGAGAAGAACATCGGCTACGCCTGGCTGCCGATCGAGCACACCGAGCTCGGAACGCATCTGACGGTCGAAACGCCCGAGGGCGCAAGGGGGGCGACGATCGCGCCGATGCCCTTCGTCGACCCCGAGAAGCAGATTCCGAAGTCGTAGTCGTGTCCGTCGGAACCGCGTTCTATCCGCGCGCGGCACCGCTCAACCGCAAGCTGCAGTGGCGCGAATGGTCGGGCTATCTCGCTGCGAGCGCGTACCACGACTCCCACGAGATCGAGTACAACGCTATCCGGGAGGCGGCTGCGCTCATCGACGTCTCTCCGCTGTACAAGTACCTCGTCTCCGGTTCGGACGCGACGCGGCTCGTCGACCGGGTGATCACGCGGGACGCGGCGAAGCTCGCCGCCGGCCGCGTCTACTACACGTCGTGGTGCAACGAGGACGGCCGTGTCGTCGACGACGGGACGGTGGCCCACCTCGACGACGAGAGTTATCGCTGGACTGCCGCCGACCCGTCGCTGCGCTGGTTCCGGATGAATGCGCGCGGCCTGGACGTCGAGATCGAGGACGTGAGCGACCGGGTGGCTGCGCTCGCGGTGCAAGGGCCGCTGAGCCGCGGCGTGCTCGAAGCGGCCACCGAGACCGCGTGGGGGGACCTCAAGTACTTCGGCCGGCGCGCCGCGCAGGTCGGGAGCATCCCGGTCGACGTCTCCCGGACGGGCTACACGGGCGACCTCGGCTACGAGGTCTGGGTGGAAAGCGCAAACGCGCTGGAGGTCTGGGACGCCTTCGTGCGCGCCGGAGGCCCCTACGGCGTCAGGCCTGCCGGAATGCTCGCTCTCGACATCGCGCGAATCGAGGCGGGCCTGATTCTGATCGAGGTCGACTTCGACTCGGTGCGACGGGCGTTGATCCCCGAGCAGTCGTTCTCGCCTTTCGAGCTGGGCGTCCTCGGCCGCTTCGTGGACTTCGAGAAAGACGCGGCTTTCGTCGGTCGTGGTGCCCTCGAACGCGAGCAGGAGGGCGGCGGGCCTCCACGGCGGCTCGTCGGCTTGGAGCTCGAATGGGAACCCCTCGAGGAGCTGTACCGCGCGAAGGGGCTGACACCGGCGATGGAGACGGCACCCTCGCGCGTGCCGGTGCCGCTGTACGCCGGGCGCCGTCAGATCGGCAAGGCGACGAGCACGACGTGGAGCCCCGTCCTGAAGAAGGTGGTGGCGCTGGCCTCGGTCGAGGCGGACCACAGCGAGCCTGGCACGAGGATCGACGTCGAGTGGACGGTTGAAGCGCGGCGCAGCCAGACGCCGGCGACGGTCGTGGAGCTGCCGTTCTTCAACCCGCCGCGCAAGACAGCGACGTTCGCCGGCCCCTAACGCCTTTCGCCACTATTCCCGCAGATGAGGAGCCTGTTCGTAGCGGCTGCGGTCGTCGCCCTGCTCGCGGTGGGCACGGTTGCCTCCGCCGAGCCCGAACCCCAGGCGCCCTGGGGGCGGAGGTCGGTCTCGCTGATCAGCGCCACCGCGTCGCAGCGCCTCGTCAAGCTGCACGTGAGGGTCCGCGGCGCGCGGCGCTGGGTGATCTTCGTCGATGGGCGTCCGGACGGCTGGTCGACGAGCACGATCGGGTTCGCGCGCGTTGCCAGGCCCGGCCGGCACCGGATCTCCGTCGGGATTGCGGGGCTCCGATCGCGGACAATCGATGTCACCCTCCCTGCTCCCGGAGGCCCGGTCGTGGCCGCGGCGGGCGATATCGCCTGCGATCCGTCGAGCTTCTACTTCAACGAGGGCCGCGGTCTGGCCCGCCGGTGCCACCAGCGCGCGACGTCTGATCTCCTCGTCAACGCGGGGCTCAAGGCGGTGCTCCCTCTCGGCGACCTGCAGTACTACTGCGGCGCGGAGGCGGCGTTCATGGCCTCGTACGACCCGAGCTGGGGCCGCGTCAAGGCGATCACGCATCCGACTCCCGGGAACCACGAGTACCAGGCCAGCGGCGGCTACGGCTGCGCGCCGCCCGGCGGTCAGGGCTACTTCGCCTACTGGGGCTCCGCCGCGGGCGCTCCTTCGCGTAGCTACTACTCGTTCGACGTCGGCTCGTGGCATCTCGTCTCGCTGAACTCGAACTGCGAGGCGGTCGGCGGCTGCGGAAAGGGCTCGCCGCAGGAGCGCTGGCTTCGCACCGACCTTGCGGCGCACGCGCGCGACCGCTGCACCCTCGCCTACTGGCACCAGCCGCCCTTCAGTTCGCGGGTGACACCGGCCGGCACGCCGAAGACGATCGCGCTCCTGCAGGACCTCTACGACGCAGGCGCCGAGGTGCTGCTCAACGGCGACGAGCACCAGTACGAGCGCTTCGCGCCGCAAACCCCGCAGGGCGTCGCGGATCCGGCCCGCGGCATCCGCGAGTTCGTCGTCGGCACCGGCGGTGAAGATCTCCGCCCGTTCGGGACACCCGTCCCGAACAGCGAGGTCCGGCGGGACGACACCTTCGGCGTCCTCGAGCTGACGCTGCTCCCAGGGAGCTACACCTGGCAGTTCATTCCGGAGGCCGGTGGTACGTTCACCGACGGCGGTTCGTCTCCATGCCATTGACCGAGCCCAGCCCAGAGAACCCGCTCCGCGGCTCCTGCCTCTGCGGCGGCGTCACCTTCGAGGTGACCACGCCGTTCCTCTGGGCGAACCACTGCCACTGCTCGCGTTGCCGGAAGCACTCCGGCGCGTTCGGCGGCACGCAGGGCCGTGTCCCGCGCGAGGGTTTCCGCCTCCTCTCGGGCGAGGAGCTGATCAGTGTCTACCGGCCGGGCGACGGTCGCGTGAAGGCGTTCTGCTCCGTCTGCGGCTCGAGCCTGTTCGGCAACGAGTGGCCCGAGGGCGACGAGATCGCGATCCGGTTGGGCGCGCTCGACGGCGATCCCGCGATTCGGCCACAGCTTCACGTCTTTGTCGCGTCACGCGCGCCCTGGGACGAGCTCCCCGACGACGGGCTGCCGCGGCACGAAGAAGCCGCGAGCTAACTCTTCACGGAGGCGCGTCGTCTCAACGGGTAGTCCGGACCGGACTACGGGCGGGAGGGGCGATGCTCAGGTACCTCGTCAGGCGAATCCTCTGGGCAATCCTCGTCTTCATGGCGATCACGTTCGTCACGTTCGTGATCTTCTTCATGGCCCCGAACGACCCGGCGCGGACCGTCTGCGGAGGAAGCCAGGCAAGTCCCCTGTGCATCGCGCAGGCGAGGGAGCGGCTCGCCCTCGACCAGCCGATTCCCGTCCAGTACTACCGCTTCTTCAGGCATATCGTCGTCGACCGCTCGCTCGGGAGCTCGATGGCGCAGGGCAACCGGGTCAACGACACGATCCTGCAGGCCGCTCCGGTCACCGGCTCGCTCGTCTTCGGGGGCGCCGTGCTCTGGCTGCTGATCGGGTTGACGGTGGGCATCTACTCGGCCCTCAAGCCGCGCTCGCTGCTCGACCGGGGGGCCATGATCTTCGTCCTGATCGGTGTCTCCGCGCATCCGATCTGGATCGGGTTGATCCTCGAGTACTTCTTCGGTGTCAAGTGGCACATCACGCCGATCGCCGACTACGCGAACTTCTGGGGCGCGCCGAAGGGGTCAGGGCAGCCGGGCGGGCCGACGCAATGGGCCTACCACCTGATCCTGCCGTGGTGCACCTTCGCGCTCCTGTTTGCCGCGCTCTACGTCCGCATGATCCGCGCGAATGTGATGGAGACCCTGAACGAGGATTACGTGCGCACGGCGAGAGCGAAGGGCGCCTCGGAGCGGCGGGTGCTGTTCTCGCATGTGTTGCGGAACGCGCTGCTCCCGGTCGTGACGATGCTCGGGATGGATGTCGGCGTGGCGCTCGGCGGGGCGGTCTTCACCGAGACCGTGTACCAGCTCCACGGGCTCGGCTGGACGCTGACCAACGCCGTTTCGCTCAATGACTTCTCGGTCGTAGAGGGCATCGTGGTCTTCGCGACGATCGCGGTCCTGTCGCTGAACCTGCTCGTCGACATCCTCTACGCCTTTATCGATCCGCGGATCCGCCTCGCCTAGCGGCGCAGGCCGAGGATCAGGCGCGGCCCACCGCGAGCAGGACGAGGTTGCTCATCCGTACTCGCCCGTCGGCGTCAGCGTGCCCGGACGCGGCCTCGGCGATCTTGGCCCACGTCTCCGCCTGGACCTCGGGCGGGTGCTGCTCGACGAGCCCGGTGATCGGCGCGACGATGTCATGCGTGTAGCGCGCGAACTCGTCCGGCGAGTCCCACTCGAAGTCGACGTTCAGCTCCTCGACCTCCACGTCCGTGAACCCGCCACCCTCTAGCAGCCCTCCGATCGCGTCGGGTGTCGGCCGTGAGAGCGGGCCGGGTGTTTCCGGCGGCGGAGGCGGCACGTTCAGGTGCTGCAGAGCCGTCCTCATCGGCACGGCGATCATCGGCGACCGCTCAGGCGGGCCCCACGAGGAGATCGCCATCTTGCTGCCGGGAGCGAGGAAGCCCCGGACCCGCGCGGCGACCGCTTCCCCCTCGGGCTCGAAGATGATCCCCCAGCGAGAAAGCGCCGCATCGAAGCTCTCCGGGGGGTAGTCGAGCGAGGACGCATCGTTCTCCACGAACTCGATGTTCTCGACGCCCGCAGCAGCGGCGCGCTCGCGGCCGAACGCCAGCATGCCGGCCGAGATGTCGGTCGCGACGACCTTGCCCTCGGGACCTACGACCTTCGCGGCGGTCAGCGACGGCTCGCCGTACCCGGCGGCAACGTCGAGTACCCGGTCGCCGGGCTCGATGCCGGCCAGCTCGACGAGGCGTTTGCTGACATGCAGCGTGGCCTCGTCGATCCTCTCGTTCCACTCGCGCCAGCCCTTCGACGCCACTTCCCAGTCGCTCCGTTGCTTGGCGCGAAACTCGCCTGGATCGATCTGCGTGGCACCCATCCCGGTCCTCCCTCGTTCGACTGAGGGCGAACCTACTTCATCGGCGAGGTCGTGTTAAATCCGGTTGCCGTCAACAACCGAGACCTGGAGGCGAACGATGAGGGGAAAGCTTCGAGGTGCTTCAAGGCGACGGGTAGGAATCGTCGCCGGTCTGTTTGGCCTGGCCGTGCTGGTGCAGGCGGCCGTTGTCATGGCGGGAGGGTCAAGCCACGCGACCGGTCAGGTGGCCGCGAGCGGCTCGGCGCCCGTCGCGATGGCCGGTCCGTCCGGCCGCGTCTTCGTGGGGCACTCGTACAAGAACGACGTCTCGCCGGCGCTTGGAACGATCCCGGCGCTGCCGCTCAAGGCCGCACCCGAGCGGGAGGCGGCGTCGAATCCGCGGATCGGGAGGCATCGCGACGCCGCCGACCCGGTGGTCCAGCGCACGCAGGCACCGGCGAGCATGCCGGCGCCGACGCTGAACTTCGACGGGATTCCCTTCCCTGGAGTCGGCTGCAACTGCGCCCCGCCGGACACGAACGGCGAGGCGGGCGCGACGCAGTACGTCCAGATCGTGAACGAGGGTTTCCAGGTCTTCAGCAAGTCGACCGGAGCCTCGCTCTACGGGCCTGCGGGGATCGCGACCTTGTGGAGCGGCTTCGGCGGCGTCTGCCAGAGCGCCGGAGACGGCGACCCGGTCGTCCTCTACGACCAGATCGCCAACCGCTGGATCATCAGCCAGTTCGCCGGGACCTCCGTCCCCACGGACGAGTGCATCGCCGTCTCGACGACGAGCGACGCGACCGGCACCTGGTTCCGCTACGGCTACCACCTGGGCTCGAATTTCTTCGACTACCCGAAGCTCGCGGTGTGGCCGGACGCGTACTACATGTCGATGAACGTCTTCAACTCCTCGGGTACGGCGTTCCTCGGCCCGCAGCCGTTCGCGTTCAACCGCAGCGCGATGCTGTCCGGGAGCCCCGGGACCTTCGTGACCACCGGGATCACCGGCGGCTCGTCGGAGGAGGCTTACCTGCCTGCCGATCTCGACGGGAGCACCCTGCCGTCGGCCGGCGCGCCGGAGTCGTTCGTCGAGTGGCCGAATGGCGGCGCCTACCGGATCTACCACTTCCACGTGGACTTCGGCACGCCGTCGAATTCGACGTTCACGCTCTTCGCCACTCCGGCCGCGGCGGGATTCACGCAGCTCTGCCCGACGACGCGGGCCTGTGTGCCCGAGCCGAACGGGTCGACGGTTGACGCGATCGCCGACCGGATGATGTTCAGGGCGGCCTACCGCAATTTCGGCGACCACGAGTCGCTCGTGACCAACTACACGGTCAGCTCCGGTGGCGTGGCCGGGATCCGCTGGATCGAGCTCCGCAACGTGACGACGGGGCCGGTCGCCGTGTTCCAGCAGAGCACCTACCAGCCCGACACGACCTGGCGCTGGATGGGCAGCGCTGCGATGGACGCCTCGGGCGACCTCGCGCTCGGGTTCAGCGCGTCCAGCGCGACGACCGTTCCGCAGCTCCGGTACGCGGGGCGGCTCGTGGGTGACCCGTTGAACCAGCTCGCCCAGGGCGAGGCGACGCTCTTTGCGGGTGCGGGGAGCCAGACCGCCACGAGCAATCGCTGGGGCGACTACAGCGACCTGACGATCGACCCCGTCGACGACTGCACGTTCTGGTACACGAACGAGTACTACCCGGCGGGCTCCTCGCAGTTCAACTGGCGGACGCGGATCGGAAGCTTCAAGTTCCCGACCTGCGGCGGGCCGCCACCGCCGCCACCGCCGCCGCCTCCTCCGCCACCACCGCCTCCGCCTCCGCCACCACCGCCTCCTCCGCCACCACCGCCGGGGCCGGTGAGCCAGATCACGGGGACCGGTGCAACGTGCAGCCAGTTCTCCGCCGGGACTGCAATCACGCTGTCCACGGTGCGCTACACGGCGAGGAACGGCCGGATCCGGTCGCCGAACCCGAGCGCCTTCGATTACTGGGTGCGCGTGAACGCCGCAGCGGGATCGAACACGGTCGTCATCTCCCAGGCGATCACGACGGGCAACTTCAGCACGCTGTTCGGCCTGGGGTCGGGCAGCGCGGTCGACAACCCGGCCTGCGCGGTCGTCTCAGGCGCGACCTTCACGGCCGCGTCGGGGAACGGCACGTTCACGGTTCGGTGGACTGCGCCGTCGGCCGGGACGTACTACATCGGGGTGCGGCTGTCGACCTCGGCCGTCAATCGCAAGCCTGTCCCGAATCCGCCGACGGTGCACTACTCGTTCTCGACGGGCGGTGTCACCGGCTCGACGAGCGGGATCGACCTCTCGCAGTAAGCAGCGCTAGGAGGCGCGCCGCTCCTTCCGGTAGCGGCGCGCCTCCTCGACAAAAGCCTCGAATAGCCGCGCATCCTCGCCCGCCTCGGGGTGCCAGAGGACGCCGAGGGCGAACCGACGCGAGGGGTCTTCCAGCGCTTCGACGGTCCCATCGTCGGCGTGCGCGGCCTCACGGAGGCCCGAGCCGATCCGGCCGAAGCCCTGGTGATGGTGCGACTTGACCGGCGCGTGGTCGCCGAGGAGAGCTTCGAGCCGAGTGCCCGGCTCGAGCGAGACGTCGTGGTCGGCGTACTCGCCCGGCGTGTGCTTGTGCTCGTCGTGGCCGACGATGTCCGGGAGGTGCTGCACGAGGTCGCCGCCGAGCCCCACGTTGAGGATCTGGCTGCCGCGGCAGACCGCCAGTACGGGCATGTCGCGTTCGAGTGCTGCCTGGAGCAGCGTGAGTTCCGCGCGGTCGCGCTCCTCGAGCACGCCCTTCGTCTCGGGATGCAACTCCTGGCCGTAGTTCCCGGGGTCCAGATCCGAGCCGCCGGAGAAGACGATTCCGTCGAGCACTTCGAGGGTCTCCTCGACACCGTCGCCTGGCGGTATGAGCACCGGCCTGCCTCCCGCGCGCTCGACCGCCCGCGTGTAGTCGGTCGGCACGAGCGCAGACTCCTCCTCCCAGGCGCCGAAGGCGGCGCGCTGGATGTCCGCCGTGATGCCGATCAGCGGTCTCATGCGCGGCGCACGCCGACCGCGAGATGGAGCCCGTCGGGAGTGATCTCGTGCACGCCGTAGTGAGGGTATCGCTGTCGGAAGTCGTGCTTCACGCGGTTCCAGAGCTCCGCGCGCATGAAGATGATGAACGGCGGGTTGGCGGCGAACTGCGGCAGGGAGCGAGGATCGACCACGCCGCCGATCTGGCTGTCTTCGCGCGCGAAGAGCTGCAGGCGCTGCATCCAGATCTCGGGGGTGCCCCAGACGTAATACGCCAGAGAGCCCTGGTCGGCAGCGATGTAGAACCGCTCGCCCGGGATCCCGCTGTGCGACTGGACGAAGCGGCCGGTGCCGCCGATGTCGTCGCCGTAGAACTGGCCGGAGTCGATGAAGTCCCAGCCGATGACGCCGTTCCAGGCTCCGATCGCGAGGAGCGCGGCGATCGCCACGGCCGGGGCCGCCCGTTTCAAGAGGCCCGCGAGCAAGCGGATTGCCTCGGCCACCAGGTACGCGACAAACGGAAGGATCACCAGCATGCGCGGGTAGTCGGGCGCCTGGCCGACGAGGAACGCGAAGACGAGCCAGAGCACGAGGAAGCTGACGAGCGGGAACACTGCCCAGGGCGGGCCGCGGCGGCGGATCGCCTGCACCAGCAAGGTCAGCACGCCGAGCCAGAGCAGCCCTCCGGTGAGCGGGTCGACGATCCCGTGGCCGAAGTTCGGATAGATGAACGCCTCGTCGACGTGGTCGTTGTTGAACGCGCCGAGTCCCCACTCGATGTTCTTCGCGATCCCGCCCCAGACGCTGTCTTCGAAGACCCAGCTCTTCTGCAGCTCCCGCCCGTCTTTCGTCAGCAGCAGCGCCTCGCGCTGGTGCTGCTTCAGGTCGGCCGGGGCTTGCAGGTACGCGACGACGTAGGGCAGCGCCACCAGGACGAAGCCCGCGATCGCGACCGTGGCAAGCCGTCCGAGCCGCGGCGGGCGGTAGACGATCGCGAGCACGACGAGGAACACCACCCAGAGCGGAAAGATCATCCGGCCCGGGAAGTGGACGTAGTAGCCGAGCCCGGCGACGCCGCCGCCGAGGAAGGTCGCGAACAGGTTCCTCCGCCGCAGCCCGTAGAGCAGCAGCGCGAGCGCGGCGACCTCCACGAGAACGGGCGTGTTCTCGCGCATCGCCATCCGGCTGATCATCCCGAACGAGTGGTTGAGGCCCAGGACGGCCGAGGCGACGAGCGCCCACGGGACGGCGAGGAGCTGGCGGAAGAGCGCGTACGAGATCCCGATCGTCAGCAGGCCGGTCAGCGCGTGGAGGAGGCGCATGTGGTCGAGCGTCACGCCGCCGAAGAGGTTCCCGAGCTTCCCCCAGACGACCAGCAGCGCGACTGGATGGCCGAAGTACTCGCTGAGCCCGAACATGTCCGGGTGCGGCAGCGAGGCGTACTTCTTCGCGTAGTACATGATCGCGACCTCGTCCGAGTTGACCTGGACGGGCAGCGAGGCAAAGCGGATCAAATAGAGCGGAGCGAAGACGGCCACCAGGCCGAGCGGCGCGAGCAGGTCGAGGCGCGCTGGCCGCGCGATCGGCTCGTAGAGCGCCGCGCCGGCGAGCACGAGCCCGAAGAGCCAGAGCAAGCCGACGGCCAGGCCGAAGCCGTCGGCCGCGTACAGCGCGACCGAGGCGACCCAGAGCAGTGCGCCGATGCACGCGATCCAACCCCTCCTCACGGGAAGATTCTGGCCGACCTCCGCGTTCGTGAGAAGATCGAAGTGGGAGTGCATTCGAAGGGAGGACCCTATGGCCCTGCAGCTTGGCGACACCGCGCCTGACTTCCAGGCGGACACGACTGAAGGCCCGATCAACTTCCACGAGTGGATCGGCGACTCCTGGGCGGTGCTGTTCTCGCACCCGAAGGACTTCACGCCCGTTTGCACGACCGAGCTCGGCTACATGGCGAAGGTCAAGCCCGAGTTCGACAAGCGCGGGGTCAAGATCATCGGCCTCTCGGTCGACACGACGGGCGACCACGAGGGCTGGGCGAAGGACATCGAGGAGACGCAGGGCGAGGCGCCCAACTACCCGATCATCGGCGACAGCGACTTCAGCATCTCGAAGCTCTACGGGATGCTGCCGAACGAGGTCTCGGGCGACCCGAAGGACCGCACGCCGGCCGACAACCAGACCGTGCGCAATGTCTTCGTGGTTGGGCCGGACAAGAAGATCAAGCTGATCCTCATCTATCCGATGACGACCGGCCGCAACTTCGACGAGGTTCTGCGGGTGATCGACTCGCTGCAGCTGACCGCGCAGCACAAGGTCGCGACCCCGGTCAACTGGAGGCAGGGCGAGGACGTGATCATCGCGGGCTCGGTCTCGAACGACGAGGCGAAGGAGATCTTCGGCGACTGGGAGTCACCGAAGCCGTACATCCGAATCGTCCCGCAGCCGAACTGAGGGCCGCCGAGGCCGGACCCAGCCCGGTGTCAGGTCTTGCATTCCGACAAATCTCCACTGTGACGAAAGTGTGACAACCACTTCCGGCCACTAGGCAGGCTGCCCACGTAGGGCTAGCGTCGTCGGATCGCCCGGCCCCATCGGATCTCCTACCCAGGCGCGATCTACCACATCATCGTTCGCGGCAACGCGCGCCAGACGGTCTTCTGCGACGACGCGGATCATTGGGGCTTCCTGGCGATGCTCAATCACGTTCTGGAGCGATACCGCTGGCTCCTCTACGCGTACTGCCTGCTCGGCAATCACTACCACCTGGTCGTCGAAACGCCGCTCGCGAATATCTCGATCGGGATGCGTCAGCTGAACGGCCTCTACGCCCGCCGCTTCAATCGCCGGTACGAGCTCGAGGGCCACGTGTTCCAGTCGCGTTTTCGCTCGATCCTCGTCGAGAACGACTCCTACCTGCTCGAGGTCTGCCGCTATGTCGTGCTCAATCCAGTCCGCGCGGGCGTCTGCGATCACCCAGGCGACTGGCCGTGGTCGAGCTGCAACGCAACTGTGGGTAGGAGTGCATCAGCGGTGCCGCTCGCGCTCGACCGGCTCCTCGGTCTCTTTGCCCCGGCGAGACGAGCTGCGCAACGTGCCTACGAGGAGTTCGTCTTGGCCGGGGTCGCGGACGCACTCGCGGATCGCGTTCGCGGGGAGCGCCTCGGCAGCGAGGACTTCCTTCGCAACGACTTCGGGCACGACGAGCCGATTCCCGAGGTGCCTCGCGAGCAGTGGCTGCCGGAGCCGCCGAAGCTGGGGGAGATCTTCGCGACGGAGAGGCGGCCCATCGCGACGGCCTATCGGCGCTACGGCTACACGCTGCGGGAGATCGGGGCGTTCCTCGGGTGCCACTACGCGACGGTGAGTCGGGCGCTGCGACAAGAAGAAGCAGGTTTGTCGGAATGCAAGACCTGACACCGGGGTTGCGGCCCTGCAATCCAGTTCGGCGGCTGGGTCGTAGTCCCGTACGTGAGGAGAGCGATGCTGGCCGTAGCAGTCGTCCTGCTCGCCGCAGGCTGCGGTGGGTACGGCGGCAAGTCGAAGTCGAGCAGCACCGAGAGCAGCGGTGGCGGCGGAGGCGGCGGCGGGAAGACGACCGTCGCCGGCTTGCCCTCGAACAATCACGGCACGAAGTCGGTGAGCAACGAGGCCGAGGTCGAGCTCGACGACTACTACTTCGAGCCGACCGTGCTCAAGGGCAAGCCTGGCTCCAGCGTCACCCTCGAGCTGAAGAACGAGGGCTCGGTCGAACACAACTTCACGATCGGCTCACAGGGAATCGACAAGGATCTCGAGGCCGGCGAGGACGCGAAGGTGAGCGTCACGATCCCGAAGTCCGGCGTTGTCTCCTTCTATTGCAAGTACCACAAGAGCATGGGCATGGCGGGCGCGCTGACCGGGGGCGCCAACGGCGGCATGACCGGTAGCGGCACGACCTCGACTGAAGAGACTTCGACCGGCAAGGGTTACTAAGGCGCCGACTAGGGACTAAGCCGGACCAAAAGTTCACCGAGCCGGGTGCGCTTTCGTCCCCGGCCTCCGCTGACCTTCGGCTTCCGCCTAGTGCCCTCAGAGACCGCTTCGTCCTACTCGCGTCCCGTGCTCGGTGCAGGCGGGAAACTAGAGCCCGACAGGTCCGAGCGCAAGGCGTCTGAAAGGCGAAGTTCGGAAAATGCGGACGAATTATCTTTCGAGTTCCTTGAGGAAGCCCCCGCCGCCGATCACTCGCCCGGCCTCCTCCGCCGCTGCGTCGCGGAGAGCCCGGTCGGAGGTCACGAGCCACGCGCCCGGATGGTTCGGCACTTCTCGGATCAACCAGTCGTCCGCGCTCTCGCCGCCGGAGCCGATCGCGCCCGCGGGAGCCTCGCCGTCGAAGACGATGACCGCTTCGTGCCCGTGGCGCTCGGCCCAGGCGCGGGTGCGCTCGACGAGCTCCTCGTCGGAGAGATTCGGCCACCGCGAGCGCTGGACGTTGCGCCCGTCCACGAAGACCTTCGCCACCTAGGCTGGAACGGCGGCGCTGCCCAGGGCGGTTCGGAGGGAGGAAACGTACTCCCTGAGCGCGTTTGCGCCGCGCTCGGCCGCCTCGACCGCCGCGGTGCCGATGACGACGCCGTCCGCGAGCTCGGCGGCCGCGCGTGCCTGCTCGGGCGTCGAGATCCCGAATCCTGCGTAGAGCGGCAGCTTCGTCGCTGCGCGGGCGCGCTGGACGAGAGCGGCCAGTGCAGGGGAGAGCTCGTC
>Ga0307308_10000132_pt1 | contig 22900 bp, 23 predicted proteins | sample ER_DNA_195_FD_194501 | JGI IMG/M metagenome (GOLD analysis project Ga0307308, IMG submission 194501) | Bulk soil microbial communities from the East River watershed near Crested Butte, Colorado, United States - ER_DNA_195 | ecosystem: Environmental > Terrestrial > Soil > Floodplain | place...
TTTTCCGCTTCTGAAAACTCGCGCGATTAGCTCAGTGGTAGAGCGCTTGCTTCACACGCAAGAAGTCGCAGGTTCGAACCCTGCATCGCGCACCAGGCTTATTATTCCGAGGCGACGCGATTAGGCTCGCACAAATTCTATGGCTCTTATTCAGGAAGTTCTCGAAATCGTCAAAAAGCGTAATCCCAACGAGCCTGAGTTTCTTCAGGCAGTGACCGAAGTGCTGGAATCGATCCGTCCCGTGATCGAGCGCAACAAGAGGTACCGGGATGCCAAAATTCTGGAGCGTCTCGTCGAACCGGAACGCATGATTCAGTTCCGGGTTCCATGGATTGACGATAAGGGCCAGATACAGGTGAACCGGGGGTTTCGCGTCCAGATGAACAGCGCGCTCGGCCCTTACAAAGGCGGGTTGCGTTTTCATCCGACGGTGTGCGCGAGCATCATCAAGTTCCTCGCGTTCGAGCAGGTTTTTAAAAATTCGCTCACTGGTCTGCCAATGGGCGGCGGCAAGGGCGGAGCCGACTTTGACCCAAAGGGGAAATCAGACAATGAAGTCATGCGCTTTTGCCAATCGTTCATGACCGAGTTGTTCCGACACGTCGGTCCGCATACCGATGTGCCTGCGGGCGATATCGGTGTAGGCGGGCGCGAGATCGGTTATCTCTTCGGCCAATACAAACGGCTGGCGAACGAATTCACAGGCGTGCTAACCGGCAAACGGCTCAATTGGGGTGGCTCTCTGATGCGTCCGGAGGCCACCGGCTACGGTGCGGTTTATTTCGCGCAGGAGATGCTCAAAACGCGCAATGAAACTATCGAGGGCAAAGTCTGCACGGTCTCGGGAGCAGGTAACGCCGCGCAATTCACCGTGGAGAAATTAATCGAATGCGGTGCGAAACCGATCACCATGTCCGATTCGAGCGGGTTGATCTACGATAAGAACGGCATCACGGAAGAAAAACTGGCTTTTGTCAAAAGCGTCAAGAACGTGCGGCGGGGGCGTATCGCGGAGTACACCAAAAAATTCCGAGGCTCAAAATATGTGGCGGCCCAACGGCCATGGGGAATCAAGTGCGATTGCGCATTTCCCTGCGCGACGCAGAACGAGATCACTGGTGAAGACGCAAGAAAACTGATCGAGAACGGTTGTTACCTGGTCTCAGAAGCGGCCAACATGCCGAGCGTCCCGGCGGCTGTGGATCTTTTCATTGAGAAAAAAATTCTCTTCGGTCCTGGCAAAGCGGCCAATGCCGGGGGCGTAGCCACGTCCGGGCTTGAAATGAGTCAAAACTCGATGCGTTTGCCGTGGCCGCGCGAGGAAGTCGACTCACGTTTGCGTCACATCATGTCCACGATATTTAAGAACTCTTGGGAAACAGCCGCCGAATACGGACAGCCGGGTAATCTTGTCGTCGGGGCGAACATCGCCGGATTCGTAAAAGTCGCCGACGCCATGCTCGACCAAGGTGTCGTGTAATCGCTTCGCGGTGAGGCCCTTTTTTGACTCTGTTTCGATAAAGACAGGCGCGTGAAACCTGGTCGTAATCCGTATAATTGAGTGTATGAAGACAAACCTTGTTGATCATGCGGAGACAAAATTCGTTTTCGCAGAGCGTGGGACAAAAACTAAAATGAAATGGCCACTATTCGTGTTGGTTTTGATCTCCGCCGCGTTCGGTGCAGGTGGGTGCGCCGACTATTACGGCGGTTATTACGGAGCTGGATACGGGCCCGGTCCTTATTATGGAGGTGGCCCGTACGGGCGCGGTTATGCGGCTAATGGCCCATACGGAGCCGGTTATGCCGGTTCCCCTGGCTATGTCGGCTACCCAGGCTCCGTCACGGTCGCGGTAGGCGATCGGCCATATTATACTCGTGGTCCTGGGTATTACGTCGGGCGGACCTATTACGTCTGGAGGCCGGGACACTGGGGGACAAACCGCTACGGTCAAAGAGTCTGGATCCGCGGGCACTACGTCGTGCGCGGATACTGATCGAGTAGTATTTTGTGGCAGCTGACGCTTAAACGATTGGCTGCGTCAGGCCCCACCGCGCCAGCCGGAAATGCACAGCCGTTGCCAGGCAACCTAAGCCGTAGCGTACGCTACGGCGAAAATTGATTGATGACGCCTCGGGCATGTACCGAGCCGGACACGTCACTTCACCGATCGCGCAGCCAAGGGCCATGATCTGCGCGAGAATTTGGTTATCGAACACAAAGTCATCGGAATTTGTGTCCAGCGGCAGCCGCTCCAACAATTGGCGCGAAAATGCACGATAACCAGTGTGATATTCCGAAAGTTTCGCGCCGATAAGAAGATTCTCCACAAGCGTCAGGGCACGGTTTGAGACGTATTTCCACCACGGCATGCCACCGCGAAGTGCCCCTCCCCCGAGAATGCGCGAAGCAAGTACACAGGGATAAAGACCGCTCGCCACTAGAGCCGCCATCGCTGGAATCAACTGCGGCGTGTACTGATAGTCAGGATGGATCATGATAACGATGTCTGCGCCTGCGGCGAGTGCCAGACGATAACAGGTCTTTTGGTTCGCGCCGTAACCACGATTCTCCGGATGCACCTCTACTTGCACATGCGGCAGGGTCCCCGCGATCGCTGCCGTCTCATCGTGGCTCGCGTCGTCGACGACGATGACCAGATCGACAATGCCATGCGCCATGACTTCATCGTAAGTCTGGCGCAATGTACGCGCTGCGTTATACGCCGGCATCACTACCACAATTTTCTGGTTGTCTAGCATCGCCGTACGAGCCGTTTGATAAGTGTTATTCTGAGCAAAGGGAAGAATCTCAGTTCGTATTTGAACTCATCGCCTGCAGCAATAGACAGAGATGTTTCGCTTCGCTCAACATGACAGACCAGTCGTGACATTGTCGTAGTCGAATATGCGTTGGATCGTTAGGTTGCAACTTCGATGACCATTTTTTACGATCCAAATTGTCTGGAGTATTCGAGCCCGGGACATCCGGAACGGCCAGAGCGTATCGCCTGCACGGCGCCATTGTTAAAGGAGCGGCACCCTGACTGGAAATGGCAGCAACCACATGCGACGACCGATGATGAGTTGTTGCACGCGCATTCGCGTCAGCATATCGAACGCATCACGACTGCGCGGGAGAATTTCGATCTCGACACGCCATTTTATCCGAAGATCGATACATACGCACGTCATTCGGCCGGCGCTGCGGTTGAGGCAGCGCGCACGGCATTGCGCGGAGAATTCGCGTTTAGCCTGATGCGACCACCCGGACATCACGCGACGCGGGATCGAGCGATGGGTTTCTGTTATTTCAGCAACGTTGCCGTAGGTGCGCTCGATGCATTGGAAAAAGGCGCCGAGCGCGTTGCGATTTGGGATTTTGACGGGCATCACGGCAATGGGACCGAAGCGATCGTAGCACACAACGAGGGAATTCGGTTTGCGTCGATTCATCAATTTCCAGCATATCCAGGGACAGGAGCGAAATCCCTTGCGAACATCGATAACTATCCGCTCGCTCCTTTTACCCCGCGAAATAAGCATCTGAATGTTGCGAACTATTCGCTGGAACAGCTTCTTAAGTTCAAACCCGATTTGCTGCTTGTTTCGGCGGGGTTCGACGCCTATGCACGCGATCCGCTGTTGCAGATGAGTCTCGAACACGAAGATTTCGCGAAATTCGGGCGGTGGTTGAGCCAGATCGATGTTCCGGTCGCAGTCGTTCTCGAAGGCGGTTATAGCAGCGAACTACCGGAGCTCATCGATGCATTTTTAACGGCTTGGCAGAGTTAGCGGCTTACCCCTTATTGCGCGTTCCAGTTCTGTCGCGGCGTTTTCGATTTCGGTGTAGCCATATTGGCGAGCCCTGGCCTTCGCTGCGAGCAGCCCACAACGGTGAACATTTTCAAAATCGCCGTACGGAAATTTGTATCTGCGCTTCGTATTCTCCGAGTAACGATCGTCGATCCCTAGATGCCATTTTGCATATTCACTGAGTCCGTGTGCGCGAATAAAATTATTCTCTTGGTCTGTTGAGGGGCGATGTTCACTCCATGCGCCTTTGTGATCTCTAATAACGTAGCCCTGTCTGATCAGTTGTGCGGCGAACAGGAAGGCCGTTTCATTTAACCTTACGTTTTTGCGCGACTGCGCGCGGACATCGCTGATGCCAAAGAGAAGAATTACGACCGCGACCGAGCGGACATGAACATATTGCAGTAGAGCCGCTTTCATTGGATCGAGGCGAAACGTTTGCCTCGGACCCGGAACTGGCAAACAGTATTCGCTCCAGCGGGCCGTAGCACAGCTTGGTAGTGCGCTTGAATGGGGTTCAAGAGGTCGCGGGTTCAAATCCCGCCGGCCCGATAACATTGAGTACCTGATTGCCCGTGTTTTACGTTTACGTGTTGCGCAGAAGTAAGACGAGTCGCCGCTACATCGGCTCGTGTGAGAATCCGTACGAACGTGTTCGGCGCCACAATCTGGGTCATTCCAAAGTCACCCGCCACGGCCTCTCATGGACTCTAGTTCACAGCGAGAGCTTTTTTAGTCGTGCCGATGCCACAAAAAAGGAGCGATATTACGAATCAGGTCGAGGTCGGGACGAACTCGATCGGTTAGATCGTAGTGCAGTCGCCGCGGCGACAGGTCGTGGGTTCAAATCCCACCAGCCCGATAAATCTTTGGCCACGGATCAACACAGATGAAACACAGACTGTTCCTGGTAAAGATAGAAAACTACCTGTGTAAATCTGTGTTCATCTGGGGCTGAATGTTAAGCGCTGGAATTGTCGGATTGCCGAACGTCGGGAAATCGACGCTTTTTAACGCTGTTACGCGTACGCACAAAGCTCCGGCGGAAAATTATCCATTCTGCACAATTGATCCGAACCTCGGGATCGTGACGGTGCCCGATCCGCGGCTGGAGAAAATCGCTGCAATTTCACATTCAAAAAAAATCACGCCCACGGCCATTGAATTCGTGGACATCGCTGGTCTGGTTAAGGGCGCGAGCGCGGGGGAAGGGCTCGGTAATCAATTCTTGCAGCACATTCGCGAAGTGGACGCCATTGTCCAGGTAGTGCGTTGTTTCGAAGACACCAATGTGCATCATGTCAGCGCGACAATTGATCCAGTTCGCGACATCGAAGTCATTAACACCGAGCTCGCGCTTGCAGATTTGGCATCTTTGCAGAAACGCCGCGACCGATTGCAGAAGCAACTGCACGCAGGTGACAAAACAGCGAAGATCGAAAACGCCGTCATCGAAAAACTATTGGAGCATCTCGATGCGGCAAAGCCGGCGATCACTGCGGAATTGAGCCCGGAAGAGAAAACAATCGTACGTGGATTTTTCCTGTTGACCTCGAAGCCAACGATCTTCGCGTGCAACGTCGCCGAAACGGATTTGGCCGCTGCAGCTGACGAAGTCAGCGGCCCCGGTTACAACGTCGCGACACGCGTCAAAGCAGTCGAGGATTACGCGCGACATCATTTTGCAACCGAGGCCATCGTGATGAGTGCGCAGCTTGAAAGCGAACTTGTCGATCTCGGTGAAGATGAAGCAGCACAATACCTGCGCGGTCTTGGCGTAGAAGATACCGGGGTGCACGCGCTCATTCGCGCCGTCTATCACCTGCTCGGTCTGCGCACATTTTTTACGACAAGTGAAAAAGAGACGCGTGCCTGGACCATTCACGAGGGCGACAAGGCACCCACCGCTGCCGGAACCATTCACTCGGATTTCGAGCGGGGTTTTATCGCGGCGGAAACAATCCATTACGATGATCTCGTTGAGCTCGGTTCTTTCGCGAAGGCTCGCGAAGCCGGCAAACTGCGGCTGGAAGGAAAAGACTACGTTGTGCGCGACGGCGACGTGATTCTTTTCCGGTTCAATGTGTGACCCAATACTGAACCACACTCATCTCAATCCTCTCTTTCACACGGAGAAGCGGACACGAAGCGCCTGGGGAGGAGTTCGTCGATTTATTCGCCGAAGTACAGAATTCGGCCGCAATTTTCGCAGCTTACCATTTCTTTTCCTGCTCTGACCTGCGAGGCGGTGGCGGTCGTCACTTTCATGTGGCAGCCGGTGCAAACGCCGTGCTCAATCGCAACGACAGCCGCATCGCCTTTGCTTTTGAAGAGACGTTCGAAGCGGCCAAGCAAATCCTCGTCGATCTTCTCCGCCAACTCGGAGCGCTCCCTCGTTAAGGCTTCGAACTGGGATTCCAAAGCTTTCGATTTTTCGTCGAGGTCAGCTGTTTGTCGGGCAATCGATTCTTGAGCCGCAGCTGCTTTCTTTTCTTCTTCAGCCAAATCCGCCTTGATCTTGTCGGCTAGCACCATGAGCTCCAACTCATCATCCTCAATCTTTCGAATCTCATTTTCATACCGATCGATCTCGTGCCCGATCGCTTGGAATTCGTCGTTCTTGCGCGTCTGATATTGCTGGGTCTTGAGACGTGAGACCGTCTCGGTGCGAGTTCCCACGTCCAGTTCGAGTTTCTTGCGATCCATTTCTACATGTCGCGCTCTTTGCTTAAGGGCTTCAACGCTGCCCCTGCTTGCCGCCAATTGCGCTTCCAAGCTCGTGCGCCGCAGCGGTATGGTCTCGATTTCGGTGCGAATCTGTCTGATCTTTTGTTCGCGATCTTGGAGAATGAGCAGTTGTTCCAATTCGGAATGCACGTGCGCTGAAGTTATTGACTCGGCGCAGCGCCGTCAATCACTGCCCGGTGGACTGAATTTGCTCAAACGCGCTGAGGACTTGCTCTGGCCGCGCGCGGACGGCGATGTTCTCGGTGAGATTCACCCAGCGAACGATGCCGTTGGAATCAATTAGAAACTCCGCGGGTCGCGCAATGTCCGCACCTTTCGGTCCCGCGCCGGGATGCAGCACATCGTAACGCCGAATAATTTGCGCTTTGGGATCGGAAAGCAGCGAGAACGTGTAGCCGAGCTTCTGCGATTGTCGGCGGTTGATCTCAGGTGGATCGACGCTGATGCCGACAACGCGAATGCCGCGCGCATCAAACTCCGGAAGCTTTTGCTGGAAACTCCGTAACTCGGAGTTGCATAGCGGTCACCAAAACCCCCGATAAAAAATTAGTGCGACCGCTTTCGAGCTGGAAAGCAAATCGCCCAAGCCAACCGGTTTTTCATTTTGATCAAGTAAAATGAAGTCCGGCACTTTTTGGCCAACGTGCGGCGCCTGAGCGGAGAGCGGAACCTGGTGGAGGACGTAAAAGATTTCGTAGCAGAAAAATGCGAAAAGAAACAGACCGATCGCCGTGAGGATCGACCCGAAGATCTTACCACGATAGAGTTTCGGCCGGCTAAAAGCGCGAAAAAGGCCGAAGATCAACAACGCAGTGCCGATTCCAAGAAGCAAAAGATTTGCCCATGGAAAATCGCGGGTGATTGGAAAACGGGCGAAGAATCCATAAGACAACAATCCAACGACGGTGACGACAAACCCAACCCAAATCAGCCAGTTCCATTTCCGTTTCATGCCGATCTTGGGGTGGCCATTCGTAAGATCCACCGGTAAAGCACGAACGCGGTAGCAGCGAACGCGACGCCGCCGATGAAAACCCCGGCCGTTTCAAACCCCGGACCCACCAGGGCAAGCGGCGCAGCTTTGCCGGAGAACACAACGATCGCAGAAAGAATGACGCCGATGATGCTCTCCCCCACGATCAAGCCCGACGCGAGAAGCACGCCAAGCTGTTTCGTCGCTTCGGGCTTTGGAGTGCTATTAGCGCGTTGGTCGAAGAACCAGCCAACAATCGCACCGACGACAATCATCAACGTACTTTGCGTCGGCAGATAAATTCCGAGGCCAACGGCCAACGGCGGAACGCGCATGTGCTTTGTCGTGCGCGCGAGGATTTCGTCCAACAAAATGATACCGATGCCGATCAATCCGCCGATTCGGATCAAGCTCCAATCGATGTCCGCGGCAATCACGCCTTGTGCCAGTGATGAGATCAGACCTGCCTGAGGCGCTGGTAATGGATGGGGACGCAGCTCGGCGCCCGGTGCACCGACGAAACCGTAAGCGTGATTCACAAGATCGAGCACCGGCGGAATTACAAACGCGCCGGCAATGACACCGATGACCAGCGCGACCTGTTGTTTCCACGGCGTCGCATCGACTAGTTGCCCAGTTTTCAGATCCTGAAGGTTGTTGTTCGCGATCGCGGCGACGTTGAAGATGACCGCAGTGGTAAAAAGTGCGAAGGCCATGAGTGATTTGCTTGCATCTGGTGACACGTAGGGTTTTACGCCAATCACGAGCAGCAAGGCAGCGCCGATCACCACCAGGATGCCAATACCGGACAACGGGCTGTTGGAGGAACCGATCAGACCCGCCATGTAACCGCAGACCGCTGAAACGAAGAAGCTCATCAACACGACATAGGTGACGCCGCCAATGATGAGCGTTGGGAGATGCGCACCGAGACCGCTCGTGTTGCCAAAATAACCGAGTAACCACCCGATCGGTAGCATACACACCAGGGTGACAAGACCGACAATGCCGATGGGAATGTCGCGCTCGGTGATTGGCAGCGTGTCGGCCTTACCGGCTTTGCGCGCGCGTGAGGCAGCCATCGCACTCGCCAGCCCGCTCGCAACCGGCTTTACCAATTTCAGCAGCGTCCAGATCGCCGAAACGCCAATCGCGCCAGCGCCGACGAAACGCACTTTCGTGCTCCAGGTCTTTTGCGCGAGTGTAGCGGCGGCTGTCGTGACATCGCCGGCGATTGCTGAAAAATGCGGGACACCCCAGCCCCAACCAATCAGTGCGCCAATCAACATCGCGATTCCAACCGAAAGGCCAACCAAATGTCCGATCGCTAACAGCGCGAATGATAGCGCGAAGTCATAGCCGCTGACTGCGCCGCGTCTTCCGATTCGAAAAGTTTGTGCGACGTCTGCTGCGAAAATTTGCGTACCGACGATCACCGCGAAGACGGCGGAGACGATCGAGCCCCACAAGACCGCGAGCAGACCAGCGCGGCCATGTTCGATATCGGAAGCGTGCGCGGAATCGCCGGTGGTGCCAACCTTGAGCACTTCAGCGCAGGCGACGCCTTCCGGATACGGCAAGTCCGACGTCGTCACCAATGCGCGCCGCAGCGGGATTGAATACATGACACCGAGAATTCCGCCGAGAGCGCAGATCCAAAACGAGGTCCAGAACGGAAATTCTGTCCAATAGCCGATCATGATCAAACCGGGTAACACAAAGATGATCGATGACAGCGTCCCCGCCGCAGACGCGACTGTCTGCACGATGTTATTTTCCTGAATCGTCGCGTCGCGGAAGCCGCGCAGGATCGCCATGGAAATCACCGCCGCCGGAATCGATGTCGAAAACGTGAGGCCAGCCTTGAGGCCGAAGTACACGTTGGCCGCAGTGAACACGAGCGTGATGACGACGCCTACAATCAGGCCGCGAACGGTGAGTTCGGCACGCGTGCTCTCGCCGATTTGTCGGTTAGCGTTCACGGTTCAGTAAAGCCGCCGTGGTTTGTTCCCGACGACGCGAGCGGAGGATAGTGCGGAACCGTGTTAAGGGTCAAGACGCGTGCGCCGGCTTACGCGCTGACTACGGTTCCTGATCAGAACATCTCCACAGGCGACCGTTGGATATTTTGGGGCGTTGTTTGCCTCGCGCGTTCTTCGCCGATAACAGCCACGCGCAATTCCCAGATTTCATTGTTGATCGTGCGAAATGCGCTTTCCGAAAATGAATCCGGCACTGAAAGCTTTTCCTTAAAGCGCGCAACGCTCTCTCTCGCGCGATCAGTTTGGTTGCGTGGCAACGCGGCCAGAATCCGATGCACGTTCTCGATCTCGGGAATGCGATGGCAGATCATGACAAGATCATTTCCGGCCGCAATGGCCAGACGAATTGTATCTTCGAGCCGGTAACCGGTGAGAATCGCACCCATATCGAGATCGTCGGTCATGATGAGACCGTCGAAACCAAGTTCGTCGCTCAGCAAATCTGTAACAATCCGCCGCGATAAAGTGGCTGGAGTTTTCTCAGGCTCAAAACAGGGATACCAGCCGTGGCAAACCATCATACTATCGACGTCGCGAACGAATTCGCGAAACACAGCCAATTCATTCTGATCAAGTTCTTCACGCGTGCGATCAATTCGCGGCAATTGATAATGAGCATCTGAAGTTGCCGCCGAGTAGCCGGGAAAGTGTTTGCCGCAGCTCGAGATCCCCTGCCCTCTCATCGCTTCGTTAAATGCACCGGCATTTCGAAGGACTTGTTCGACGGTCTTGCCGTAGCAACGGCCGCGCAACGAATTGTCGGAGTCGTCGTCAAAGGAGATGTCGAGCACGGGGCATAAATCCAAATTGAACCCGAAGAGGCGGAGCAAACGCCCGGTGATGTCGCCGTGACGCCTAATCAACTCGACATCGTCCTTATCTCGGAGTTGTTGAGCATTCGGCGGTTCGTTGCCGATCAAGCGTAATCGCGAAACGCGCCCGCCCTCCTGGTCGATGGTGATGATCGGTTGGACCTCGCTCAGGTCGCGCAAATCATCGATGAGCTTCCGGAGTTGGGCAGAGCTCTCGATGTTACGGCCAAAAAGAATGAACGCACCCGGCTGCACCCGCCGGAACAACTGTGCCGTTTTCCCGTCCAGTTCTTTGCCGGGCACACCGGTCATGATCAGTTGACCCAGCGAATTGGCCTTCATAGGTTCGCAACTTAGATGTCGATCTCCGCGGCGGAAAACAAAAAACTAAGAAAGATCGCGATCTATGGCGGAACGTTCGACCCGGTTCATCATGCGCATTTGATTCTTGCTCGCAACGCTCTCGAGACGCTCGGGCTCGATGAAGTGATTTTTGTGCCGGCGGCGACTTCCCCTCTCAAGAAGGCCGCTCCTATTGCGAGCGGCGAATCACGATTAGCAATGTTGCGGGCGGCGATTGACGGCGAGCCGAAGTTTGCTGTAGACGACTGCGAACTGCGTCGCCCACCACCCTCCTACACAATCGACACCGTTGAAGAAGTTCGACGACGGAACAGTCATACAGTCATTTACTGCCTGGTTGGCGAAGATAACGTGGACAGGCTTACGAAATGGCATCGCTTTGCCGAGTTGGAAAAAATGGTCCATTTCATTGTTCTCGATCGCACCGGCCAGTCGGCCACCCGCTCTTACCCCGTCATTGATCGTAAAATCGACATCTCGGCTACGGAAATAAGAAAGCGAGTTGCCTCTGGTGGATCTATTCGTTATCTCGTACCGCCAGCAGTGGAAGAAATCATCTGTCGCGAGAAAATTTACCTGGAGCATTCGAAATAACCCCGGAAAATTTAGCAACGATCTGCGCGGAACTCGCCTCGGACAAAAAGGCGGAAAACATCGTTGTGCTGGATTTGCGCGGCATCTCGACGTTTACGGATTTCTTTGTGATCTGCTCCGGCACGTCTGAACCTCAACTGAAAGCGATTGCGAACGAAATCGAAACGCGATTACGAGAGAACCATTCTGTGCGGCCAGTAGCAATCGATGGATTTCCCGCCAGCCAATGGATGGTGCTCGACTTCCTGCAGGTCGTTGTCCACATTTTTCACCAGGACAAGCGCGGGTTCTACAGCCTCGAAGACTTATGGGGCGACGCGCCCCGGATACAATGGGAAACGGCAGCGGTTCGCTGACCAACGTTTCTTGACGCGCAGCTACGTCGATCCCTACGGCTTTTGATCGAAGCCACGGAGTCGGACCTCCTGCGTTTGCCTGGCGGCCAAAACCGTGACGGTTATTTGGGCGATGGCGAGGACGGCGGAGTACCCTTTGTCGCGGCCGGCGACGTCGCTCCCGCCGGGGCGGGTGCTGGAGGCGGTTTAGCGTCCATTAGTTCTACTTCAAAAATCAGGGTAGCGTTGGGACCGATCTCCGCGCTGACGGAGCGTTCGCCATATGCAAGGTTCGATGGAATCCACAACTGATATTTTGATCCGACTTTCATCAGTTGAAGCGCTTCCGTCCATCCCTTGATGACGCCGTTAACTGGAAACGTGGCCGGCTGCCCGCGCTTGTATGAACTGTCGAACTCAGTGCCGTCAATCAGCGTGCCGCGATAATTTACGGTCACCATGTCGGTCGCTTTGGGCTGGGGTCCTGTTCCCTCTTTAATGGGTTTATATTCCAGCCCACTGGCAGTTGTTTTTACGCCCGGTTTCTTTTTGTTTTCCTCGAGGAACTTTCCGCCCTCGGTTTTGTTTTTCTCTCCGGCTTGCTTTTGTTTTTGTTCCATGTCTTTCTCGAATTGCGCCATGATGTCCTTCACCTGGTCTTGCGTCAGTTGCGGTTTACCAGCGATGGCGTCTTTAATTCCGGCGGCGAGGAGCTCGGGATTAATATCCACCTTCTGCCGGCTGAGGTTAAATCCAATATTCATGCCGATGCTGTAGCTGACCTTGTCCTTTTGGTCTTTGAGTTGTGGTGATTTCTCTTGCCCGAACAACGGCAATGCAAGTAAGGATGCGCTGACAATAAGAGTAAAATGCTTCATAAGATAATAGTTTCCGCGCCGGGTTTAATTAAATTAATCGCCGCAGAAAGTCGCACGCTAATGGATAAATGCCGCCCGTCAAGAAAACACCATTACTGGCAATCCAGGCACCGTTTTCTGTTGGTCCTGTCGCTCAGCACGTGGACGATTCCACCGTGGCCGCACAGTTTGTGTGCTATCAATCTGTCGCATACCGACGTTCAGAGAATCGGAAAAAGAATCTGGCAAAACGAATGTAATGGGACTATTTCCGGGCTTACTTCATGGAATGAAGGCGAAGATTTTGCATCGCTCGGCATCGGCCATTTCATCTGGTATCCGAAGGGCCGCCGCGGACCGTTTGAAGAAAGTTTCCCCAAAGTGGTAAGTTTCATTTCAAAACGAGGCGGGAAACTGCCAACACTGCTTTTGCGAAGCGGAGAACAGCCATGTCCATGGAACTCGCGTGCGGAGTTTCTTCGAGCGCAACACACCGTGGAGATGAATCAATTACGCCAGTTCCTCGCCGACACGATCGATCTTCAGGCCGAATTCCTTATTGCCCGGTTGGACGGCGCTCTGCCTAAAATGCTGGACGAAACGGCGCCTGCCGATCGACCCAACGTGCAGCAACAGTTCGACCGTGTGTCGAGAACTGCACACGGGTGCTACGCCCTTGTCGATTACGTAAACTTTAAAGGGGAAGGCGTCCTGCATACGGAGCGTTATCAAGGTCAGGGATGGGGCTTGCTTCAGGTCCTCGAAGCGATGCATGGAACTTCCGACGCTGCTGCGGTTGATGAATTCTCGCGCGCCGCGAAAGCGATATTGACTCGACGCGTGCACAACGCCCCGGCGGAACGTCACGAATCGCGATGGCTTATGGGTTGGATTCGGCGCGTGAACAGCTACAATGGCGGCTAACTTTATGCGCTCAAGAGTTTCCATACTGGTTTGCGCGTCTTTGCTGACTGTTTTCACGTGTTCAATCAACGGTCAGTTTCGTCTCTTTGGACCAAAGTCGACGCCACAACCAAAACAAATGCGCACGGCGTCGCAGCTTATTAGTAGGCAGGCACCATTGAAGGTGGATCAAGGTTTGCTCCAACAGGCGATGCCGGACAACACACGTATCGTCGTGTCCATTCCGAAGCAGCGCGCTTACCTCATGATCGGCGACCAGATCGTGGCTGACGGTCCGATCTCATCAGGCAAACGCGGTCACGGTACACCGACCGGACATTTCACTGTGATGGAAAAGGACCCGAATCATCATTCCAGTCTGTACGGCAATTTTGTGGACAGTTCAGGGCGCATCGTACGCGGCGGGGTGAGCGCCCGGGTCGATTCCGCGCCGAGCGGAACACACTTCGCCGGCGCGCCCATGAAATGGTTCCTTCGGCTAACTGGCGAAGGTGTAGGAATGCACGTCGGAATTTTGCCTGGCTACCCCGCCTCGCATGGCTGCATCCGTGAATCCGATGACGGGGCGAAATTATTTTACGACCACGTGAAGGTGGGCACACCCGTCAACGTGGGAGATTATTGAAACAAGGAGCGACGGGTTGGGCAGGTCGATTCGAACTGACAGCTGGGAAGCCGTCATTCCTTGATAATTTTCCGTCGCAACAGATCAAAAGCCACCTGGGCAGCCACTTGCTTGAATGTCTCGCGGTCGCTCGGAAAAAATAATTTCTTCACGACGATTTCAGCCGACGCGGCCAGTGCAACGTAAACCGTTCCCACTGGTTTCTCCGGCGACCCACCGGACGGCCCGGCAATTCCGGTTGTGGCGAGGCCATATGTTGATCGTGCACGAATGCGGGCACATTCGGCAAGAGCGTGCGCGACCGGCTCGCTGACGGCACCGTGTTTCTCGATCAATTTTGGGTCGATATTCAACATATCGATCTTGGCTTCGTTCGCATAACAAACGTATCCAGCGAGGAAAACCGACGACGCGCCTGGAACATTTGTGATGCGATTCGCCAGCAACCCACCCGTGCACGACTCCGCGATCGCCAGCGTCTCCTTTCGGCCGGTGAGTAGCTTTACGAGTACTTCCTCGAGGGTTTCCTCATTCGCAGAGAAGATCGAAGAACCCAGCTCTTTCTTGATGATCGTTTCAGCGTGCGAGACGACATCGGGTTCGCCGACGATCCGAACTTCGACTTCGGCTGGTCTCGCACAATAGCCGAGCTCAATCCCGGGAATTGCCTGGACCTTTCTGCCGATTGCTTCTTCAACCAGCGACTCACCTACTCCGGCAATCCTATACAGCCGCCGCTCCCGTAACGCCGAAGCCGGTACGATCGAGCGCAAGATAGGCATAACAGATGTTCGGAACATCGGCTGAAGCTCGCGCGGCGGGCCTGGCAGGACAAAAATATGCGGCGATGGAATGAGCACATTTATATTCGACCTCAAATAGAATCCCGGTGCGCTGCCGTTTTCGTTCGGAAGAACCTGCGCGCCTGCCGGGACATCGGCTTGGCGGGCAATTCCCGCAGCCCATTTGATTCCGCGTGTTCGAAGTCTTTGCTTCAGCGAACTCAGTAGTTGCGGATCCTGACGCAGTTGTAATCCGAGTACATCAGCAACCATTTCTCGCGTGATATCATCGTCAGTGGGACCCAAACCGCCAGTCACGAAAAGAATTTCACAAGCCGAAAGCAAGTCACTCACCGTTCGCCTGATGGTCTCGGTGTCTGGAACCGTGCGCCGCTCCTCGATGCGAAGACCTACAGGAAAGATCTCCCGTGCGATGAACGCCAGGTGCGCGTCCTGAACGTCGCCGAGCAAAAGCTCGGTGCCGGTATTAATGAGAACCGTTCGCATGAGCAGGAAACGCTCAACGTTCAACGCTCAACACTCAACATCCAATTAGCTCTGAATTGAACGTTCAAAGTTGAACGTTGAGCGTCGGACGTTTGGCGGCAATTGCTATGCCGCCGTTTTGTCCTGTTTCTTGCGAATCAGGGGAAGCTTTTTGCCCTCTACCACCGCTCGATTGATTGTGACTTCGGCGATATCTTCGCGGCTCGGCACATCGTACATGATATCGAGCATGATCCGCTCGAGCACCGAGCGCAGAGCGCGAGCGCCTGTTCCCTTTGTAACGGCCTGCGCGGCGAGAGCGCGCAGGGCATCTTTGGTGACTGATAGACGCACGCCTTCCATTGAGAAAAGCTTCGTGTACTGCTTCACCATTGCGTTCTTGGTCTCAGTCAGAATCGCTACCATTTCGTCCTCAGTTAGCGCATCCAGCGAACTGAGGACCGGCAGGCGTCCAACGAATTCGGGAATCATTCCAAAAGCGAGCAAGTCTTCCGGTTCGACGTGACGGATTGCTTGTTTTCGCAATGCTTCCTCGACTTCGAGCGTCGGACTGCCAAAACCCATCACTTTTTGGCCGATGCGCTTTTGAATGATTTTGTCGAGGCCAATAAACGCGCCACCACAAATGAAGAGAATCTTCTCGGTATTAACTTGGATGTATTCCTGATGCGGATGTTTGCGGCCGCCTTGAGGCGGAACATTGCAGGTGCTGCCCTCTAAAATTTTCAAAAGCGCTTGCTGCACGCCTTCGCCTGATACATCACGCGTGATGCTCACGTTGTCGGTTTTGCGTCCGATCTTGTCGATCTCGTCGATGTAAACGATGCCGATCTCTGCTCGTTTCACGTCATAATCGGCATTTTGAAGCAGTCGCAGAATGATGTTTTCGACGTCTTCGCCGACATAGCCGGCTTCGGTCAGCGTTGTCGCGTCAGCGATGCAAAACGGCACATCCAGGATTCTGGCGAGTGTCTTGGCCAGCAGCGTTTTGCCGGAACCAGTCGGTCCGATTAGCAAAATGTTACTCTTCTCAATTTCAACATCCGCAAGCGGATCGGGCTGAAATGCAGAGGACGCCTCACCCGGCGAGGTGGTTTGCAGCACTCGCTTGTAATGGTTATGCACCGCCACAGAAAGCGTCTTTTTCGCGACGTCCTGGCCAACCACATATTGATCAAGAGCGCGCCGGATTTCTGCCGGCTTAGGTACGCGGATATTGGAAGATTGGCGCCGAGCGTCTTCGTTGAGCTCCTTATCAAGAATGCTCTTGCAAACATTGATGCAGCTATCGCAGATATAAACGCCAGGTCCGGCGATTAGCTTGCGCACCTCGGCGTGGCTCTTGCCACAAAACGAGCACATGGTGAGATTGGAAGCGCGGGCCATATGCGGTTTTACAAAAAAGTCGGCGTCATCCCGCGACCTTACGCGGCAAAGCCACCTCCGCGATTTCTACCGACCGATCGCTGGAAGGCGGCGTCACGCCGTCGAGCAACTTAACTTCCTTTCGGGACTTAATGACTTCATCCACCAAACCATATGCCTTCGCCTCTTCCGCGGACATATAATAATCGCGGTCTGAATCGACCCGGACTTGCTCCTCGGTTTTTCCAGTGTGTTGCGCGATGATTCGGATCAGGCGTTTCTTCAGCTTAAACATGTAATCAACCTGGCGTTCCACATCGCTAGCCGCGCCCTGTGCGCCGCCGGAAACCTGATGGATCATGATATCGGAATTCGGCAGCGCAAAGCGTTTGCCCTTCGTCCCGGAACAAAGCAGGACCGCCGCCATGCTCGCTGCCATCCCGAGGCAATACGTCGTAACGTCGCACGTGAGAAACTGCATCGTATCATAGACCGCGAGTCCTGCAGTGACCGAACCACCCGGCGAATTGATATAGATGTTGATGTCTTTTTTTGAGTCTTCCATCTGCAGGAACAGCAACTGTGCGATGACAAGGTTAGCAATGTGATCGTCCATGGGCGTTCCGATGAAAACGATCCGATCCTTGAGCAGTCGCGAGTAAATATCGTAGCTGCGCTCGCCACGCCCAGTCTGCTCCACGACCATCGGGATCAGCACCTGGGAAATATTTTCGTCCGATACGCTCATGATTTTTCTTCTGTCACAAAGGGTCCTTGCGCCGGTTCGACGCTAACATTCGCCTTTAGGAAATCAAGAGTCTTGCCCAGTAGAATCTGTTCAGCGATGTCATCCAAAGCGTCTCTTTGTTGCAGTTCCTTGCGCATTTTCTCCGGCGAGATTTCATAACGCGCCGCCTCCTGCTTAACTCGAAGGTCAACGTCTTCCTTCGTTACCTGGATTTTTTCGCGCTCCGCGATGCGGTGGAGAATGAAATTTGTTTTCAGCCGGTGCGTCGCTAGACTCGCTGCGCCGTCGATCAGCTCTTTTTCTTTTTCCTTTAGCATCTCATCTGTGACGCCCCGGTCACGATTCCGTTGCACCAATTCGGCCAGCGCACGGCGCGTTTCATTTTGCAGGAGCGCCGGAGGCAACTCGAACTGAACCTGCTCATGCAAATACTTGACGATCTGTGATTCCTTTGCTCGCTCCATATCATGCTGTTTCGCATGTTCAATATCGTGCTTGATCGCCTGGCGAAGATCGGCAAGGGTTTTCCCGGAAAGCATTTTGGCTGCAAACGCATCATCGAGTGCTGGCAAAACCTTCTCCTTGATCTCACGCAGGGTGACGGCGTAATCCGCTTTTTTTCCCGCTAATTCCTTGACGGGAAAATCATCTGGAAAATGCACGATCACGAGGCGCGTTTCGCCGGGCTTTTGTCCAATCAACTGCTCACAAAATTTCGGCAGAAAATTGTCAGCTGCGAGATGCAGCCAGAATTTCTTGCCGCCTTGCAAATTCTTGCTGGCTTGCGGCACGATTTCGCTGATCGGCTTGCTCTCTACTGAACCTTCGAAATCAAGCACTGCAAAGTCGTTCATCTCCAGTCCACGTTCCGGGACATCCACAAAATCGGCTGATTGATCCCGCAAACGCTCGAGCGACTCATCGACCTCGGCATCGGAAACTTTTGTGTCCGGCACTTGCGCGGGAATATGCTTGTAATCCGGCAACTCAAAGTCAGGTGCGGTAACGACGGTCGCGCGAAAGCGCATCGATTTGTCCTCGCCGAACTGGACGTCTTCGATGTTGGTCAACGAAGCCACGCGTAATTGCTCCCGTTCGACTGCTTCATGATAACTTCTGGAGACGAGTTTTTTGGTCAGTTCGTCCTGGATTTCCTTGCGAAATCTTTTGTCGATCACGGCACGCGGAGCCTTCCCCGGGCGGTAACCTGGGATCTTGGCAAATCGCGCAAAGCTATTGGCGATCGCATCCCACTCCTTCGCCACTTCATCGGGCGGCAATTCAATCTGGAGCTTTGACACGGAGCCGGGCTGCTTTTCCACTTCAACCTTCATTGTGACAAAGCCACGATGTAGCGGCGCTTGTGTCAAGCGCCGGCGACGCGTTCGCCCTTCACGTAAACTGAATGCGTCTGGGGAATTCCAAACCAGTACGCCAACTCGCGATAATCTTCGCAATCGAAGATCGAAAAGTTCGCGAGCTTGCCTGGCTCAAATGAACCGATTGTGTTTCCGCGATTGAGACTGTAAGCAGCATTGATCGTCGCCGCCGTGATTGCTTCCGAAGGTGACATTTTCATCTGTGTGCACGCGAGAGACAAAATCGTCGGTATGCTTGGGGTCGGCGAAGAGCCGGGATTGAAATCGGTTGCGATCACAACCGCAAGTCCGGCCTCGATCATTTCACGTGCATGCGGATAATCTGGTGAACCGAGCGCATAGACCGAACCCGGCAACAGCACCGGTTGTACACCGGCGGATTTCATGGCCGCAATTCCGTGCTCATCTGTTTTCTCCAAATGATCTGCCGTCGTCGCTTTCATCTCCCCTGCAAGTTGGGCGCCGCCAAAATTGGTAAGTTGATCGGCATGAATTCGCAGCCTCAACCCCACATTCCTGGCGGCCGTCAAAATTCTTTTCGATTGTTCAACGTCGAAATAAGTACGCTCGCAAAACACGTCACAAAATTCCGCCAGCTTTGCGCTCGCGACCTGCGGCAACATCTCATCGATCACAAGCGCGATGTATTTATCAGGGTCCATTCCGCGCGGCACCGCATGTGCCCCGAGAAACGTCGACACAATCTCTAGCGGCATTTCTTTGTTGAGCCGCTGTATCACGCGCAAAATCTTTAATTCGTCGTCCACCGTTAATCCGTACCCAGATTTTGCTTCGATGGTTGTCGTTCCACAGCGCAAAAACCACTCTGCGTGTTTCTGAGCTGCGATGAAAAGTTCTTCGCTGCTGGCCGCTCGCGTCTTTTCTACTGTTGACCAAATTCCGCCGCCGGCCTTCGCGATTTGTTCGTATGTCTCACCGCGGGCGCGGCGCTCGAAATCACCCAGGCGGCTTCCGGCAAAAACCAGGTGTGTATGCGCATCGACAAACCCAGGGAGAACAACACGCCCGCCGGCATCGACGATTTCCACATCCCCTGCGATTTTTCCGATCTCATCGCTCGACCCTACGACATCGATCTTGCCTTCGCGGATCAGCATTCCGCCATCGCAAATGATTCCGAGTGCAGACATCTCCCGGCCAACGCGCGGTCGCTTCCCCCCGGCCAGTGTGACGAGTTGCGAAGCGTGAAGAACAGCCAGTGACTTCACGATTTGCTTAGCTTGCCTTCGACAATCTGAATGATTGTTTTGAACTGCGCTTCGGAATCGGCGCTGATTTTTCGCACTTTCTCTTGAATATCCGCTTTGAATTTCTCGGTCTTCAATTGACCGAGATTGATTCGCACGTTCAACGCCGCACCCTCGATGCACGCGCGAGTGGCTAGCGCGCCGACACCGACATCGGAGACCGAGGCCGGATTTCCTCTTTCGGCCATTTCGATCAGCAACCCGTAGGATTTAGACGCCGTTTCCATGACCTTCAAGGGAACTTCTGCTGCATATTTTGTCGCCTCCTCAATTGCCGCGGTACGCGCAACTTTTTCTTCTGTCGATTCTTTGGACAACCCGAATGCGTCTATCACTCTGTTGAACGCGGCAGTATCTTCATCCACGAGCGACAGCAGTTCATCCTTGAGTTGCTGCGCTTTCACTGCCCAATCGCTGAAATACTCGAGCTTATCATCCCAACCGCGTTTTCCTGCGGAAAGATTTGCTACCATTCCTCCTAGCGACGCACCCAAGGCGCCCATCAACGCTGCCACGGACCCGCCACCCGGCGCGGGCGAATCGCTCAAGGTTTCATTGCAAAACTCGATCAAATTCATTTTTACGAGGGAGTCCTTCGGCGCAGCAGATTCGATTTTGAATTCAATCACTTTTTCATTCGGATCGAAAGGTTTCAGTTCGCTCAAGCCCATCGAGCGAATCGCCATGTCAATCAATTCCCCTTCCGAAGCGCCCTCCGACCATTGCTGTTTGCGAAGAAAATAACGGCCGGCATCCACCAGAGATTTTTTCGGAACCATCCCCACAATCTCGGAGCCGGTCACGCGCAATCCGCGCTTCGTTGCCGATTCCACGCACGCATCAAACGCAACGTGCAAAGGAGTTTCTTCGATGTTGGTCAGGTTCATCGACACCTGCGCGATTTCGTATTCCTTCACGAACCAGCCGATAGCCTTCACATGTTTCAACATGCCGGGAATCCGAACCGGTTCGCCGTTTGAATCCAGAACGGGTTTACCTGAAGGCGTGCCATCTTCGGTCTTCACCCTCCCCTGCTCTCGCACATCAAACGCGACTGAGGTCCCGCGACGCACTGATTTTGTGTTCAGGTTCGCATTGTAAGCCACAAGAAAATCGCGAACGCCGATAACTGTTGCGCCTGATTTCTCATTGAAAACGGCTGGCCCGAAATCTGGTTTCCATTCGGGTCGCTTGATTTTTTCAAAAAATCCTTCGTATTCGCCTGCGCGAATAACTGAAAGGTTCGTGCGTGATTTATCTTTCGCCGCTTTTTCGTAGAGATACACCGGAATCTTCAATTCTTCGCCGACGCGTTTTCCGAGGCGAATAGTGCACTCGACTGCTTCTTCCCAGCTAACATTGCTGACGGGAATGAATGGACAAACATCCGTCGCGCCCATGCGGGGATGCGCGCCTTTGTGTTTGCGCATGTCGATCAGCTCCGCCGCCTTTTTGATCCCGCGAAATGCCGCTTCCACCGCGGCATCCGGCGAGCCGACAAAAGTCACCACTGTTCGGTTCGTGCTCGCCCCGGGATCGACGTCCAGCAACGAAACGCCATCCACCGATTCAATGGCATCGGTAATCTGCCGAATCACATTTTGATCGCGCCCCTCAGAAAAATTCGGCACGCATTCAATTAGTTTTTTCATTGGCGCCTGATTCCAATGGACGGGTGCCTGCTATGATGACGGACGACGAGGATTCGAACCACATCGCTAACAATTCGGAAAAGAAAGTGATAAGGAAATCGACGAAGATTCACTCGGCGAATATCGCGTTCACGAACCGCGAAGGATTCGGGTCGCTCCGATGCCTCCGCCATGAAATCGCGCAATTCTGCATAAAATTCGTTGGCAAACTCAGGCGTAGCCACTTCCTCGTAATAGGCCATGATCCTGTCGATGTCCGAGTAAACCTTCGGATGAAGGACAAGCCGCATCAGCCTTTACGGCGACATTCGATTTGTTTGTCGAGCTGTTTTAACGAACTGCCTAGCGAGGGATCCGTATCGAGCTCCGCGTCCCGCCGCAGCGCCTCAGCGATTCCGTCATCTTCATCATCGAGAACGGGCGGGAGCGATCCAAGCAGATGCGCCGCAAGGACAGCCCTCTCGCCTTCAGGCAAATCGAGCGCGAGTTTCTCGACTTCAGTGATTGTCGGCACGAACGGCAGTATAATGGGGGCGGCTTGTCGAGCAAGCGTTCCCAATTACTTCAATCCCGCGTTTGCAGCTGCATCGGGATCTCGATCTTGTGCGTCCGGGCGAAGTCAATCGCGCGGGAGTAGCCTGCGTCGGCGTGGCGAAGGACGCCGGTACCGGGGTCGCTCGTCAGGACGCGTTCCAAGCGGCGTTTGGAGTTCTCGGTGCCGTCGGCGACGACGACCATTCCGGCGTGTTGCGAAAAGCCGATCCCGACACCGCCACCGTTGTGAATGGACACCCATGATGCGCCCGCCGCTGTGTTAACCAGGGCGTTGAGTAGCGGCCAGTCAGCGATTGCGTCGCTGCCGTCGAGCATGCCTTCAGTTTCGCGATTAGGCGACGCGACGGACCCGGAATCGAGATGGTCGCGGCCGATGACGACGGGCGCTTTGAGTTCGCCACGTTTCACCAGTTCATTCATCGCGAGACCAAACTCTGCACGTTCGCCGTAGCCGAGCCAGCAAATCCGCGCAGGCAATCCTTGAAATTGAATTCGGTCCACCGCGAGCTTCATCCAGCGCGCGAGCGTTTGATTTTTCGGAAATAGTTCGAGCGC
>Ga0307308_10000133_pt1 | contig 22888 bp, 12 predicted proteins | sample ER_DNA_195_FD_194501 | JGI IMG/M metagenome (GOLD analysis project Ga0307308, IMG submission 194501) | Bulk soil microbial communities from the East River watershed near Crested Butte, Colorado, United States - ER_DNA_195 | ecosystem: Environmental > Terrestrial > Soil > Floodplain | place...
ATCGGCGAGATCGCAGCTGGCTGGACGGAGCAGCCCGGATTCCCAGTTGTGGAAGTTAAGCGAGAAGCAGATGGAAAGGTTCGGCTCACGCAGGAGCGATTCACCGTGAATTTCAAAAACGCGCCGTCGCTGGAGTGGCAAATCCCGCTGACGTATTCGGTCTTCGGACAAGAGCCTGCGAGTTTGTTGATGGCCGGGAAGACACATATTCTCCAGGACGTTCCCGCAGATCGCGCGCTCAAGTTGAATGTAAAAGGCGCTGGAAATTACCGCGTCGAGTATGACGCGCCGTCTTGGAACTTGTTGCTACAAGCTCTGTCGAAGCTAAGTGTTGAAGATCGCGTTAATCTTCTCAGCGATGGGTGGGCGCTTGTGCAGGCCGATCGCGCGTCGGTCTCGCGCTATTTTGAATTGGTTGAGAAATTGCCTGCTTCGACTGAAATCGCTGAGCGCGAACAGATCATCAACGTCGTGGATTTCATTAATGGCCTGCTCGGTCCCAGTCCAGAGCGCGAAAGATTTCAAAAGTACGCCCGGTCCCTCATGCGTCCAACGTTCGACACGCTGGGCTTGGAACCCAAAGAAGGCGAGCAGCCTACCGCCGGTAACTTGCGCGCCAGCTTGATCGATATTCTGGGAGACTTAAATGACGCGGAAATTATCGCGGGATGTCGCGAACGTTTCAAAAGATATCTCGCGAACCCAGCGTCGCTCGCGCCTGATCTGCGGCCGGCAGTGTTTGCAGTCGTTGGGCGTTATGCCGACGAAAAGACTTGGGCGAAGCTCCACGAACTGGGTCTAAAGACGACTAGCATTGAGGAAAAACAAAATTATTACAATGCGCTTGCTTGCGCGATCGATCCCAAGCTAGTGAAGAAGGCACTTGCGATTGCTCTCACGGACGAGCTGCCAACGAGCCGTGCGATCTTTCTGGTTCCAAGAGTCGCGCGCGACAGCGGTCATTCAGACATTGCCTGGGAATTCGCGAAGGCAAATATGAAGGCCTTGCTTGATAAGACCGATGCCGCCGGGGCAAACCGCTACACGCCGAGTCTGTTCACGTTTTTCTCCGACGACTCGCGCGGCAATGAATTAAGAGCTTACGCCAAGAATAATTTACCCTCGGCAAGCGCGCCTGAGGTGGCGAAGGTCGTGGATGAAATTCAGTTTCGCGCCGAATTGAAAAAACGCCTTGCAACTCAGCTGAACGCTTGGATCGAGAAAAAGAGCCTGTAGAGGCAGGCGTGTCGCCTGCAGGGGAATGCCCAGAATCGCAACCGACACGGCTGCCACCGCAGATCACAGATCACTGATCACTATTCCCTTGCGGCGTGATCCACAGACGCATCGGAATCATCGTAGACTCGACGAACCCGTGACGTCGGAAAAATTCCTGCGCAACGTTTTCAGGTCGGTCAGTCAGCAGTGTAATGCGAAGAAAATTTTTCTTCTTCGCAAAATCAATGGCGTGGTTGAGCAGCTTTGATCCGTAACCCTTCGCCTGGTACTCTTTATGGACCACCAGGTCCTCGAGCAAGATGACAAAGCCGCCTTCGGCAGTGCTAATCGTAAACAGCAGATTGATCATGCCTACAATCACGCCGTTGCGCCGCAGCACGAAAACGCGCCCGCGACTGGGCTGTTCGAAAATAAGTCGCAGGCCGCGAAGCTGTTTGTCCTTATCCGGTCGAAAATCGCTTTCCTGAGCGAACAATTCAGCCAGCATTTGCGACAATTCATCCAGGTCGGCCTCAGTTGCCGGCTCAATGACAACGGTTTCTTGTTCACTCATAGCCCGCCCCGGTTATTCCAGAAATCGGCCGTCCTGGCAATCGTGTAAATTGGGGCGAGCAGTAATGGATCGAACGGGCCGAATGAGCACCCATGCGGGCCTGCCGGGTCGAAGATTCGCGCGGGCGGTTAATTTGCGAGGCAAGCGTTCTTTCCTTCTTGTATGTCATTCTCCAAAATTTTGGCGGTTGAACGGCGATGTGTTGGAATTGTCGGCAGCGTTGACAATGCCACACTCACCCCTACTGTAACCGCTCCTAAATCGCACCAGGCGCCTTCTCGGTTCTATGAAACGGACTTACCAGCCATCCAAGCGAACACGTAAACGGCAGCACGGCTTTCGTGCGCGGATGCGGACGAAAGGTGGTCGCGCAATCCTGGCACGGCGGCGGCAACGCGGACGCAAGCGCCTGCTTCCAAAAGGAGTCGAGAAACATTACGCCCGTCACACGCAAGCCTGATCGAGGTTTTCTGTTGCGCGAAGTTCTGTTCGAATCTGCAGGCGAAGTTTGAAATCCAAAATTTCCTTGCACCGTTAGCTCAATTGGCAGAGCAAGTGACTCTTAACCAAGGTTTAATGGAAGGGTAGTGATGTCGAGTTACCGATACCGCTACCGAATCGGTCGAGCAGAAATCTCACGACGATGCCACACGGGGTCTGAGCTACGTAAATATCCTGAATGAAACGAGCAGAAGGACACAACCGCGCGGGAAAATAGAGCTCGACAGCTTTTCACAAAATTGTTAATGGTTGTCTTGATTACGTCACGCGACGTTTGTCAACGAGCTAGGAGGGTCGAGGGCGCTGAAACTTTCGCTGGTAACGCCGCTTAACGCGATCTCCAGATCTTCCTGGAACACCCTTCGTTATATGGCCAACCACCAATCCGACCCACTCTTCCTTCACCCGATCCTGCATGCTGCCTTGCCGGCGATTCTCGCGGAGATCAAGAAAAACCTCCCTACCGGATGGAAAACGGGGGTGGATTCCCAAGGGGTGCATCGCACGCCGGACGAGCAGTTCGAGATATTCAAGAAAGGGCGGCGCTTTGATCCAAATACCGGGACCTTTGTAAAGGTCGGGACGACGTTCACGCCTCTCGACGGAATCCATAAGAAATCGCGGCACAACTTCCTCGGCGCGCAGGCGATGGATATCATTCTTTTTAAGCCTGACGGCTCGATCCTCAAAGCCGGGCCAGAGGAAAAAAAGATCGCGACGGGCGCGGATAAGTTCGGGCTAACCTGGGGCGGGCGCTTTAAGAAGACCCAAGACATGCCGCACATCGAGATTCCCAAGGAGCGGCTTTTCAAGAAAGACTTCGAGCGCGACGAGGCGCTGCAATGGCAGAAATACCTCTTTCATGCCGCCGCATTTACGAATGCGGATGACCTGGATGGTTTCTTCAAGACGCATTCCAGAGATGCATTGGAGGAGGTGGTAGGCACACGCGAGCCCTCGCCCGACGCCTGGGAGATGCTCTTCAACAAATTCGGCCCAATCGAAGACCTCAACGATTTCGACGGGCTGCCTTTCATCCCGCCAGTGAAATAACTTGTATCACTAAAACTACCACCAAGCACTTCATCCGCCAGCTCCCGATCCATGCATTCGAGGCGACAACGGCTTTTGCCGCCGCATCCACAATGTTAGCATTGATGAGGATTTCCTTTTCTTTGTTTTCCCGGACTCGGCCCTGGAGGACCTTAATGCCGCCAGCCTGGAAGGAAGGATCAAGGAGCGCGCCTTCTTCAACAAGCTGCGCGGCGTCTAGGGCGTGTCATGCACTTTCGGCAAAGAGACCGCGCTGGATCAACCGTGGCAAATTCAAGCTGACGATGAAAGCGTGCAACCTCTCCGAGCTGATTCACAGTCAGTTCTGATTATGCGCGGCATTGTCAATTCCACAGAAGATTTCGAGGCATGGGAGCGGAAGCAAACGGACCTCTCAGACAAGCTGCTCGCGAAGAAGCATGGCAAGGTGGCTGATGGAGCGTTTCCATTCCTGCGGGCGACGTTCTATCGTTGGGTTGAGCAATGGCCGGATGTTTGTCCTCACCTTGCAAAGCGAGTCGACGATGTGCTTCTCGCTGTGGGCGATTTGCACGTGGAGAACTTCGGCACCTGGCTGGATTCGCGTGAGCGGCTGGTGTGGGGGATGAATGACTTCGACGAGGCTTGCGAGCTTCCTTTCACGAGCGATCTCGTGCGGCTCGCAACCAGCGCGGCGCTGGCTGCGGAAGAGAATCACCTGGTTACCGACCCGACGGAGATTGCGGCGCTGCTGCTGAAGGGCTATCGCGCGTGCCTGAAAGCTGGGGGAGCGCCGATCCTGTTGGAGGGTGACACGATGGGATTTCCGTTCGCGCTTCCGCCGGGACTGCCGGAGAATCCAGAGGAGTTCTGGACCAAGAAGCTCGATGACAAAGATTCGCCTGTGATCAAGAAGGATGAGCTCGATGCGGAAATCGTGGAGATGTTTCGCGCGGCATTCCCGCCGGGCGCGAAACTCGAGTATCGCAAGCAGAAGAAGCCTGGTGGTCTTGGCAGTCTTGGCCGCCGACGCTTTACGGCGGTGCTCGGTGATGGGAAAGCGAGGACTGCCCGCGAGGTGAAAGCACTCGTGCCGTCGGCGCTCTATTGGATCCAAGACCGTCCGGCGATGCGTTCGCAGATTGCATCCCTTTTGCAGCGGGCGATCCGCGATCCCGATCCTTATTTCCAAATCCATGACTGCTGGATGCTCCGGCAACTCGCGCCGGACGCGGTGAAGATCGAACTCGGCGCATTGCCCGACGAAAACCGCGATAAGCTCGAGCTCGCCCTCTTTCATGCGATGGGCTGGGAAACCGCCAACATTCATCTCGGCAGTCGCAGTCCCAAGGGCATAGCCACCTCGCTCGACGCACTTACCGCGGGTGAAGGCGCAGACTGGCTAGCGAAGGCAGCCACGGATATGGCTGAAATCACTAAAAGGGATCAAGGCGAATGGCCAAAGCCCTCGAACGACTGACCCCAAGAAGGTCTTTCCATCGTGCAACATCGCTAAAGAAGTCTGGGAAACGAATACGCTACCGATTAGCGGCGGGATTCCCAAGGACATCGCCTCAGACGCGCCGGACTTACACTCGCGCCTAGGGGCTCTTCTGTGGACTTTTATTGGGCGCCCAAAAGCGCATGTAAAGCTCTTGAGCTCTGTTGTAACCAACCCAGATTCCGCCGACCGTCATCATGAAGATAGTCGATGCGACGAAGTAGATCCTTACGCCTTGGGCCCAGCCGCCTAGGTCAAGCCACTCGAGCGGTTGCGAAAAGATCCAGCCAAGTAAGCCAAGCCAAGCCGCCCATGATCGCCAGTCCTATCAAGGCGAGAGCGAAAAAGACCGACGGTAGGATCAAGCTCTCGAGAGTCGCCATCAGTGTATGTCCGAGGCGGCGGAACAGGGAAAGGCGGATCAGCGATTGTTTGCCGGACGACGCCTGATTCGTCACATCCAAGCACTTCACTTGGCATCACTTAGAACTGGCGTTCCCGGCGGGAATCGAACCCACACCTAAGGTTTAGGAAATCTTGTATCCTTCGGGCTGGAGTTTCGGTAGCTAAGTCGGTGGCGGGGCGAGTTCAACTGCGGAAATCCGACCCAACTTACGAGGGATTTCGACGAACCCGTGCGGCCATGAGTCCCTACTGACTTTGAATCAGATGAATCATGGTCGGGCTCGTTCTGATAAGTAGTGCGACAATGCCGTGCGATATGAAGTTGCGGACCAATTGGTGTTTTCGATCTCGACAAGTCCATCACGGGAAAAGTAGAAACCTATAGGATGCCCTGCAAACTGGAAGTCAGGCGCCAGAACGCCTGCTTTGACGAATATTGGTATGATTCGTTTTGTCAGATTTTGCCAAACTTCGTTATCCTTAGCTCTTGGATCAATCAGAAATATAGTCTTCGCGAAGGCAGAATGACGGAGAACATTCTCTAGTTCCCAGAGGACGCCTCCTGTGCTGTTAAGCAAGATTACGATGCTGTCCGCGGCCAGTATCTTTTCACGTACGTACGTTTGCCAGTTCTCATCCTTTAAATAGTCTTCGATACGCGAGTCCGCCGGTTAGTTCCTGGCCTCCACCTGGCCTGCCCACGGCGATTAACGGGAGATATCCATCCGTGACGTCAACGAGCTCCTCTTCGATGTGCACTGGAAATGGACGAAGGGACAAAACTTTGTTCAACAACGCGGTAATCGATGCGGCTAGCGATCCAACGGCGCTGGACAACCAAGTCCGGCTCAAGGTGTGTTCTCGTACCTGCGGGACGGTTTATCGGAATTCCATCCGCACCGGTTCGTTGATTTTCATGACGGAAAAACGATTGTAAAACAAACAAAGGAGAACTAAAAGAAGCACATGAGCAGAGTCATTGGAAACATCAAAGGCAGCGATATTGCGGAAGAGGACGATAAGAGCGTGACCTTCACCGCAGGCGCGCAGCTCGACGGAGACGGCGCGAACGGTCAATTCGACGAACCGCCCTGTTATGCACCTGCAAGCTACAATGGCAAGACACTCGATCTTCTCGCGAATGCTGGCCGTCCGGGCAACTGGTTTGGCGTCGTGACGGACACTGGAGAGGAAAACGGGAAGCCCATTGTCCAAGGACCGAATGATCCGTGTCCGGGGGCTTACGTTTCGGCGACCTCGCTCCATCTGCCAGGTAAAGATGGAAAGCCGTTGCCGAAGTCCTCTCCGTTCAAATATGTCGATTCCGCGACGGTGCCCTTCGTGGTGGTGCCGCCGATGATCATCAATGGAGTCGCTGGCGTGGTGATGGGATGCCGCGCCGTGGTGACGAACACTAAAAACAACAAGAGCGTGGAAGCGGTGGTTGCCGACGGCGGCCCCTCCAATAAGCTCGGCGAGATCAGCCTGGCTTGCGCCAAGGCGATCGGAGTCCCCGCGGGTGAGGGTGCGAAGCATCCTGCCAACAGCGGCGGGATTGACGCCCGCTCGCACGTTATTCACTATCGGCTCTTTCCCGGAGTCGCAGCCGTGGTGAACGGTGTGACCTATCCGCTGCAGCACAGTTAGGCCATGAGCATTTTGAGCTTGCTGGCGGCACTTGTCGCCCGGCCCTCGACGCGGGCGATCTTCTGCCTCGCTGTGTGCGGAGTTGCAAGTCTGCCAGCGCAAGCAGAGAACGAGATGACGCCCGGCCTTGTGGGCGTGATCCGCTATCATTTCCGGGAGCGCCTGGAAGGGGTAAAGCCGGGCGGGAAACAGTATTCCGCTCCGGCTTATGAAACTGAGGAACTGCCGCCATCCATTGCTCCTTCGAACGGAGGTCAAGTGCGGGTCATCAAAGGCAAGGTCGCGCACCTGCCGTATAGCTTCGTAATCAACCTGGGCGGGAAGGCCGCTGGGACACTTGAGGTCAAGATCCTGACGGCCGCCGGAAAGCCGCTGCGCGGCTACCCTAAGACGGTCGCCAATGCCTTCGCCCAAGCCGCCGAAACAACAAGCCAGGAATTCGAAATCCCTGTCACGCCGAAGTTCGCGGCCAAGATCGAAAAAGGTCTTCTCGAGAAGAATCAACACCTCACCCAGGTTCAACTCGTTGTGCAAACGTCGCAGTAAATTGTTTCCGACTTGCAACCGCGATTTGCGTGACTCGGCCTTGTTGGGACGCCGGCCTTTTCTACGCAATTCGACACGTTGGTATCCAGGACCAGGTCCATGAAGCCCAGAACATGGCCAGCTTGGTGTCCTTTTGAATGATTTTTTAGCGATGTTCTCTCGATCCCTTTGGCTTCATTTCATCCTACACCGAATTGGTTCCTACGGCGCCTTTTTCATAATTGCCGGTTGATTGACGTAGTCCATAACCGGCCACTTATCGGCGTTGCTCGGTTATCTTGGTAGCATTCGCTCGCTTGGCGCCTTCGGCCAGTCGTTGTGCTTCGGCTTTAGGATCGAGCTTGAGATCCGGTTGCAATTCCATGGCTCGACGAAAGATTGCGGTCGCACCCTTGACATCGCCTTTCTCCGCAAGCATCCGGCCTGCCTCCACGAAGCTGGGATGGATAGGCAAGTCCGGGCATGTCTTTTGGTAGGGCTGGTCACTGAAAGACTGCTGCCATTCCGCGTAGGTCAGATTGCGTTGCAGGCGGGGCATCACTTCTGGGAGAAGGTCTTCGGTCCGCAATGGCCAGACGCAGACTGTGCGATCCTCGCTGGAAGTTACCAGCCAACGCCCATTGGGGCTAAAGGCCGCATCGGTGACTGGCCCGTCGTGCTGCGCGATCTCGGCGGGACGTTGTAGTTGCGCATCGATCAACGTTCCCTTTTGGTTGAACGTCTCCCATCGGCCATCCGAACTTTTCGCCGAGCGTCCGCCGAGCCGCATCTCCGCCCAGGAGGCCGCGTTCGCAACCAGCTTCAGATCACCACCTGACGTCAGTTCGCTGGCTGGCACGTTCAAGAGGTTGGTGTGAGTAAGCCACGCGACCACTCGTCGCGTCGCGAGCTCGAAGACCCGTGTTGTCATCAAATCTCCGTGCGCACCCCCAGGAGCGTGGCGGCGAGTTTGCAACGCAATCCACTTACCGTCGGGACTGAAAAGGACCGCATCCATTGAGTCTTCCCCAAAGTCGAGCGATGGGGACGCTTCCATCCATCCCGGTATCGAATACAGCTGCGCTGATTTTCCGGTGATCGCCACCAGCCAGCGTCCGTCAGGGCTGAAGCCCAGCGTCGAAATCTCCGTGCCAGGAGCCTTCGTAGCGATCTGGCCCCAGCGACCTGCTTCGGTCTTGAGAATACGCATCTGGCCATCAGCGCTTCCGAGGATTAGGAACTGGCCGTCGTTGCTAAAGGTCACAGCCTTCACCACCGATTCAGAAGGCAGAGTTTTGATGGCCGTTCCGCGTGTAATCGGCCATTCTGCGAGCGTCCCGTCGTCGTTTCCGGTGATCACGGCGCTGCCGTCAGGTGTGAATACTACCGCGGATGCCTTTTGAGGGAGGCGCAATAGCTCTCGCTTGTCTTCAACATCCCAAATCCGAACGGTTTCGTCCAAGCTGGCGGAAGCGAGGTAACGGTCATCGCGGCTAAAAGCGACATTGAGTATCCGCTGGGAATGTCCCCCGAATGATTCAGCTTGTGCCCCATCCAACTTCTGAAGCTGTAGTCTGCCGGCCATTTCCCCTCCGATGGCTACTGATTCACCGTTGTGGCGAAAGGCCAGCGACCACGGTTGGGTTACCTTTATCTCCTTTAATTTCTTGGGCACTGGTATTTCCCAGGTGGTTAGCAGCGACGATCCGGCTGTTACCAGGCACTGGCCGTTTGGACTGAAAGCGACCGCGCGGACAAGTCCCTCCTCGGTTTCCTTTTCCGTTAGCTCACTCCATGCAGGAACCTCATCCCAGGTTCCCGGACGATACACTTTTATCTGACGCGATTGGTAGCTGGTGGTCGCCAGCAAGTCCCCGGCAGGGCTAAAAGCCACCGACCAAGCGATATCGCCATGAGGTAATTCTTTGACCCTTTGCCAGGTCGCCGCATCCCAGACCAGAGCGGCGCGTCCACTCGTTGAAACCAGCCACTTGCCATCCGGGCTTAAGGTGAGATCCCCGTATAGCTCGTGCTCGGGGTTCTTCGGCTTAAGGCGGGCAACCTCCTTGTCTTGATCCCAAACAACGACAGTCCCGACATCATCCAGGCTTGCCAGCAACCGGCCGTCAGTGCTGAGAGCCAGAGCCAACACTTTCGTTTGGTGTGCTGGCCGAAGCTTTGGCCGCCGCGGAAGGATGCTCAACGCCCGCGCGCAAGCAATGTAGCCATCGGCAGTCCACGCCGACTTCAGAGACTCGACGGCCAGCAGCGCGCTCTTTTGCAGCCCCTCGCCAGAGGAATCCAGCGCCACGCGCGCCTGGGCTTCGAGTTGCCGGGCCTGTGCGACGCGCCGCCTGTCTTCGGCGATATTGCGTTGATAGAACGCAATCACCGCAAGTATGATAGAGACAATGAGCCCGAACGTGACAGCTCCGAGCGTAATACGTTGCCGCCGCGCCGCCGCCTTGCGGCTCGCGATGATGTATTCAGTTTGGAGCGCTGTCGGTTGGCGCTCTTTTTCGGTGCCGGCTTGCGCGAGCCACTGCTCAGCGGCTCGCAAATCCTCTCCGCGCAGAACGAAACTGTTGTTCTTGCCTTTGGCTTCCCACTCAATGGCGCGGGTGAGCAAGCGGGTGTGGGCGTGGACCCAATCGAGGTCGGTATCGAACGCGGTGATCAGCGTGTCGGTCGCTTTTTCAAAATCGTCGCTCTCCCGGCAGAAGATCCAGTTTAGCTTCGCCAGCGCTTCGGGCACCGCTGATGCGTCTACGTCCCGTGCGACGATCGGCACCATCCGTTTGTTATGTAACGTCGCGTGTGTGATCTCACGGCCGCAGACCACCGAAGCAACCGAGTCGGGCGTGAGCACAAAAACGAACGTGTCGACGCCTTCGATTGCGCCATAGATGGCCTGCATGAATTCCTCCGTCGGCCGAATTCCCTCCCAATCGACCCATGCCTCCCGGCCGCGACTCTTCAAGGACTCATCCAAACGCTGCACAAAGTCCTTGTCCTTGCGCGAGTAGGAAATGAAAACGTCCGCCATTTCTTAGCGATGTTCTCTCGATCCTTTTTGGCTTCAGCAGCTATTGATTACTCTAGCTTCTGACTAACGAGGCCGTTTATTCTTGAGACCTGATCAGGCTTATGCGGCCTCAAGCTCCCGCCTCTTCTTTAGCTGGTTTCGTCATGGACTGCAGCCACTCAGTGTTCTCCTTTGACAACAGAGCTTCGACGCGCTGGACGACGCGACTGACTGAACATGGCGTGAGCGCGAAACAATGGAGCTGGCGGAAACTACTAGATTGGTGGATTCAGGAACGCCCAGTTGACTAGGTATCTTCATGTCCAGCAGAATGAGCAGGTTGAGCTTCCGGCGGGATAGAATCAGGTTGCGGTGGTGGTGGTGTGCCTTCGTTTTTCGGCTGCGACTTATCGCCACCTGACTCTTCGCCCTTCTCTTCTTCAGCCTTTAGCTGTGCAAGCGCGTTTTCCATCCGCTGGACCCAGCCGCTTAGCTCCGTCTCAAGGACTTTCTCGGTGACTTCCACGAGCTGGTCTATGTTCTTCGGGTTCCGTTTGGAGGCCGGCGAAAGTTTTGTCCACCAGTCGCGCACGTTGGCCAGGTCGGCGGCGGACTGGTTGTAACGTACGAGCGTTTCGTCGAGCTGGCGCGAGGCGAGCGAGGTGGTCAGTGCAGTCGTGAGCGCGGTAGTCAAAGCAACCCAAAGCTCCGCGTGAACGGCGGCTAGCAGCGTGCCCACGCCGCCCGCGACGAGAACCGCGACTTGCATCTGCTTGATCTGCGTTTCGAGCTTCGGCGTTTTGTATGAGTAATAATTGAGCTGATCTTCGAGGCGCAGCTCGATGTAGCGCTCGGGCGTGAGGAAGCTGAATCCGTCATCGCTCTTTTGAGCGACTTCCTTCGGCGGCAGCGGCCCATCGTATGGCGTGAGCGCACCGTGGTTGGCTTCCGTCTGCATCAAACGCCGGCTGACTGGTTCAAGCCGCTCGTGAAACACATCGTCGCGTGAGTTGGTCGTGAGGCGGTCTTTGCTATAGTCACCGGTGCGGGAGCGGTAACGGTAAATCTCGCGCTTAATGGCCTCAGCGCTACCCCGCAAAAGGATCCACTTATTGGCAGGGCGGAATTTGTTGGAATAGGCGAGCAGTATCGCAGTAACGATCGGAATAACTATGATCGGATAACGTAGCCAGCCCAGTGCGTTCTCGAGCACGTGCTGACCCCTAACAAGCTCCAGTCCTTGCCTTTCGAACAAAGCAAGGAAAACGGCGATCAGTCCAAGCACAAGAATCCAGAACTGAATGTTCTTGAACGCCTTTTGCAGCCGGCCTCCGTTTGCATCGTAAGTCGCAAACCGCTGCCAGGCATCGTGCAACAATTTGATATTCGGGGACTGCGAAAAGAGCATCCGCTCAAAATCCTCCAGCGCGCCGCTGATGGGAAAAATGCGCAAGTCGCCTTCCGCGGTGATCTCGGCGAGCATCGGGTCTTCAATCTCCGACGGCTTTTTTTTCAATCCCGCGACTTCATCAGCGAGCCGGCCGCTGCCTTCAATCACGATGACCGGCCAGTTCCGCCGGACACTTTGCAGCAGCTCGTCCTTGGCAATGGCACCGCCATTGACCAAAATCGCGAGCACCGGAACATTGAATGCAGCGGCAAGCTCGAAAAGCGTTTCCGTCTCGCTGCCCCATTCCTTGCCATCTACGAGCACGAAATGCGAATGATTCGGGTCCAGCGGCGCACTGTCGTTGTTGGCGAGAGCGGGGCCGCCCGGGTAAGTCACTTTCCCCGCTGGAGCGACGCCGAGCAGACTACTCTTGCGTCCGCGATCTACAATGCTCTGCCCCATAATCTGCATGACGCCTGCTTGCGTCCCGCCGTCGATGATGAGTGCTTCGGCATCCGCAGCCGCGCGAGCAATGCCACGGCTGAACAATTGAGTTAGGCGGGAGGTCAGCTTTTCGTCCAGCTTATCCGCTCCTCCGATGAGTAAAATCAGGTTTTTCGGCGGCGAAATCCCCAGCGATTCAATAAGGCTGGCCATGGGCGTGTCACGCAACGCCGAAACGAGTTTTGCAGCATTGTTATTTGGAAAAACAATTTCCTGCGGTTGTATTTTTTCGTCAGGCATGCGCGCGTGGAGTCGATGTTGTGGAAGGCTCGGTGAGATTGAATCAAGTCATCGCGAGGATAGCAAAACAAATGTGTCGCGCAGAACCGGCGAAAGCATTTAGCCATTGGCTTCTGGAGGTGGGAATTGCCCCACGCGAGCCGAACACGCCCGCCCCTGTCACCGCGCTAAGCTCTTGGCGGTGATGTCACGTGACAGCTAAACTTCGGACGCAGTGACACGCCGCCAACAGCCGCCCCGAAGCTACCACACTACGAACCGTGATTGACAGATATCGCAGATACAGAATGCAACAAAGTCCTGTGAATAGTCCCAAACGTTGCGATGCGCGTTCGCCGAGATCGATACCGCGTCCGGTAAAAGCACCTACTTACAGGACGGCCAAGTTCTCTTGGCTGCAAGTCCCGCCTTACTCATCTTCAGCACGGCTCGGAAGCATGCATTGGACGCTGCGCGCCCTTTGAGTTTGATTCCTGTGCGAGCCGCCAATCGCGAGTTGCATCTCAAACGATCGCCCGCCCGTCGGCAAAAGTGTCGCGAATGGATGCAAGTTCGTCATTATCTCGCATTTGGAAGTGCGGATAGTCCGGCTTGGTCCAATCGCCGCCCCAAAACAGACCGAGAGACTTTCCGTAAGCTCCCACCTTTTTGTATTCGGCATCGACCGCCTTCGAGGTCATCCTCCCCTTATCGATGAGATCATCGATATACTCGCCTTTCTCATTGAAAATTCCGACATCCCAAGCGATTCCGAAATTGTGATTGGAAAAGCCGCCGTGTGCGTGGGTCACTATCTTTCCCTTTTTCGTTCGGCCTTGCTCAAAAAGTTCGTCCTGTTCATCATACGTGCGTGTGCCTGATATGATACGCACACTAAGACCTGGACTTACGTTAGCCTGAGAGATGTTTTTCATGAACTCGCGTGCTTTGCGCTGTGTAGGAATGAGCATGCTGCCAATCTTCGAGTCCGTCGTTCTATCGAACGATCCGAGATCGTTCGCGACCTGTTTGGTTTGAGCGTCGAACTCGCCTAATGCTGCCTGGGTTCCAGATCCTACGTCTCCGTCAATATCCCCCTTGTAAAACCCACCGGAGCTTAAAAATCGCTGGAGAAATTTAGAATCGGGTGAAAATAAAAAGCTCATAACGCTCCTTTTTTACAGCGGTTCCCTTTGTGACGACAAGGATAATTTTGCAATGCTACTTTTTAACTTCAAACAGCTCGACTAAGCCAAGCTTCGTCTTCCCCCAGTCGGGATTCGCCTTGAACCCAGAATAAGGAAAGCCGTTTTGTCAGGTCAGATTCGAACATATCTGTGGGGCGCAAAATTGGGCTGCGTAGGCGGTAAGAAGCAGGCAGGCCGCTATTTTCAGGCTCCGCTTACTCCGCGCAATTTGTTGCACAAAACGTACGCGCGCTCTTTCACTCTCCCCTCAAGGTCCTGAAGCGTGAAATCGTCATCGAATGCCGAGCCCGGATAGACGAAAAAGAGGTACCAGCGGGATCCAGTGAGGGATATTTTCAGTTCGCGCTAGATCCCTCCGCGAAGTCGCTTCAAATCACCGTGCTCAAGGATTCATTCGTCCAGTAAACCGATCGATATCGCCGTAGCGCCTCTTTAGGCAAGAGGCAACTACACATGCTCAGGAACATCGCTGTTAAGGGTACCTAGTACTGGAGGCTTTGCTGAGGTTAGGGGTTTTCTAAGGGAGAATGCACGGACTCAATATCCGTCGTGTGCCGGACTAACGAATTGTTCCCCCTCGCCCATGTGCGAATGCAAACGACACAAAGCAACCATTTCAGACGCTTATAACGTCAATATGGCGTCAACGGTTTCCCGTAACGCGCAATAGAAATCGCGAAAGGCTAGATGACAGTAACTGACCCTCTACCAATGGCAGGGCTTTAGGACGTACCTTCTCTGCGCACAAAACGTTGCGGCCGAATCGCAGACCTCGCACGCGAACGATAAAATGTCGGAATGTTAGAACTGACCTACTTAGTAAGTACGGGCCGGCATTCTTCAGCACGTCACCACGGACGGGCGTCACCACAAGCGTACCCTGGGCCGTTGATGAAACGCGCCGCTGCCCGCGTGTCGGCATCAGTCTTTGCAGCCAACCGCACCGACGACGGCACCCACGACTGGGACTGATCAGCGACGTCGCAGAGGTATTCTACCTGGACTTGGTTGGGTGAGTGGAACCGATTGGCCGTGCCGTCGTTCTCCCACATAGCGCCAAACACGTATTTGCTGATGCCGTGAAAATAGAAGTAGTCGCAGGCGGTGAACGTGCAGTTGCCAGTGGGACCCGGCCGGTGCCCGCCAGCACTGCCGTTATTCCAGTTGTACTTCTCCATCCATGCGTGCCAACCCTCGTGCTGAAAATCGCCGCCTCGCGAGCCAGGATTCGAGTTCTGCGAAGTTGAGTTATAGAGCGGGCAAAACGTGGTGACCACGCCGTCTTTGTACGAGCCGAAATTCGCGGTGCCGTCTGCGATTGTGTCGTGGATCGAGTTATGGAAGTTGCTGCTCGCTGCCTCCGCGGTGGCGCGATAGTCGACCGTGCCGTGGAAAGATTGGTCGTTGTTGTCGAGCAGTCCGTAAGTCAACAGGAATGATCCGTTCCAATGCTTTGGATATTCGAGGACATTGTTGCACGCATCGTTCCAGCCACGGCCGCTCCAATCGTTGCCGTTGAGACCGTAGGCTTGATACTGCCACAAGAAAAACTCCTTCCAGCAGCCATGGGTGTTCCATAAATCTCGATCCGCCTGACTGGCGGCGGTCTGGTCGCATACAGCATAAACAGCGATCGCTATGCCGAGCGCCCCACTCACGAGGACGACTGCAATCAAGTTTCTAATTGTCTTCATATTGAATTCGTCTCACGTGTCCCGTTCATTCAGCGATTAGAAATCCGGCGGCTTCGCGGCGAAGGTCCTGCGCTGATCTGCGGGCCTCTGCCTCGCCTCAAGTTTCTCCGGCTGGGGCGGCACTACTTCGGGATGCTGTTTAAGGAATTGATCCAGCTTGCGGTTGAACGACTCGGCGTTCTCACCCGTCTTGCGGCGCACTCGGTCGATGAGGATCAGCTCGTCCTTCCGAACGTATTGCGAGAGGAGCTTGCGCGCGTCGTCGCTGTCTTCGTGATTCCACAAGTAGGCGTTGATGGCTTCGGCGCGAACGATCTTCGACGGGTGGTTGGCGATGATCTCCGTCACGACTTTATTCGAACTCTCATTGTTGGCATAGGCGAGTCCATCGACTGCTTTGGCCTGCAATTGCGCCGCACGGGTCTGCTCGATGATTTCTCCTTCGATTACCGGGCCATCGGTCGGCAGAGGGCGCTGCGCAAATTCCACGAAAAACGCTTGCGCCTCGGGGCTGCGGGTTTCGCCGAGTAGGGCCAGGGCTAGCAGGGCACGCGTGTGGTCGAAAGTCTTTACGCGCTCCACCTCATTAATGAGCGCCTGCACCACATCCTTATTATTACCGGCGGCGGCGATCGCTTTACGAGCGTCCTCGCGCTCGCCGACGTGAGAGGCCCCTGCCCAATCCAAGAATCGGGGCACGTCATTGCCGGAAGTGAGCGCCGGTGGAGAATGCTCCTGGTACGACTTGAGAATCTCGCTCGGCCGCGGCCCACCGGCCGTCTTGGTTCCCGGTGCATCCGCGGGAGCCTTTGCCCGCTTGCAGCCGGGAAGCAGTGCCACGGCAATTACTGCCAAGCTCAACATCACTATTGATCGCACCCACTGAGATCTCATCGTACCTCGTTCATTCTGTCAAGTTCTTAAGCAGAAGCGCTATGTGTATATAGGGAAGCCTTTTCCGCTGGGGTAAACGTTAGACATTTGGTCTGACCATTTGCTATGACACGGAATTTTTTCGGTGCGATTGCGAGCTGTCTTTTTTTACCCTTGTTCATCGTAGCGAGCATCGCGCTTTCTCCAAGGCGCACGGCTCCTGCCAGACCAACACCAACTGCGCCCGCGCTCGAACCCGAGAGAACCGTTGCCGCGGTTTCGACGCGCTGGACTCAATATCCGTTGTTAGACTAGAGGTCTCCCGCACCGCGCGATAGTGTTGCAGGTCGCAACCCAAAAGCAGACTGCATAAAAATCAACAGATTCCTATGCACCACTCTCTGCTTTGGTGCTCCACTCTGAATCAAACTCGCGATTTTCGACGGGGGATTTTTATGCAGCAAAGGCCGTTACAGGTCGTGTTGGCGGCTCATGGCAACATCTGATTCAAAGTCAGTTATAGTATAGATGCGCGGTCACATTATTTTCTCTTGCTCGGAATTGAGAAAACGCACGCGGACAGGACCAACGCTTGAATCAGACCCAGCGGACAAAGACTCCTTTGTGCTCGATCCCTCTCGTGAAGCGGTTTAGCGACCTTCAGCGCGAGAGACCTAACTCAAGGATTGCGCGTTCGACTGGCGTGAGGAGAAGTCTTGCCCACATTTGTATTCTTGTCCTTGCCTAGTTCGTAAGTGATTTCGCTGGCGACATTCTTTTCGTCCGGGGTGCGTTTTTCCGCTGGTGGCAGCAGCGTGGCCGCTTCCTCCGCGACCTTGCGGGCCTCATCGGGGCGTTTGGCAAAACGTAGCGCCTGGGCCAAGAGGACAAGCGACCGTGGGTCGCGCCGATCGGTGCGAGTGGCGGCCTCTTGCGCGAGTTCGAGCGCCCGCGGCCAGTCTTTAAGGGTGTTATCGGAAACATTGAGCAGCAGGTCGGCGTAGCCGTAGAGCGCGTTTGCGTGATCCAGCTTGAGGTAGGGATCCGACGGATCTTCCGCCCGGAGTGTCTCGGCAAGTCTGAGACGCTCTTGCGACAACTCGATGGCACGCGCCTTCATCGCCGAATTCTTCGATTTTTCTCCGAGTTTCCACTGGACGTAAGAAACATTGGACAGGCTAAATCCAAGGTTGCGTTGCCAGTCGCGCTGCTTGTTTTGTTCGCAAAGCTTTCGGCGAATGGTGAGGCTACGCTCGTAATAATCCAGAGCCTCTTTAAATTGACCCTGATAATTGAAAAAATTCCCAAGCTTATTGTATGTGATTGCCAGATCACTTTGTCGCTCCGGTTCTTCGGCAAGTTCTTGATTTGAAGCTGGCTGCCGCAGGCTTAGGGTCAGATCAAACTGGTTTCGCGCTTCAGCCGTCCGGCCCAGCTCAAGAAAGAGTGTGCCAAGTCGGTCATGGATTGACGCCTCTATTGAATTGAGGTCGGCGGCGTTCGGCACGCGCTGGCGCAGTTCGGCTAGCATTTTGAGCGCATTCTGGTACTGAGCTTCCGCCTCTTTGACCTTGCCGGGGCGGAAAAGCTGCGCGGTCTCGCCGAGATTAATCAAATCGGAAAAGTAAAGGGCACGCCAAGCCGGATCCTCGGGATGGTTCATACTTTCAGTTCGGGTCAGTTCTAACGCTCCACGATATGCAGCGACCGCCCGCGAATAATCTTCATCAGTCTTGCGCTTGGCGGTGTCTGGCCCGCGTCCACCGAGTATCGCGTCGCCGACCAAGAGCAGGCAGTCGTGCAGTTGTTTTTTGAGTGCCGGATCGGCGTTACCGGCTTTTAATTGTGCCTCGACAAGGCGTCGTGCTTCCTCGGCCTGTTTGAGCGCAGTTTCGTCGTTACCCAGCCGCAAATACAACCGGCCGCAAACCCGGCGGAGCCCGGCCAGACCGAGAATCACGCGTGGATCGTCCGCCGTCTGGCTGCTGACACTACGGACGACGTCTTCGGCGCGTTCGAGAATGAGTTTGCCGGATTTATCGCCGACGAGCGGTGTCAGCGCTTCTAGCAACGCTTCGACTTTCGACTGCGTTTCGACGAGCCGATTCAGCGCGTCCTTCGTGCGCTGCGCTTCTCGCAGGAGATCTTCGTCTGCCTTGTGTTTACTTTCGGCGGCCTGCGTGGCCCGCTCGCTCGCGGCTTTTTCCGCCTGGGCGCTACGCCAAGCCTGGAAGGCCAAGCCTCCCATGATGGTCAACACGATGATGGCCACGCCCGCCACCTGACGAACCCCCCGGTAAAAGGCCGCTCGTTGGCGTCGGTTTTCAGCGTCCGGCAGATTCTTCTGCACCCATTTGAGATCGAAGACCTGTGAGTAGATGCGGTTGCGACGCTGGAGATAGCCGTCCACGACACGCACGATGCCGGAGAGGCGCAGCTCATTGATGACGGGATTGAGATGGTCATCGCCGAGTCGTTCGCCTCGGCAGACCTTAGCGTAGGCGTCGAGCAGCGCGGCGCGTTCCTGTTCACTGCGCAGCAGACGGTCGCGGACAAAGTGCAGGTTGTCGTCCCGCTCGGGAGCCTCTGGAGAAAGGAAGATGCGGGCGCACACGAAATCTACGTCTTTCGCCGTATGAACATCGGCTTTTGCTACCTCGGCGCAGAGCTTCTGGGTGAGGTACGGCTGGCCGCTCGTCCACCACAGCACGCGCGCTAATAACGCGCGCGCTGTGTCGCGATGCGGGCTCAGCCCTCCGGCGAGGACTGACCCATCGGAGGGCGTGAAATCACCGAGTTCAATGGCATGGCCGATATTGAACGGAGTAATGCGCTGGTCTCGGATGAGGTCGCTCGGGGTAGCTACGCCGAGCAGGCAGAAAGTTAAGCGTTCGAGTTTTGCGTCCTCGGGTCGGCGATTGTAGCACTCGCGGATTCCGGCGAAGAACTCGTCGGCACTGAATTGCCGAAGGCTGCGGACGGCATCGATCTCATCAACGAAGATAACGAGCGGCTTGCGCTTGCGTTCGAGATATACATTGCGAATCGCACCCATGAACCGTTCGAGTGGAGCGCGACGCTCATTCGCGTCCCAATACGCCTCCATCTCTGCTTCGAGATTGAGTTTCTCGCCGACGTGGCAGAGCATGCTGAAATACCATTGGTCGACAACGAGGTTCTGTCCGATGGCGGTGAGATCCAAGATGACGACAGCGCAGCCTTCTTCGCGCAACTGCACCGCAGTGCGCACCATGAGCGAGGACTTCCCCATTTGTCGTGACGTGAGGACGTAGCAGAATTCACTTTGGCGCAAAGCCTCGAGCAGTTGGTTGTCCGCCGCACGCGCGACGTAACAACCAGCGTCAGCTTGCAGCGCACCGCCGGTGACGAAGAAATCCCGCGGGCTCATACCAGATGCCGTCGCAGATATTGGGCGTATAGTTCGCAACGAAACGCCGCGTTCACTGGGCTCTCCCCGCACAGCAGGCCGGCAGCGCGTAGACGATAAAAAAGTTTCGCGTCGCTGCTTTGCTTGCCGGACAATATTGTACGCAGAAATTGCAATGCAGAGTCGTTACCCGAAAGCAGCACTAGGTAGCGTTTGAGATGGTCGGCAAAGGGACCTTCTTCCGTGGCTGCGAGCCGTTCCAACTCGGCCAACGAGATCCGGTGGACGACCATCTCGTGCAGACCACGGCGCACCAAGTACGGCTGGCCGCCGAGTAGCCGGACGAAGCGCTCATACTCGACGGGTCCCGCCAGTGGCTCGCCGTAAAGCTCATTGAGCTGGCGCATCTCGGTTGGGCCGAAATCGTGCAGCCGAACCCGCGTGCCGACGTTGAATGGCGACTGATTGAGGTCTGTAATAAAAAGATGCGCTTCCGTCGCGTAGCAGATCACCATGGTGAGCCCATGCCACGGGCTTTCCGGATCCAGAGCGCGCGCATTGTGCCACGAACGGAAAAGCCCGAACACCTCGCTACCAAATGGGCAGGTGAAGAGCCGGTCGACCTCGTCGAGCGCCCAAATAAGTGGGCCGCGCATGCGACCTAGTACCTCACGCCTGAAGTAGTTCTCGAAGTTTTGGTTAGGCCCGCTCTTCGGCCGCCAGGTGTCCTCGGGGAATTTTTCGAGGTCAAGCTGGGTTGCAAGTGTTGTGCCGAGCGTGATGAAGAAAGATTCTAGCGAGGTAAGATCGCTCGCATTTAATTTTTGGAAATCCGTACAGGTGACTTTGGCCCCACTTGCTCGTGCGCGTTGCAGTCCGCGCGAGAGCAGCGACGTCTTGCCCATCTGCCGCGCGCCCTCCACCAGCACAATGCTGTCCCGGCGCGCAATTGCCGTGTGGAATTCGGCATCGGTCGGGCGCTCGACGTAATATTGCGAATCAAGAGGCATGGCTCCGCCCGGGGGCTCCAGTGCGCGAGTGGCGGGGATTGGACCAGGGGCAGGCTCGGCGACGGCCGCAGTGAGCTCGGCAACGACGGTGGCCGTGTCCTCCGGGCCACGCCAGAGGACGTATTGGATCGAGTTGAGGATCGTGTTCAGATTCTCAGGCAGCGGCCCTTCCCAATTCACTCGCACCGGGAGAAGCCGTGGGTGTCCGCCTTGCTGCTGCCTCGCGGCGTCCGCAATCTCAAGCTCAAAAGCTAGCATCTCGCTCATCACTGCCCGGGGCGAGAGAAGTGGGATGACGGCGTCGGCAGCTCGCAGCGCGCGCTCGATTTCCCGTGCCCAGTTCAGACCCACATGCATGTGACGGTCGATAAAAACCTCGCAGCCACGCCTAGTGAGCTCCGCTTCGAGGCTCAGCAAGAGCGTCTCATCGGGCTCGACATTGCGCTTATAGATCACCGCAACCTTAGCGCCTGCACATGAGACCGGTGCCTTTTCGTCGGTTGGCCGCGACGCTGCTGTACGAAAGCCGGACAATTTTGCCGGCGGCGAGGCTCGGCCTGCGGTCCCATCGAAATAGTTTACGAGCTGCAGCCGGACGCCGTGCTTGACTTCCGCTTCACCGAGGTCGTGAAGGTGCGGGCGTAACGTGTCGAACTCGCACAGGAAGCTCGCATGGACTTGCGACATTAAGATGTGTCCGGCGTCACCGCAATCCATCACGCGTTGCGCAAAGTTGATGCCGGCTCCGGATACGTTTTCCGCCCCGTTGATATCGGGCACGCGATATACTAAACCCGTGTGCAATCCCATGCGCACCGCGATACTAGATCCGGCATGCAGTGCTGCGGAGATCTCGATGGCTGCACGCACTGGCGCACAGACGTCACTTTCGAAGAAGACTAGCGCCATTCCGTCGCCAGTCGGAAGACAGATTAACGAGTGATCGTTGTGTGCGCGATTGTATTCCACCGAATTGCGCACCGCTTGGCGTAGTCGCTGGATCAGCCGCGGCTGTTCATCGGATGGCAGCTTCGAGTAGCCCACGACATCAGTGAACAGCACATGAGCCATCTCCGGTTTCGGTTGTTTCTCCAACATTAACGATGCCGGTTCTTCGGCCATAACTGCAACTGTTCAGCACCGCAAGGATGTCGCGCAGACGCATGCCGCGTCAACAGTTTTCGGGGCGGATGCCAAAAGCTTTGCAAGGGTCAAAGTTAGGAGATCTCACGAGATTTTTAAGCACGCAGCGAGCGCATTTTCGAGTAGTTCGGCAGAACTCAGCGACGTCGAGTCCGTGTGCAAGAATTTGTGCAAGAGTGGCGACCTTTCTGCTTTATCCAGCGTGCGAGCCGCTAAATCGCAAATTCGCGCAATTTACCTGGGAAAACGCCGTCGATCTGATGCACAACGAAAAGCAAAGAAATCGCCAAACTCTCAATTTTAAGTCCGCTGCGTCTGCCTTTTCCCCGGCGATGTGATTCAAAGTCACTCGCTACTGACCGCGTTCATTCGACGAAAGGCTAAGGCTAGGCGCCCAAGCCAATTTGACTCCTGGCGCATCGCAATATCTTCTCCGCTTAAATCAGCACATCTTGAATATCCCACACATTATGATCCAATCCTCACGTCTTCGTTCGCTTCTCCTTTCCGCTTTGTTCGCACTTCCCTTCGTGGCGCAACCGCTCCTACCCGGCACTCTGTGGGCGGCGGAAGAGAAAAAAATAGAGTTCCCTGCTGCCAGCCAGCACTCGGTGGTAAAACAGCGTGTCGGGTTGACAGATGTGGAGGTGGATTATTCGCGCCCGAACAAGAACGATCGCGAGATCTTCGGCGGCCTGGTACCTTACGGTAAGCTCTGGCGCACTGGCGCCAACGCGGTCACCAAAATTAAGTTTAGCGACGCGGTAACGCTCGGCGGCAAGGAGATCCCGGCCGGTGAGTACGCACTCTTCACGATTCCGACAGCGAACGAGTGGACCATCATCGTTTCGAAGGACGCGAAGGTGCAGAGCACGGCCGATTACAAGCAAGAGAACGATGCCGTGCGTCTCACGGCGAAGCCGGAACCCATTCCGGTCACAATCGAGACGTTCACCATCGAGCTAGCTGATGTGAAAGGCGCTTCCGCAACGCTTAATTTTCTTTGGGATAAAACGCGCGTGCAGGTGAAG
>Ga0307308_10000138_pt1 | contig 22607 bp, 21 predicted proteins | sample ER_DNA_195_FD_194501 | JGI IMG/M metagenome (GOLD analysis project Ga0307308, IMG submission 194501) | Bulk soil microbial communities from the East River watershed near Crested Butte, Colorado, United States - ER_DNA_195 | ecosystem: Environmental > Terrestrial > Soil > Floodplain | place...
GTTCGCGAAGCGCGCTCTTCCGTCCTCGCGGAAGTCACCTGAGCAGTGGCCAGCCCGGCAACCCCCTCCCGGCCTGGGGAAGGCTGCAAAGCATCGCCCGGCCGCGTCCTCGGTCGCCCACGTACTGAGCAGTACGCGAGCTCCCCGCGTACTTGCCTGGCTCGCTTTTCGCGCGTCCCAGACCAGGCAAGGTCACCGGCCTGACCACCCACGATGCCGTTGTCATTGGCTCCGGGCCCAACGGCCTGGCGGCCGCGATCACGCTGGCCCGAGCCGGAAGACGTGTCCTCGTACGTGAAGCCGAGACCACCGTCGGCGGGGGAGTGCGCTCAGCCGAGCTGACGCTCCCTGGGTTCGTCCATGACGTCTGCTCGTCGATTCATCCGCTCGTCCCTGGTTCCCCGTTTTTCCGGGAGCTTCCCCTCGCCGAGCACGGCCTCGAGCTCGTCCACTCGCCCGCTGCGCTGGCCCATCCCTTCGACGACGGGAGTGCAGCGCTCGTCTGGCGCTCTCTCGACGAGACCGCGGCGGGCCTGGGCGAGGACGAGGGTGCGTACAGGCGCCTCGTGGGGTCGGTATGCGAGAGTTGGTTCGACCTCGAAGGGTCCGTGCTCGGCCCGCTCGTCGCGGCGCCTCGCCACCCGCTCGCCCTCGGACGGTTCGGCCTGCACGGGCTGCGCTCAGCCGCGGGGCTCGCGCGGAGCGCGTTCGCCGGTGAGCGTGCTCGGGCGCTCTTCGCCGGCTTCGCGGCGCACTCGATCGTGCCTCTCGAGCGAAGCCCGACGGCCGGTTTCGGGCTCGTACTGCTGGCCTCGGCGCACTTGTTCGGCTGGCCGTTTCCCCGCGGCGGGTCGCAGCGGATCGCTGACGCGCTGGTTTCGCTCCTCGGACGTCTCGGCGGCGAGGTCGTGTCCGGCAACCCGGTGGACTCGCTGGATGACCTCGTCGAGGACGTCGTCCTGGCCGACGTGGTTCCGCGCGAGCTCCTGCGCATCGCCCAGGACAGGCTCCCGGCGGCTTACGCCGCGCGTCTCGGTCGGTTCCGGCACGGGCCCGGGGCCTTCAAGATCGACTTCGCTCTCGACGGCCCGATTCCGTGGCGTGCCGAGCTGTGCTCTCAGGCTGGGACGGTGCATCTCGGCGGCACGCTCGACGAGATCCGGGCTTCCGAGCGTGCACCCTGGGAGGGTCGGCACTCGGAGCGGCCGTTCGTCCTCCTCGCGCAGCACAGCCTCTTCGATCCGACTCGCGCGCCCGAGGGGAAGCACACAGCGTGGGCGTACTGTCACGTTCCCAACGGTTCGACCGTCGACATGACTGAACGGATCGAGGCCCAGATCGAGCGTTTCGCTCCGGGCTTTCGTGAGCTCATTCTCGCGCGTAGCGTGTTGCCTCCGGCCGAACTCGAGCGCCGCAACCGCAACCTCGTCGGCGGTGACATCAATGCCGGCGCCGCGACGCTCCGAAGCCTGGTCGCCCGTCCTGTCTTCAAGGTCGTCCCATATCGGACACCCGTGCCCGGGCTCTACTTGTGCTCTGCCGCGACACCCCCGGGTGGAGGCGTGCACGGCATGTGCGGCTACTTGGCGGCGCGCGCGGCCTTGAGGGAGGCCTTGTAGGCGCGCTTCTTGGCCTGGTAGTCCTCGAGCGCCTCGGCCGAGTCCACGTCGCCGAGCGTGTGGTGCGTGGGCGTCACCTCTTCCCACCCGGGCGGGCGCACGTCGAACCGCTTCACGAGTATGGCGATGAGGGATCGAGCTTTCATCGGACCGATGCCGGGCAGGTCGAGGAGCCGGCGCTGGAGGTCGGCGCCGCTCTGCGCCTCGTCCCAGACGCGGGCGGCATCACCGGCGTATTCGCTCGTGATAGTCGCGGCGAGCGCCTGCGTCCTTTCCGCCATGGTGCCGGGGTAGCGGTGCAATGCGGGCTTCTCGCGGAAGACGCGGTCGAGCTCGCCCGGATCCATTCCTGCGATCTCTGCGGGGTCGAGCGTGCCGAGCCGACCTTTGAGCTCGAGCGGCCCGGAGAAGGCCTTCTGGACCGAGACTTGTTGGTCGAGCACGAACCCGGTCAACAGGGCGAACGGATCCTCGGCAAGGAGCGCGTCGGCGTCGGCGTCGCCGGTGAAGTGGAGTCGGTCGGGGCGGGTCGCTGGCACAAGGTGGATTCTAGTTCGCGCCGCATTCGCATCACTCCGTTACCCACTCGCGCTGCTTTCCTCGGTACGCTCGAAGCGGGAGGTGGGATGGGTGCATCCCTATCTAAGGAGTCGCCCGGCTGGGGTCTCCGCCGACGCTAGGCTGGAGGCATGAGCGCACTGGCTCCTTTCAGCGACCCGGTTCGCAAATGGTTCGAAGGCACGTTCGCCGCGCCGACGCCCGCGCAGGAACGCGGCTGGCCCGCGATCGCCTCCGGGCGCCACACGCTCATCCAGGCCCCGACCGGGTCGGGCAAGACCCTGGCGGCGTTCCTGTGGGCGCTGGACCAGGCGCGCCCTGGAGAAGGCACCCAGGTTCTCTATGTCAGTCCGCTGAAGGCACTCAATTACGACGTCGAGCGCAATCTGCGCGGCCCGCTTGCGGGCATCGGCTCGAAGCTGACGGTAGCCGTCCGTACCGGCGACACGCCCGCCAAGGAGCGCGCGGCGATGTTGAAGACGCCTCCGGACATCCTCATTACGACGCCCGAATCGCTTTTCCTGATGCTGACCTCGCGCGCGGTGGAAACGCTCAAGACGGTTCGCGTAGTGATCGTTGACGAGGTACACGCGGTCGCAGGCTCGAAGCGCGGGGCTCACCTTGCGCTCAGCCTCGAGCGGCTCGAACGAATCACCGGCGAGCCGTTCCAGCGCCTTGGTCTCTCCGCGACCCAACGGCCGATGGACGAGATCGGCCGCTTCGTTTCCGGAGGGCGGCCGATCGAGCTCGTGGACGCCGGCCGGGCCAAGGAGCTCGACCTGCGTGTTGTGGTGCCGCTCGACGACATGCGCGAGCCAGGTGAGGGCGGGTCGATCTGGCCTTCGATCTACCCGGCTCTGCTCGAACTCGTCGAGGCACACCGCTCCACGATTCTCTTCGTCAACAACCGCCGCCTGGCCGAGCGCCTCGCGCTCCGGTTGAACGAGCTCGCCGAAAAGGAGATCGCAAGGGCGCATCACGGGTCGCTTGCCCGGGAGCAGCGCGTCGAGGTGGAGGAGCTGCTCAAGCGTGGCGACATCCCTGTGCTCGTTGCCACCTCGTCGCTCGAGCTCGGTATCGACATGGGCGCGGTGGACCTCGTCATCCAGGTCGAGTCGCCGAAGTCGGTCGCCCGGGGCCTCCAGCGCATTGGCCGAGCCGGGCACCGCCTCGATGAGCCGTCGAAGGGCCGCATCTTTCCCAAGTTCCGTGCCGACCTGCTCGAGTCGGCGGTCGTCGTCGAGCGCATGCGCGCGGGGCTGATCGAGGAGACCCAGATCCCGCGGAATCCGTTGGACGTCCTGGCTCAGCAGATCGTCGCGATTTGCGCCAACGAGGAGATCTCTGTCGACGACCTTTACGAGCTTGTCCGGCGGGCGTACCCGTTCCGCGACCTCTCCCGGCAGCAGCTCGAAAACGTTCTCGACATGCTGGCCGGGCGCTATCCGTCCGAGGAGTTCGGAGAGCTGCGCCCTCGGATCACCTGGGATCGTGTTCAGGGCATCCTCCGCGGCCGCGAAGGCGCGCGACGACTCGCCGTCACCAACGCCGGGACGATTCCCGACCGGGGTCTCTTCGGCGTATATCTGGTCGAGGGGGGCGGCCGAGTCGGCGAGCTCGACGAGGAGATGGCCTACGAGGCTCGGGCCGGCCAGACCTTCCTGCTCGGAGCCTCGACCTGGCGGATCGAGGAGATCACGCGCGACAGAGTGCTCGTCTCGCCGGCTCCCGGGATTCCTGGACTCGTCCCCTTCTGGAAAGGAGAAGGTGTCGGCCGGCCGTACGAGCTCGGCGAGGCGATCGGACGGACCGCGCGCGAGCTCGTCGCGCTTGCCGATGAGCCTGCCCGCGAGCGCCTGATGAACGAGCACTCGCTGGACGAGCGAGCTGCGGAGAATCTGCTGGTTTTCCTGCGTGAGCAGGAGGCCGCCACAGGGGTTCTCCCGTCGGATCGCACGATCGTCGTCGAGCGCTTCCGCGACGAGATCGGCGACTGGCGCCTGTGCATCCTGACGCCGTTTGGCGGGCGCGTGCACGCTCCGTGGTCGCTCGCGCTGGCCGCTCGGCTGCGGGAATCGCTTGGACTGGAGGTGAACGCGATCTGGTCGGACGACGGAATCGCGCTTCACCTTCCGGAGGCTGACGCGCCGCCGCCGCTCGAGGAGATCCTCGTCGGTCCCGAGGAGATGGAAGAGCTCGTCATCGCGGAGCTCGGCGGCACCGCACTCTTCGGCGCCCGCTTCCGGGAGAACGCTGCCCGTGCCCTCCTCATCCCGCGGCGCCGGCCCGGCCAGCGCACGCCGCTTTGGCAACAGCGCCTCAAGGCCCAGGGCTTGCTCCAGGTCGCGCGCCGCTATGCGGACTTCCCGGTCGTGCTCGAGACCTATCGAGAGTGCCTGCAAGACGTGTTCGACCTGCCCGCGCTCAAGGGCCTTCTTGCGGCACTGCGGCAGCGGCAGATCGATCTCGTCGAAGTGGAGACGCCAAGTGCGTCTCCGTACTCGTCTTCGCTCCTCTTCGACTACGTCGCGACCTACATGTATGAGGACGACACACCGCTTGCCGAGCGGCGGGCGCAAGCCCTGGCCCTCGATCGAGATCTGCTCAAGGAGCTCCTGGGGCAGGAGGAGCTCCGCGACCTGATCGACCCTCGAGCGCTGGAGCAGGTGGAGGCCGAACTTCGCGGCCAGCCCCGAAGCGCCGACCAGCTCCATGACCTACTTCTCCGGCGGGGCGATCTCCGGCCGGGCGAGTTCGAGGAAGAGCTCGCGGCCGAGCTCGAGCACGACCGCCGTGGGGTTCGGGTGCGCATCGGAGGCCAGGAGCGCCTCATCGCGGCCGAGGATGCGGGCCGCTACCGGGATGCACTCGGCGCCATGCCTCCCGCCGGGCTCCCGGATGTCTATCTCGAGGGTGGGGAGGATCCGCTCGGCTGGATTCTCCGCCGTTTCGCGCGCGGCCGTGGCCCGTTTACGACGGGCGAGGCGGGCGAGAGATACGGGCTCTCCGAAGCCGATGCCGAGGCAAAGCTTGGAGCTCTCGAGCTCGTTCGAGGGGAGCTACGGCCGGGCGGCTCCGAGCGAGAATGGTCGGACCCCGACGTCCTCCGACGTCTGCGGCGGGCCAGCCTCGCTGCGTTGCGGAAGGAGATCGAGCCTGTCGAGGGCCCGGCTCTCGGGCGGTTCTTGCCCGCGTGGCATGGGATCGACCGCCGCGCGACCCTCCGGGAGGCGCTTGTGCCGCTTCAGGGGATTTCGCTCCCCGTGGCGCTCTGGGAGAGCGATGTTCTCCCTCGGCGCGTGCCCGGTTACCAGCCCGCCCAGCTCGACCAGCTGAGCGCGTCGGGCGAGGTCGTTTGGGTCGGCGCGGGCCTCGAGAGGGTCGCGCTGTATTTCCGCGAAGACGCGCCGGCTCTCGGCCGCCCGGCTGCACTGCCTCCGCCCGAAGGATTGGTGCATGGCCGCGTTCGCGAGGCGTTGACGGGGCGAGCGCTGTTCTGGTTCGACCTTCTGCGGGAGACCGGGCTCGAGGCGGAGACGCTGCTATCCGCGCTCTGGGAGCTGGTCTGGGCCGGGGAAGTCACCAACGATGCCTGGCAGCCCCTGCGGGCCCAGCGTCGGTACGCCGCCCCGCGGCCGGACCGCCGAGCGCGGCGCTTCTCGCGCCGGCGGGCCGATGGGATTACGGCAACGCAAGGCCGTTGGTCTTCGACGGATGGGCTCTTCCCGGTCGAGCCGGATCCGCGTGCGCTCGCCGAGCTCCTTCTCGAGAGGCAGGGAATCGTGACACGTGACGGCGTTCGGGCCGAAGGGATTCCCGGCGGCTACGCGCCGGTCTATCGTGAGCTCCGCAGGCTTGAAGTGCTAGGAACCTGCCGCCGCGGTTACTTCGTGGAAGGGCTGGGCGGCGCCCAGTTCGCTCTCCCCGGCGCAGTGGAGCGCCTGCGAGACCGGTCATCCGAGGAGACCGCCCTCGTGCTCGCGGCTGCGGACCCTGCGCAGCCGTACGGAGCGTCGCTGCCCTGGCCGAAGCGCGCGGGCGCGCGGGCCGCGCGTGTCGCCGGCGCATACGTGGTCCTCCTCGGCGGCCAGCCGGCCCTCTATGTTGAGCGCGGCGGGCGTTCCCTCGTCCCGCTTCGCGAACCGGAGGACGAATGGCTCCGGTCCGCCCTCGCGGCCCTTGTCGAGAACATGCCCAGGATGGGCCTGAAGCGACTTGCCGTCGAACGCTACGACGGACAGCCGGTTGGCGAGTCGGAGATCATGCCGCTCCTGCTGGATGCAGGCTTCCTCGCCGGCCCGCGCCGCGCGGTCCTACGCGGCTGAAGCTTTACGCGGCCTTCGACAAAGTTTCATGAATCGCTAATACGACGGCGTTAGGTTCGGGTCGGTCTCCGGCCGGTGGCCTCGCATTGGAGTCCAATCGAAAGGAACCCATGTTCGCCACCGGTTACTCGCCGGCCCCGACGCGGGCAAAGCTCATCCTGGCCATATTTGCCGCACTGGCCTCGGCGACGGTCCTGCTCTCGTCGGCCGGCAAAGCATCAGCCGACTCCTACGGCTGCACCTGGGCCCCGTACGGGAACGTTTGCATCCTCATCGAGGGCTCGGGCCTCTATGTCAGCCACGTCCGTGTGCGGAGGGCGAAGATTGACTACGGCCTCATCTGCAACTACCAGGCACACATGACCGTGCGCACGTCAACGGGGAGACTCGTCGACAGTCGCTGGAGCCCTTACCACCGGGGTTGTACTCCAGTCTGGGCATGGTTCGACTGGTACCCGCGGCGCAATTACCCCAACAACTCGAAAGTCTGCACCGCGTTCTTCGAAAACGGCCAGTTGCAGGGGAAACCCTGCAACTACGTCCACAGCTAGGAGTCGTCGAGGGGCGGGCTGCCCGGCCCGCCCCTCGGCTAGCCTGGGCTCATGCCTGAAGGTGACAGCCTTCACCGGGCGGCGCAGCGCTTGCGCGTACTCGAGGGCGAGATCGTCGCTGCGGAGTCGCCGCACCCTAGGGCAGCGCTGCTAAGGATCGCGGAGCGAATCGACGGGCGGCGGCTCGAGCGCGTCGAAGCGCGCGGAAAGAACCTCCTCCTGACCTTCGAAGGAGGAGTGGTCGTGCGCAGCCACCTGCGCATGCATGGCCGCTGGCAGGTGCAGCCGCTCGCTCGTCCCGTCCTCGGAAAACCATGGCTGATCCTGCGGGGACGAGAGTGGAAGGCCGTGCAGCGAAACGGCCCGGTGCTCGAAATCGGAGCTCATCGCATCGCGCGGCTCGGACCAGACATCATGGTCGCGCCTCCGGCGCTTGACGAGATGCTGGAGAGGCTCCGCTGTACGGGTCAAGGTCGCGAGTTAGGGGAGGCGCTCCTCGATCAGAGCCTCGTTGCCGGTATCGGCAACAAATGGAAGGCAGAGGCACTTTTCGAAGCCTCGCTTTCCCCATGGGCGAAGCTGCGCGATCTCCCGGATCCCGCGCTGAGGGATGTGCTCGACGCGGCGTCGCGCCTCATGCAGGGCGCCAGACGCGCGAACCGGGTGTATCGCAAAGTGGGTCGTCCGTGTCCCCGCTGCGGAGCGCCGATCCGATCGCGACCGCAGGGCGAGCACGCCCGGATGGCGTACTGGTGTCCGGCCTGTCAGGCAGGAACGGAGGCCGCCGGCTCGTAACGTGGAACGCCGTGTCGGTGCCCCGCTCACCCGATCTCTTCCGTGCCCTGCGCGCTTTCTGCCTCGGCGCGTTCTTCGACCTCGGCTCGGAGATCGAAGGCGGTGCAGACATTCCGGTCGCGCTCGCCGAGCACGGGGGCCCCGATCGCCCGACGCTGTACGAGTACACGCCCCTCATTGGATCGTTTGTCGAGGTGCGTGCCCAGCGGTTGGGATCGCGTGAGGACGCCCGTGACGCCCTCGCCGCCCTAAAGGACGAGCCGGCCGCGGGCATCTTCGCGCAGGCTCATGCGGACGAGCGGGTCGGTGAGGACGAGGCGCTGCGGCGCACCGTCCTGGTCCCGTTACTCGTGCGGACCGCAGAGGGATGCAACGGATTCGACTGGGACGACCGAGTCTTCGAGCTGGCGTACGCGGAGCTGGAGCGAACACTCTTCGGAGAGCGTCGTGCTTATGCAGCGCTCGCTCCGCTCGTCGGACTGACGGCCGGGGGAACCATCGAGCTCGGCCGCGGCCTGCGCGTGCGACCTGCCGCCAGCGGCGAGTTCACGGCCTCCTGGCCGGAGGCGAACCGCCTTCTGCCGAGAGATTTCGGTCGCGAGGTCGACCGGACGCTCGTCCTCGAGCTCGAGCGCGACCTCGAAGAGACGGCGTGCCAGCCGCCCGACGCCGCTTCGGAATTTGGACTCGCCGTCAGTGCTCTTCGGCTGGCAACGCCAGGCGCGGTTGCGGCGGGGCCTGTGCTCTTCGAGCGACTCGACTGGCGCCCATACGGCGTCCGGCCGGTTCCGCCCCTGGCGGCTCAGGTTCCTCCCGGGGAGGCGACTCGGCTCGATCCCTTCCGCGCCCGGCTCGTTGCCGAGATCCAGGCTCGGCTCGCGGAGACCTCAGGCGAGACCGACCTGCTCGAGGCGGTGGAGCGCTGGGAGTTGGCGCTGTTTCACGAGGGCCCTCTGAGGGCGGACGAGCTTCGCGAGGCCCTCGAGGCGCTCCTCGGGTGCGACGAAGGTCCCTGGGCCGCTGCGATGCGGGCATCAGTTCTCCTCGGGGAAACCGCTCGCGAGCGTGGCGACCTCCTCACCGCCTTCCGGGCCCTTCTCGACGGCGACGGGCCCGGGGCGCGTGCCGAAGACGCTGTTCGTCGCGCTCTCGTGGAGACACTGCTGCACGATTCGCGTCACCAGCTCGTCCAGGAGCTCGACGAAGCTTTGCTCGGGCTCCGACCGCGTCCTCAGCTGACCACCTCCGCGCGCGTCGCCGCTACGGGATGAACACGGCTGAGCGGCTCCATCGGCGCCGCTGCATCGGTCTGCGGGTCGCTGTTGTCTTCGCCGTCTTTCTCGCGGTGCTGAATCGCGACGATTGGGCGATCGTCGCCGTCGCCGCGGTCGGTGGACTCGTCGCCGTCGTGGCGTACTGGCGGGACTGTCGCGGCTCGCGCTCGAAGACGACACAGAGCGACACACACTCGCGCGGGCTCTAGCGGTAGCTTCGTCCCCATGGACGAGGCGAGGCGTGTCATGGAGAGGCTCGAGCGCATCGAGCGCCTGCGGGGGAGCGGTGCGCCGGCCGCCGATCTGCTCGCGGAGGTCCGCGGGCTCCTCACGGACGGAGAGCGGTGGCTCGCGGCGGAAAGGCCAGAAGGTCTCGCCGCGGCCCATTCCGCCCTGGAGAGATGCCGTGCGGAAATCGAGAACGGAAAGGGGGTGGTTGCCGGGACGGCCCTATAATCGCGCCGTCAGATGCCGCGCTACGGACCGCCGGACGCCTTCGAGACGCCGCGGTTTTCGGGTCCGCGGACGTTCATGCGCCTGCCGTACGTCCGCGATCTCGACGGCGTGGACGTCGCCGTCGTCGGCGTGCCGACCGACGGGGCCGTGGTCTTCCGTAGCGGCGCGCGCTTCGGCCCGGAAGGGATTAGGAGCGCCTCGGTCATGTTGCGGAACTACAACCCAATCCTGCGAGTCGACGTCGTCGACAAGCTCTCGATCGTCGACTACGGCGACGTACCGACCGTCCCGGGTTCCACGGTGGACTCGCTCGCGCGTTCGGCTGTCGCGCTTGCCGAGGTTGCGAGCGCGGGCGTCACGATGCTCTGCCTCGGGGGTGATCACACCATCCTGCTCGCCGAGTTGCGGGCGCTCGCTCCGGTGCACGGGCCGCTGGCGCTGATCCAGTTCGACTCGCATCACGACCTCTGGGACGAGTACTTCGGCCAAAAGCTCTTCCACGGGAGCGTCGTGCGCCGCGCCATCGAGGAGGGACTCATCGACACCTCCCGCTCGGTGCAGGCAGGCCTGCGGGGCTCGCTGGCCGCGGCGTCAGACGCTGAGCTTCCGCAGAGCTTCGGCATCGACGCGATTCCGTACGAGGAGCTGGCGGCGCTTGGGCCCGGGGGGTTCTCCGAGCGCGTACGCGCTCGCGTCGGAGAGGGCCCGTGCTTCCTCTCCTTCGATATCGACTTCGTCGACCCCGCGTTCGCTCCCGGGACGGGCACGCCCGAAGTCGGGGGGCCTTCGAGCCGGGAGGCCCTGACGTACGTCAGGTCGCTGGCCGGTCTCGACTTTCGCGGCTTCGATTGCGTGGAGGTGTCGCCGCCATTCGATCCTGCCGCCGTGACGTCCTTCGTCGCCGCGAACGCGTGCTTCGAGATGCTTTCGCTCCTCGCGTTTCGGCGTTGAAATCGACGACGATTTTCGCCTGCTTTTCCCTGCAAATCCGGAGAAGGATTGTGCTACCCTGAACCGAAAGAGGGAGCCCGAATGGGCCTAACCGGAATTCTCACGCGTCCGCGCAAGCGGACGTCAACGTCTAAAGGAGCGACGCTGGGTCAGGTCATCAGCTTCGCGAATCAAAAGGGTGGCGTGGCCAAGACCACGACCACGCTCAACCTTGCGGTCGCGTTCAAGGAGCAGGGCTTCAACGTTCTCGCGGCCGACCTGGATCCGCAGGGAAACCTGACGATGAGCCAGGGGATGGACCCGGATCAGCTCGAGCGCTCGATGTACGACGTGCTCGTCCATTCCCTTCCGATCGAGGAAGTGATTCATCGGGCGGAGATCGACGTCGCCGTCTCGTCGATCGATCTTGCGGGCGCCGAGCTCGCCCTCTCGAGCATGATCGGGCGCGAGCGCGCTCTGCAGAAGGCGCTGTTGCCGGTGCGGAACCAGTACGACTACATCCTCATCGACACGCCGCCGTCGCTCGGTCTCCTGACGATCAATGCGCTAACCGCGTCGGACACCGTCATCGTCCCGGTGCAGTGCGAGTACCTCTCTCTCCGCGGGCTTGTGCAGCTGGAGAACACCCTCTCAATGATTCGGGAGAATCTGAACCCGGTCGTCGAGATCGGGGGCATCCTCCCGACGATGTACGACTCACGAACGCTGCACAGCCGCGAGGCGATCGAGATGCTCAAGGAGAACTTCGGCGACCTCGTCTTCGACACACGGATTCGAAAGACGGTTCGCTACGCGGAAGCTCCCGTCCAGGGAAGCTCCGTGCTCAAATACGACCCGACCGGTTCCGCGGCGGAGGCATACCGCACGCTGGCGAAGGAGGTGCTGAACGGTGCGTCGTCGCGCCAGCATGCGTGAAGGCCCACTCGCCGAGCTCTTCAAGGCGACCGAAGCTGCGCAACGCCAGGCAGAGCGTGAGGGCCAGGGCGGGGGCGAGACACCCCAGGAAGCGGCTCCGGCTCAGGACCTCGTCGAAGCCCCGACGGTCGAAGACGTCTCGGCCCAGCCGGCAGCGCCGACCCTAGCCGCCGCTCCTGCGCCCGCTCCCGAGCCTGCGCCGCGTACTCCAGCCCCCTCGGTCGAGCGCCATTACGACGAACCGCCTGTCAGCCGTCTCTCCGACGGGGCACCGCGCCTTCATCGCACGCCTCGGCCCGAGTCCGCGGCCTACCTGGCGGTCATCCGCGTCGTCGGCGTCGGCGGAGGCGGGCTCAACGCCGTCAACCGCATGATCGAGGCGGGGATCTCACAGGTCGAGTTCATCGCGGTGAACACCGACATCCAGCAGCTGCGGACGTGCGAGGCGCCGATCAAGCTCCACATCGGGCGCGAGCTCACTCAGGGTCTCGGCTCGGGTGCCGACCCTGACCTCGGTCGTAAGGCCGCAGAGGAGGCCTACGATCAGATCAAGCACGTCCTCCGCGGCTCGGACATGGTCTTCGTGACCGCGGGCGAGGGCGGCGGCACAGGCACGGGCGCCGCACCGGTAGTGGCACGGATCGCCAAGGAGGTCGGTGCTCTCACCGTTGGCATCGTCACTCTTCCGTTCAGATTCGAGGGGACGAGGCGTCGTTCGCAGGCCGAGCAAGGGGTGGAGGACCTTCGCGACGTGTGCGACACGGTCATCGTCATTCCCAACGATCGTCTGCTCGAGGTGCTCGAGCGCTCGACCTCGATGCTCGATGCTTTCCGCATCGCGGACGACGTCCTGCGCCAGGGCGTTCAGGGCATCTGCGACCTGATCACGATGCCCGGGCTGATCAACCTCGACTTTGCCGACGTCCGGACGATCATGAGTGACGCCGGCTCGGCCATCATGGGCATCGGCTTCGCGACGGGCGAGAACCGCGCCGGTGAGGCTGCCAGCCGTGCGCTTCGTTCGCCGCTCATCGATACCGAGATCGTTGGCGCACGCGGCATCCTTCTCTCAATCGCAGGCGGAGACGATCTGACGCTTCTCGAGGTGAACGAGGCCGCAGAAGTCGTGCGTGAGGCCTCGACCGAGGAGACCAACATCATCTTCGGCGCGACGATCGACGAGCGGCTCGCGGGACAGGTCTGGGTGACCGTCATCGCGACTGGCCTCGGAGGCACGCGCTACAGGCCGACTCCGGTTACTCGCGAGGGCGAGACTCTCGAACCCCCGAGCTTTCTCCGGGACCTCTAGCTCTAGGCCCCGCGCGACGGGTCGCTAACCTCACGGCATGAGAGGGGCTGTCGCCGCAGGCCACCCGCTGACCGCGCAGGCCGGCGCGCGAATCCTGGAGCAGGGCGGGAACGCCGTCGATGCGTGCGTCGCGGCCGGGTTCGCCTCCTGGGTGTCCGAGAGCCCTCTCACGGGCCCCGGAGCGGGCGGATTCATGCTCGTCCACCGCGCCAGAGACCGAAGCGACAGGCTGCTCGACTTCTTCGTGGCGATTCCGGGCCGCGGTCTCAACGGCGCTCCTTCGGCGCCGATGGACGAGCTCGAGGTGCCGTTCGACGAGCAGACGACCCAGATTTTCCGCATCGGTGGCGCTTCGTGTGCCGTACCGGGAGCGGTCGCCGGGTTGGGGGAGGCCCATCGACTGTACGGCCGTCTCCCCTGGGGCGAGCTGATCGCGCCGGCGACTGAGCTGGCACGACGGGGCGTCGAGATGAATCCGCAGCAGGCGTTTCTTCACTCCATTCTGGACGGCGTCTTGCGCGCCGAAGGGGAGGGGCGGCGGATTTACGGGGAGCGCTGTGCTCTCCGGGCAGGTGAGCCGCTCGTGATGAAGGACCTCGCGCACACGCTCGATCTCCTTGCGACCGAGGGCGCCAAAGCGTTCTACCGAGGGCCACTTGCTCGGACGATCGGTGAGGCGGTCAGGGAGCGACGAGGCCTGCTCACCGAGGCCGACCTGGAGTCGTACCGCGTCATTCGCAGGACGCCTCTCCGCGTCCCGTACGCGGGACACGATTTCGTGACGAATCCGCCGCCTTCGTCGGGTGGCCTGCTCATCGCGTTCGCTCTTCGGGTGCTCGACCGGATCGGTTCGCCCGGTTCGCCCGGGAGCGTCGAAGCGGTGGCTGCCCTCGCGGAGGTGATGCGGGAAGCGACGCTCGCCCGCGGTAGCGGCTTCCTGCGGGGCCTTTTCCGAGGTGGGCTGGCCGACCGCTTGCTCGACAACACGGCTGTCGAAGCGGCAGCGCGCCGCGCAGGCACCCGGGGCCCCACCGTTTCCAGGGAACCGGCGGGGGCTCCCTCGACGACCCACATCTCCGTCGTCGACGCAGATGGAAACGCGGCTTCGCTCTCGGCCTCCACGGGCTGCGGATCGGGCGTGATCGTCCCCGGGACCGGCATCCATCTGAACAACATGCTTGGCGAGAGCGACCTCAACCCCACCGAACGGCGCGTCTCCCCGGGCCGGCGGCTGACGAGCATGATGGCGCCTTCCATCGTGCTCGCGGACGGTCGGCCACGCCTTGTTGTCGGGAGCGCCGGGTCGATTCGGCTCCGCGCGGCCATCCTCCAGATCGTCGTCAACGTTGTAGAGCACGGGCTTCCGGCCGACGAGGCAATTGCGGCACCGCGCGTTCATCTCGAAGGGGATCAGTTGAACCTCGAAGGCGGGATCGACCCCGTGGTCGCAGACGAGCTCGAGGAGCGCGGCTACGAGGTGGTGCGCTGGAACGACCTCAATCTCTATTTCGGAGGAGCCTCGGCGGTCGCGTTGACGAGCGCGGGGCAGCTCGAAGCAGCCGGAGACCCGCGGCGCGGCGGCGCCGGCGTGATCGTCGAGTGACGTTCGAGATCCGGCCCGCAGAACCCGGAGATGCTGCGCGGCTTGTCGAGCTTGCGCGCGAGGTCGGCGCCGAGAGTGAAGGGTGGCTGATCACCGGCGGCGAGTGGCGAACCGCAGGAGAGGAAAGGCGTTACCTACGTTCACTCCGCCGCCTCCGGCACGCGGCGGTCTTCGTCGCCGAGATCGACGGGACGATAGTCGGCCGACTGTCGATCGCCCGCGAGCCTCACCCTGCAAGCGAGCACGTGGCAGACCTGGGGCTCATGGTCGCCCGCGACCATCGCCGCCTAGGCGCGGGGACCGCCCTGATGAAGGCGGCCGAGCACTGGGCCCGCGGCGTCGGTGTCCGCAAAGTCGAGCTTCACGTCTTTCCCCACAACCGACCGGCGATCGCCCTCTACGAAGGACTGGGCTATGAGCAGGAGGGGTTCCGCCACGGCCACTACCGGCGCGGAAACGATTTCGTGGACGCGATCCTCATGGCCAAGAGGCTGGTGTGACCGAGCCCCAGCGAGGTGTCTTCCTCGAGGAAGACACGGAGCTGGCCGAGGAAGAAGAGCTCTGGACCGACGATCCCGGGGCCGACCACGCGGGGTGGTTCTGCGTGGCCACCGAACCGTTCCCGTGCCCGGCGAGCGGCTGCTCCTTCGTGGCCATGTTCATGACGGCTGTGCATCTCATCCTCGTCTGGGAGCACCGCGACGACCCGAATCTGCTCCGGCACGCCCAGCGAGCGAAGGAGGTGGGACGCAACCCGCGCGTGGTCACCTATGAGCCCGCGTTCGGCCCGAGCGCGTCCTACTACGCCTGGGAAGCCGCAGGCCGCCCCGTGCACGGGATCCGAGCGGAGTAGCGCCCCTCGGATCTGCGAGCATGCGACCTCTAGTGGTTCCGTCGTCAGGTGGGGCAAAGCCGGGCTTTGCCCGGTGGTGCCCGCCGGCCCGTGGCGCTAGAGGGGTTCTACGCGGCCGTTGCCGGAGGCTCGCTCGCGAATCTCCCGGTCGCGCCTGACCGCATCGGCGGCCTGGTTCAGCATCGGCGCCAGACGAAGAACCCGCTCGCGCTCCGACTGGAGCTCGAGCAGCCCCTGCTTCACCTCGGTGCCGAAATCGACGCGAGCTGCGATCTGAAAGGCGATTGAATCCGCGTCGAAGTCGATGTCCTCGAGCTCCGCCTCGGCGGCCTTGACGACGCGGTCGTAGGCGGCAAGACATTGCTCGAGCTCCGCGTCGGTGGGGTCTTCGCCGACGTCGTCGATGTCCACGACCTCCGCTGTCTGGAAGGCGCGGCCTTCGGTCAGCTCGACGAGCCGGAACCGCTCGCGGCCTTCGACCACCACATTGAGCTGTCCGTCATCGAAACGCTCGAGGACCTCGATGACCCCTGCGCGGGTTCCGATCTCACGGATCCCGTCGTCGTCGGCGAGGACGAGGCCGAACTCCTCGTCGTCCTCGAGACATTCGCCGATCAGCTCCCGATAGCGAGGCTCGAAAATGTGCAGGGGCGCCTGCTCTCCGGGCAGGAGCACGAGGTTGAGTGGGAAGAGTCCGAGCTCGCTCACAACTGAGAAGATTAGGCCCATGGGAGACGAGGCGCTGTTTCGTCCGGCGATCGGTCCGCTCGTGCCCTACGAGCCCGGGAAGCCGGTCGAAGAGGTGCAACGCGAGCTGGGGCTCGACCGCGTCGTCAAGCTGGCCTCGAACGAAGGCCAGTTCGGCCCTTTCCCGGAGGCGCTCGACGCGATCGCACGGGGAGCGCCCGACCTAAACCGCTATCCGGACGGCGGCGCGTACCGCCTGCGGACCGCCTTGGCCGGGAAGCACGGAGTCGAGTTCGAGAGTGTCGCGGTCGCGGCGGGCGCGGACGCGGTCGTCATGTACCTCTCGCTTGCCGTCCTCGATCCCGGTGATGAGATCGTGTGCGGCTGGCCCTCGTTTCCGAGCTACGTGCTCGACGCGATCAAGCTGGGCGCGGAGCCCAAGCGGGTGCCCCTGACGGACTTCCGCTACGACGTCGAGCGCATCCTCGACGAGGTGGGTCCCCGCACGAAGCTCGTTTACCTCTGCAACCCGAACAATCCGACCGGAAAGATGATCCCCCGTGCCGAGGTCGATGCGTACTTCGAGCGCGTTCCAGGCCATGTCCTCACCGTGCTCGACGAGGCGTACTTCGAGTACGTGGACGACGCCGACTACCCGAACGGGATCGAGGAGTACGTCAAGCAGGGTCGGCGAGCGCTCGTCCTCAGGACCTTCTCCAAGATCTACGGGCTCGCTGGCCTCCGCGTCGGATACGGAATCGGCCCCCCCGCCGTCGTCGAGGCGATCGGAAAGGTGCGAAACGCCTTCGACATCAACCAGACCGCCCAGGACGCGGCTCTCGCGAGCGTCGGCAACGACGATGAGATTGCCCGGCGCCGAGGCTTGACGGCCGCGGGACGGGCGCAGCTCGAGGAGGCGTGTGTTCGGCTTGGGCTCAGAGTTGCCGCGCCGGCCGTCGCAAACTTCGTCTACGTCGAAGTGGGGGAGGACTCGCGACCGATCTTCGACGCGCTGCTACGCGAAGGCGTGATCGTCCGCCCGCTCGGCCCGTTCGGTGCTCCCGGGGCAATCCGTGTCACCGTCGGCACCGGAGAGGAAAACCACCTGTTCGCGGCCGCGCTCGGACGCGTGCTGGAAAGCGCAAAAACCGTCCTTTGAGGGCTTATCCAGGTACTAAACCGCTGCTACGGTGCGCACCGTGAAGTGGGGAGTCAGGGGGACTCGCAAAGCGCTGTTTCGGAAAGCTCCCGGCTTCCGGCTTCTCTTCTTCGCGACCCTGGCATCGAGCATCGGGACCTGGCTCGCCTTCGTTGCGCTCGTCATCGACGTCTTCGATCGCACGAACGACGCGAACTGGGTGAGCGCCCTCCTCATCGTCGAGTTCCTGCCGATCGTCGTCATCGGCTTCGTCGCCGGGCGCCTGATCGATCGGGTCTCGCGCCGCTGGATCCTCGTCGCTGCGGACGCGGCCCGCGCGGGGATCTTCTTCGTGCTGCCCTTCACGACGAGCGCAATGCAGATCGTCGTGCTTGCAGCGGCGGCCGGTCTTGCGACGAGCCTGTTCAGGCCCGCTGTGTACGCGGGTCTTCCGAATCTGGTCTCCGACGAAGACCTACCGGAGGCGAACGGAATCCTCCAGACCGCCGACAACCTCACGTGGACGATCGGCTCGCTCGTCGGAGGCGCTCTCGTGGGAGCGACCAGCCCCGACGTCGCGTACTTCGTGAACGGCGTGAGCTTTGCTGTCTCCGCCTTCCTCATCGTGCGAATTCGGGAGCGCTTCGAGGAGGCCGAGCGTGAGCCCAGCCGGGGTGGCTGGCGCGACTTCGTCGAGGGCCTTGCGATCGCCGGCCGCTCGCGCGCACTGCTAACGGTGCTGGTCGCCTGGAGCATCGTCATGCTCGCCAACGCCGGCGTGAACGTTTCCGAGGTGGTGCTCGCGAAGGATGTCTTTTCCGCGGGAGACTTCGGCTACGGCGTGCTCGTGGGGGCGACCGGTCTCGGGCTGGTCATGGGGAGCTTCCTCGGCGGGAGCTGGATCGGGCAGCGGGGCCTGGCCGTGCCTTATACGGTCTCGATCGCGCTCATGGCTCTCGGCTTCGGCGCCGCCGCCGTGGCGCCGAACGTATGGATCGCCGCGCTTGTCGTGATCGCCGCCGGGGCCGGAAACGGCGTCGCCGTGGTCACGAACGCTCTCCTTGTCCAGCGGGGCGCTCCTGACCGGCTTCGCGGGCGCGCCTTCACCGTCGTTATGAGTGTCGGCTACGGGGTGCTCGGGTTCGGCATGATCGTCGCCGGGCCACTCACGAACGCAATCGGCGCGCGAGCGGTGTGGGGCATCTCGGCCGGGCTCATGGCGCTCGGCGCCGCGGTCGGTCTCCTGCTCGTTCGCGGCGTGACCCCGGAGGCGCGTCCCGGCGACGTTCTGCCGGCGAGGCATTGAGCCCCGCCTGGACGCTCGAACAGCTGGTCGATGGGGTTCGCGGCGGCGACCGCCGGGCGCTCGCACGTGCAATCACCCTGGTCGAAAGTTCGGACCCGCTCGCCTACGACCTCATTCGGGAGCTCTATGCCGAGACGGGACACGCCTACACGATCGGCGTCACCGGACCCCCCGGCGTCGGCAAGTCGAGCCTGATCAGCACCCTCGTCCGCCACGTGCGCGACCGTGATGCGACCGTCGGCGTCATTTCGGTCGACCCGTCCAGTCCTTTCACGCGCGGAGCGCTCCTGGGCGATCGAATCCGCCTGGCCGACCACTTCCTCGATCCCGACGTCTTCATCCGCTCGATGGGGACGCGGGGTCATCTGGGCGGTCTCGCGGAGGCCACCCTCCAGGCGGTGCTCATCCTCGACGCGGCCGGCAAGGAGCTCGTCTTCCTGGAGACCGTCGGCGCAGGCCAGAGCGAGGTCGAGATCATCTCGATCGCCGACACGGTCCTCCTCGTTCTCATGCCAGGCTCCGGTGACTCGATCCAGGCTCTCAAGGCAGGGATCATGGAGATCCCCGACGTGATCGCGGTCAACAAGAGCGATCACCCGGCGGCAAAGACAATGGTGAACGAGGTTCGTTCCATCCTCGCCCTCGACGCCGAGAGCGACTGGCAGCCGCCGATTGTGCTCACGGAGGCCCTGCGGGGCGAGGGTGTCGAGGAGCTGTGGAGTCAGGTCGCGGCGCACCGCCGCCACCTGGAAGAGAACGGGCTTCTGGCCGAGCGGCGCGCCCGCAACCTCGCCGGGGAGGTGTTCGCGGTTGCGAGCGCAAGGGCCAAGAGCCACCTCGAGCAGGCGGTGACTGACGACCCCGAGCTGCGGCGGCTCCTCGACGAGGTGCAGAGGCGGGAGCTCGACCCGCTCACTGCAGTTCGCGAAATCATGGAAAAAGTGTTCAAAATTAAGTGACCCTCCCGGCAATGACCTCCAGGCTCCTGGACGGCTGCAAAGCGTCGCCAGGCAGTGTCCTCGGTCGCCCGCGTATTTCAATCAATACTCGGGCTCCCTGCGTCCTTGCCTGGCTAGCTTTTCGCGCGCCAGAAGCGTGGCATCATCACCGGGGAGGATCACTGACCGATGGCGATTAGCACAGGCCCGACACTCGCTGACATCGAAGCCGCGCGGGAGCGGATCGGGAATCTCGCCCGCGTCACGCCGGTCTACGCCTCCGAGACGCTCTCGCGCCGGAGCGGGCGCACTCTCCTGCTCAAGGCGGAAAACCTTCAACGCACCGGCTCCTTCAAGATCCGCGGAGCGGTCAACAAGGTCGCGACTTTGACAGACGCCGAGCGCGCCGCCGGAGTCGTAGCCGGGAGCGCAGGCAACCATGGGCAGGCGGTCGCCCTCGCCGCGAGAGAAGCGGGCGTGGCGGCGACGATTTTCATGCCCCAGGACGCGCCCATGGCGAAGATCGACGCGACCCGGAACTACGGCGCCGAGGTCATCCTCGTAGGCGAGGGCTTCGACGAGGCACAGGTGGCGGCACGCGAGCGCGCCGACGAAGGGGCCACGCTCGTCCATGCATTCGAGGACGAAGCGGTCATCGCGGGCCAGGGGACGCTCGGGCTGGAGCTGGCAGAGCAGATAGACGCGCTGGACACGCTCGTCGTCCCGATCGGGGGCGGCGGGCTCGCCTCGGGTATCGCGCTCGCACTCACGGAGCTTCGGCCGGAGGTGAAGATCGTCGGCGTCCAGGCGGCGACCTGTGCCCCCTTCGCCGGCGCTGAGCCGAGCGGGCACACAATTGCCGACGGAATTGCGGTCAAACAGCCCGGTGAGCTGACGGCGAGCATCCTCGCCGACCGCCTGGAGCGAGTCGTCACGGTTTCCGACCAGGAGATCGCCGAGGCGATCGTCCTCCTCCTGGAACGGGTGAAGCTCGTCGTCGAGGGAGCCGGTGCCGCCTCGGTGGCGGCGCTCCTCACGGGCAAGGTCGGCGGGTCTGGCGCGGCCTGCGCGCTTCTCTCAGGGGGGAACATCGATGCGACGCTTCTGATCGAGGTCACACGGCACGGGCTCACGCAGGCTGGCCGCTTCCTCGTCATGCGTACGAGGGTCGAGGACCGGCCCGGCGAGCTCGCCCGTTTGCTCGCCCTGATCGCCGGTGAGCGGGTCAACGTCCTGGCCGTCGACCACCACCGGGAGGGCATGGACCTGCCCGTGACCGGCACCGAGATCGAGCTCACCCTCTCCACCAGGGACGAGGAGCACTGCGGCGAGCTCCTCGCCCGACTGGCGGAATGGGGCTACCCGACCGAACGCGTGCGCTAGACGGGCCGGACGACCGGCTGCGTGGCGGCGCTGCGCTCGCCGAAGAATCCGCGAACCCGAGCGACCAGGCCGGGGTGGTCCTTCGTGACGAGGCGGGCGAGTTCGCGCTGCTCGGCTTCACGAACGAGATCCGCGTGCCGCGCTTGCGTGATCGCCATATGAGTGTGGGGGTTCAGGTACATGCCCACTCGACGCGCGGGCGCGCGACAATCTTCCCTCTGATGGAAAGGGATTACTCGCAGACGCCGCTTCGTCAGAAGCTCGGAATCAAGGACGGCTCGCGGATCGGCTTGCAGAGGGCGCCCGAAGGGTTTTCCGAGACGATCGGCGTCTCGCCGCGAACGAGGGGAAAACTCAACCTCGTCGTCCTCTTCGCGAACCGCAAGGGGGAGCTCATCCGCCATTTCCCCGTGCTCGCCAGGCGGCTGGAGCCGGACGGCGGTCTCTGGGTCGCGTGGCCGAAGAAGTCGGCGAAGGTCGAGACTGACCTGTCCTTCGAAACGGTGCAGAAGGTCGGCCTCGACGCGGGCCTGGTCGACAACAAGAGCTGCTCGATCGATGAGACCTGGCAGGCGCTGCGCTTCGTCTACCGGCTCGCCGACCGGCCGGCCAGCTCGAGCAAGCGCTCTGCGTAGCGAGGCGCCGTGGGCTCGTCCTCGTGCCGGAAGTAGGCGTAGACATCGAAGCCCTCCTCCAGAACAGGCTTCAGCTCGGCCGCGGCGCTCTCCAGCTGCTGGTCATCGTAGGGCGTCTCCCTGAAGCGCAGATAGCGAAACGGCGCGTCTCCGTGGAGCAGGTCGACGCGGGCGACTCCGCGGGCGTCGAGCTGTGACTGGACATCTTCCCCCGACCAGGAGTCGTGCCGGAAATCGAGTGCCCAGAGAGTCTGCGGATCGAGTGAGTCGAGGAGGAGGCGGAGGAATCCGTCATCGCGAGCCTGGGGGACCTTGATCCGCACCGGGCCTAGTCGCTCTCCGAGAATGGCGACGGTCTGGGAAAAGGCGTCGAGCCCGCGGATCTTTCCGAACGACGTGACGCCGCGGCTCATCGTGACCGCGAAGCGAAAATGGGCCGGTGTCTGCTCGGCCCAGCGCTCGAACTGCGCTTCGGCCGGAAGCCTGTAGAACGTCGTGTTCAGCTCGACGGACGGAAGCCGATCGGCGTAGAGCCGGAGGAACTCCTCCGGCCGCGATTCGGCTGGATAGAACCCGCCCTTCCAGGTCGGGTACGAGAAGCCGGACGACCCGGCGTAGAGCGTCGCGGGCCTCGGCTCAGAAGCCAAGGTGCCGCGCGATGACCAGCCGCTGGACCTCATTCGTCCCCTCGCCGATCTCGAGCACCTTCTGATCCCGGTAGAGACGGGAGATCGGATATTCGTCCATGTAGCCGTAGCCGCCGTGGATCTGGAGCGCCTGGTTGGCGACGCGATGCGAGAGCTCGCCGGTGTAGAGCTTCGCCATGGCAGCGGCCTGGCCGAACGACCGCCCCTGGTCCTTGAGCCACGCGGACTTGTAGACGAGCCCGCGGCCAGCCTCGATCTCCGTCGCCATGTCGGCGAGCTTGAACTGAATCGCTTGGAACTTCGAGATCGGCTGCCCGAACTGTTGCCGCTCGCGCGCGTAGGCTGCGGCAAGGTCGTAGGCGCCCTGGGCGAGGCCGAGTCCCATCGCCGCGATCGAGATCCGGCCTCCGTCGAGGATCTCGAGGAACTGGCGGTAACCCGCGCCGCGCTCCCCAATCAGGTTTTCCTCGGGGACGGCGCAGTCGCGGAACGAGAGCTCGCGCGTGTCCGAGGCGTGCCAGCCCATCTTGCGCATAGGTGCGGAGATCTCGTAGCCGTCGGTGCCGTTTGGCACGACGATGGTCGAGATCTCATCGTCGGCTGTCCGGGCAGTCAGGGTCACGCAGGCGGTGATGTCTGTGCCCGCGTTCGTGATGAAGGTCTT
>Ga0307308_10000142_pt1 | contig 22426 bp, 22 predicted proteins | sample ER_DNA_195_FD_194501 | JGI IMG/M metagenome (GOLD analysis project Ga0307308, IMG submission 194501) | Bulk soil microbial communities from the East River watershed near Crested Butte, Colorado, United States - ER_DNA_195 | ecosystem: Environmental > Terrestrial > Soil > Floodplain | place...
TCCGTCGCTCTACCGCCTCGCCCTGCTCGACGGCCCTGCGACCGCCGGGCTGATCGGCACTGCCGCCTGGCCGCCCACCGCCGCGGCGCTTCGCACGCTGGTCGAAGAGGTCTGGCCCCGAGTGAAGGCACCTGAGGCGAGCCTGATCATTGCCGGCCGCGGCACAGAGCGATTCGGCGGGATCGGCGAGGTGGGCTCTTCGCGCGAGGTCTTCCAGCGCCTCTCGCTCCTCCTCTTCCCGCTCCCCCGCGGCAGCGGCATGAAGGTCAAGGTGCTCGAGGCGATGGCGAGCGGCGTCCCGGTCGTCACGACGCCCGCAGGCGCCGAGGGGATCGAGCCGTCAGACGGCGTGATCGTCGAGACCGAGCCCGACCGGCTCGCGGCTGCGGCGAGCGAGCTCCTCACCGACGAGGCCGCCAGACGCGAGCGAGGCGGGGCGGCCAGGGCGGAGTTCGAGCGCAGGTATTCACCCGGCCCCGCCACGGAGCCGCTGATCGAGCTCTATAGACGGATGCTGGCCTAGTTCCTTCGAGCCTGCCGCCGCACGTTGTGCAGCAGGGGCACGCGCTTCGCGACGTGCGCGGCCCTCGTCGCGTGCCGAGACGCGCCACCGCCGCCCACGGTCACCGAGACCGTGTTCGAGCAGGTCGAGGTCCCGGCGGCACAGACGCGGTAGGTGTAGGTCCCGTGCGCACGGCGCCCGAGCCGGTCGGTGTACGCGCCGCTGTTGTTGACCGTGGCCACGCGGTGGCTGTTGCGGAAGACGTCCGTTCGTCTCGAGCTCATCCCGCTCCACGTCAGCCGGACGGAGGTCCCCGAGGCCGAGGCGGCCAGCGTGATCCCCTGTGGCGGAGGCGGCGGCGGGGGCGGAGGCGGCGGCGGCGGCTGGCCGTTCGAGCGCAGGATCGCGCCGGTCGTCGGCCCGAGCGTCACGGAGGTCGTGGCCGTACCGTCGTCGCGGTAGTAGGTCCCGCCGAGGTCGACGGTCAGCGTCGAGGCGGTCGGGTTGACGAGCACGGTGCCGCCCGAGTAGTTGCGCCGCCACGCCGAGCCGGCCTGGAACCGCGCGCCGCTCGGCATGCCGATGTCCTCGGCCCAGACCGGCGAGTACGGATCCTGGTTCTCCGGGTTCGAGAGCTCATAGACGAGCGCTCCCGCGTTCGCCGGGTCGTCGAGCAGCAGGAAGTTGGCGCGCGCCCAGGTCATCGTGCGCGTGTCGCCGCTCGGGGCGTAGGTGATGCCGAGGAAGAGCTTGCCCGCCTGCTCGGTGATCGTCTGGAACCCTTGCCGGAACGTCCAGTCGCTGCCGGAGAACCAGCCCGAGCTGCCCATGCCCCACTTCGAGTAGTACTCCTGAGCGCCTCCGGAGACGAACTGGAGCCAGTCGCGCCAGGTGGCCTGGGCGTCGTAGTCGGACGCCCACGGCGTGTAGAAATTCGGCACCGCGAGGAGGCCGGCCGAAGCGAGCCCGGGGCCGACGCTTGCGAGCATCGAGCGGGTCGCGGCGCGCCAGGAGGCAGCGGTCGGGTACCGCGCCATCGTCCGCCCGTTCAGGTGCCAGCTCATGTCGGCGTCGGTGTCGTCCATGAAGACGCCGTCCCACCCGCCGGCCTGCGCGTCGGCGACCACGTTCTGGAGCCACTTCGCCTGGTAAGCGGGATTGCCCACGTCCATGATCCAGGCCTGCGGATACCCCGACGAGTTGAGCCGGTGGCCGGCCGCATCGGTGACGAACCAGTCCGGGTGGTGCTGGTCGGCGTCGCAATAGCCGACACCCGTCGCTTGGTACGGGAGGTCCTGGCCGTTCTGGCAGCCGTACGAGACCGTGAAGCTGAGGTTCTTGTAGACGAGCGCCTTGAGGTTCGGGTTGTGCGCCCTCAGCGCCGGGAGCATGGGCGCATCCCAGGAGTTCAGGATCACGTACTTGTAGCGCGAGAGGTCGCCGCCGGACTGCGCGCAGCCCGTGCAGATGCGCAGCGAGGCGATGCTCGCCTGAGGCGAGCCGGTTGCCTGGGCCTGCTGCGTCCGGACGGTGCCCGGGATGGCCAGCAAGGCGAGGGCGGCGGCGAGAAGGAAGACGCGGCGTGGAGCTGAGCTCACGCCGTTTCAATCGTCCCCCTGTCTTTTGTACTACTCCCTCGTTCGAGGGGCTGATCGGTCGTAGAGCTCGACGAGGCTGCCAACCATCGCGTCGAGCGACAAACGCGTCTCAGCGACCCGTCTTCCCGCCGCGCCGAGCTCTGCCGCTCGGGCCGGATTCGCAAGCACTTGCTCGAGGGCAGACGCCAGTCCTTGCGCGTCGCCGCGCGGTCCGAGCTCCCCGGTCTGACCCGCCTCCACGAGCTCTCCGGTCCCGCCCACATCGGTCGCGACCACGGGGACGGCGGCCGCCATCGCCTCGACGACGGCGAGCGGACAGCCCTCGTAGTCGCTCGCCAGCAGTGCGCACTCCGCGGTGGCCAGCAGCTCCGGAACGTCCTCGCGGTTGCCCAGGAACCGGACGGCGCCGTTGAGCCCCAGCTGCGCGGTCAGCGCCTCCGCCTGGGGACGCAGCGGTCCGTCGCCGACCAGGTGCAGCTCCGCCTCCGGAATCGACTCGCGAACCGAAGCGAGCGCGCGCAGGGCCAGGTCCGGGCGCTTCGGCGGCGCAAGGCGCCCGACCATCAGGACGCGCCCTCGGGCCGGCTCGCGGGGCAGGGCGAAGCGCTCCAGCCGCACGCCGTTCGGGATCACGCGGTACTGCTCCGGCCGCCCGATCTTCTCCGCCAGGCCCGCGTCGCGCTCGTCGGCCGAGAGCGCCACGATCGTCCGGCACCAGTGCGCGGCCGTCCGCTCCAGCTGCACGTAGAAGCGCGAATCGAGACCCCGCGCGGCCCAGAACGACCACCCGTGCGGGCTGAAGAGGCACGCCTGCGACTTCCCGCGCAGGGACGACGCGAGACGCCCGATGAACCCGGCCTTCGACGAGTGCACGTGGATGACGTCAGCGCGCCCGACCAGCCGGTGCAAGGTCACCCAGGAGCGCGCGTCGTCGGGATGCGGCCGCCGGTGCGGGCTGATCGCGTGCAGCTCGACCCCTGGCCGCCCTTCGAGGCTCGTCCAGGTGAACGAGCCGCGCGGGCAGGCGACGTCAACGGCGAAACGGCCGGGCGGCAGCGCCTCGACGAGCGCGACAACGTGACGCGCCACACCCCCGTCCCAGGGCTGCGCGGCGAGCAGGAGGCGGCGGTGTGAATTCACGTCGCGAAGGGTATTGTTCGATTCCCCCGAACCCTTCGGAACCACGACTCGCTCGGGAGCACTCGAGGGAGGGACGACTTGGCATTCAACGATCTCTTGCGGGTGTTCTGGCAGCGAAAGCTGCTGATCGTCGTGGTCACGATCCTGGTCATCGGCCCGGCGTACGCCGCCACCAAGTTCGTTTCCCCGCAGTACGAGTCGACCGCGACGCTCTCGCTCGCCCCCACGAAGGCGAACGACATCTCCCCGTTCCTGATCCTCGACCAGGTCGTGCCGCTCTACGCGGACGCGGCGACGACGCGGACGACCCTCGACCAGGCGCGCCAGCTGGCAGGAAAGCCGCTCGCCTCGATTACCGTCGAGACCTTCAAGGGGACCGGGCTCATGAAGATCAAGGCGCGGAGCACGAGCCGGTTCCGCTCCCAGGAGAGTGCGGCCGCGGTGGCGAGCGCCTTGCTGACGCGGGCGCAGTCAGGTGACCTCGGGCTCGCGTCCTTCAAGCTGACGGAGATCGACCAGCCTGCACTGCCGGGATCGCCCGTCTTCCCCCGCACGAAGCTGACGCTGCTCGTCGCGGCGCTGCTCGGGCTCGGGCTCGGGCTGGCGGCCGCGGTCCTGCGCGAGAGCCTGACCACGAAGGTCGAGTCGGACGAGGACCTCGCAGAGGTAGCAGGCGTCCCCGTGTACGCCGAGATCCCGGCCGAGAGCGCGGTGCTCAAGATGCATTCGCCCGAGGACCTTGCAACCCAGCCGCGACTGCGCATCGTCGCGGAGGCCTTCCGCGACCTCCGCACGAACCTCCTCTTCACCGACGAGGGCATCCGCTCCGTGCTGATCACGAGCCCGGACGGAAGTCACGGCAAGACGACCGTCGCATTCGGCCTCGCCGCAACCCTGGCCCGAGCCGGCACACGAACCCTGCTGATCGACGCGGACCTGCGCCGCGGCCGGATCGCCGAGCTGCTCGAGCTGCCGCGCTCGCCGGGGCTGATGGACGTGCTGCTCGGCGGCACGGAGCTCGAGGACACGGTGCAGACGACCGAGGACGGCCTGCACGTGCTCGTCGGCGGCCGTCGAGCGGCCGATCCGGGCGAGCTCCTGACGAGCGCCTTCCCGGCGCTGCTCGCGCGCCTCGAGCGCGAGTACGAGGCCGTGATCATCGACTCGACGCCCGTGATCCCGATCAGCGACGCGCGGATCGTCGCGCGCTATGCCGACGCGACGCTCCTCGTCGCGCGTGCCGGCGTCGCACTCCGCCGCCAGGTGCGCGCGGCGGTCGACCGGCTCGGGCTCATCAACGTGCGGCTGACGGCGGCCGTCCTCAACTACTCCACTGCCGTTCGCGCCTCCAGCTACTACGTCCAGCCGACCAGCGAGGAGAGCGCGGAGCAGATGCCGGCCGCAAGGTCAGCGCGACGGCTGTCCGAGAAGCGCGGCGCCGCGCGCCGCTAGGCGTAACACGTGACGCTTCCGGGACGCCTCGAGGCCGCCCGCCCCGACGGGCTCGAGCTGGCCGGGCTGCTCGGGCTCGCGGCTGCCGCGGGCGCGTTGGCGCTCGCCGCGGTCGAGCGGCCGAACCTGGCGCTCGTGCTCGTGCTCGGCGGCGCGGCCGTCCTGCTCTTCCTGCTCCGGACCGACCTGGCGCTGCTCCTCGTCGTCGCCGCGGCGCCACTCGAAGGCGCGTTCTCGTCAGGCCCTGCGGGAATCAGCGTCACCAAGCTGACCGGCGGCCTCTGCTTCGCGAGCTTCGCGTTCTCGCTCGTTCGAGGCCGGCAGAAGCTCGTCTTCGAGCGCGGGCAGGCGATCGTCCTCGGGATCCTCGCGCTCGCGCTGCTTTCGACGCTGCAGGCCCAGGACACGTCTTCGGCCCTGACGACGACGTCGCGTTACGCGAGCTTCGCGATCGTCTACGTGATCTTCACCCAACTCGGCCACGATCGGGTCCTGCAGCGGCGCATCGCGTGGACGCTTTCTGTGGCGGCCACGATTTCGGCGGGGCTCGGCCTCCACGAGTACCTCTCCGGCAAGCAGCAGCTCGCCACTCTCCCCTACGTCAACCAGAACGACTTCGCGTTCATGCTCGCGACCTCGCTGCCGCTGATGTTCGTGCTGCTCAGCGGCCCGAAGCTGTTGCGGCCGTTCGTGCTCGCGGCGATCGGCCTCGTCTCGGCGGGGATCCTGCTGAGCCTCTCGCGCGGGGCGCTGGTCGGGATCGCGGCGGGATTTCTGCTGTTCGTGATCACCGACCGGCGGCGGGTGCGGGTGACGCTCGCGGCGGGCGTTCTCGCGACGATCGGGACGATCGCGGTGATCCAGAGCAACCCGCAGCGCTTCCACGAGGCCCTGCAGCTGAAGTCGCAGGTCGCGCAACAGAACGTCTCGACCAGGTTCGGCGCCTGGGGGGCGGCGGCCCGGCTCGCCTCCGACCACCCGCTCTTGGGCGTCGGGCCGGGCAACTTCCAGTTCTACTACAACAAGCTGACCGGGCAGCCCGTCGGGACCTTCACGCTCACCGTCGCGCACAACGCACTCCTCGACGTGGGCGCCGAGCTCGGGCTCATCGCGATGTTCCTCCTTGCCGCGTATCTCGTGCTCGCGTTCGTGCGGCTCACCTCCTGCATCGAGCACGGTTACGGCGACCCCGGCTTCGTGCGCGCCTTACGCATCTCGCTCGCGATCGCGATCGTCAGCGCGATGTTCCTCTCGGAGCAGTACTTCCTGCCGTTCTGGCTCCTCGGCGGCCTCGCCGCGGCGATCTGGATGGACGGCAGGCGGCAGGCCGCGCGGGCGCCACGGCCCGGATGAGGGTCGTCTACGTCTCGACCATCGAGCGCGGCGGGCCGCTCACGCACCTGAGACAGCTCGCGCCCCGCGTGGCCGCGCAGGGCGTCGACGTCGAGGTGCTCTGCGGGAGCGAGGAGCTCGCCGAGAGCTTTCGCCGGCTCGACGTGCCCGCGCGGGCGGTCGAGGTCGCGCACAAGCTCGATCTTCGCGGCGCGTCGGCCTTGCTGCCGCTCGTCGAGGGCGCGGACGTCGTCCACACGCACGACCGCCGCGCGGGCCTCTTCGGCCGCGTGGCCGGGAGGCTGCGCCGCGCGCAGGTCGTCCATACGCTGCACGGCATGCCCGAGGAGATCGCCGCCCGGATCGGCCGGCCGGACGCGCCCGACCCGCCGGGGGTCTCCCGCGGCCGGATCGCCTGGCTCGAGCACGGGTACCTGCGCATCGAGTCGGCTTTGACCCGGCTCGGCCACGTGGTCGCGCCGTCGCGCGCGATGGCGGACTTCATGGTCTCGAACGGGTTTCCCTCGCGGCTCGTGCACGTGATCCCGTACGGCATCGAGTCGGTGGACAAAGGCGCGCGGGCGGAACACGACGTGCTGGTCGCGGGAGTGGCAGCGAACCTCGAGTACTGGAAGGGGATCGACGTGCTGCTCGACGCGGCGCGGCTCGTCCGGAGCCCGCTGCGGCTCGAGATTTACGGGGTCGGCTCCAAGCAGGCGGAGCTCGAGCGCCAGGCCGAGGGGCTCGACGTGCATTTCAACGGCTTCGTGCAGGACCCGCTCGCGGGGATCGACGTGCTCGTCCAGCCGTCGCGGGCTGACAATCTGCCGCTCGCGATCCTGGAGGCGATGGCCGCGGGGCTGCCGGTGATCGGCACTCGCACCGGCGGGATCCCGGAGCTGGTGCTCGACGGGGTGACAGGCTTGCTCGTCCCGCCCGAGCGGCCCGAGGAGCTCGCTGCCGCGCTCGACTCGCTCGCCGCCGATCCTGGGCGGCGGGCCGAGCTTGGACGGCGCGGGCGGGAGCGCGTCCAGAAGCACTTCTCGGCGGACGCGATCGCGCGGCGGACGGTGGAGCTCTACGAGGAGCTGTGCGGATCCTCCACGTGATCCAGGAACTCGGGACCGGCGGCGCGGAGCGGATCCTGATCTCGGCCTACCGCGGTGCGCGCGAGGCCGGCCACGAGGTGTTCGTCGTCGCCGCGCCAGGGCCCTTGGCCTCGGAGCTCGAGGCCGAGGTCTTTCCGCTGCCGCTCGTTCGGCGAAAGGCCTGGCGGCTGCCATTCGCGGCGGCTGCCGTGCGGCGGGCGGTGCGAGCCTCCCGGCCGGATGTGATCCACGCGTACAACCCGACGATGGCACTGGCGACGGGCCTCGTCACGCGGCGCGGTCGCCGGCCGCCGGGGCTAGTGAACCTCCAGGGCGGCTCGGAGAAAGACTGGCCGGCGGCCGTCAGGCTCGTGCGCCTCTCCGGCCTGGCACCGGTGGCGTGCGGGCCCGGGGTCGCGGCAGCGCTCGAAGCGCGTGGGCTCACTCCGGCCGCAACCGTGCCGAACGCCGTCGGGCCCGCGCCCCCGCCGGGAGAACGGCTCGTCCCTGAGAACCTCGTCCTCGCAGTAGGACGGCTCGTGGAACAGAAGAATCACGAGCTCGCGATCCGGGCGATGACTCAGGTACCGGGAGCGACGCTGGCGATCGTGGGCGACGGGCCTCTGCGTCCTGACCTCGAGCGGCTCGCAACGGAGCTCGGCGCGCCGGTGATCTTCACGGGAGTGCGCCGCGACGCCCGCGCCTTGATGGGAGCCGCCGACGTCGTCGTGATGCCGTCTCGCTGGGAAGGGCTGCCGCTGGGCGCGCTGGAGGCGCTCGCGTCGGGTACGCCACTCGTCGCAACGGACGTGCGCGGGCTCCGCGAGCTGGTCACCGACGGCGAGAACGCCCTGCTCGTCCCGGAAGAGCCCGAAGCCCTGGCTGCAGCTTTGCGCCGGGTTCTCGACGACCCCACCCTCGCCGCACGGCTCTCCGAGGCCGGCCGCCGCGTCGAGGGCGCCGGCTCCGACGCCGCGCTGGTCGCCGGCTTCCTCGCGCTCTACGAGCGGTTGGCTGCATGAAGGTCTCGGTGGTGATCCCCGCCTTCGACGCGGAGGCGACCGTCGGCGCGGCGGTCTCGTCCGTGCTCTGGCAGACGTACCGCGACTTCGAGGTCGTCGTCGTGGACGACGGCTCCAGTGACGCGACAGGCGCGATCGCCTCGGCCTTCCCCGAGCCCGTCCGGGTCTTCCGCCAAGAGAACGCGGGCGTCGCCGCTGCCCGCAACCGCGGGATCTCCGAAACGCAGGGTGAGCTGATCGCGTTCTGCGACGCCGACGACGTGCTCCTCCCGCAGCATCTCGAGGCACTCGTCGCCGTCCACGCCCGCCACGGCGGCATCGCGACCTCCAACTGCTACTGGCTCTACCCCGGCGGCATCCATGCGGCGCGGACCCGTTACAAGGGCCGCTTCCCCGAGCAGCAGCGACAGGCGATCCTCGAGCAGAACTTCGTCTCGACGATGGCGCTCTTTCCGAAGGCGCTGTCCCAGGAGATCGGCCCGTTCGACATCGACTTGCAGGTCGCCGAGGACTGGGACTTCTGGCTGCGCGCGATCTTCGCGGGCCACCGGGTCGCGCTGCAGCGGAGGCCCCTTGCGCTCTACCGGCGAGGGACCGGCCTCAGCGTCGACGAGCGGCGCATGGACGAGCACGGCGAGGCGGTCCTGCGGAAGGCCCTCGCGCGGGACGACCTGACGAGCGACGAGCGCTCCTACGTGAAGCGGCGGCTGGCAGGGCCGGGGCCTGCCGAGCTCGGCCGGAAGGGAGACGACGCGCTGCGCTTGCGCGACTACCGCGAAGCCTCGCGCCGCTACAAGGAGGCCGCGGCGCTTGCTCCGAGCGAGCCCGCGCTCGTGTGGAAGGCGCGGGTCATGCGCCTGGCTCCCCGGCTCGCGGGCCCGCTCGTGCGCGCACGCCAGGTCAGGATCGAAGATCGGACCGGCGCGTCGTGAAAGAGCTTCAGATCGCGTTCGTCTGCACCGGAAACCGCTTCCGCAGCCCACTGGCGGCCGCGCTGTTCGCGCGGGAGGCGGACGGCGTGCCGGTGAGGATCGTCTCGCTCGGCACGCTCGACCTCGGCAGCAAGCCGGCCCTGCCCGAGGCCGTCACGCTCGCGGAGGAGTTGGGGCTCGACCTCTCGGGCCACGCCTCGCGCACCCTCGGCAGCGCCGAGCTCGAGTCGTTCGACCTCGTGCTCGGTTTCGAGCGCAATCACGTCATGGCCTCGGTCGTCGAGGCGGGCGCCCGGCTCGAGCGGACGTTCACGCTGCCCGAATTCGTCGGCCTGCTGCGCCGCCTGCCGGGGCCACCGCTGACGACCGACCCGGTCGAGCGTGCGCTCGTCCGCATCCGCCAGGCCCACACGGTGCGGCCGCCGGGTTTCCGCCAAGGGCCGATGCCCGAGCTTGGCGACCCGCTAGGGAAGACGCTGCAGGCCCAACGCCAGACCGCGGCAGAGCTCTCCGACCTCGTCTCGGAGCTGGCCGGCGGATTGTTCGACTAGGCGCGCCTGGCTTCCCAGCGGTCGAGCGTCTCGGCCGCAGTGCCCGTCCGGCCGCCCCGCTCTTCGATCCACCGCAGCAGCCGGCTGTACAAGCGGTCGTAACCCTTCGAGAGGATCGGATGATGCGAGGGCGGATGCCAGAGGATCGCCACCGCGCCCCCGTACTGGGCGACGGGCTCGAGAGTCTCGGCCGCGAGGTCGAACGCTGCGTCAGGGCCAAGGCCGAGGTAGCGCTCCTCGGCGAGCGTCGCGTCCATGAGGACAAGCGGCAGCTCCCAGCCGCCGGGCTCGCGCCGCTCGGAATCCCAGAGCCGATACGGGTAGGGCGTCCCGGCGCGGAGGCCCGGCCGCGAGGGCCAGCCGATGCTCGAGTCGTACCGAAGCCCCGCAGTACGCATGTCGGCCGCCAGCCGTTCCGGCGCGCTCCTCAGGTAGTGGTGGCGCAAGCCTTGCGGCGTATCGAGCAGCGCGGCCTCCTCCGCGATCCCGCCCGGCCGCTCACGGGCGCCGTAGGACGCGTGGAGGCCGATCTCGCGTCCGTCGTCGGCCGCGCGTTCCAACGAGCGGGACAGCGCGGGCTGGTAGCGCTTCGGGTAACCGTCGTGCGGGTCTTCCTGGCGTGCGAGGAAGAAGCAGGTCGAGGGCGGCCCCATCCGATCAAGCCGAAACGCGGGGTCGCGTCGGGCGAAGGCGTCGAGCAGGAATGCCGTTCCCTCTCGCAGCCGCTGCGCGTCGCGGCGAACGATTCCTCCAGCCAGCCTGCGCAGCGCCGATGGAAAACCGCCCACTCCGAGCAGGTCGACGTCATGCGTCAGCGCGACGAGGAAGCCGTCGCGGGGTGGCTCGACGCCCATGCGCCGGCCGACCTCCGCGGCGATCTCCGCCACGCGGGGGCCGGGCGGCTCCTCCGGCGGCAGCGCCCGCCCGTGCTCGTCGAGCCCGGTGTCGCGCTCATGCGCAAGCGTGAGGAGGCCGAAGACCTCGTCGAGCTCCGCCTCCGTGGCGGGCGCGGCCTCGTCGAACGGCAGCCCGAGCGCGTCGAGCAGCGCATCGAGCGCGTACCGCCTCTCGGGGGTCACCTCGTGCGCAGCGCGGGAAAGAGGATCACGTCCCGGATCGCGTCGCTGCCCGTGATCGCCATCGTCAGGCGGTCGATCCCGATCCCGCAGCCGCCCGTGGGCGGCATCCCGTACGAGAGCGCCTCGACGAAATCGGGGTCGCCGGGCTCGGACTCCTCCGCGCCCGCTTCGCGCTCGGACTCCTGCATCGCGAAGCGCTGCGCCTGCTCTTCGGCGTCGTTGAGCTCACTGAACGCATTGGCGAACTCCATTCCAGCGACGACGCACTCGAAGCGCTCGACGATCGTCTCGTCGTCGTCGGTCGTGCGCGCGAACGGCGAAAGCTCGATCGGCCAGTCGTAGACGATTGTCGGCTGGATCAGCTCCGGCTCGACGAAATGCGAGTAGGCGTGGTCGGCGAGCTGCGACCAGGAACGGTCCCGCTCGGCGTCGACCCCCGCCTCCTGCAGCTTGGCGCGCAACTCCTGGTCGTCACGCGACCAGACGCCCTTCGCCTCGAGCGCCTCGACGAACTTGACCCGCTGCCACGGCGGAGCGAGGTCGACCTCGTGGCCGCGGAACGTGACCTTGGTCGTTTCGATCGCCCCAAGTGCGGCGCGCTCGACGAGCGCCTCGGTGCGCGCCATCGTGTCCCGGTAATCGGCGTAGGCCTCGTACCACTCGACCTGCGTGAACTCCGGCGAGTGCTTGTACGAGATGCTCTCGTTGCGGAAGTCCTTCGCGAGCTCGTAGACCCTGTCGAGCCCGCCGACGATCAGGCGCTTGAGGTAGAGCTCGTCGGCAATGCGGAGGTAGAGATCCTGGTCGAGCTCGTTCGAGTGAGTCACGAACGGCTCTGCGAACCCGCCGCCGTAGCGCGGTTGCAGGATCGGCGTCTCGACCTCGAGGAAGCCCTCGCCGTCGAGGTAGGCGCGGACCTCCTGGACGATCCGTGCGCGGGTCTCGAAGAGCCGGCGCGAGTCCTCGTTCATCAGCAGGTCGAGGTAGCGCTGGCGGTAACGCGTCTCCGTGTCTGTGACGCCGTGGAAAGTGTCCGGGAGCGGTCGCCGGTTCTTGGCAAGGAGCTCGAGCTCGGTGACGGTCAGCGACGGCTCACCCCGGCGCGAGCGGCCCGGCTTGCCGGTGACGCCGATGACGTCGCCAAGGTCGAGGTCGACCTTCTGGTCGGAGATCAGCTGGATGCGCCCGGAGCGGTCGACGAGGTCGAGGAAGGTGAGCTTCCCCATCTCGCGCCGAGCCATGACCCTCCCGGCGACCCGGTGCTCCTCGTCAAGCGTCTCCCCCGCCTCAGCCTTCTCGGCCTCAGCGCGGACCGCAGCAATCTCTTCCCGGTCAGGAAACCGCTTGGGCAGCATCGCGCGAGTCTAGTGCGCGACGGTGTACCGCTTGCGCTGGGATGATTGGCCCGTGGAGCGCACGACCTTGGCCACCCTCGTCGAGGCACTCGACGACCTCGATGACGAGCTCGCGATCTACGCCTCAAGGCAAGACGGCTGGCGTCCAGACTCGCCCGCAGTGGCGATCGCGGCCACCAAGAACGGAGCGCTACGCGCCGAGGCGGCCGAGCTCAGCTACTTCCTTGAGGTTCCGATAGCCAAGGAGGCGATTCGGGTCTGGTCAGATTGGCGAGGAGGCGCCCAGCCAGACACCGCTGACCGCGTTGAAGCCGTCATCTACTACGCCGAGAACGACGCCTACCTGCCCGTCCAGGAGTAGAGACAGTCGCCGCGGAGGCGGGCTTTGCTCGCCTCCGCTCGAGAGGCTCTGGGTTGATTACCCGAAGAAAGTCATCATGGCGCGCGAAGCGCGCCGGACTTTCTTCGGCTACTAAGCCGCTTTGATCTCGAGGATCTTGAACTTCATCGCACCGCGTGGGGCTGCGACCTCGACGGTCTCGCCCTTCTTCTTGCCGATGATCGCCTTGCCGACGGGCGACTCGTTCGAGAGCTTGTTCTGCGTGGGATCCGCCTCCGCGGAGCCGACGATGCGGTACTCGAAGGTCTGCTTCGCGCCGAGGTCGCGCAGGCGCACCTTCGAGCCGACCGAGACGACGTCCTTGGCGACGTCCTTCTTGTTGAGCACGCGGGCGTTGCGCAGCCGCTCCTCGAGAGTCGCGATGCGGTGCTCGAGCAGGGCCTGCTCGTTCTTCGCGTCGTCGTACTCCGCGTTCTCGGCGATGTCGCCGAACTCGCGCGCGACGCGGATGCGATCGGCCACCTCGCGGCGCTTCACCGTCGAGAGGTGCTCGATCTCCTCCTTGAGCTTTTCGTAGCCTTCCTGGGTGAGAATGACGTCCTTCACCGGGCCTCCTGAAAGAAAAACGCGCGGCGCAGGGGCGCCATCGCGGGCGGGGATACTACCTGCGCGAGTGGACGGACGTCAACCCCTCCTCCGGGTACCATTTCCCGCTCTGTGCAGGTAGATCTTCGCAGCAGCTGGTGGATTCGGGACATCGAGATCCCGACGCGCCTCGTGCTCGCGCCCATGGCGGGGGTGAGCGTGCAGGCCTTCCGGCGGCAGGGGCGGCGGTTCGGCGCCGGGCTCGTGTGCTCGGAGATGGTCAGCTGCGCCGGCCTGCACCACGGGAACGAGCGAACTCTCGGCTATTTGCGGATTTCTTCGGACGAGCGGCCGCTGGCCGTGCAGATCTTCGGCTCGGAGCCCGAGGTGATGGCCGAGGCGGCGCGGATGGTCGAGGACGCCGGCGCCGATCTCGTGGACGTCAACTTCGGCTGTCCGGTCAAGAAGGTGACGAAGACCGGGGCAGGCGCAACGCTCCTGGAGGATCCGGAGCGGGCCTGCGCGGTCATCTCGGCGGTGGCCGACGCCGTTTCGGTGCCGGTGACCGTGAAGATGCGGCGCGGGCTGGAGAACGGCTCGCGCGCGTGCCTCGACCTCGGACCGCGGCTCGTCGAGGCGGGAGCTTCCTCGCTGACGCTGCACCCGCGGTCAGCTCGGCAGATGTACACCGGCGAGGCCGACCACTCGCTCACCGCGGAGCTCGTGTCGCGCGTGGACGTACCGGTCATCGCTTCCGGCGACGTGACCTCGCGCGCACGGGCGCAGGCGATCCTCGCCACGACCGGCGCCTCGGCCGTGATGGTGGGACGCGCGGCGCAGGGCAACCCTTGGGCCTTGCGCGAGATCATCGAGGGCGACGCCGAGCCGCCGACGCGCGAGGAGGTCGTCGCGGAGCTCATCCTGTTCATGCGCGCGACGGTGAGCGAGCTCGGCGACAAGCGCGCGACCGGGTTCCTGAAGAAGTTCTACAGCTGGTATCTCGGCCGCGGGCGGTTCCCGAGGCCGTTCAAGCAGGAGCTCGTCCAGCTGGAGACGCTGGAGGAGGTCGAGACCCGGCTGCTGGCGGCGGCGCCAGGCGCGTCCGAGCTCCTCGCACAGCTGGAGGCCGAGTCGCCCGACGGCGAGGACGACGTCGTGCTCGACCTCCCGATCTCGATCTACGGCGGCGGCTAGGGACGCTCGAAAGTCCGGCCGCGGCTTCGCCGCGACCATGACGACTTTCGAGCGATGAAGTTCACCCACACGCTCTCGAACCGAGCCGAGCAAAGCCCGGCTCGGCGGCGAAGTACCCCACCGTGAAGCCTATTCACCGGAAGCTGCTCGCATTTCCTGGTCGAACCATTCGAGAAGGCGGTCAGCAACGGCCGAATCGCGCTCGCGGCCGGTCGCTAACGAGCCGAGGCCCATGTAGTTCTCACGCATGTCAGTCAGGTAAGCCTCTAACTCGTCGTGTGTCGCACCCTCTCGCAGCATGCGACCTACGACGCCGACGTAAGAGTCGTACTCGTCGGCTGCCTCGGGGATCGCTCGAACGCCAATTGGATCCCACTCGTCCATGAGCAGGCGCCGGAGACCTGCGCCTCCACGCCGCTTCCACCACATGTGCCAGTCACTCAGCTCCATCCTCAGAAACTGCCTTCAACCTAGCCCTGATCGACACGGCCGAGGGACTGTCCCTGGGACATGGCCCTTAGGGACGGTTGCGTTCCCAGATCAAACGGACGCCTTCGAGCGTCAGGAATGGGTCGATCTGCTCCAGCGTGCGGGCGTGCGGCGTGATCAGGTCGGCCAGGCCGCCCGTCGCCACCGTCTGCGCCTCGACGCCGAGCTCGCCGCGGATCCGCTCGACGATGCCATCGACCTGACCGGCGAAGCCGTAGACGAGACCTGATTGCAGGCTGGCAGCCGTGTTCTTCGCGATCACCGTCTCCGGCGCGGCGAAGTCGATCCGGAACAGCCGCGCCGCCCGGGCAGCGAGAGCCTCCATCGAGACCTCGATCCCGGGCGCCAGCACTCCACCCACGTACTCGCCCTCCGGCGAGACGACGTCGAAGTTCGTCGAGGTACCGAAGTCGACGACGATGCAGGGCGGCCCGTAGCGCTCGACCGCCGCCACGGCGTTAGCGATCCGGTCCGGCCCCACGTCCCGCGGGTCGTCGTAGCGCACCGGCACCCCGGTCTTGACCCCCGGCCCCACCTCGAGGAGCTCCGCCTTCGCGTACTCCTTTGCGAAGTCCTCGTACGCGCGGTGGAGCTGCGGCACCGTGGAGGCGACCGCCACGCCGTCGACAGCCGAGAGATCGAGGAAGTTGCCGAAAAGGGCGCCAAGCTCGTCGCCGCTGCGGTTCCGCTCGGTCGCCACGCGCCAGTGCTCACGCAGCTCGGCCCCCTCGTAGAGCCCGAAGACCGTCTGCGTGTTCCCAACGTCGATCGCCAGGAGGCCGGCCATGAGCGGAGACCCTACAATCGTCCGCGATGGACGTTCGCCAGGAGCGCTCGGCGAAGAACGAGGCCCTTTTGCGAGAGGTCAACGAGCGCATCCACGAGGTTGGGGAACGCCTTCAGGTACTCCCAGAGGACAACGCGCTCGACTTTCGCTGCGAGTGCGGGCGACCTGACTGCGATGGCTACGTCTCCATGCCCGCGGCCGACTATGAACGTGTTCGTTCCGACAACGATCGCTTCGTTCTCGTCCCGGGCCACGAGGACCCGGAGATCGAGCGGGTCGTAGAGCGGGCAGAGCGCTACGTGGTAGTGGACAAGCGCCCCGAGGCCGAGCCGTACGTCGGCGCGGACGGCCGGCCCGACAGCGGCGCCTGACCTACTTCAGCGCGAGCGCCGGGATGCTCCAGTCCTGGTAGACCCGGTTGTACTTCAGGCTGCGCGGATCGACCCGGCCGGAGAAGAAGTAGAGGTTGTTGTACGTCCGCATCACGGCGGCGGGCGCGAGGTTCCGCGTGATCTCGAGGTCGAGCTTGCCCAGGGCCTTCGGCCGGTTGCGCACGGCGTCGAGCCTTCTCGAGTACTTCGAGCCGGCGACGACGAAGGACTTGAGCACGCCGTACAAGCCCAAGTATGGGTAGTCCGCGCAGTAGCCCATCGAGACGCCCATGTCGAGATCGGTTCCGCGCCTCCCCATCTCCGCGTAGAGGTCGCCGCCCGAGTAGCCCTTCATCGTGATGTTCCCCGGCTTGAACCCGAGCTGGACCAACGCGTCGTGGACTAGCTGCGCCTGGGCCTGGAAGATCGAGCCCGACGAGCGGTAGCCGACGGTGATCCTGCGATTCGCGACATACGCTCCTGCAAGCTTCCTGGCCTTCGTGAGATTTGCATGGGCGGAATACGGCTGCAGGCTCTTCCTCCCGATCGACCCGGGGAAGAGCGGCGGCAGCAGATGTGTCCACGGCGTCCCCGCGTACGGCCCGGCCAGCGCGGCGTAGGCCGTCCGGTCGACCGCCCAGTTCACCGCCTTGCGCAAAGCCACGCTGCGCCCGAACAGCGGATTCAGCCTGTTGAACATGAGGAGGCCGAGGCAGTTCTGCGGCATCGCCCAGAAGCGGGTCTTGTTCACCCCGAACTGCTGGGCCGCGCTCTGCGCATTGCCGCCGGACACGAAGGCCTCGTCGAGCTGGTCCGCCTGGACCTGCTGAAACGCGGCATCCTCGTCGAGGCCCCACTGGACGTCGACGCCGTCCACGTGCGCGGAGCGATTCCCTCGCCAGTACGGGTTCCGGCGAAGCGTCGTCAGCGTGTTCACCGCGTTGCTCGCGAAGTAGTACGGCCCGGCCGACGGATAGCCGTTCACCACCTCTTGATTCAGGGGGAGCGTCGTCGAGGTCGCCTGGAAGAACGGCATCGTCAGCTTCGAGATGAACGTCGGATCGGGCTTCACCAACCGGATGACGAGCTTGTAGCTCCCCTTCGCCCGGATGCCGATGACGTCGTGGGTGAACGCGTAGGCCGGCGAGGCAAGGTCTCTGTTCGCAACGCGGTCGAAGGCGAACGCGAAGTTCTTCGCCGTCACGGGCGAGCCGTCGCTGAAGCGGAAGCCCTTGCGCAGCAAGAACATGTACGTCCGCCCGCGGTTGGAGATGACCGCCCGGGACGCGACCTCCGGGACGAGCTTCGTGCCGCGGTCGCTCCAGTTGTAGAGCTTGGCGGCCGTCGCGTACTCCATCCACCAGCCGGTCGAGACGTACGACATCTGCGGGTCGATCTCCACCGAGGCGCCCGCGAATCCGACCCGGAAGATTTGCCCGGACTGCGGCGTGGCGCCGGCGAGCCGGGCGGTGGCCAGGAGTACCGCGCCCATCGCCAGCAACCCTGCCGAAAGCCACAGTCTTCGTGGCATCGATTACTTAGACGACGCGGAGCCGCGCGGGGTTAGAGATCGTCGTCGGAACCGAGCGATTCGCCGATCCGCTCGGCAAGCGCCTCGGGCGTCAGCGTCGGCTCGTCGCCGTCGCCGCGCAGCTCCTCGACGGTCACGTCGCTCGAGGTATAGACCTCGGCCCGCGGGATGATCCGGGTCGGGCGGTTCTTGTCCCAGACCCAGACGTCCTCCATCTTCAGCTGGAAGAACGGGTAGCTCTGCTGCGGCACGTACTGCAGGTCGAGCTTGTTGCAGAGGTACGTCGCGTCCTGCGTCAGCACGCAGTAGCGAAAGAGGCTGAAGACCGCCGAGTATTCCCGCTTCAGTGCGAGCTCGAGCTCGGCCTCGAACTCGTCCAGCTCGTCGAGGTGCGACATGGGTAGGTCATTCTAGCTCCGCCAACAGGGCCTGGACCGGCCCGAGACCGGGAATCTCCAGCCCGGGGGCCAGCTCTACGAGCGGCTCGAGCGCGAACCGCCGTTCCGCTAGGCGCGGATGCGGGACGGTCAGCCCGGGCTGATCGATCCGCTCGTCGCCGTAGACGAGCAGGTCGAGGTCGATGGTGCGCGGGCCGAAGCGCAGGCCCTCCCCGCGCACCCGGCCGAGGCGGCTCTCGATCGCCAGCAGCCGCTCGAGCAGCTCGCGCGGGGGAAAGTCGGTCTCGATCCGCGCGGCGCCGTTGAGGAAGTTCGGCTGGTCGAGATAGCCGACCGGCTCGGTCTCCTCGAGGGTCGAGACGGCGACGAGCTCGATCCCCTCCTCGGCCGCGAGCTGCTCGAGCGCGGCCGCGATCTGGCGCTCAGGTTCGCCCAGGTTGGAGCCGATGCCGACGAAGGCCGTGACCATGCCTGCGATTCTCGTTCGGCGCCGGTACCTTGTGCGTTCGGTGCGCCGCCTCGTCCTCATCGCGACCTGCCTGTTCGCGTGCTCGGTGCCTGCTCACGCGGCTTTGCCGCTGCACACGGGCCGGGCGGTCGTCCCGGACTCCAAGACGCCCCAGCGGCTCCTCGACTACCGGCACGCGCTCGTCGGGCTCGACCTCGCCCGCGGCCCGGGTGCGGCCTTCGCGCTGCGCCAGGCGGGCGGCCGGCTGATCGACCCGCAGCTCCAGCTCTGGTCGGTGCCGAGCCATGCGGCCGCGCGCATGCTGCCCGGCCTACGCGCCGCCGGCCTCGTCCGCTCGGTCACTCCCGACTACCCGCTGCAGCCGCTGCGCGCTACAGCCTCCACGAGCTTCTGCACCGACTACTTCTGCCCGCAGGAATGGTGGATCCATGCGGTCGGCGCCGACATCTGGACGCCGCCGGGGCCGGGCATCCCGGTGACGATGATCGACTCCGGCGTCGACCTCTCGCACCCCGAGTTCGTCGGGCGGCCCGACACGACCGCGCTCAATACCCAGACCTTCTCCGCCACCGAGGACGAGCTGCACGGCACGGCGACCGCGTCCATCGCGGCCGCCCCGGCGAACGTCGGCAGCGACGTCAACAACCCGAGCATGGAGGGGATTTACCCGCAGGCGAAGCTCCAGATCTGGGATGCGAGCCCGGCCGGGCTGCTCACGGTCGGCGGCGAGATCGACGGCCTCGCCTCTGCGGTGAGGCACGGCCACACGGTCATCAACCTCAGCCTCGGCGGCTTCGACCGGATCGCGATCGAGGAGCACGCAATCCTGGCGGCGTTTGGCGCCGGTTCGGTGATCGTCGCGTCGGCGGGCAACGACCGCCAGCAGGGCAGCCCGCACTCGTACCCTGCCTCCTTCGCGCACGTGCTGACGGTCGGGGCGACGGACGAGGCGAATCGCGCGACCTACTTCTCGAGCTCGTCGCCGGACATGGACCTCGTCGCACCGGGCCAGGACATGATCGTCGCCGTCCCGAAAATGTGGAACGCCTCGGGCTACGAGCCGCTCGACGGAACCAGCTTCTCGGCGCCGCTCGTTTCCGGCGCGGCGGCAGCGGTCTGGACGCTGCGGCCGACGCTGACGAACACGCAGCTCTTCGAGGTCATGCGCCGCTCGGCGCACCAGATCAGCGGCCGTGGTTGGAACCGCAGCACCGGCTACGGGATCCTCGACGTCAACGCGGCGGTCGCACGCGCGGCCCCGGCGGCCGATCCGCAGGAGCCGAACGAGGACGTCTATCTCGTCAAGCGGAACGGCCTCTTCCGCACCGGGCATCCGCGGGTTCGAGGCGCGCTCCGGGCGCACCTGGAGCAGGGCGACGATCCCGAGGACGTCTACCGCGCCTATCTCCCCGCGCACGGACGGCTGATCGTCACGATGCGGCCGACGGCGAACGTGAACCTCGAGGTCTGGGGCCCGAAGACCACCACGGTCTTCGAGCGCGGGGCCGCCGCCCGGCGCGACCTGCTCGGACTCTCTTCCAAACGCGGGACACGGGCCGAGCGCGTGATCCTGCACGGCGGCGGTGCGGGCGAGTACGTCTACGTCGACGCCTTCCTCGGGAAGGGCGTGCGCGATGCGAGCTACACGCTCAGCGTCGTGAACGCTCGGCCGTAGCCGCCGCCCATTCGACCGGCGCTTCGAGCCTGACCTCGGGCTTCCGCACGCGCACGCGGGCGCGCTCGAGCGGGAATCGCTGCATCAGCGCGTTCGCGACGGCAGCCGCGAGGGTCTCGAGCAGCTGCCGTTCGGTCGTCGAAACCTCGCGCACGACCTCGACCACCTCGCGGTAGTCGACGGTCTCCTCGATCCGATCGGCCTGCGGCTCTTCGAGCTCGAGCTCGAGGTCGTAGAGGAACGGCTGCTCGCGCTCGTGCTCCTCGGGCGTCGCGCCGTGACGGCCCGGGATCTCGAGCCCCTTGAGCTCGACGAGGACAGTCATCGGAGCGCGGCCGCGGCGGCGGTCAGCGCCTCGACGTGCTCGCGGACGTCGTGGACGCGGAGGATCGTCGCCCCGCGCTCGTAGGCTGCGACGGCCGCGCCGACGCTCGCGGCGGTCGTGCCGGTGGTCGCGTCGGGATCGCCCAGCAGCTTCCCGAGCGAACTCTTGCGCGAGAAGCCGACGACGACGGGGCGGCCGAGCGCGGCCAGCTCGTCGAGGCGGCGGATCAGCTCGAAGTTGTGCTCGACGGTCTTGCCGAAGCCGATCCCCGGGTCGAGGCAGATCCGCTCCTCGGTAATGCCGGCTGCGACCGCGGCGGCGAGACGCTCCTCGAGGAATGCCTTCACCTCCGCGACCACGTCGCCGTACCGCGGATCGCGCTGCATCGTGCGCGGCTCGCCGAGCATGTGCATCAGGCAGAGGTAGGCGTCCTGCTCGGCAACGACGGCCGCGAGGTCGGGGTCGCTGCGCAGCGCCGTCACGTCGTTGACGACCTCGGCGCCGAGCCCGAGCGCGCGGCGTGCGACCTCGGCCTTGGAGGTGTCGATCGAGACCGGAACCTCGCCCTGGAGCCGCTCGAGCACCGGGACGACGCGGCGCAGCTCCTCGTCCACGCTGACCGGCTCGGCACCCGGCCGAGTCGACTCGCCGCCGACGTCCACGATCGCCGCGCCCTCCTCCAGCATCCGCCGCGCAGTCGCAGCGGCGTCATTCGCGTCGAGGTTCAGCCCACCGTCCGAGAACGAATCTGGGGTCACGTTGACGACGCCCATCACGGACGGCCGCGGAAAGCGCTGCGCTAGCGACGGTTTCGGCACGTGGGTACTTTGCCCCAATGGACGGAGGCGAGGTACCCCGCGCCGCAGCATGGCCTTTCATGCGCACGATCGTGCGCTCGCAGGCCCATGGCGTGAGCGGAGCGGTCATCTCCGGCCTGCTCTGGCAGGCCGGCGCGGTCGGCGCACCGCTGGTCGTCAAGTACGCGATCGACCACGGGATCGTCTCCCGGAACCACCACACGCTGCTGATCTGGCTGCTGGTGCTGCTCGGCGTCGGCCTGCTGGAGGTCTGCGCGGGCGCCTTTCGCCACCTCTACGCGATCCGCAACCGCTCGCACTCCGACGCGCGCGTCCGCGACGCACTGTTCGCCCACGCGCTGCGTCTGGACGCGGCCTACCACGACCGCGTGGGGCCCGGCGAGCTCCTGAGCCGCGCTTCGTCGGACTCCCAGCACATCGCGCGGATGATGGATGCAATCGGCCACACGATCGGCTACGTGCTCACGGTGATCGCGGTCGCCGTCGTGATGCTGACCCTCGACGCCGAGCTGGCCCTGATCGTCCTGATCCCGGTCCCGTTCATCAGCTTGGGCGCGTGGCTCTACTCGCGTCAGTACGAGCGCGGAACTCGCGCGCTGCAGGAGTCGTGGGCGGAGGCTTCGACGCTGGTCGAGGAGACCGTGAGCGGCATCCGCGTGGTCAAGGGGCTCGGAGCGGGCGATGCCCTCTCGGAGCGCTTCCGCTCGCGCAGCCGGGAGATCATGGACCGCGCCTTGCACCTCGCGAGGCTCGACGCGGTGTTCATCCCGTTTCTGGAGATGCTGCCGCTGCTCGGGATCGCGGCCGTGCTCTTCTTCGGCGGGCGCCGGGTCGGCCACGGCCTGACGATCGGCTCGTTCGTCGCCTTCAACGCGTACGTCGTGATGCTCGTCTGGCCGATGCGCGTCCTCGGCCAGCGCGTGACGACCGTGCAGAAGGCGCTCGCCGCGAGCGGCCGGATCACGGAGGTGCTCGAGGCCGAGCCCCGGTTGGTGGAGCCGCGGCATCCGGAGGAGCTCGACGCCCAGGGCGACATCCGGCTCGACGCGGTGCGCTTCGGCCACGAAGGCGATCGCTACGTGCTCGACGGGCTCGACCTCCACGTCGCGCCGGGCGAGTCGCTTGCTTTGGTCGGAGCGACCGGGTCCGGTAAGAGCACCGTCGCGGGCCTCCTCGCGCGCCTCTACGACCCGGAGGAAGGCCGCGTGCTGCTCGACGGCCACGACCTCCGGGATTTGCGGCTGGCGGATGTGCGCCGCGCCGTCGCGCTCGTCTTCGAGGAGACGTTCCTCTTCAGCGAGAGCGTGCGCGAGAACATCCGAGTCGGCCGGCCGGAGGCGAACGACGACGAAGTGCGGCGCGCCGCCGGGCAGGCCGGCGCGGCCGCCTTCAT
>Ga0307308_10000144_pt1 | contig 22166 bp, 23 predicted proteins | sample ER_DNA_195_FD_194501 | JGI IMG/M metagenome (GOLD analysis project Ga0307308, IMG submission 194501) | Bulk soil microbial communities from the East River watershed near Crested Butte, Colorado, United States - ER_DNA_195 | ecosystem: Environmental > Terrestrial > Soil > Floodplain | place...
GCAGCGCGACGCCCTCGAGCCCCTCATCGCGCATTACGAGAATTCCGCGGCAGCGGCCATTCTGGACGGGTGTTCGCCGCGCCATCAGCGGTCGGTCAAGCGCGCACTGTTCGCCGCTGCCCGCGATGGCGACCGTGCGCTGTTCCCGGGCCAGTCCGGCTTTGTGCCGGACCAGGATGTGTGCCGCTTCGCCGTCGCGTTGGTCGACACGCCCATTCGTGACGCCGTGTGGCTCGCAACCGAGCGGCGCCAGCTCGACGGCAGGGCGCTCTGGCGCGAGATCGCCCGGCGCGCGCCGCAACCGTACGATGCCGCCCCGCTGTTTCTGTATGGCTGGGTCTGCTGGCGCGACGGAAATGGCGTATTGGCTGCCCTGGCGGCGGAGCGAGCGTTGGCAAGCGACCCGGGCTACCGAGCCGCCGATCTGTTACTCGGCGCGGTCAGGCACGGTCTTGACCCGCGCCGGACGCCACGGCTCCGACTACCAAGGCCAGCATGACGACCGCGCGTGCCGCCAGCGCGGCGAGAGCATCACAGCGGGCGGATCGTCGCGTTGGCCCGGACTGGCTGAGGCAGGTCGGACCCGCCCATCAGTGCGGCATCCACTGCGGCAGCGCAGGCTCGGCCTTCGGCGATGGCCCAGACCACAAGACTGGCCCCGCGGGTCGCGTCTCCACACGCGTACACGCCGTCGGCGGTGGTGCGCCAGCCGTCGTCGATCGTGATGGTCCCGCGGCGTGGTTCGGTCGCCGTGCCGAGCTCGGCGAGCAGCTGCGGAACGTCGGTTCCGACAAATCCCGCTGCCAGGAGAACGAGTTCCGCCGGAAGCTCCGCTCGCGAACCGGGGACCGGGCGGAACTCCCGACGACCGTCCACCCGCAGGATCTCTACTTCCTCCACCAGCACCGCGCGCACCGAGCCCGATTCGTCCGGGAGAAACTCGACCACCTCACGGGCCCAGGCCTCATGCACACCCTCGTCGTGGGCCGGAGAGATGCCCCGGCTGCTTGGCGCGGCCGGCCAGATCGGATTCACCAGGCTGGACCGCGGCGCCGGCCGGGGATTGTGGTCGAGAACGGTCACCGTGACGGCACCTTGCCGGTTCGCTGTGCCGAGGCAATCGGCCGCCGTGTCCCCACCGCCGATGATGATTACGTGCTTACCGACCGCGTCGATGTCCGGCTTGGCGATGTCGCCCGCCTGCACGCGATTGCCCAAAGGCAGGTACGCCATGGCCTGATGGATGCCGGCCAGGTCCCGACCGGGGATGGTCAGCTCGCGCTGCCGCAACGCCCCGACCGCGAGCACCACCGCGTCATAGTCGCGGCGGAGGCTGGGCACGTCTGTCGGCTGTATGTCGGTCTCGGGTTGGAAAACCGTGCCCTCGGCGACCATCTGCTGGAGCCGCCGATCGATGATGTCTTTGGGCATCTTGAAGTCGGGGATGCCGTATCGAAGCAGTCCGCCGATCCGATCGTCGCGTTCGAAGACCGTCACGTCATGGCCCGCACGCGTCAGCTGCTGGGCTGCAGCCAGCCCCGCCGGTCCGGAGCCGACGACTGCGACACGTTTTCCGGTTCGTCGCGACGGTGCCGCGGGCGCCACGTCCCCGTCATCGAACGCTCGCTCGACAATGGAGATCTCGATCTGCTTGATCGTGACCGGATCGGTGTTCAATGCGAGAACACAGGCCGGTTCGCACGGCGCGGGGCAGATCCAGCCGGTGAACTCCGGAAAATTGTTCGTCGCATGCAACCGCTGGCTGGCCGTCGCGAAGTCTCCCCGCGCGACGTACTCGTTCCACTCGGGGATCAGGTTGCCCAACGGGCATCCGCTGTGGCAGAACGCAACCCCGCAGTCCATGCATCGGGCGGCCTGCTGCTCGACGACCTCCGCGGGCGACCTCAGGTATATCGGCCGCCAGTCGCGCACCCGCTCCGCGGCCGGTCGCTTGGGCGTGTCCTCACGCGCATGCTTCAGAAAGCCCTGCGGGTCGTGTGCCACGTACCACCCTTTCGGCGGTCGTCCTCTGGCCGGTCTGACGGTCCTGTCCGGAGAAGCGTTCGGCTTGGCGAACCGTCGGTCGACGAGACGGCGCCGGCCCGTGACCCTATCTCACAGTCTAGTGGCGGTCACCCTGGGCGATCGATGCGACGGATCCCCGCTCAGGCGACCCGTTGGCCGACCGACGATGTCGCGAGCCGCACAAAGATGTGGTCGCTCTCGCCGCGAGTCAAGGTGGCGCGTTCGCCCCCGCCATCGACCGTGACCCCATCGGCGGTCGGTGAGACGAGGAGCTGTCGGCCAGGTAGCAGCCCCGCCGTGCTCAGTCGCTTCATTACGGCGGCATCCGACTGGAGTTGCTCGCTGATCCGGTCGACGATGATCGCCGTTCCAGCTGAGCGGGCCGCCGCCGTCAGGCTGAGTAGCGGCTCAGTCGACGCAGCTGCGGCGAACGGCAGTCCCAGGTCCTCGAGACCGGGAATGGGGTTGCCGTGCGGGCAGACCAGCGGCTTGTCGACAAGCGCAAGGATGCGACGTTCTACCGCGTCGCTCATGACGTGTTCCCACCGACAAGCCTCGATATGCACCTGCTCCCACTCCAGGCCGATCACGTCGGCGAGCAGGCGTTCGGCGAGTCGATGTTTACGCATGACGGCGACCGCCTCGCGCCGTCCCTGATCGGTCAGCTCCAGGTGTCGATCGTCAGCGACATGGACGAGTCCGTCCCGCTCCATACGGGCTACCGTCTGGCTTACCGTGGGGCCGCTCTGATTCAGCCGTTCGGCGATGCGGGCACGGAGGGGCACGACGCCCTCCTCTTCGAGCTCGTACACGGTCCGTAGGTACATCTCGGTCGTGTCGATGAGCTCGCTGTGGTGACTCACGAGCGGCCCTCTTTCACCGGTTAGCTGCTGACATCGTAGAGCCACAGTGCCCTCACGGAGTCTGCGTTCCGAGCGTTCTCGGTGCTGATTACTCCAGGTAGTCGCGGAGCGCCTGGGCACGCGACGGATGGCGCAGCTTGGCCATCGTCTCTCGCTCGATCTGCCGGATGCGCTCCCGGGAGAGCTTGAACGCGCGGCCGATCTCGTCCAGTGTCCGGGGCTGCCCGTCGTCCAGCCCGTATCGCATTCGGACCACGGCGGCTTCTCTGGCCTCGAGCGTGCCGAGCACGGAACGCAGCTGGGTACGCATCAACCCGGCCTCGACGGCGGCCTCGGCCGCTGGAGCGGTGTCGTCGGCAATGAAGTCGCCGAGCGCAGCGTCGTCATCGGTACCGACGGTCTGATCCAGGCTGACCAGGTCGCGCGAGAGGTCGATGAGCTCCCGAATTCGATCCTCTGGGACGTCGAGCTCTCCCGCGAGCTCCGCGTCGGTCGCTTCCCGGCCCAGAATCTGATTCATCTCGCGGCGCAGCCGCTGCAGCTTGTTGACCTGCTCGACGAGATGGACCGGTAGGCGGATGGTGCGGGACTGATCGGCCATGGCTCGGCTGATCGCCTGTCGAATCCACCAGGTCGCGTACGTCGAGAACTTGAAGCCCTTGGTGTAGTCGAACTTCTCGACGGCCCGGATGAGACCGAGGTTGCCTTCCTGGATGAGGTCGAGGAAGGGCATCCCGTGGCCGGTGTACCGCTTCGCGAGGGACACCACAAGGCGAAGGTTGGCGCGAAGCAGGTGATCCTTCGCGCGGCTACCGTCGATGACCAGTGCGCGCAGATCGCGCCGGCGCGCCGCACTGAACGAGTTCGAAGCGGTCAACAGATGCTCGGCATACAGGCCGGCCTCGATTCGCTTGGCCAACTCGACCTCGTCGGCTGCCGTCAGCAGCGGCACCTTGCCGATCTCGTTGAGATATACCCGAACCAGGTCGGCGGAGGCCGCTGCCTCGTCCAGGTCGGCGAGCGTCGCGCCGCTTGCGGCCGCTACCCCGTCATCGCCGGCGTCCGACTCGACGGCAAGCGCTACAGCATCTGGGGCGTCGAGCGTGTCGGGAAGGCCGTCCCCGGACTCGGCGAAGCTGTCCGCCGGACCGGGCCGCTCAGCAACCTTGGACTTGGGCGCCTTGGCGGTAGAGCGCTTGGCGACGCCGGCACCGTTGGGACGCTCGTCCGCCTCCTGCTTGGCATCGCGGGCTGGCAGATCGGTATCGACAATCACCACCGCGTCCTCGGCGGGGCGAGGCGCAATGGGCTCGGCCGCAGGCGTCGCCGGACGCGCGGACCGATGACCGCGTGCCGCGATGCGAGGCTCGCGAGTGGAGCCTGACCGCCCACTTGCGTGGACACCAGCAGTACGAGACGTTGTCACTAGAGACAGACCACCTAGATCGTGATGTGCTTCGGGCCGTACCACCAATTCGTGATAAGCGGTCCGGAAGGTTCACTATTACAAACGTTCAACCAGCGTTGGTGTTCCCCGTCAACAGGGGCATGTAACGAGTCTCTCAGCGCCGTCACAGCAGGCCAACGGGTTCGCCGCCGAGTCCGGCCGCGGCCAGGTAAGTTTATCGATCCGGCGCTGCATCAGACCTCGAGCAGCAGCGTGACCGGCCCGTCGTTGACGAGACTCAGCCGCATATCCCCGCCGAACATGCCGGTGGCGACCCGCGCGCCCCGCGCGCGCAGCGCGCTGACGAATGTCTCGACCAGCGGTTCGGCAACGTCTCGACCAGCGGCTGCGGCCCACGTCGGACGCCGCCCCTTACGTCCGTCGCCATAGAGAGTGAACTGGCTCACAACGAGGACGGCTGAGTCCGTGACATCGGCGATCGATTGCTCGTCCCGCAGCAGCCGCACCTCGTGGACCTTTCGGGCCAATTGCGCTGCCTCTGCACTGGTGTCGGTGTGGGTCACCCCGACCAGGACGACCAGGCCAATCCCGATGGCCCCCACCGTCTGACCGTCGATGCTGACCGACGCTCCCCGTACTCGCTGCACGAGCGCTCGCACCGGACCTCGCTCCCAACCGAACCGCCTTCCCCGTCGGAGGCGCCGCGATGCTGATCGTGGCACTCCCGCCAAGTGCTGTCGGCCGGCGGTCCGTCGGATCCGGGAACGATCGGTCATATCTGCTGCGATATCCGCCACTAGGGCTCGATGGGGTGTATCCATGAGATGTGAACCGACGGCATCGAGATCACCCGGTGCTGATTACTGATGCGCCGGTCAATCCGGACGATGAGCTCGACCGTCGGCGGCGGCGCTACGGGATCATGATGGCCCTGCGGACGATGTGTGTGATCGGCGCCGCGCTCGTCTACCACGTGTCGCTATGGCTGGCCCTGGCATTCATCGTGGGTGGCGCCGTCCTGCCGTGGTCTGCGGTGATCCTCGCCAACGACCGCCCGCCGAGGAACCGCGGGCGCCTCCTTCATCGGGTTGGGCGTTCGGACCGGGAGCTGCCAGTGGCGGAGAAGGATCGCACGATCGATGGCTGACCGCCGCGCTGGGGGGTCGGCCGAGTAGCCGCCGGACCGGGGCGGCGGCCGAGGCCCGTCGGCCGAGGAGAGGTTAGCTCGGTAGCAATCGCCCCAGCGGTCGTCGACTGGGGTGGCACAATCGGGCCTGTGACGAGCACCGAAACCCTTGAGTCGCCGAAAACCTCCGACGCCGACACTGGCGACGAGCTCTTTCACTATGTACGCAAGGCGAAGATCGCCGAAAGCGCTGTTATGGGCACGTTCGTGCAAGCCTTGTGCGGTGAGGTCTTTCCCGTGACCAAGGCGCCGAAACCGGGCTCGCCGGTGTGTCCGCGATGCAAGGAGATCTACGAAAGCCTGCCACCGGGCGGCGGGTCGGACGGCTGACGGCGTCGCCGCCCGAACCGAAACGGTCCTGATCCCACCACCGGGCTATCCACTGGGGCGGCGGCTCCGGTTTCCTGAGGCCTGGACGGTTGAGTAGCGCCCGCTCCCCGGGAATCAGTGACTTGTGCGATCGGGTCAACGGATCGTGCAACCGGATCAGCAGGTCGAACAATTGGGTCGGGAGGCCAAGGCGGGTCAGCGGATTGCGCGATCGGCTCCGGGCCCGACGACGGCTTGTCCTTCTCCAGCCGGATCCACCGTCGAGGGTGCAGGGCCCGCGGCCGGCGCTCGCGCGAGGGCCACATGTACTCGATCGCCGCGTTGAACTCCGCGCCGAACAGCACGCCGAGCGCCAGCACGAACAGGAACAGCAGGGCGGCGATCGGCCCCGCGAGGGTCCCATACGCGTGGCTCTGATGGACGATGAACGTGATATAGCTGCGCAGGCCGGCCGCGCCGCCGAAGAACACCGCGAACGCCAGCACCGCACCGGGCACGCCGCGGTGCCACGGCAGCCGCCGCGGCGGCGCGAGGTGATACAGCGTCGTCAGACCGATCAGTAAGAGAACGACGAGCGTCGGATAGTAGGCGCCGTTCACGATCGAACGGGCCGTGCCGCGGGCAGTCTCCGGAAAGAGATTGACGACCACTCTCGGACTCAACACCAGGAGCGGCAGCGCGATAACGCCGATCAGGACCATGCCGAGAAACAGGCCGAGCGCCAACAACCGGCTACGCACGGCACCGCGCTGATCGCGCATGTCGTAGGCAATCGTGATCGTGTTGACATAGGTAGCGGTGCCCGATGAGCCGGCCCAGAGCGCGAGGATGAAGCCGATGCTGATCAGGCCGGCGCGCTGGCCGTGCAGGACCTCGTTGAGCGTCGGAGCGATCGTCTCGTTCACGAACTCGCTACTGAAGCCGCGACTGAGAGCGGCTTCGATCTGGGCCTGTACCCGCGTGACGGTATCCGGCCCGAACCAGTTGGCGACATACCCGAGTGACGCGATGCTGGCCAGGATGAGCGGCGGCAAGCTGAGCAACTGCCAGAAGGCCGCCTCCGCGGACAGGCCCAGTATTCGGTCGTGCCACGCTTTGGACACCGTGCGGCGCAGCAGGGCTCGCACACGGTGACCAGCGCTCACAGTGGACCAGTCTGCCGAACCAGTGGAAGGCTGCCGCACGCCGCGGCTGTGGCGTGTCGTCGCTAGGCATCATCCGGCGCTCGCGACGCGGCGTGCGGTGCGTCCTCCGGTTGCGGCTGAAAGCGGTAGCCCATCCCCGGTTCGGTGATCAGATATCGAGGCCGGCTGGGTTCCGGTTCGAGCTTGCGCCGCAGCTGCGCCATGAATATCCGCAGGTAGCTGGGATCGGTGTGCTCCGGCTCTCCTCGCAAGTCGGTCAGCAGCGCGCGCGACGTCACGAGCCGGCCCGGCTGAAGCATGAGAGCCGTCAACAAGTGCCACTCGGTCGGCGTGAGGTGAATACGCTCGCCGTTCGATCGAGTCGCGGTGGTGGCCGCGAGGTCGACGGTGATGTCTCCGAGCTGGATCGCTGCCGCTTCGACGGCCGGCTCCGTCCGGCGGGTTACGGCGCGCACCCGAGCGAGCAGCTCCTGCATGCTGAACGGCTTGGTGACGTAGTCGTCGGCTCCGAGATCGAGCGCTTGCACCTTGTCCGAGCTGCCGATGCGGGCCGAGAGCACGATAATCGGGGTCTCGGCGTGAGCGCGGACGCCGCGGATGACGTCGACGCCGGAAACGTCCGGCAGCCCGAGATCCAGGACGATGAGATCTGGTCGGTCCCGGGCCGCCGAGGTGAGCGCCTCGGTGCCGGTCCGCGCCTGGACCACGTCATAGTCGCGGGCTGTGAAGTTCATCGCCAGCGCGCGCAGCAAGGTCGGCTCGTCGTCGACGATGAGAACTCGAGGCACGCCTTTCGGTCAGCCGATCTCGGCCGGGAACGAGCGCGCCGATCGGAACAGCGTCGCCCGTTGGGCCAGCGCGAGCGCGGTCAGCTGGAGCAACGGCAGCCGCAAGAGAAGCACGCCGGCCGCTCCTGCGAGGGGCGCAACGACCCACAGGGCCGCCGTGCCTAGGACGAGCACCCGGCGGCGCGCCACAGCGTCTCGGTGCCGGAGCCGGATGATCACTGCCGCAGTAACGAGCGCGAGCACCTCCGCGCTCCACAACAGGTAGGCGCTGCGAGTGCCGCCAAGCCACTGTTGCGGCAACACCCCACTGAACAAGGCGACCCCGACCGCGACCCGGGTGGCTATCAGGCGAAACCGAGGCTCGCGCGGCGGCTGCGGGTCGTAGCAGGAGAGCTCGCTCGGCGGGTGATCCGCGAGTAGCTGGTCGACGTCCGGCTCCACCACCGCGGTGGGGTAGCGGGCGGTCACCGCGTGACGCAAGTACTCCGGCACCTTCGGCGACATCCAGATCGCCTCGATGCGTGCCTTTTCCGCCCGGATGCCGCGCGATCCGGCGATGACCCGACCCCAGCATGCAACGACAGCCAGCACATGACGCGCATGCGGATATTCGTCCGCGGCGCGGGCGGACGCGTAGGCGTAGAAGCCACACGTGCACTCGGGATCCGGCGCGCCGTGGTCGGGATCGTCGGGACTGACCCGACATCGGGCCGTGTTGGTCCCGTCGACCCACGCCTGATCGCTGAACAGCGGGTACAGCGCCCCGTCCGGGCCGACGCGGAAACTGCGCACGGCTCGGATCTCGCCGACCTGTGGCTCGAACCCTGCGAACGCGTCCATGACCGTGGCAGCGGCTACGAGCTAGGTTGTGGCTCTCGAACGGGCTCCGCCGGCTCGGACGCGGGGGAGCGCGCCGGTGGATGCTCCTCGACGCGATCCGGCTCCGTCAACGGAAGGACTTCGATCCGACGGCGCTCGTCACCTATGTCTCCCATGGCTTCACGCTAGGCCGCCGAGCGGCGAAGCGCCACGCCCTAACGCGCGGATCGCCGCGGCGTGACCGGGTTCGCACTGGCACCCATATCGCGTAGCCAAACCGCGAGGGGTTCGTGACGAAGCCGTGAGGGCGCGGCGCAAACCGCGCATCGCGACCTCTGTCACCGCTTCACTGAGTGAGCCGACGGCACTGCGGTCGGCGGTTCGTGGCGTTCGACCTCGGATCCGGGGATGCCCATAAGGAGGCCATCGTCGTGGGTGACGTGCTGTTCGTAGCGTTGACCATCGCGCTGTTCGCGCTCCTCGCGCTGGTCGTGCGCGGGGCCGAGAAACTGTGAGCGACCGGAGATGAGCGCCGCCAACATCGTCGGGCTGATCCTCTCGATCTCGCTCACCATCTTTTTGATCGTGGCCCTCGTGCTGCCGGAGAAGTTCTGATGACGACCACGTGGGCCGGCGTTGTCTTCGTCGGCTCGCTCATCCTCGCGTTGGTGATCGTGTACCGCCCGTTTGGCGACTACATGGCCCGGGTATTCACCACAACCCGGCATCTTCGCGCCGAGCGGGTGATCTACCGCGTCGGCGGAATCGATCCCGATGCCGAGCAGGGCTGGGGACGCTACCTGCGATCGGTACTGGCCTTCAGCGCGGTGTCGATCGTCTTCCTGTACGCATTGTTGCGCCTGCAGCACGATTTCGGTCACCCGTACGCCGTCCCGCAAATGACCGGCAGCCAGGCTTGGAACACCGCAGTCAGCTTCGTCACCAATACGAACTGGCAGAGCTACTCCGGAGAGAGCGCTCTCGGCTACGTAGCGCAAATGGCCGGCCTGGCCGTGCAGAACTTCGCCTCGGCCGCGGTGGGGGTGGCCGTGGCTATCGCGCTGGTCCGCGGGTTCGCCCGGAGCCAGACCGATCGAGTCGGCAACTTCTGGGTCGACTTGACCCGCATCTGCGTGCGCGTCCTGCTCCCCATCGCAGTGGTGTTCGCAATCGTGTTCGTCGGGGCGGGAATGATCCAGAACTTCCACGACTACCACACGATCACCACTATCGCTGGCGGCCAGCAGACCCTGCCCGGCGGGCCGGTCGCATCACAGGAGGTCATCAAGGAGCTTGGCACGAATGGCGGCGGCTTCTTCAACGCCAACTCCGCGCACCCGTTCGAGAACCCGACGACGTGGACGAACTGGCTAGAGATCTTCCTGCTTTTGTGCATCTCCTTCTCGCTACCCCGCACCTTCGGCGTCATGGTCGGCGACCGCCGTCAGGGCCGGGCGATCGTGACCGTGATGGCGGTGCTGGCAATAACCAGCGTTGTCCTGATCACCGTCTTCCAAGCCGCACACCACGGCACCGTTCCCACCGCGGTCGGTGCGAGTACGGAAGGCACCGAGACGCGATTCGGGGTGCCGGACTCGGCGGCGTTCGCCGCCGGCACAACGCTCACGTCGACCGGCGCTGTGAACAGCTTCCACGACAGCTACACCAGCTTGGGCGGCGCGATGACGCTCCTGAACATGATGCTGGGTGAGGTCGCGCCTGGCGGCACCGGTTCGGGCCTGTACGGAATGCTCGTGCTTGCTGTCATTACCGTGTTCGTCGCGGGTCTGATGGTTGGCCGGACACCGGAGTATCTCGGTAAGAAGCTGCGCGCACGAGAAGTCAAGTTCGCCTCCCTGTACCTGCTCACCACCCCGACGCTCGTCCTGGTCGGCGCCGCGACCGCGATGGCCCTGCCCGGTCAGCGGGCGGGCATGCTGAACACCGGTCCGCATGGATTCTCCGAAGTCCTGTACGCGTTCACGTCGGCCGCAAACAACAACGGCAGCGCGTTCGCGGGCATATCGGTCAACACGACCTGGTACAACACCGCCTTAGGAATCACCATGTTGCTCGGACGATTCCTGCCGATGGTGTTCATACTCGGGCTGGCCGGGTCATTATCCAGGCAACGCATGACGCCCGCATCCGAGGGCACGCTCCCGACCCATCGGCTGCTGTTCGTCGGCATGCTCACCGGCGTGACGATCATCGTTGTCGCCCTCACCTATTTCCCGGCGCTGGCACTGGGTCCACTCGCGGAGGGCTTGCACTGATGACCACATCCACGACGCTTACCGCCGCCCCGTCGGCGCGTCCTACGCCACCGGAGCCAACGCACCCGCCCCGTCGCGTCCAAGGCGGCTTACTGGATCCACGGCTGCTCTGGCAGGCGATGCCGGACGCATTGCGCAAGCTCGATCCGCGCACGCTGTGGAAGAACCCGGTCATGTTCATCGTCGAGGTCGGGGCGGTGTTCACGACCGTGCTGGCGATCGCGTCCAGCAGCACCTTTAGCTGGCTGATCGTCGTGTGGTTGTGGCTCACCGTGCTGTTCGCCAACCTGGCCGAGGCCGTCGCCGAGGGCCGGGGGAAGGCGCAGGCTGACGCGTTACGCCGGGCAAAGACAGACACCATCGCTCGTCGCCTCGTCGACCCCGCCCTCCTCGACGGTGCCGAGGAGCCAGTCCCGGCGCCGGAACTTCGGCCGGGCGATCGCGTGGTCTGCGAAGCCGGCGACGTGATTCCCGGCGACGGCGACGTCATCGACGGCGTCGCGAGCGTCGACGAGAGCGCGATCACCGGGGAGAGCGCACCGGTGATCCGGGAGAGTGGCGGCGACCGCAGCTCCGTGACCGGTGGTACCCGGGTGCTGTCCGACCGGATTGTCGTGGAGATCACCCAGAAGCCGGGCGAGAGCTTCATCGACCGCATGATCGCGCTGGTCGAAGGTGCGCGCCGCCAGAAGACGCCGAACGAGATCGCGCTGAATATCCTGCTCGCTTCGTTGACAATCATTTTCCTGCTGGCCACCGTAACCCTTCAGCCGATGGCGGTCTTCGCCAAGGCGAACCAACCGGGCATCGGCAATTCGGCCGCGCTGGACAGCAATGGCATCACCGGCATCGTCATCGTCTCGCTGCTCGTCTGTCTCATCCCAACCACGATCGGCGCGCTGCTATCAGCGATCGGTATCGCCGGTATGGACCGGCTCGTGCAGCGCAATGTGCTCGCCATGAGTGGACGAGCCGTGGAAGCCGCGGGCGACGTCAACACACTATTGCTCGATAAAACCGGCACAATCACGCTCGGGAACCGGCAGGCCACAGACTTCCTGCCAGTCGGCGATAACCCCGTGGAGGCGCTCGCCGATGCGGCTCAGCTGGCTTCTCTCGCCGACGAGACGCCGGAGGGCCGATCAATTGTGGTCCTGGCCAAGGCGGAGTACGGCCTGCGGGAACGGCCTGCCGGTCAGCTGACGCACGCAACGTGGGTGCCGTTTACCGCGCAGACCCGGATGAGTGGCGTCGACCTCTCGGCGATCAATAGCGAACCGGCTCGGCAGATCCGCAAGGGTGCTGCGTCCGCCGTGACCGCGTGGGTCCGGGAGAACGGCGGCACCGTGCAGCCGCGGACCGGCGAGCTCGTCGACGGCATTAGCGCGGCCGGAGGCACGCCGCTGGTCGTGGCCCAACGCGTCGGCGCGAGCGCACCGGTCGTGCTCGGCGTAATCCAGCTGAAGGACATCGTCAAGCAGGGCATGGCTGAGCGGTTCGACGAGCTCCGCCGCATGGGTATCCGCACCGTGATGATCACTGGTGACAATCCGCTGACTGCTAAGGCCATCGCCGACGAGGCCGGGGTCGACGACTTCCTGGCGGAAGCCAAGCCCGAGGACAAGATGGCGCTGATCAAGCGCGAGCAGCAGGGCGGCAAGCTCGTTGCGATGACCGGGGATGGAACCAACGACGCACCGGCACTCGCCCAAGCGGACGTAGGCGTGGCCATGAATACCGGAACCTCTGCGGCCAAGGAAGCCGGCAACATGGTCGACCTCGACTCTGATCCGACCAAGCTGATCGAGGTCGTGGAAATCGGCAAGCAACTGCTCATCACCCGCGGCGCCCTGACTACGTTTTCCATCGCCAACGACGTCGCAAAATACTTCGCGATCATCCCGGCGATGTTCGCGGCCGTCTATCCCGGTCTGGACAAGCTCAACATCATGCGGCTGCACTCACCCGAGTCCGCGATCTTGTCCGCGGTGATCTTCAACGCGCTGATCATCGTGGCGCTGATTCCGCTCGCGCTGCGCGGAGTGCGCTACCGGCCGTCGAGCGCCAGCGCGATGCTGCGCCGCAACATCTGGATCTACGGCTTGGGCGGCATCATCATGCCGTTCATAGGCATCAAACTGATCGACCTGATCATTCAATTCATTCCCGGAATCGGGTGAAACTCGTGCCTTCTATCGGCCTTGTGCTGCGTCAACATGTAGCCGCACTACGCATGCTGGTCGTCCTCACAGTGATCCTTGGCGTGGCGTATCCACTCGTGGTGACGCTGATCGGGCACGTGCCCGGTCTCGCCCACCAGGCGAACGGGTCAACCATCACCAGCAACGGGCAGGTCGTCGGCTCGTCTCTCATCGGGCAGTCGTTCACCGACTCCGACGGCAAGCCGCTCGTGCAGTACTTCCAGACCCGGCCATCCGCCGCGGGGGACGGGTACGATCCCACGGCGAGCAGCGCCAGCAATCTCGGGCCGGAATCGATCGTCGACACACTGCCAGACCCTAAGGCGCCGAAGGACTCGGACGAGGCGGCAGGCAAACCCAGCCTGCTGACCCAGGTCTGCTCGCGCAGCCTGGCGATCGGACAGCTCGAAGGAGTGAGCGGCGCTCGTCCGTTCTGTACACCGGACGGCGTCGGCGCGGTGCTCGGCGTGTTCTACGGCGAGCCGAACTACCGCGGCCCGATCACCCGCGTCGTCAGCCTGAACCAGGCCTGCCCGGTACCCCCCTTCCTGGAGAGCTACCGCGGCGTTCGCGTCGAATGCGCCACCCCCAATACGGACTACTCCGCAGGCAAGGTAGTGCCGATCCGAGGCGACGCACCAGCGAAGCCTGCCGTGCCATCGGACGCGGTGACGGCCTCCGGGTCCGGGCTGGACCCCGCCATCAGTCCGGCCTACGCCCGCCTACAGGAAGAGCGAGTCGCGAAGGCGCGGGGCATTGGCGTCGCCGAGATGGCCGCGCTGGTGGACAAGTACCAGACGGGGCGCGCCTTGGGGTTCATGGGCGAACCCGCGGTGAACGTCGTCGAGCTGAACCGGGCGCTGGACGCCAAGTACCCGTATCGGAAGTAGCGTTCATTGAGATGACCGAACGCGGCACGCTGCGGGTATACCTCGGCGCGGCACCGGGCGTTGGCAAGACGTACGCGATGCTCGCCGAGGGCCACCGCCGCGCGCAGCGAGGCAGCGACGTGGTTGTGGCGTTCGTGGAGCCGCACGGGCGGCGGCATACGGTCGAGATGATCGGCGACCTCCCCGTCGTCCCGCGGCGGATCATGGCGTATCGCGGCAGCGAATTCGAGGAGATGGATCTCGCTGCTGTTCTCGCCCGGCGCCCGCAGATCGCGCTCGTAGACGAGCTGGCGCATACCAATGTGCCCGGCAGCAGGCACACCAAGCGGTGGCAGGACATCGAGCAACTGCTCGAGGCCGGCATCCACGTGATCAGCACGGTGAATGTGCAGCACCTCGAATCGCTCAACGACGTTGTCGAAGCGATCACCGGAGTTCCGCAACGCGAGACCGTTCCCGACTCGGTGGTCCGGGCGGCTGAGCAAGTCGAGCTCGTCGACATGACGGCGGAGGCGCTGCGCCGGCGGATGGCGCACGGCAACGTCTATAGCCCGGACAAGATCGATGCCGCTCTGTCGAACTATTTCCGCCCCGGCAACCTCACCGCGCTCCGCGAGCTGGCGCTGCTTTGGCTCGCGGACAGCGTTGACGAAGGCTTGCAACGGTACCGAGAGCAGCACGGGATTGCCGCTAGGTGGGAGACCAGAGAACGCGTCGTCGTGGCGCTCACTGGCGGTCCGGAAGGCGAGGCGCTGATCCGCCGGGCCGCTCGCATCGCCGGCCGGGCTACCGGCGGGGAGATGCTGGCGGTGCACATCGCCCGCAGTGACGGGCTAGCCGGTTCGAGCATCGCAACCCTGGACCAGCAACGGCTGCTCGTCGAGTCACTGGGCGGGAGCTACCACTCAGTCATCGGCGATGATGTGGCCGAATCCGTGCTGGATTTTGCGCGAGCCAACAACGCCACCCAGATCGTGATCGGTGCGAGTAGGCGGAATGCGCTGGTAGCGGCGCTGACTGGGCCCGGAACCGGTCTGACGATCACCCGAAAGTCGGGAAATATCGATGTGCATGTCGTCAGCCACGAATACGTGGGCAAAGGACGAGTGCTGCCACGCATTGCTCCGGGGGTAACTCGCCGCCGCCAGATTCTGGGTGTCATCGTGGCAGCGGTATTGATCACCCTCTTGGTGCCGGTGTTAGCTGCGGTTCGTGACGACGTGTCGTTGGCCAGCGACCTGCTGCTGTTTCTCCTGGTGGTGGTCATCGTCAGCCTCATCGGAGGCATCTGGCCGGCGCTGATCACGGCAATAGCCGCGAGCCTCGTGGTCAACTATTACTTCGTTGCGCCACTGCATCAGTTCACAATTTCCCAGCCAGAGAACGTATTGGCGCTGAGCGTATTCGTCGTCATCGCCGCGCTCGTTTCGCGGGTCGTCGACATGGCGGCGCGGCGAACTAGCGAGGCGGCTCGCTCGAACGCCGAAGCCGAGACGATGTCTACGCTCGCCGGTAGCGTGCTGCGTGGCGAGCAGGCCATTCCAGCTCTGCTGGAACGGGTACGCGAGACCTTCGCTGTCGACAGAGTGTCCTTGCTCCGTCGGGACAGCTCCGCCCCGGCGAGCGAGGGCCCGGGCGGCATGCGCGGCAGCTGGACCTGCCTGGCCAGCGTTGGCGATCAGCCATGCACCCATCCCGAGGACGGCGACGCCGAGGCGCCCGTAGGACCGGACCTTGTGCTGGTTCTCGGCGGCCGGGCCATAGCCGCCGAGGACCAACGCGTGCTCAACGCCTTCGCAGCGCAGGTCGCCGTGGCCTTCGAACAGCGCCGGCTGGCCCAGGCAGCTGACGCCGCCGCGGGCGTGGCCGAGGCGGATCGCATGCGCACCGCGCTGCTGAATGCGGTCAGCCACGACCTCCGCACGCCGATCGCGTCGGCCAAGGCCGCGATCTCCAGCCTGCGCAGCGGGGAGGTGCGGTGGAGCCCAGAAGATCGCCAGGAGCTTCTGGCGACCGCCGACGATGCGCTGGACCGGCTCACCGATCTTGTGACCAACCTGCTCGACCTGTCTCGCCTACAGGCCGGGGTGCTCTCGGTCGCAATCCGCCCGGTAGGTGTCGACGAAGTCGTAGGTGTCGCTCTCGACCACGTCCGGGCCGTCGTGCCCGACCGGGCCTGGCAATTGGTGCAAGTCGACGTTCCGTCGACCTTGCCTGAGGTGGCCGCCGACGCGGGTTTGCTGGAACGCGTCATCGCCAATCTGGTCGAGAACGCGCTGCGTCACACGCCGCCCGATCAGCCCGTCCGGCTCGCCGCCAGCGCGATCGGGAACGTCGTCGAGGTGCGCGTGATCGACCGTGGCCCGGGTATTCCGGCCGATGATCGTTCTGCGGTGTTCGCGCCATTCCAGCGTCTCGACGACCATGGGGCGAGCGGGGGGACGGGCGTCGGGCTGGGTCTGGCCATCGCGCGCGGGTTCGTGGAAGCGATGCACGGCACGGTCACGCTCGATGACACGCCGGGCGGTGGGTTGACGGCCACCGTCGGCCTACCGATTGCGTCCGGCCGGCAGTCATCCCCGGATGAAGTGCGCGATCTCACGTCTGCTGACTAGGTAGCCCGCCCGGTAGCGCTTCGCGAGAATTTCTGGCGGTTCCCGCTCGCGACGCCGTTCGCGGGTGTCGTTGAGCTGTTCGCTCGGCGCGAAACAAACTCGTAACCCGGCGTAAGCCGGCATGTCATGAACCTCCGGATGGTTGAGTGAGTAGATAAGTGTTGAAGGTCGAGCGACAGAGGAGGATGCGATGAACACGTTGATCAGTCGTCCACTCGTTGCTACCGACAGGTGTGATCGGTGTGGCGTTCAGGCGTACGTCCGAGTGACCTTGCAGTCCGGATCCGAACTGTTCTTCTGCGCCCACCACGCGCGCCGATTCGACTCAGCGTTGCGCGAGCAGGCCGCTGAGATCCACGACGAGTCGGAACGGCTCGTCGATACTCCAGCGTCCGCTGCCCCCGACGAGCGGTGACGGCCGGCTTACTTCGGGTCCAAACTTTGGTCGGCCCCGGCACGGCGCAACTCGCGCCGGCCAGGGCCTAGACCATCGCCCTGACTCGGAAAGGGGATGGACCGTGATGAACGATAACTCCAATCCGCGGCGGCCCCGCAATTTTTTAGGCCGCGTTTTGGCTCCTGTTCAGCTAAACGTAACCCGGTGACCGACGGTTCAATCAGCCGCACTGCTGGCGGAGATGATCTTGTCGGGGTAGCTCGAGATGATCTTCTAAGCCAGCTGAAGATGATCTTAGAGATATCGTCGTTCCAAGGCTATAAGTCCAAGATCACGACTCAGGACCGCCCGGCCGGGCCGCCGAAGCGAGAGGGACCGCCGCGAGCGAACCATCCGCGATCCGTCCGTCAGGGGGCAACTCGCCAGCGGCGGTAGCCCGGCGAAGGGCCGCCCGAGGAGCGGGCTAGAGCGGCTGAGCATTCGATCTACGGCAGTTGAGCTCGCTTGTTGGGTCCGGCCAAAGCACAGGTCCGCCCAAGGGAATCGAACACGTCGCGATTGAGAGCGGACGCAACGAGGCCGCGTTCTGGCTTCCGGCCCCAGCCTAGGCTTCGCCACGTACGCGACAGGCCTCGCCACTGAACATCGCCGACGGCCTCCGCGCCCCGTGATAACCGGAAAGCGGTCGCACCGCACTGCACAAGGCCGCCCGCGCTGTGGCGGGAAGCTCGGGGACAAGCCAGGTCAAGGAGACCGCTCGCGAACCGCTAAACGAGTGAAGTCCCTTAGATCCCCGAGCGTGTCGCCGCGGTGGTGATGTCGGGGAATAGCGGCGGGAGGTAGCGCAGCATGAGTGTTGACCAGGTCAGGTGAGTCAGTATGGACGCTTGGATGCCGCCCGAGGCGCGACGCTGGCGCGCGAACAGGGCGCCCATTAAGCCGGAGGCCAGAACCAGAGCCGGGTTGCGGGTGGCGGTCGCTGCGAGTGTGTAGACAGCTGTGGATTTTGGCACGGGGTGTTTGATGCCCGCGGCGGCGTAAACAGCTCCTCGGAAAAAGACCTCTTCACCGACGCCGTTGGCCAGCGCGGTCGCCAGTATCAGCGGTCGCGAGCCCCGGTGCGCGTACTCCAGGACGGAGGCGATCGCCTGGTTGAGGATCGGAACGTGCCGGGCGAGGCGGGCGGCGCCGTAGAAGATCCCGAACGCTGCGGCGCCGGTCGCGATCGGTTCGATTACCGGCCGTCGGAGGGTGCCGTCCCGTGTGTGGGCCCAGCCGAGGTGCAGCGGTCCCGAGCGAAGGCCACCGATCAGCCAGGTGCCGGCCACACCCAACGTGAGGGCGTAGAACTGGGTCGAGTCGGGCTCGGTGGACAATGACGCGCCGAGCAATCCGGCCCCGGCCAGTGACGTAGCGGCGACCACTGTCCTGCGACGACGGGACACGGAGTCGGCTTCGCGACGATCGCGAGGTGCCATGTCGACCACCCAGGAGGGCAGCTTGCTCGCCCGGATCGGTTCACGCCGCGGCGGCGTGGGCGGGCCGGTCACGAGCGGACCGCTCTTGCCCGCTCGCCGAGCGCCTGCAGCACCGCTGCGTCGTAGTCCATCGGTTCGAATTCTACTAACTGTCGGATGCTGTCATCGTGCACGATCACCTCGTTGATCATCGAATCGACCAACGACCGGCCCGTCCGGGTGTCGACATCGGTCACGAGCGAGAGCCACCGCGCCGACAGCGATGGTGTTAGGAACGGAACCGCGATCATGATTCTCTTGCGGCCCTCGATCGCGGCAAGCCTGCGCATCATCTCGACGTATTCGAGAACCTCCGGGCCCCCAATCTCGAAGGCACGCCTGGTGGCCTGCGGCACGCCCAAGACGGCCACGAGATAGTGAACGACGTCGGTAACGGCTATCGGCTGGGTCTTCGTGTGCACCCACCGCGGCGTGATCATTGCAGGCAGGTGCTCGACGAGCTGGCGAGTCATCTCCCAGGAGATGCCGCCGTGACCGACGATGATTCCGGCACGCAACGTCGTGACAGGCACGCCGGCGTGCCCGAGTAGTCCTTCGACCTCACGGCGGCTGCGCAGGTGCGGGGATAGCTCGTCCTCGTCCCTGCCCAGTCCGCCGAGGTACACGATCTGGCGGAGCCCGGCCCGGGACGCCGCCGAGCCGAACGCCCGGGCTGCCGACGCGTCGTCCTCCTGAAAGCTGGCTCGTTCGAGCGAGTGCACGAGGTAGTACGCGGCATCGCAGCCCTGCGCAGCCGCGGCGAGAGAGTCCGCGTCGGTCACGTCGCCCCGAACCGGTTCACCGACACCCTGGTAGTCATCGGGGTGGCGGGTCATTGCCCGCACGACATGCCCGGCCTCCTCCAGCGCGGGGCACAACCGGCGGCCCACAAAGCCCGATGCGCCCGCCACCAGCACGTCCATGTGCTCCACCTTGGTCCCGGGTGGATCGCGAGCGCCACCTTCTCGTAGCGCAGAGGATTCGCTGCGGTTCTAGTCATGACGGTAAGGGTTGTGGACTACTGGCATGTCATTGGCCCTGCGTCCAGATCCCTGCACGGCGGAAAGGACAGCACCAGTCCGCTCTCGGTCGCCGTCCAACCGAAAGAGCCCCACGAGCACGCCCATGGCGGCGAGCACGTCGGCGGTGGGCGCCCCGCGGGCGACCATCTCGGCCCCGACTGCAATCGCCTTGCCCAGTGCATGAAGAGGCCATCGTCCGGCCGCCGCAGATACTGACATCATGGCAGCGGTGATTGTGCCGCCGGATCCGCGGTGGCCGGAGATGTTCGCCGCCGAGAGCGCCGCGATCGAGTCGGCGCTGGACGGTCGGCTGGTAGGCGGGATCCATCATGTCGGCTCAACGTCGATCCCGGGGATGCCGGCGAAGCCGATCATTGACATGATCGCGGGCGTCCGTGACCTGGCTGACGCTGACGTCGCAGATCCGGCATTACAAGGGCTTGGGTATGTGCGGGCGGTACACCGCACCGACGCCGTCCTGTTCAACAAGGGCTCGGCGGCGCAGCACACCCATCACCTGCATCTCACCGTGCCGGGCAGTGACCTGTGGCGGGAGCGGCTCGCATTCCGTGACGCGCTACGCCACGATCCGGTGCTGGTCGTCGAGTACACCGAGCTGAAAGCGAGGCTGCTCAGCCAGTCCCGTGGGGGGCCCTATAGCGCCACCGGTAAGCGAGACTTCGTTCGGCGAGTCCTCGCGAGTGTATGCGTCGACCTTAAAGACGGCCTCCACGCTGATCGCCGGTGAAGACCGCGCAGCAGGATTCCACGCAGGTCCGCGCTCGGCCCGCTCGTGACCTGGCCGAGTGAGTGGAGTTGCTCGCGGCGGTGCACCGCGTCGACGACTATCTATTGACGTGGACTGCCGATCCAACGGCGTGGCTGTCACCGCCGAGGACGCTCGCAGCATTCGTCGCCGTAGTTGACGTCGGTGGCCGTGATGGCGGCGCTGCCCATTAGCTGGAGCCCCGACCTCATCGGTCAGCTCCGCACTTCGCGTCGGCGTGGACGGAGCGCGGGGACCCTCGGGAGCAGTTCGAGCGTCGTCCGTCGGGTTGGCAGGTTTTCCTGCCTGCATATATGGGTACGACCTCCATATGAAGGCCGCCAAGCGAAAGTCGCTCCGCAAATCCGACTTCGTCTACCCGCCGGGTTCGCGGATCGGGGGAAGTCAGGGTCGTTATCCGATTGACACGAAGAAGCGCGCTCGCGCCGCGCTTCGCTACTCCGCCCGAGCCGACACTGCAGGCACCTACAGGACCGTCTCGAACAAAGTCCACAAGCGTTACCCCAGCTTGAGTACGTCATAGCTGGCCCTCGGAGACGCACACGATCGAAGGCCTCGAAGACCCTGCAAGCGACCCAAGGTAACAACTGCCGGAATCGCTGGTCGAAAGTGGCGTGACGGCGTTTCCGGTGACCTGCTATTGCTGATCTCGAGCCTCGCGGGGAGATTTGGACGTTGTGGTTCAGCTGACCCCGCCCTCGGCCGGCTTGCCATGCATTTGGCCCCGCGAGCGGGGCAGCCGAGACCGTATTGCAACCGAGCCGCGCCGCGATCGATCCCATCCTCACGCGTGTGAAAACGCGTATGACGAGCACGAGACGCGCCGAACTCGTCCCGGTGCAGCAGGGCATTGACACCCAGATCGCAGGCAAACTCCGCGATCGGCCTGCCCGTCTCGATCACACCGACACAGCCTTGAACTGCGGGCTGGAATGAACAGATCCTCAGTCGAGAGGTCCTGCCCAAGATCCTTAGTACACCCAGGCTGAATCTAGGACCGTTGATGGTTAGGTCGACCGTGGCGAGGGAAAGCTAGGCGCGGAGGGTCTTTGTGAGAGGGGTGCTTGGTGTTCGAAGCGGATGACATCCGTGACTGGCGCGGTAAAGACGTGGTGGATGCTGATGGGTCGAAGATCGGGAGGTTGGAGGCGGTTTACTTCGACACCGCAATGCAGCTGCCGACATTCGCGTCGGTGAAGGTGGGAATGATCGGGCGGCAGCGATTGGTGTTCGTGCGGCTGGCCGGGGCACGGGTGGCGCCGATGCGTGTGCGAGTTATGGCGGACAAGAAAATGGTAAAGAACGCACCGTTTATCGATCTCGATGGGGAGCTGACGGCCGAGGCGGAACCGGGCTTGTTTGAGCATTATGGATTGGACTACCAAGCGGGGGCTACCGGCGAACGCCGGCTCGGTCGCCGCTGACGCTGCGGGAGGATGACCCTATGCTGGCTCTGGTACTGTTTTTGATCTTGCTGTGGGTGGTAGCTGGGATCGTAGGGTTTGTCGTCCACGGCCTCTTCTGGCTGTTCATCGTCGCGTGCCTACTGTTCCTGTTCACGCTCGTGCTTGGCGGTTTCGCGCGCGGGCGCCGCGGCACACGTCAAGCGCGCTAGTCACGCTCGTCGGTGTCGTCCCGGCCGGTCGGGACCGCGTCAGAATGCGATGCGCAGCTCGCGGCAGTGGGCGACGGCACGGTATTGCGTGCCCTGCACAGCGGATCAGTTGCCGGTATGGCAATTCTCGGGTGAACCTCGGCCGGTTAGGGTTCTTGACCGAGATCGACGTGCCGGCCCTTCCGCCGCCGTCGAGCGGCTCAGTCGCGGCGACTATCAAGTCGAGCCGCGCCAAGGAATACGCATTGCCGGTGCCGCATTGTCGTGCGAGAACTTCGGGAC
>Ga0307308_10000147_pt1 | contig 21805 bp, 20 predicted proteins | sample ER_DNA_195_FD_194501 | JGI IMG/M metagenome (GOLD analysis project Ga0307308, IMG submission 194501) | Bulk soil microbial communities from the East River watershed near Crested Butte, Colorado, United States - ER_DNA_195 | ecosystem: Environmental > Terrestrial > Soil > Floodplain | place...
CTATGACCCGAAGGCGCCGAACTACCAGGCGCTGTTCACCAAGATCAAGGCCACAAACCCCGACTCGGTGTTCATCGGCGGCCTGATCGACGAGAACAGCGGCCAGTTGATCAGCGACAAGGTCAACATCCTCGGCGCCAACAACACGGTCAAGCTGATGCTGCCGGACGGCTTCACCACGGACGCCGTCTTCCAGCGCTCCCAGGGCGGCACGCCCGCCGCGAACGGTGCGTACTTCAGCGTCGCGGGAGTCGGCATCGACCAGTACAAGGGAGCCGCCGAGAAGTTCATCAGCGGCTTCAAGTCCCAGCTCGGCGGCAAGCCCGTCGACCCGTACGCGATTCTCGGCGCCCAGGCAGCCGTCGTGCTGCTCGACGCGATCGAGAAGTCCGACGGGTCCCGCACGAGCGTGATCGACAACGTCTTCAAGACGGACATCAAGGACGGCCTGATCGGGAGCTTCTCCCTGAACAAGAACGGCGACCTGTCCGGTGCGACCGGCGCCGCGCTGAAGTTCACGATCTACGTCGGAGCGGGCAACCACCTCAAGACCCTGCTCACGACGAGCCCGCAGGCGAACCTCGTCCAGGCAGCGAGGAAGGGCTAGCACCAAGCGCCACGAGGTCCGGGAGGGCTGAAATGTCCTCCCGGACCTCCCTACAATCCCTCGGATAGCAGTCGAAGCCCGCACCGAGCAGCCTGCGGCACTCGCCGCGCTTCGAAGGCGCAACCGGCCTTCCTTCCTCTCCGTGCTCGGCATCGTGTTCGTCGCGTTGCTGGTTGCGTGGCTGGTCAAGAACGCCATCGACGCCCCGGTCGACTTCTTCAACGTCCTCCTGATCGGTATCACCCTCGGTGCGGTGTACGCACTCGTCGCGCTCGGCTACACGCTCGTCTACGGGATCCTGCAGCTGATCAACTTCGCCCACGGCGACGTCTTCGCGCTGACCGGGCTCTTCACCACCACGATCATCCTTTCGCTCTTCAACCTGAGCTCGGCGACTAGCACGCTCGGCCTGGTCGGAGGCCTCGCCGCGACCTTCGTCATCGCGGCCGTCTTCGGCGCGACTGTGAACACGTCGATCGAGTTCGTCGCCTATCGGCGGCTGCGCAATGCGCCCCGGTTGGCGGTGCTCATCACGGCGGTCGGGATGTCGTTCATCATCCAGAACGTCTCGCTCGCGCGGTACGGCCCGAACGCGCACAGCATTCCGCCCCTGATCTCCGACAAGGGCGTCTTCACCATCTCCGGCGTCACGTACACGTGGGACGCCTTCTTCGTGGTCCTCATCACGGCGCCTGTGCTCGTGCTTCTCAGCTGGCTCGTCAAGTCGACACGTCAGGGCAAGGCGATGCGGGCGACTTCGCAGGACCCGGAAGCAGCCTCGATCATGGGCATCAACGTCAACCGGACGATCTCGTTCACCTTCGCGCTGGCGGGCGCGCTCGCCGGAATCGGCGCGACGCTCTACCTCGTCGAGTTCAACATCCGCTACGACACGGGCTTCACGCTCGGCCTGATCGCCTTCACCGCCGCAGTGCTCGGCGGGATCGGCAATCTGACCGGCGCCGTCCTGGGCTCGCTCCTGATCGGGCTGATCCAGGCCTTCAACGAGGGTCTCTCCTGGTATGCGCCGGGCTCGGACTGGACCAAGTCGATCGTGTTCGCGATCCTGATCGCGATCCTCGTCTTCCGGCCCGAGGGCCTGCTGGGCGAACGCACGCCGGAGGGAGGCTAGCCGCATGGCTTCCGCCGGCCGTCGTGCGCGTGCGTCTGTGCGCGGCTACCGCAAGCGGGCCGTGAGTGCCAGCGGCCTCGACCGTGTAGGCACCGCCTGGCAGGGGCTCCCAGAGCGCGTCCGCTCGTTGGCGCCGGTCGTGATCGTCATTGCGCTGGCCGTGACGTACCCGTTCTATGTCGAAAGCCTGCCGACGAACATCCCGGTGATCCTGACGTTTCCTCCACTTCACGACGCGGTGACGATCCTCGTCTTCGTGATGATGGCCGTCGGTCTGAACATCGTCGTCGGCTACGCGGGGCTGCTCGACCTCGGGTACGTGGCCTTCTACGCAATCGGCGCCTACACGTGTGGCTGGCTCGCCTCCGGCCAGTTCCAGCAGGTGCATTTCCACTTCGGTTCGGTCGGCATCGCGTCGAATTCCGGGGGGATCCACATCTCCGTCTGGCTCGTCCTGCTGATCGCCGGGATCGTCACCGCGGTGGGCGGGATCCTGATCGGTCTGCCGACCCTCCGCCTCCGCGGCGACTACCTCGCGATCGTCACCCTCGGCTTCGGGGAGATCATCCCGCAGTTCGTCCGCAACGCGGACAACCTGCACGGCTTCGACCTGACGCACGGAACGTTCGGGATCAGCCCGATCGACCCGCCCGGGTTCGGGCACACGCTGAACAGCGCGATCGGCCTCCCTGTCCGCTACGACGAATCCTTCCCGCCGACGCCGGACCGGCTCTTCTTCTGGACGGTGCTCGGGCTGCTGCTGTTGACGGTCTTCTGCAGCATGCGCCTGCGAGATTCCCGTCTCGGCCGCGCCTGGATCGCGATTCGCGAGGACGAGACGGCAGCCGGCGCGATGGGAATCCCGCTGATGCGGACGAAGACCTGGGCTTATGCGGGGGGCGCGTTCTTCGGTGGAATCGCCGGCGCGTACATCGCGACCTTCAACTCCGGAGCGTTCCCGACGCAGTTCGACTTCAACATCTCGGTGTTCCTGCTCTGCATGGTCATCCTCGGTGGAATGGGCAGCCTCTGGGGCGTCGTGGTCGCCGGCACGATTCTGGCCTGGCTGAACTTCGACGGTCTCGGCAACATCGGCTCCTGGATCAATACGAACGTTCTGCCGAGCTCGCACCAGATCGACGTGCCGAAGTACTCGTTCGGCATCTACGGCGTGATCATCGTGCTGATGATGATGTTCCGCCCCACGGGACTGATCCCCGAGAGCCGGCGCAAGCGCGAGATCGAGGAGGGCACGCGCGGCACGCTCGACGAGCCTCTCTACGACATGCGCGCCGGGAACGAGGCCGGCGCGGGCGAGCGCGGAACGTCGGGGAGGATCCCGCGCGGATGAGCGAAGCTGCCCCAGAGATGAATGACGACCTGCTCGTCGCGGCGCAGATCCGGAAAGAGTTCGGCGGTCTGCTCGCCGTCAACGACCTCGACTTCACGATCCCGCAGCGCTCGATCGTGAGCCTGATCGGCCCCAACGGCGCCGGCAAGACGACCTTCTTCAACATGCTGACCGGCCTCTACAAGCCGACCGCCGGCGTGGTCATCTTCGACGGGCAGGACGTCACCGCCAAGCCACCGCACGCGATTACGAAGGCCGGCATCGGCCGTACGTTCCAGAACATCCGCCTCTTCCCGCAGATGACGGCGCTGGAGAACGTCCTCGTCGGGATGCACTCCCGCCTCAAGGGCGGCATCCTCGGCTCGATCCTGGGCACTCCGCGGGTGCGGCGCGAGGAGCGCGAGGCGGAGGAGAAGGCACGCGAGCTGTTGCGCTTCTCGGGGCTGCGCGGTGTCGACGACGAGCTCGCGGAGAGCCTCTCGTACGGCGATCAGCGCAGGCTCGAGGTGGCACGTGCGCTCGCAACCGAGCCGAAGCTGCTGCTCCTGGACGAGCCGACCGCGGGCATGAACCCGCAGGAAACGGTGGCGTTCCTCAACTTCGTCGCCAAGCTTCGCGAGGAGCAGCCGATCTCGATCCTCCTGATCGAGCACGACATGAAGGTCGTGATGGGCGCCTCCGAGCGCGTGACCGTGCTCGACTACGGCGAGAAGATCGCCGAGGGAACGCCCAGGGAGATCCAGCACGACGAGCGCGTCATCGAGGCGTACCTCGGGAAGGCGGCCACCAGTTGAGCACCGCGCCGGCCAAGGCTGACGGACCGCCCATTCTCAAGCTCGAGGACGTCCACACGTTCTACGGGACGATCGAGGCGCTGAAGGGGATCTCGCTCGAGGTGCACGAGGGCGAGATCGTGACCCTGATCGGCGCGAACGGCGCCGGCAAGTCGACGACGCTGCGCTCGATCAACGGGCTCAATCAACCGCGCGAGGGCTCGATCGTCTTCCAGGGGAAGAACATCACCCGCCGGCCGCCTCACGAAATCGTCCAGATGGGCATCTCCCAATCGCCGGAAGGACGGCGCCTGTTCCCCCGCATGACCGTGCTGGAAAACCTCGAGATGGGCGCGTTCCAGCGCAAGGACCGCTCAGGCATCAAGGAGGACCTCGACCGCGTCTACGGGCTCTTCCCCCGGCTCGCTGAGCGCAAGAGCCAGAAGGGCGGAACGCTCTCGGGGGGCGAGCAGCAGATGTGCGCGATCGGGCGTGCGCTCATGGCGCAGCCGAAGCTCCTGATGCTCGACGAGCCGTCGATGGGGCTGGCGCCGATCTTCGTCGAGAAGATCTTCGAGATCATCGGCGAGATCAACGAGCAGGGGACGACGATCCTCCTCGTCGAGCAGAACGCGCTGATGGCGCTCGACGCGGCCCAGCGCGGCTACGTGCTCGAGACAGGCAAGGTCGCGCTCACCGACGACGCGAAGAGCCTGCGCCAGAACGAGCAGGTGCGCAAGACCTACCTCGGCGAGGACTAGACAGAAACCCTCAGAGGGAAGTAAGGCGGGCTCAGCAGGAAGCCGATCCGCGCGTCGTCGCCGTGGCGGCCGCGGGCCATGTCGAGCGCGACGCCGATCCCGTGCGCCGGCACGAAGCCGAGCTGGCGCGCGGCGGCCGCGTCCCGGCAGCCGGCGATGACCACGGAGCCGAGACGGCCGAGCGCCGGCGCGCAGCCTGCCCAGTCGGCGAACGGGAGCAGGGGGTGGCAGGTCCGGCCTTTGCGGTACCCGGCGAGGGCGCGTTCGTCGGTCGCGGCGGCGCGCTCGGCGGAGGCGAGCTCTTCTGGCTCGCGCGCACCGGTCCGGAGCGCCGAGAAGATCGTGCGGTACGGCTGCTGCGTCGGATGGGCGAAGTGGCGCGTGAAGCGGTTGAGCAGGATCACCGTCCCGCCCTCGGCGACGGGGAAGTGGTCGCGCCAGAGCCGCAGCGCCAGGCCGAGCCCGAGGTAGGCAGCGAGCAGCGGGTTCGGCCGCTCGCGCGGGAGGTGCGGCGTCGTCCGCGGGATCGCGATGCAGATCGCGTCGAGCCTCCCCTCGAGCGAGGTCGAACGCGCCTCGACGGCCCGCAGCAGCGCCTCGGCGTGGGCGACCGAGGGCGGTCCGGCGAACGCGGCCGCGGCGGTGAGCTCGCGGCGAACCGAGCGCATGACGCGATCGCGGACGAAGCCGGGGAGGAGCCCGAACCCGCGGCGCAGCGGCGAGCGCGCGATCCGGTCGAACGACTCCGGGTCGTAGGGGTAGCCCCGTGCGGCGCCGGTGTAGCGCGGCTGGTTCAGCTCGAGCGAGACCCCGGTCAAGGCGGTCCGCTCTGCCAAGCGGCGCTCGAGCTCGAGGGCGAGGCGCCAGCCGTGCGAGGCGCCGGTCTCCAGCAGCGAGTAGGCGCCTGAGGCTCGTAACGCGGGACTGCCGGCCGCACCGAGGAGCGCCCCGGGGCCGCCGTGCACGACACTCTCCGCCGCGCTGACCGTCAGGACGAGATCCGTCTCGACGAGTGCACGGTTGACTCGGAGCGGAACGTTCCCGGCAGCACCGAGGTCGACCAGCTCCGGGCTCTCCGCGTCGTGGATCTCCACGGCTCCCTCGAAGCTGCGCGCAAACGCGTGCGAGACGACGCCGAGGCTCTCGAGCTCCCGCGCGTCCGGTCGGCGCATGAGCCCTCCGGCCAAGAGCAGCGTCTGGCGCGCGAGCGGAATCCCGGCGCGCACGAGCTCCGCAGAGGCAGCAGCGAGCGCCGGCTGCCGCGGGTCGAACTGCGCCGCGGGGAGCGGCAGGCTTGGCGGCTCGACGACGATCGTCGCGCGGCGGGCTCCTGCCGCAAGCTTCTCGAGCGGCTCGCCGGCGAGCGGGAAGCGCAGCGCGTCGCGCACCGCAGCGCCCACGTCGGCGACGGGCTCGCCGGGGGGCGGTGGCCGCAGCACGACCGAGCCGTCCGGAGCGTCGACGACGACGACCCGGCTCCCCGAGAGGAGTGGGAGCTTCACGGAATGGAGCGGTAGAGCCGGAGCACCGAGGCGCGGAAGCCGCGGCTGGGCCAGAACCTGGACGCGAGCAGGTTCGTCACGCGCCAGTCGGTGACCATCGCCTCGTAACCCTCGCGCTCCGCCCACGCAAAGCCCGCGTTGGTGAGCGCGAGGCCGATCCCGCTCCCGCGGCTCTCGGGCAGGGTCACGGCGAATCCCAGATATGAGCTTCGCCTGGCCGGTCGGCCAAGGCCGTGGAAGTGCCGCGATCTCTCAACGGGGACATACGCCCAGCACGCGACCGGCCGCCCATCGCAGAAGCCCAGGAACACCTCTTCCTCGTCGTTCCCGAGCGTCTCTTGCCACTCGCGCCGGATCTCCTCCTCGGTGGGCAGCGTCCGCGGCGAGAACACCGGCGCTGCGGCCTGGTGCCGCGGCAGCGCCAGGTCGAGCTCGAGGAGATCGTCGATCATCGACTCCTCGGGACTGCGGATTTCGCAGCCCACGGGAAGCCGGACCTCGACGCCGCGCGGCATCTCCTGGTAGCCGTGTGCCTGCTGCTGCCCGAAGCCGAGCCGGAACCAGGCGTCGATGAGCTCCGGCTCCGGCGGCAGGAGCGCGTAGTGGCGCTTGTTGCCCTCCTCGACCCAGCGGGCGGCGGCATGTCCGTAGAGATCGCGCGCGTCCTCCGCGTCCTCGACGGCGTGCCCGGGCAGCTCGACCCAGACGTTCGGGCCCCAGACCTCCGGCGCCTGCGGAGCTCCGATCACGTAGCCGACAAGACGGCCCTCGCGAAGCGCAGCCGAGCCGCTCATGCCCTCGTCGCGGCAGAGATGCTCGAGCGTCGGAAGCGCCTCGCTGGGGTCCTCGAAGCGCGGATCGAGCAGCGGTTCGATGACCCGGTGGCGGGCATGGCGGGCCGCGAGCAGCCTGGACGCGTCCTCCAGGTGCTCGTCGGCAAAGGGCACGAGCTCAAGCCGGCTCATGGAACGTAGACTCGCAGAGATGCCGAAGACGCTCACCGGAGCCGAGCTCCAGCTCGACGACGGGCCGGTCCGCGATTCCGACCTCTTCCTCGTCGATGGGAACAACCTCGCCTACCGCGCGTTCTTCGCGCTGCCCGAGGAGCTCGCCACGAGCGAGGGCTTCTCGACCAACGCGCTGCTCGGCTTCACGAACATGCTCTTCAAGCTGCTCGCGGACTACCGGCCGAAGGGCGTCGCCGTGGCGTGGGACACGCGGCCGGTCCACCGCGCAGAGCTGCTCGAGACCTACAAGGTCGATCGGAAGCCGATGCCGGACCTGCTCCGCGAGCAGTTCCCGTTCTTCCGGCCGATCGTCGAGGCCTTCGGCTACCGGAACCTCGAGTTCGAGGGCTGGGAGGCCGACGACGTGATCGCGACGCTTGCCCACCAGGCGGACGAGGCCGGGATCAAGACGACCGTCGTCTCCACCGATCGCGACGCCTTCCAGCTCGTGACCGACAACGTCGCGCTGATGATGACGCCGCGCGGCGTCTCCGACGTGCACGTCTACACGCCGGAGCGTGTGGAGGCGCGGCTCGGGATCGTGCCGGTGCAGGTGCCCGACTTCATCGCGCTCAAGGGCGACCCGTCGGACAACATTCCGGGCGTCCCGGGCATCGGCGACAAGACCGCCGGGCAGCTGATCGCCCAGTACGGGTCGCTGGAGGAGGTGCTCGAGCACTTGGACGAGCTCTCGCCGGCGCGCTCGAAGGCGATCCGCGAGCACGCCGACCAGGCGCGCGGCGCGAAGGTGCTCGCGACGATGCGGCGCGACCTCGAGCTCAACTGCGACCCCGCTGAGCTCGTGCTCTCGCCGCCCGACCGCTCGACGCTGAAGGAGATGTTCAGGCGCTTCGAATTCCGGAACCTGCTGGGTCGGGTGGACGAGCTCGACGCGGCCGTCCCGGCGGCCGTGTCGCTCAAGCCGACCGGCGTCACCGTTCCGTGGCGCGAAGGGCCGATTGCGCCCACCGGGCTCACGGCTGTCGCGGTGGACGAGGACCGCGCGGCGATTGCCGTCGGCGAGCACGTCATCGTCGGCCCACGGCCGGAGCGGCTGGAGGGCGAGCTCGTCGCACACGACGCGAAGGCCGTGGGCGTCGAGGCCGCCGACGACACGATGATCCTCGCGTACCTGATCGAGCCCGGCCGGGCGGAGTACGACCTCGACGACCTCGCGGCCGAGTACGGGGTCGAGCTGGTCCCCGAGCCGGCGACCAACGAGGAGACCGCGAAGCTCGTCCGCCACGCAGCCGCCACGCTCCGACTGCGCGATCAGATGCTCGAGCGCGTCCGGGAGCGCGGGGAGGAGCCGCTCTACCGCGAGATCGAGCTGCCGCTCACCGCCGTGCTCGCCGATATGGAGCGCGCCGGCGTCAAGGTCGACACCTACCGCATGGGCGAGATCACCGCCCGACTTGCCGACCGTGTCGAGGAGCTCGAGTCCAAGGCGTACGAGCTCGCGGGCGAGGAGTTCATTCTCGGCTCGACGCAGCAGGTCGCCCGGATCCTGTTCGAGAAGCTCGAGCTCACCCCGGGCCGCAAGGGCAAGACCGGCTACTCGACCGACACCCGCGTCCTGCGCTCGATCCGCGGCGAGCACGAGCTCGTCCCGGTGATCGAGGAGTGGCGCGAGTACTCGAAGCTGCTCAACACCTACCTCGGCCCGCTCCCGACCCTGATCGGCGAGGACGGGAGGCTGCACACGACGTTCAACCAGACCGTGGCCGCGACCGGGCGGCTCTCGACGACGAACCCCAACCTGCAGGCGATCCCGATCCGCACCGATCTCGGCCGCGAGATCCGCTCCGCCTTCGTCGCGGAGCCCGGGCACAAGCTGGTCTCCGCCGACTACTCGCAGGTCGAGCTGCGGATCCTCGCGCACATCTCCGGCGAGCCGAAGCTGCGGGAGTCCTTCGAGCGCGGGGAGGACATCCACACGACGACCGCCGCCGAGGTGCTCGCGAAAGACCCGGCCACCCTCACGAAAGACGAGCGCAACGTGGCCAAGATGGTCAACTTCGGGATCATCTACGGCATCTCGTCCTTCGGGCTCTCGGAGAACCTCGAGATCCCGCGCGAGGAGGCGCAGGCCTACATCGACGCCTACCTCGCGCGCTTCCCGCACGTGCAGGACTTCATCCAGCGGACGATCGAGCAGGCCGCCCGCGACGGGTACGTGACGACGCTCTTCGGCCGGCGGCGCCCGGTTCCCGAGATCAGGGCCTCGAACCGCCAGACCCGCTCCTTGGGCGAGCGGCTGGCGGTGAACTCCGTCATGCAGGGCACCGCGGCAGACGTGATCAAGCGCGCGATGGTGGCGATCCATGAGCGGCTCCGCTCAGAGGGCCGCTCGGCGCGGCTCGTCCTGCAGGTGCACGACGAGCTCCTCCTCGAAGCGCCTGAAAACGAAGTGAGCGCGGCAAAGGAGCTCGTCCGCGAGGAGATGGTCAACGCGTACGAGCTCGACCCGCCGCTGGAAGTCGACGTCGGCGCCGGCGACGACTGGCACGACGCTAAGCGTTGAGTTCGGTGCGGAACCTCAGTGCTCGACGGTGACGAGCGTTCCGATCGGCGTGTAGGGCCACACCTTCGCCGCGGAGTCGAGCGGTAGCTCGACGCAACCGAGGCTCTGCGGAGTGCCGAACGAGGCGCGGTTGAAGGCGTGGATGGCGTCGCCGCCGTTGAAGTAGCTGATGTAGCGGATGCCCGGGTCGTGGTAGTGCGAGCCGTCCGGGTTGTTGCCGCTCATCGTGCCGACCGCGAGGTGCTCGAAGACCTCGAACGTGCCGAGCTGGGTCGGCGCGGCCGGCACGCCGGTATTGCCCGGGGAGGTGAGGATCGTGCGGCCGTTGTGCCACAGGGTCAGCGACTGCGGGATCGAGCTGTGCACGTAGACGTAGCTGTAACCGTCGGTCCGGTGCCTGCCCCTGATCGCGTCGGCGAGCAGCGTGCGCCAGACCCGCTCTCCCGGGATTGCGTCGACGGTCAGCCCGTGGTTGTCCTGGAACATCATCACGGCCCCGCGGGTGATCTGATTCGGCTGGCCTTCGCTCCAGAGAGCGCGCAGCTCGGGCGGCGTGTTCGGGTAGCGCCACGTGAAATGACCCCTGGGCGGATCGACTGCTGCCCGCACTTCTGCGCGCGGCGTCCGAGCGACCGGAGCTTCTGCAGGTGTCCAGTCGAGCGGGAGGTAGCCCTCCTGGGCGAGCAGCTGCTGCAGGCGCAGGATCGACCCAGGCGGGACCGTCCACTCGATCCGCCGGGTCGTGTGCAGGCCGGACCGCTTGGAGCCAACCACGGCGATGGCCCGGTCGAAGTCGACCCGCAGCCCTGACGCGAAGCGGGCGCCGAACCCGGAGGGCACGAAGACCAGCGTGTGACTGTCGGTCTGGCTCCAGCGGCCCGGGGTCTTAGGCGAGAGCTTCGGCTGCGCGCCGCCGAGCGCGTCGGAAACCGGCTTGGAGAAGGTGAGCCGGATCGGCGAGGCCGGAGCAATCGTCGACCCAGGCGCCGGCGCGCTGACCGCGACGGGCACCTTGGCCGGGGGGAACCAGCTCACGGCAATCGGGGTGCCCAGCCGCTCCCAGGGGCGCGCGGCCGCAGCAACCTGGAGCGTGCCCGCGGCGACCTGGCGTCCGAGCGTCAGCGAACGCGCGCCACCCAGCGTCCGGCCACTGATGTGTCCGCCGCTCCTGTAAACAACGGTGTTGACCGGACGGTCGAAGCTCACCCGCACCGGCGACCCGGAGCGAACCGTCAGCCAACGGTCGCTCACGCCGGCCACAGGCGCGCGCACCGTCAGCCGCTCGTGGCGCGTCTTTCCGAGCGCCCATCCGAGCCAACCCGGCCGGCGGACGACGACGTCGATGGTCACCGGCTCGCCCGGCGTCAGCCGCCTTCGCGGAGTCAGGCGCCCGTCGCGCACCGCGAGCGGAACCGGCCGGCCGTCGGGCCCAGACGCCCGCACGAGCTCGAGCCGCCCACCGAACCGCTGCACGTGGACCCGGGCCAGGGCCGTGGCATCATCGGCCAGCGTAACGCCGGACCAGACGAGCACGGCCACTACGAACCCGAGCAGGGCGGCGAGGACGACCGCGAGGAAGGCCCACGGAGCGAGGCGGCGCGGACGGCGCCGGCGCGCGGACCGAGCGGTCGAGCGGATGAGCGGCGAGGGCGGCGCTGTCGCCACGCCGTAGAGCATATGGACGAGCCAAGAGAAGAGCCGTGAATCTTCGGGCGAAACGGTCGAGACGATCGCTTCGAACGGCGTCCGGGACGCAGCCCTCGGGCGCGTTCACGCCCAAGCGCGCGAGTTGGTGGAGCTCGCACGGCGTTGGCCACCGCCGGGACGAGCTCGTCCGCCTGATCGAGACGTTGCCCTAAGCGGGCCTGCGTGCTACAAGCCAGCCGTGCTGCGCACGCCGTTGATCGGGGTCTCGGCGCTCGTCGTTGCGCTTGCGGCGGCCGCGTCGACCTTCTCCGCCACGCCGCCGAAGCAGGCCGCCTGCAGGGAGAGCCTCGTGATCGTCCTCTTCTGGCCAAAAGGCCACGGATCGATCCCGAGCGTCGGCTTCAAGGCCGACCGAAAGCCGAACCTGATGGTCTACAAGTACGGCACGCAGGGCTACCCGGGCAAGAACTTCCTCGCCTACGCGAATGCGAGCAGGAGCGCGCGCTTCGGCAAAAACTGCGAAACGCGGATCGGCGGCTTCCCGTCCGGCGCGATCGCCCGCCGGCTCACGGCGCGGAAGGCCCGCGCGCTCAGCTGCCGCGTCCCGAGCGGCGCCAAGATCTCGATGCGGCAGGTCAAGCGCACCTACCAGGTCGACATCGGAACGCCCGCCTCTCGCGTCGCATCCGCCAAGCTCCGGAGCTCGGGGTCGGTTCTCGACTTCAGCAGAAGCGCCTGCAACCCGGGCAAGCCGCCCGGATAGAGACAAACACCACGCGGCTATACTGACCGACTCCTTTGATGGCCAACGAAACCGTGGACCGAGAGCAGCTGGACGACGCCGGCGTCTGGACGACGACCGAAGACGGCGAGCGCGTCCCGGACTACGACGCAACCTTCCCGACGATCAACGAGGGCGAGGTCGTCCACGGCACCGTGGTCCGGGTCGACAAGGACGAGGTTCTGGTCGACATCGGCTACAAGTCCGAGGGGGTCATCCCGGTCGCCGAGCTCTCGATCCGCCGCTCCGTCAACCCCGCCGACGAGGTCAATCTCGGTGACGAGATCGACGCGCTCGTGCTCACGAAGGAGGACGCCGAAGGGCGCCTGATCCTGTCGAAGAAGCGCGCCCGCTTCGAGATGGCGTGGAAGGCGATCGAGCAGGCGGCCGAGTCCGGTGAGCCCGTCAACGGGCGCGTGATCGAGGTCGTGAAGGGCGGCCTGATCCTCGACCTCGGCGTGCGCGGCTTCCTGCCCGCGTCGCTGGTCGACATCCGCCGCGTGCAGGACCTCGACGAGTTCCTCGGCCAGGAGCTGCGCTGCAAGGTGATCGAGCTCAACCGCTCGCGCAACAACGTCGTGCTCTCGCGCCGCGCCGTCCTCGAGGACGAGCGCAAGGAGCAGCGGCAGCAGATCCTCGACCGCCTCAACCCGGGCGACGTCGTCGACGGCCAGATCTCGAACATCGTCGACTTCGGCGCCTTCGTCGACCTCGACGGCATGGACGGCCTGATCCACATCTCCGAACTCTCGTGGTCGCACGTCAACCATCCGTCCGAGGTGCTCGACATCGGCCAGGACGTGAAGGTCAAGGTGCTCGACATCGACCGCGACCGGCAGCGGATCTCGCTCGGCCTCAAGCAGACCCAGTCCGATCCGTGGCAGCAGGTGCTCGAGACCTACAACGAGGGCGACACCGTCGAGGGCAAGGTCACGAAGGTCGTAACGTTCGGCGCCTTCGTCGAGATTCTCCCGGGCGTCGAAGGGCTCGTGCACATCTCGGAGCTCGCGCAGCACCACGTCGAGAACCCGCGCGAGGTCGTCTCGCAGGGCGATCTCGTGCAGGCGAAGATCATCGAGGTCGACGCCGAGCGACGACGGCTCTCGCTTTCGCTGAAGCGCGTCGAGGGCGGCGGGGTCACGCAGCGCGCCGACGATTCCGAGGCGATCGAGGGGACGCCGAACCTTGATCTTTCCGAGGAGGTCTTTCCCGAGGGCGCTCCGGAGGCACCCGCCCTAGAGGATGCAGCCGCGGTCGAAGAGGCATCCGCGGTCGAAGAGGCACCTGCGGTCGAGGAGGCACCTGCGGTCGAAGAGGCACCTGCGGTCGAAGAGGCACCTGCGGTCGAAGAGGCACCTGCGGTCGAAGATTCATCTGGCGTCGAGGAGCCTCCCGCCGATGAGGAGCCCGCTCCCGAAGAGATCGACGCGGACATCGAGGCCGACGAGGTCGCACCCGACGAGCCGGGCCCCGGCGACTCGGAAGGCGAGGCTCCTGCGGCACCCGACGAGCCTGACTAAGGCGTTCGCTTGCGACGCCGACCAAAGAGGCCGGGCCGGCTTTGCTGGCGCGGCCGTCCAACGCACCGCTTAGGTTCCAGGACGATCGTTCCCTGCGATCCACTTAGCCTCTGATGACTCGCCCGCTCGCCGTCGCCATTACGGGCGGCATCGGAGCGGGGAAGAGCGAGGCCCTCGCTGCGTTCAGGAGGCACGGTGCCGCGACCGTCTCGAGTGACGAGATCGTCCACCGTCTGCTGCGCGAGGACGAAGACGTCCGCCGCCAGCTGGTCGAGCGGTTCGGTGACCGGATCCTCGACGACGTGGGGCAGGTCGACCGCGGCGCGATCGCGAAGCTCGTCTTCGGCGACCGGGAGCAGCTCGACTGGCTCGAGAGGCTGCTCCACCCGCGCGTCGCAGAGGAGTACCTCGACTGGCGCGAGCAGTTGGGCCGGCTGCCGAACCCGCCGGATGTCTGCGTCACCGAGGTGCCGCTGCTCTACGAGGTCGGCGGCGACGAGCGCTTCGACAAAGTCGTCGTGATCACGGCTCCTGCGGAGATCAGGGCGGAGCGCTCGCAGGCAGCCGGCGAACTGCGGGAGTCACGCCTGCTCCCGGACGAAGAGAAGGCGAAGCGAGCCGACTTCGTCTACGTCAACGACGGCACCTTGGAGGAGCTCGACGCCTTCGTGGCCGACGTGATGCGCACTCTTACCGCGTGAAGAAGCTGCTGGCCCTCCTCGCCGTCGGCGCGGTCCTCGGCGGCGGGTTCGCCTACGTCTGGAAGACGGAGCCCGGCTGGTGGGTGCGAATCCGGTATCCGCTCCGCTACGAGGTGATCGTCCGCGGCCACGCGCGGAACTACCGGCTCGACCCCGCGCTGCTGGCGGCGGTCATCTACCAGGAAAGCAAGTTCAACGCGCACGCCCGGTCGAGCTCCGGCGCGATCGGGCTGATGCAGCTGCTGCCCTCGACGGCGCAGGGGATCGCGGTGCACACCGGCGGCTCGCGTTTCCAGGTGAGCGACCTCGACAACCCGGAGATCAACGTCCGCTACGGCGCCTGGTACCTGCGCCATCTGATCGACAGGTACGGCGACATCGACACGGCGCTCGCCGCGTACAACGCTGGGCAGGACAACGTGGACCGCTGGCGCGCCAACGGGGAGGGGATTGCTTTCGCGGAGACGCGTCAATACGTGAAGCGCGTCAACCACCTGGAGACGCTTTATCGGCGTGGTTACAAGGAAAAGCTGTACGGTCAGAACTGACACTTGACAGACACCATGAGTGATGTCATAGTGATGTCACCGTGCAGCTACAGAGATTCATCGATTCGCTCAAGGCCGACCTCACGGCGGTCGCGGAGCTCGGCGACGATGCCACGGCGGATGCCGCCGGCCGGCTCGTCGTCACGCTCCAGGCCTCGGTCGGCCTGAGACTGCTCGACGCGCTCTCCGAAGCCGCGCTCGAGCTGAACGACAAGCTTCCGTCGGGCCACGTCGAGGTGCGCCTCTCCGGGCAGGACCCGGAGCTGGTGTACGTCGGCGACGAGCCGGAGGCGCCTGCCGGCGGGGCCGAGGCCGCCTATTCGGCCCGGATCACGCTGCGCCTTCCAGAGGCGCTCAAGGTCTCGATCGAGGCCGCCGCGAGCCGCGAAGGCATCTCGGCCAACAGCTGGATCGTCCGCGCCATGACGCGCGCGACGTCCTCCGGCGGCCCGGCGGTCCAGTCAGGGAACCGACTCACGGGCTATGCCCGGAGCTGAGAGGAGGAGACATGGCCTTCTATCCAATCCCGTTCGGACACGCAGAGGTTCGCGTCGACAAGCGGCCGGCGCGGAGCGCCCGTCCGCGAAGCGGACCGGTGGAGGGGGACTGGGGGAACCGGGAGGTTCCCCCGGCTGGCATCCAGGACAAGCGATGAGAACCGAGACATTTCAGACGCCGGGCCCCGTTCGCCTGGACGTACGCATGGGCTCCGGCGAGATCAGGATCGAGACCTCCGAGACCGCCGAGACGACGGTCACCCTCGAGCCGCTGCGCGACAACGACGCGAGCGTCTCCGCGGTCGAGGACGCCCGTGTGGAGCAGCGCGGCGATGACATCCTCGTCGAGGTCCGCGACCGCCGCCGCGGCTTCCGTGGAGCCGACGTGCTCGTCACGATCCACTGCCCCGACGAGTCGAGCGTGCGGGCCAAGACCGGCTCGGCCGACATCGAGGGCCGCGGCCGCTTCGGCAGGGTCGAGGTCGGGACCGGCAGCGGCGACGTCCAGTTCAACGACGTCTCGGGCGACGCGGAGATCAATGCCGCGAGTGGCGACATCCAGCTCGGGTCGGTCGGGGGCCAGAGCCGCATCAACACTGCGTCCGGCGACATCCAGCTCGCGACCATCGGCGGCGAGGGGCGGATCAACTCCGCCTCCGGCGACGTGACGATTCGCGAGGCAGGCAACCGCCTCGAGGTGAACACGGCCTCAGGCGACGTGCTCGTCCGCGAGGCCGCGTCCTCCGTGAGCGCGAACTCTGCCTCGGGCGACCAGATCATCGGATCCGTCTCGGAGGGCAAGGTCGACGTCAAGACCGCCTCCGGGGACATCAAGGTCGGGATCCGCGAGGGCTCGACGCTCTGGGTCGACGCACGCTCGCGAAGCGGCGAGGTGCGCTCCGAGCTGCCCGTCTCCGACCTGCCGCCGGAGGGCGACGCTCCCCACGTGGAGCTTCGCGCGAACTCCATGAGCGGCGACATCACCGTCGTCAGGGCGTGAACCCGCTCGAGCTGACCGATGCCGCCCCGGTGCGGAGCTCCCGCATCCCCGCGGTCCTGCGCGAGCGCGACTTCCGCCGCTTCTGGTTCGGCGAGACGGTGTCGCTGTTTGGCGACCAGATAACGCTGATCGCGCTGCCGCTCACGGGCGTGCTTGCGCTGGACGCTTCGGCCGCCCAGATGGGCTACCTGGTCGCCGCCGGGATCGCTCCGGCGCTCGTCTTCTCGCTCCACGCGGGGGCCTGGCTCGACCGGCGCGGGCGCCGCCGGCAGACGATGCTCTTCACGGTGGTCGGCCGGGCGGCGCTGCTCGTCACGATCCCGATCGCCTACTGGCTCGACGTCCTCACGCTCGGCCAGCTGTACGTCGTCGCCTTCCTGATCGGGACGCTGAGCGTCTTCTTCTTTGTCGCGTACACGACGCTGTTCGTCTCGCTCGTCCCGCGCGAGCGGTACCTCGAGGCGAACTCGCTCCTGAACGGCAGCCGAGCGTTCTCGTACGTGGGCGGGCCGAGCGTCGGGGGGCTGCTCGTCCAGGCGCTCTCGGCTCCCGGCGCGCTCGTCGCCGACGCGCTCTCGTTCCTCGCCTCCGCGTTCGCGCTTGGGTCTATCAACCCCGTCGAGCCGCCCACCGAGACGGCCACGCACGGCCACGTGCGCGAGGGCCTGCGCTACCTCTGGCGCTCGCCGGTGATCCGCGCCTCGCTGCTCGCGACCGCGACGATCAACTTCTTCAACTTCGTCTTCTGGGCGCTGTTCATCCTCTACGCGATCCGCACCCTCGGCGTGCGGCCGGGAGTGCTCGGCGTCGTCCTCGGCGCAGGCGCGATCGGCGGGCTGATCGGCTCGATCCTCACCGGCCGGATCAGCCGGCGGCTCGGGGTCGGGCCGACCTTCGTCTTCAGCTGCATCCTCTTTCCCGCGCCGCTGGTGCTCGTACCGCTTGCGCACGGCTCGTACTGGAGCGTGCTCCCGCTGCTCTTCGCGGCCGAGTTCCTCTCGGGCTTCGGCGTGATGCTCCTCGACATCGTCGGCGGCTCGATCAAGACCGCCCTGATCCCGGACCGGCTGCGGGCCCGAGTCGCCGGCGCGTACATGGTCGTCAACTACGGCGTGCGGCCGCTCGGCGCCCTGCTCGGCGGTGCGCTCGGCACCTGGATCGGCCTGCGCCCGACGCTCTGGATCTCCTCGGTCGCTGCGATCGCAGGCGTGCTCTGGCTGCTGCCGTCGCCGCTGATGCGAATGCGCGAGCTTCCGGAGATGGACGAATGAGCCGCCTCGACCTGCTGCGCGACCGCTCGCTCCTGGCCCTGCTCGCCTCCGAGACGATCTCGGTCACGGGCTCGCAGATGACCTGGGTTGCCCTCCCGTGGTTCGTGCTCACGACGACGCACTCGCCCGGGAAGATGACGCTCGTCCTGCTCTTCGAGTCGCTCGGGCTGATCCTGTTCGGCCTGCCGGGCGGGGCGCTGCTGGAGAAGCTCGGCGCGCGGCGGACGATGATCCTGGCGGATGGCGTGCGGGCGCCGCTGACCCTGGTGATCCCGCTTCTGTACTGGAGCGGCGCGCTCTCCTTCGCGCTCCTGCTCGTGCTCGTCTTTGCGATCGGAGCGCTGAGCACGCCGTACTTCGCGGCGCAGCGGTCGATCGTCCCCGAGCTCGTCGGCGAGGACGAGGTCATGGTGGGGAAGGCGAACGTCTTCCTCCAGAGCGCGCAGCGCGTGACGATGCTGCTCGGCCCGGCAACCGCAGGCGTGCTGATCGCGCTGCTCGACGCGCCGAGCGTGATCGTTATCGACGCGGCGACCTACGTCGTGTCGCTGCTCCTCGTGGCTGCGTTCGTCCGAACGCGGAAGGCCGCGCCCGTGGAGCATGAGCAGCGCCCCAGGTTCTTCGACGGCATCCGCTACGTCGTGCGCGACCCGCTCCTGCGGGGCTGGATGGTGGCGTTCGTCGTCGGCGACGCCGCCTGGATGGCGTTCTTCGCGGCGGTGCCGGTGCTCGTCGTCTCGGACTACGGCTCGAACCCGCGGATCGTCGGCTGGATCTTCGCGTCCTTCGGCGTCGGGGCGGTCCTCGGAAACACCGGCGCCTGGCGGCTCCAAGAGCGGCGCGAGGGACTCTGGATCATCGCGACGCTCGTGTACGGGCAGGCGCTCCCGCTCTGGGCGCTCGTCTTCCACATTCCCGCTCTCGCGGTGATGGGCGTGCTCTTCGTCTCGGGGGTCTTCAACGGGCTCGTCAACCCCTCGATTCACGCCCTTTTGACGCTGAGCTCGCCGCCCGCGATCCGCGCTCGCGTGATGTCGGCACTCGCGACGGTGTTCATGCTGTCGAGCCCGCTGGGGCTCGCGTTCGCCGGCCCGGTGCTAAGCACCGCCGGCGCGCATCCGGTGCTGGTCAGCTTTGCGGCGGTTCAGACCGTGGCCATGACGCTCATCTCTGTGCTCTCATTCCGGGCCCGTGCGTCACGGCGGGCCGAGGTGCTCGAAGCCGCCGCTTAGCTGTCCGCCTTCTCGGTCAGCGCCGTGAAGCCGGCCTGGAGGAAGTCATTTGCGCCGGCCGCGGCGAGCGACCAGGTCAGGAGGCGGCCGAAACGTGGCGCGAGGATCTGCGTGACAGCGAGCCCTGCGGCAGCCCAGGTGCCGACGCAGCGAGAGCAGGTGACCAGCTCGCCGATCGCCTGCTGCATCCCACCTTCGACGGGCTCCTCGCCGTCGCCGGAGTGTGCTTCGCCCCGGACGAACGGCTCGCGGATGAAGCTGGTCACCTCGTCGCCCGCGAGCGTGCGCGCGGCCTTGAAGCTCGCTGCGGAGAGCACGACGAGGTCGAGCGGTGTCTGGCACGCAGGGTTGCGGTCGAAGCTGCGCGCGAGCCACCCGGCAACTGCGAGGCCACCGGCGAAGGCGCCCATGATCGTCGCGTAAGCGCGGTAGGGCGGGCGTTCGACTGTCACTTCCACGTCGCTAGCCTTAGCTGAAGCGTGGACTTCAAAACATCAGACGCCTATCGGCCGACCGGCGACCAGCCGACCGCGATCGCCGAGCTCTCGGCCGGGATCGAGGCCGGCGAGCGGTACCAGACGCTACTCGGCGCTACCGGCACGGGCAAGACGGCGACGATGGCCTGGATCGTCGAACAGGTGCAGCGCCCGACGCTCCTGATCGCCCACAACAAGACGCTCGCGGCCCAGCTCTGCAACGAGCTGCGGGAGTTCTTCCCGGACAACGCCGTCGAGTACTTCGTCTCCTACTACGACTACTACCAGCCCGAGGCGTACGTCCCGCAGGCCGATCTCTACATCGAGAAGGACTCCTCGCGGAACGACGACATCGACCGGCTCCGCCACGCGGCGACGGCGGCGCTGCTCTCGCGGCGGGACGTGGTCATCGTCGCGTCGGTCTCCGCCATCTACGGCCTGGGCTCGCCTGAGGAGTACGAGAAGCGCGTCGTACTGCTGGCCGTCGGGGAGGAGCACGACCGAGACCTCGTCCTGCGGAAGCTGGTCGACATCCAATACGCGCGGAACGACACGCTGCTCGGCCGCGGGCGCTTCCGGGTCAAGGGCGATGTCGTCGAGGTGCAGCCGGCCCATATGGAATCCGCCTACCGGATCTCGTTCTTCGGCGACGAGGTCGAGCAGATCACGCACTTCGACCCGCTCACGGGCGAGGTCTACGGCAAGCTCGAGCACCTGGCGCTCTTCCCGGCGACGCAGTACGTGACCTCGAAGCCGACGATCGAGCGCGCCGGCGGGCAGATCCGGCACGAGCTCGAGGAGCAAGTGAAGATGTTCGAGTCGGCCGGGAAGATGCTCGAGGCGCACCGGCTGCGGCAGCGCACGGAGTACGACCTCGAGATGATGCAGGAGCTCGGCTTCTGCAACGGGATCGAGAACTACTCGCGCCACCTCGACGGCCGCGCGCCCGGAACGGCGCCGCACACGCTGCTCGACTTCTTCCCGTCGGACTTCGTCATCTTCGTGGACGAGTCGCACCAGACCGTGCCGCAGATTGGCGGCATGTACGAGGGGGACCGCTCGCGCAAGGAGACGCTCGTGGAGCACGGCTTCCGACTGCCGTCGGCGCTCGACAACCGACCGCTCCGCTTCGACGAGTTTCTCGGGAAGGTGCCGCAGCTGGTCTTCGTCTCCGCGACTCCGGGGCCGTTCGAGCTCCGCCACTCGCAGCGGGTCGCAGAGCAACTGATCCGGCCGACCGGGATCGTCGACCCCGACGTCGAGCTGCGCGCGACGACGAACCAGATCGACGACCTTCTCAACGAGATCCGCCGCCGCGAGGAGGTCGGCGAGCGCGTCCTCGTCACGACGCTGACGAAGAAGATGGCCGAGGACCTGACCGACTACCTGCTCGAGTCGGGCGTCAAGGCGCGCTACCTCCACTCGGAGATCGACACGCTCGAGCGGATCCAGATCATCCGCGAGCTCCGGCTCGGCGAGTACGACGTGCTCGTCGGCGTGAACCTGCTCCGCGAGGGGCTCGACCTGCCCGAGGTCTCCTTGGTGGCCGTGCTCGACGCGGACAAGGAGGGGTTCCTGCGAGGCAAGACGGCTTTGATCCAGACGATTGGCCGCGCTGCGCGCAACGTCAACGGGAAGGTGCTGCTCTACGCGGACAAGCTGACCGAAGCGATCCGGGGCGCACTCGACGAGACGAACCGCCGCCGCGCCAAGCAGCTCGTGTACAACGAGGAGCACGGGATCACGCCGGAGTCGATCGTCAAGGGCGTCTCCGACATCGCGGAGTTCCTGTCCCTGGAGGCGCCGACGGTCCCCGGGCGCCGACGCCGAGGCCGAGCCGAGGTCGAGGGGATGTCGCCGACCGAGATGGAGAAGCTCGTCATCCAGCTCGAGGAGGAGATGTTCGCCGCCGCCGAGGAGCTGCGGTTCGAGTATGCGGCGAAGCTGCGGGACGAGATCAAGGACCTGCGGCGGGAGCTCCAAGCGGCCGCGGAAGCTCCGGCGTAGCGTTTAGGCTCACCGAGTGGGCTTGATCCTCTTCATCATCGTCCTGTTCGTCGGCGGCTTCATCATCGGCGGGCTCGCGCGCTGGGCAGTCCCGGGGCCTGACCCGATGCCGGTCTGGGCGACCGCCGCACTCGGGATCGGCGGCGCGATCATCGGCGGGATCATCGCCCGGCTGCTGATCGGGACCGGCGGCGGCTTCCTGTTCGCGTTCCTGGGGGCCGTGCTGCTGCTGATCGTTTACCGCAAGTACGTCCAGCACCGCCCGCTCACGGGGCCGGGCGCTCACCAGCCCCCTCCTCCACGATAAGCGGCCTCCGGCCGCGCGGGAAGCGTCGCACGCCGGTCAGGCCCCAGTCGTCGTCGCGCCAGGTGTAGGTCTCGACCACCAGCGTCTCGGCGGTCGCCTCGTAGACGTGCAGGCCCCGGGCCTCGCCTCGGCGATTCGGGCGCGGCTGCCCGAGGCCCGGG
>Ga0307308_10000148_pt1 | contig 21794 bp, 22 predicted proteins | sample ER_DNA_195_FD_194501 | JGI IMG/M metagenome (GOLD analysis project Ga0307308, IMG submission 194501) | Bulk soil microbial communities from the East River watershed near Crested Butte, Colorado, United States - ER_DNA_195 | ecosystem: Environmental > Terrestrial > Soil > Floodplain | place...
GAAAGCTTCGTGACGAGGGAATTCGCAAGGTTCGAGAACGCCGGGCGCTTTTCTCCCGTCATTCGCTTTTCGCGGTCGGCGAGCTGCGCCTTGATGTTCCGAATCGTTTTCACGGCGTCGTTTGCCTGACTGGTCTTTTCCCGAATCCGCATCAGGAAATCGAACTGCTCTCGGAGATCTGAGTCAGTGGCGCTGCTGCGAGGGTCTTTGACGACCACGAAGGGTTGCGTGTACCGCTGGCCGCCGACGTTCAGTCGAACGGAATACGTTCCCGGCAGAACGAGTGGACCCGAAGTTCCGCCCGCCCAGAGAATCATCTTGTCGAATACCGATGCATCCGGGTAGCGCAGGTTCCACGCGAACATGTTGAGTCCAGCCTTGTTGGCGACGCGCGGCGGCGGTGGCCGGCGAACGGGACCGTCCTCTTCGGGCGGAGTTTCCTCGCCACGTGCTTCGGTGCGCACGGCAGTATCGGGCGTGACGCCCGCGCGGCGCAGGCTGTCGTTGCGGGCAGTCCGGATGCTGTCGCCGCGAATGGAATCAGCGGCGACAGCCGGTTCCTGTTGACTCGTAAAGCTTCGAATGACTTTGCCCTGCGCATCGAGGAAGTCCATCGTGACCAGCTGACGCGGTTGCGCCAACCAGTAGTAGATGACCGCGCCCGACGGCGGATTGGCGCCGGTCGGGTGTCCGCCTGCAGCGCCGGTTCCGCCACCGCCACCAAAGCCAGCGCGATAAACTCTTCGTGGCTTGAAGAGCCGTGCTGCGCTGCGAGTCGTCTCCGGGCTGAGCTGCCTGAGCGCCGACAGATCGTCGAGAATCCAGAACGAGCGCCCGTGCGTTGCGGCGATGAGATCGCCTTCCTTGACGGCGAGATCGTGGATCGGAACGATCGGCAGATTCCGTCGGAGCGATTGCCAGCTCGCGCCATCATTGAACGAAACCCAAACGCCACGCTCGGTTCCGGCGTACAAAAGGCCGGCGCGCTCGGGATCCTCGCGGAGGACGCGTGTGAATTCGGTGGCCGAGATTCCGTTTGTAATCGGAGTCCAGCTCGCACCGTAGTCGTTCGTCTTGTACAGGTACGGCCGCATGTCGTCGAGCTGGTAGCGATTGGCGGCAACGTACGCGGTTCCCGTCGCGAAGTTGGAGGGCTCGATCATCGAGATGCGTGCCCATTCCGGCAAACCGGCTGGCGTCACGTTCTTCCAGGTCTTCCCGCCATCGCGCGTGACATGAACCAGCCCGTCATCGGACCCCGCCCAAATCACGCCCGCGGTGCGTGGTGATTCCGCGATCGTGAACACGGTCGCGAAGTATTCGACCGAGGTCTGATCTTTCGTGATCGGTCCGCCGGAGGCACGAAGCGTCCTGGGGTCATGCCTGGTCAGATCGGGGCTGATCGGCTTGAACGTCTGCCCTTCGTCGTCGGTTTGAAAGATCACGCTGCTTCCGACATACATGCGGCTGGCGTTGTGGGGCGAGATCACGATCGGAAACGTCCACTGGAAGCGGTACTTCGCATCCGCTGCGTCGTGACCCATTGGATTGTTGGGCCACGGATTCACATCGCGCTCGAACCCGGTGTTGATGTCCTTCCGCGTGAGCAATCCCCCGTAAGAACCGGCAAACACGATGTCCGGCGTGTCTGGTCGCGCCGCGATGTAGCCACTCTCTCCACCGCCGACGTCGTACCAGTCGATGATGTCGATTCCGCCGCCCTTCCTGCTCGGCCCGCACAGTGTGGAATTGTCCTGCTGCGCGCCGCAGACGCGATACGGAAAATGATTCGTGGTGGTGACGTGGTAGAACTGCGCGGTCGCCTGATCCTGCTCGGTCCACGACTTTCCGCCGTTGAAGGAAACGTTGGCGCCGCCGTCGTTGGCCTCGATCATTCTCTGCGCATCGTTGGGAGCAATCCAGAGATCGTGGTTGTCGCCGTGGGGAACCTGGATCGATCGGAATGTCTTGCCGTCGTCGGTCGACCGATACATGCCGGTGTTGAGCACGTAGATCGACTTCTCGTCCTTCGGATCGGCGAAGATGCGGGTGTAATACCACGCGCGCTGCCGTAGCCTGCGATCTGTGTTGGTCCGGGTCCAGGTGGCTCCGCCATCCGTCGAGCGGAACACCCCACCCGAATCTGCTTCGACGATCGCCCAGACCTTGTTGGAGTTGCTCGCGGATACGGCGAGGCCGATGTTTCCAATCACTCCTTGTGGCAAGCCGGGATTCCGAGTGATCTCGGTCCAATGCTCTCCGCCGTCGGTCGACTTGAGGATCCCGCTTCCGGCTCCGCCCGAGACCAGCTGCCACGGAGTGCGCCATGCTTGCCAGAAGGCGGCGTAAATGATCTCCGGGTTGTTCGGATCGAGAACGAGGTCGGTGATGCCCGTTGAATCATTCCGATAGAGAATCTTTCGCCAGCTCTTGCCGCCGTCGGTCGTCTTGAAGACACCGCGCTCGGTGTTGGGCCCGAATACGTGGCCCTGGGCTCCGACGTAGGCGATGTCAGGATTGGCGGGATGAACGCGAACGCGCGAGATCTGACGCGTATCCGTCAGTCCGAGCGACACCCACGTCTTCCCGCCATCGATCGTCCGCCACACGCCATCACCGTGCGAGACGTTTCCGCGAATCGGTGACTCGCCGGCACCGACATACACTATGTCCGGATTGGACTCGCTGATGCCGATCGCGCCGATGGTGCCGCCAAAATACTTGTCGGTGACCGGCACCCACGAGATACCGCCGTCCGTGGTCTTGAATACGCCACCACCAGTCGTGCCGAAGTAGTACTCGTTCGGTCGCTTGCTCGACCCGGCGACGGCTACCGACCTTCCGCCGCGGAAGGGTCCGATCTCGCGCCAGCGCAGAGCGGCGAGAGCCATGCTGTCGTACGCGGCCGCCGGGCCAGCTGTCGCCGGCTGGGCGCGGCCTGGCAGTGGCTGACGCTGTGATCCGGCAGAGCGGGGAATGACGGCTGAAATAAGAAAGGCGGCGCCTGCGACGAAGCGAGGTGCGTCAATTCTCACGAATCGATCTCCGGGGATTGGCGGGTGGGGTGGCCGTTATTATGTCACCGGAGGAACCGTTCGGCGAGTTGCGTCAAGCGCTCGTCACCTTCGCGTTCCGCTCTGGCGCGAATGCGGTCGACGAATGGGCGCAGCTTCTTCTCGCCCCAGTAGTAACCGGTCGCGCTCTCGGCGCTGCCGGTGTCGCCGGATCGAGCTCCCTCCAACAGGGCCTCGGCCGCCGCCTCGTCGTAGCCGGGATCGGCCCGATCGGGGAGAGAGTAGCGCTTCCCCGGGTCGCCCCAGGCGCCAGCATCTTCTTTCACAAATGCGCGCGACATTTCGCCTGCCCTCGACGAGAGTCTCGAATTGTCGCAGCTTTCACGCCGCTATCACGAGACTTGCAGATCATTCCTGCAAACCGACAAAGTGGAGGGTGGATGAGTCAGGAATCCTTTGAGGAGCAGCAGGAGGCGCTCGACCCGCACCGGCGCGAGGAGCGAAACGCGGCCGCTATCGAGCTCGGGGGACGCCTTCGGCAGAAAGGCGTGCTCCTCACCGGGCGGGAGACGAGCGCCCAGCTCGATGACCTGATGACCGCGATCGATCGTTTCGAAGCGGCGGTCATTTCACGAGGGGGAGACCTGTTCGTCAACATGCCGACCTCGAACCCGCCCGAGAATCCGGAGTTCGTCATCCCTCGTCGTGTGCCGGGTGAAGACGCCGAAGCTTATGCTGCCCGCATCAACGCCGCCGCGAACCGGCTGGAGAAAGTCGACCTCTAGAGGGCCGACCTCGCGGTGAACAACGCGACGAGCAGGAGCATTCGCTGGGCGCAAGCCGGCCTGCTTACGAACGCGCTCCTCGTGCTCGTCAAGCTCATTGCGGGAATCGTCGGACACGCCAACGCGCTCGTCGCGGACGCGGTCGAGTCGTCGGCCGACATTTTCTCCTCGTTGATAGTCTGGATGGGCCTGAGTATCGCGGCTCGTCCCGCCGACGAGGATCATCCCTACGGACACGGCAAGGCGGAGCCGCTCGCTGCGGCTGTCGTATCCCTCATGCTGTTGGGCGCGGCCGTCGGAATCTCGGTCATCGCGATTCGGGAGATCAGGACTCCGCATCACCTTCCGGCGCCGTTTACACTCTTTGTCGCCGCCGGCGTGATTCTACTCAAGGAGCTTTTGTACCGCCGGGTGTCGCGCGTCGGCCGGGAAGTCGGCAGCACGGTGGTGGTTGCCGATGCGTGGCATCACCGAGCCGACGCGATCAGCTCGCTCGCTGCGTTCATCGGGATCAGCATCGCGCTGGTAGGTGGGCGCGGATGGGAGGCGGCTGACGATTGGGCGGCGCTGGCGGCCGCAATTGTCGTCGCGGTGAACGGCGTACGAACTCTTCGGCCGGCCATTTCAGGTTTGATGGACGAAGCGCCAGACCGCAGCGTGAAGGAGCGCGTGCTCCACGCTGCCTCCGAAGTGGATGGAGTTCGCAGCGTTGAGAATCTCAACGTGCGCGCCTCTGGACTTGGCTTTTACGTCGATCTTCACGTCAAAGCCGATTCGAAGTTGTCGCTCGAAGACGCGCACGAGATTGCCGCAAGCGTGAAGTACGCGATCCTGAAGGCCGTGCCGAGCGTGGTTGGTGTGCTCGTGCACATGGAGCCGTACAAGGACCAGCGCAAGCTGTCCGACGATGGAGTACTCAGCCTTCCGCCGGTGTAGCCAGCTCCGCGGTCAGTGATCCCGCGCCCAGTCTCCGCTTTTCCCGCCTCGCTTCTTGAGCAGACGCACGCCCGAAATCTCCATCGCGCGATCGATTGCCTTCGCCATGTCATAGATGGTGAGGAGCGCGACTGTGACGGCGGTGAGCGCCTCCATCTCGACGCCCGTCCTTCCCTGCGTCGACGCCCACGCGGTGACACGAAGGCCCGGGAGCGCGCGATCGACGTCGATGTCGACGCCAGCGTCTGTGAGCGGAAGCGGGTGGCACAGGGGAATGAGATCCGCTGTCTTCTTCGCCGCCATGATGCCGGCGATCCGCGCCGCAGCGAGCACGTCTCCTTTGGACACCGCGTTGCCCTCGACGGCGGCGAGGGCTTCCTCACTCATTCTTATCGAGCCCTCTGCACGCGCGGTGCGCGCGGTCTCCGATTTCGCGCCGACGTCGACCATTCGCGCGCGCCCCTCGGCGTCCAGGTGCGAAAGCTCTTTCATTTGAGTGTCGTGGCGAGCTCGCGAATCAGCTTCGCGGCGATGATCTGTGGGCTCACGTTTCCGTCTGCGTACGTCTGCGCCTGGAGCACTGCGTCGACTGCTTTGCTCGCCGACGCCGCACCCGCCTCGTCCTTCCGATGGAGCGCATCGCGGGCTCGCTCACCGAGCAGCTCTACCAGGGCATCGAGCGTATCGGTGAAACCGCCTCGAGCACCGGCCGCGCCCTGAGACATCGCAGTTGAATAGACGGGGGCGCGCCGGGCGCTGGTCGCCGCGTCGATGATCCTGCGCGCGTTCACGGTAGCTTTTGCGTCGACCGCTCCCGTAAGCAGCCGTCCGGGCGCGCCGGCGGCGGCCCGAACGCGTTCTGCCGTGCCCGACTTTCCCTCTTTGTCCAATGCTTTTTTGACTTCCGGGTTTTCGACGAATGCGCGGACCGCTGCATCAGGGACGAGCGGAACCCGCACGGCCACGACGCGTGAGCGAATCGTCGGCAGCAACGCGCCGGGTTCGCTGGAGGTGAGAATGATGGTAGTGTCGGCCGGAGGCTCCTCCAGCAGCTTCAGAAATGCGTTCGCCGCCATATCCGCGCCTTCCTGCGGAACCATTCGCTCGGCGTCGCCAACGATGAAGATCTTGCGTTTTCCCATCGCCGGCGACATTACGGCGCGCTGCACCAGGGAGCGCACGGTAGCGACGTAGATGCCCTCGCTTCCCGACGGTGCGGCGTACAGACCGCTGTTGGCGGCGCGTTCTGCCGTCGCCTCGGCGTAGTCCTCCCGCACCTGGTCGAGATCCGGATCCGAGTCTTTGAGACGCGGCCGTGGGAAGACCCAGTGCAAGTCAGGATGCGTGAGGGCACGCACGTAACGACACGCCTTGCACGTTTCGCACGGCGCGCCTTCCTCCGTGCAGAGGAGCCGCTCGGCTAGCCAGAGGGCCAGCCGCTGCTTGCCGACGCCGCGCGGGCCCATGAGAAGAAGGCTCGAGGGGAGCGTTCCTGCTCGGATGCTCTCGGCTAGTCTCTCGCGGAGGTGGTCATGCCCGTAGAGGTCGATTATCGGCACGCCGAAATATGGGGACGGTTACCCGTTATCCGTTATCCGTTACCTGCTTCCCGTTACCCGAATCGGGCAGCGGGCAACTGGCACGGGCAACGGGAGACAGAAAACGGGAAACGGTCCGTTAGCCGTGGCACAATTTCTGACTTTAAATATCGACATAGAACTAAGACGCAACCGTTTCCGGAGATCGTAATGCCCAGCCAGCTATCGGGGCGCAAGGTCGCTTTCCTCGCCACCGACGGCGTCGAGGAGGTGGAGCTCACCGCGCCGTGGAACGCGCTCAAGCAAGCGGGCGCCGACGTGAAGCTCGTCTCGGACAAGCCGGGGGAGATCCAGGCCGTGAACCACGATCAGAAGGGTGGTCGATTCCCGGTGGATGCCGAAGTCTCGAAGGTCAGCGCCCGTGACTTCGATGCGCTTGTCCTCCCTGGCGGCGTTGCCAACCCCGACAAGCTGCGCACCAACAAAGGTGCGGTGAATTTCGTGCGAGAGTTCATGGAGGCCGACAAGCCAGTCGCGGCGATCTGCCACGGGCCCTGGCTTCTGGTGGAAGCGGACGCGGTCCGCGGGCGGACGATAACTTCCTGGCCAAGCCTCGAGACGGACGTCAAGAACGCAGGCGGTGCGTGGGTGGACAAACCGGTCCAACTCGATCAGAAGCTGCTCACCAGCAGGAAGCCGGACGATCTCCCCGCCTTTTGCGCCCAGCTGGTAGAGCTGCTCGCCAACGCCATCGACGAGCGCCGGCTCGATAAAATGGTCGAGCAGAGCTTCCCGGCCAGCGACCCATTGCCCGGTCCGATCGCTTTGGGGTAGCAGGAAGGGGCGCCCTACAGACAGCGCCAGCTTTACGACGCAAAGTACTTGACAACCGTCAAGTCGTCGAATAAACTCGGACCATGGCATCCGTTACGCCACTTCACAGACCACCGGCAGCAGAACCGCCCGCGCTACATGTCCGCGCGATGGACAACCTTGCGTTCATCCGCGACACCATGGAGGCCGCCGGAGCGTTTACGGCTGTCTCGGGGTGGGGAATGGTCGCCGTCGGATTAATCGCGACCGTTGCTGCCGTGATCGCGTCTGCACAGCAGTCACAACTGCAGTCGATTTACGTCTGGCTTGCCGCCGCTGTTCTCGCGCCGGTCGTGATGCTGTGGGCGATCGTGCGGAAGGCCCGCAGGGCCCACGTTCCGCTTCTTTCGGGGCCGGGCCGGAAATTCGTCCTGAGCTTCTCACCACCGATGCTCGTCGGGGCCCTCCTGACGATTGTTCTCTTTCGCGCGGGACTGGTAGCGACAATCCCGGGGATGTGGCTTCTCCTCTACGGGACCGCAGTCGTAGCGGGCGGAGCCTTCTCGGTGAAGCTCGTGCCCCTTATGGGCTTCTGCTTCATGCTCGCCGGAACCCTTGCCTTGTTCACCCCGCAATCGTGGAACGACTGGATCATGGCCGCCGCATTTGGCGGTCTTCACATCGGCTTCGGAATTCCGGTAGCGTGGAGGCACGGTGGCTAAGCACGGAACCGCGCGCGATGACCGGCGGCCCAGCGTGAGCGGCGACTTGCGGACAGTTCGCGGCAAGTCCGATGCGGGCGCGTCCTCAGTTCGCGCCGATGCTCTCGACAGGCTCATTCACGAGCGCCTGCGACTCGGCATCGTCAGCGCCCTGGCCGTCAACGACTCGCTCAGCTTCAGCGATCTCAAGAAGCTGATGAAGACGACTGACGGCAATCTCAGCGTCCACGCGCGCAAGCTCGAGGAAGCCGACTACATCACGTGCACCAAGTCGTTCGAGGGCCGGATGCCGAAGACGGAGTACAAGCTGACTGCAACGGGCCGTCGGGCACTCGAGCGTTACCTGGACCACATGGAGGCGCTGATTCGCGCCACGCGGGAGCGCTGAAAAAGTGTCGCACCACCACACCGTGAAGCACACTCACGCCCGCTCCCTGCCCGCGAGCGGGCACCAGCAGACTTCCGCGCAGGCTGGCATTCACGTCGCCATGATCATGGACGGCAACGGCCGCTGGGCGAACGCGCGCGGCCGGCCGCGCACCGCGGGTCACATCGCCGGCGCCCGGGTCGTGAGAAAGATCGTCGAGGCTGCGCCCGATTGCGGCATTGGAATGCTCACGCTCTACGCTTTCTCGGCGGACAACTGGGCGCGTCCATCCCGCGAAGTCGCGTTGCTGATGCGGCTCTTTCGCCGGTATCTGGTAGCGGAGACCGATCGTTGCGTGACCAACGATGTCCGCATGCGCATCATCGGCAGGCGCGACCGCATTCCCTCCGAGCTCTTGCGAGCCATAAGCGCCGCCGAGGAGGCGACCAAACACGGGACGCGTCTCGACCTCCGTATCGCAGTCGACTATTCAGCGCGCGACGCGATGGTCAGGGCGGCGGAGCTTCTTCGTGGCGCGGATCGGATCACGCGCGAAGACCTTTCGCGGGCGATGTGCAAGGTCGACCACTGGACTGGTGAGTGCCGGGATGTGGATCTACTGATCCGCACCGGCGGGGAACAGCGCTTGAGCGATTTCCTCCTCTGGGAATGCGCCTACGCCGAACTGTATTTCACCGATCGCCGGTGGCCGGATTTTTCTCCGGCCGATCTCGAGCACGCGGTGAAGGAATTCCACTCGAGAGAGCGTCGGTTCGGGACCGTACCCGAGGCGGCCGCGGGCTAGCGCCGAGAAGTCGTCAAGCTACCGTACACGATGGTAGGGAAAAATGCACTCCGCCTGTTTGGAGGCCAGGAAGACGGTGCCTAGAACCTGAGGCCGATCGTTAGCGGAGTTGCGCGGCGAGTTCTATCGGCCGACCATACGTGTTCACGTAACTCGATGAATGGTTGAAGCGGCCCGAGAGACAACCTCGTTCCGACACCGCCATTAATGCCGAACGACACTCCCACACCTTGCTGGGCGTATCCGCCGACACCGCCGACCAGATACGGAGTAAAAACTCCGAGTCGGTGTGCGTAAACGAGATTACTAGTGAGGCTCGTCACCCGGCCACCGGCCTTCCAGCTCATGAGGGCGCCGTCAAGGCGAACATCCAGGTTTCGCCAAGGTGTTCCGAATTCGAGCGTTCCCAGCCCGACAGAACCGACGCCTCCACCTGGCCTGGCGGCAACACCCAGCCCAACACCGAAGGCGAAAGGTCGTTCTGATGCGTCTTGCTGTTGGGCACCAGCACGGAGGCCGCAGAACAGTGTCGCAGCGGCGATCATGGGTGCGAGTTTTCTTCGAGCAAGAATGAATGAGCTTCGTTGCATCTAATCCTCCATTAGTTGTGGGGCTGGTTTGGGCGTCTGGACCGGTATTTGGTCAGCATATCGTCAGCCAGGGTTTCCGCGCCGATCCAGCCCGCGTCTTAACACCAGGTGTATCCCTGCGTCTAATGTTCAGCCGGGCGCATTTCCGCGTGCGGCGCTCAACAAGTTGTGGAGGTTTGAAATGTCGACAGTTCGAACTCTGGCCCTTGGGGCCCTGATGGTTTGCAGCGTGGCGGGCGTTTCCGCGGCGCAATCGTCAGTAACCCCGAAGAGCCCTGCGGATAGCGGCTATCATCGCCGCGGTCCCCGTCCCGACGGTCAGTTCCGGAAAGGCGCTGGCGCCGGACGCGAAGGTCGTGGCTTTGGTCGCGATCTCAACCTGACCGAGGCGCAGAAGACGCAGATGAAGGCGATCCGTCAGAAGTACCAGCCCCAGAATCAGGCGCTGCGCGATCGCTCGAAGCCGTTCATGCAAGCCGCACGCACCGCTCGCCAGAAAGGCGACTCAGCCGGCTTCCGCAGCAACATGGAAAAGGCCAAGCAGGTGATGCAGAGCGGCCAGTCCTTCCGCACCCAGGAGCAGGCGGAGATTCGCGCCATCCTGACGCCGGAGCAGCAGGCCAAGCTCGACGCTCAGCAGAAGGCAGCATCCGAGCGTCGCGCGCAGGGCGGAAAGAAAGGTTGGGGGCGCAAAGGCGCAGGCGCACCAGCCGTAAAGCAGTAAGAAGCTTTCAACTCGCTGTTCCAGGGAGCCTCCGGCGCTGAAAAGTTCCGGAGGCTTTTTGCATCGCCCGCAAGACTACCCGCGACCTTCGGCAAAAACTAACTTTGCCACCTATGGCATCTGAGGTCGTACAAATCACCCGGCGCGGCTTCGGCCAGACGATGCGCCGCGACGCCTGGTGGGTTCAGCCGCTCGTCGTCTTCATCATTCTCGGCAGCTTCCTCGTCTACGCCACCTGGGCTGCCTTTCAGAACAAATACTTCTCCTACGGCAATTACCTCTCGCCGTTCTACTCGCCGCTCCTGTTCTCCGATTCTCCGCACGCCTGGATTCACGGCGGGCGTCCGGCGTGGCTTCCAGGGTTCATTCCATTCTCACCCGCGCTCTTGATTCTTCCTTTCCCCGCCGGGTTCCGCCTTACCTGCTACTACTATAGGGGCGCGTACTACAAGAGCTTTTGGGCCGATCCTCCCAACTGTGCCGTCGGCGAGCCGCGAAAGAGCTACCTCGGTGAACGGTTTTTCCCCCTCGTCATCCAGAACATCCACCGGTACTTCCTGTACGCCGCGCTGGTGTTCCTCGTCATCCTCGCCAGCGATGCGTACAAGGCGATGTGGTTCTTCGACAGAAACACGGGTCGCCAGAACTTCGGAATTGGCCTCGGTACTATCGTTCTCGTCGTCAACGTCATTCTGCTGGGCGGCTACACGCTGGGATGCCACTCACTCCGACACCTGGCGGGCGGTTATCTGGACCGACTCTCCCGCGCGCCGGTCCGCAAAAAGACCTACGACTGCGTGAGCTGCCTCAACCGCGGACACATGCGGTGGGCGTGGCTCAGCCTTTTCTGGGTGGCGTTCGCGGATGTCTTCATCAGGCTCTGCGCGATGGGCATCTGGCACGACGTGAGGCTGTTCTAGATGGCGGAATACCAGCGGCACGAGCACGACGTGCTCGTGATCGGTGCCGGCGGAGCGGGTCTGCGCGCGGCGATAGAAGCGGCGCATGGCGGAGCTTCGGTCGGACTGATTTGCAAGTCGCTGCTCGGAAAGGCGCATACCGTGATGGCGGAGGGTGGTGTTGCCGCGGCTCTGGCCAACGTCGACGATCGCGATAACTGGCGAGTCCACTTCGCCGATACCATGCGGGGCGGCCAGTATCTCAACAACTGGCGCATGGCGGAGCTGCACGCGAAGGAGGCACCCGACCGCGTGCGTGAGCTCGAGGCGTGGGGCACAGTCTTCGACCGAACCCCCGACGGCCGGATTCTCCAGCGAAATTTTGGCGGCCACAAGTACCCGCGACTGGCGCACGTCGGCGACCGCACCGGCCTCGAGATGATTCGCACGCTCCAGGATTACGCCATCTACCAGCCGATCGATGTGCACATGGAATGCACCATCGTGTCGCTGCTGAAGGACGGCAATCGCATCTCGGGCGCAATCGGCTACGATCGCGAGCGCGGACGGTTCAAGCTGTTCGAGGCGAAGGCGGTAGTGCTGGCGACGGGCGGAATCGGCAGGGCGTTCAGCGTCACCAGCAACAGTTGGGAGTACACTGGCGATGGGCACGCCCTCGCGTACAACGCCGGCGCGGCGCTCCAGGACATGGAGTTCGTGCAGTTCCATCCGACGGGGATGGTCTGGCCGCCAAGTGTGAAAGGGATTCTCGTCACGGAAGGAGTGCGGGGCGAAGGCGGGATTCTGGTCAACAAGGAAGGCCGCCGCTTCATGTTCGACGACATCCCGGAGAACTATCGCAGCCAGACCGCCGACAACGAAGAAGAGGGCTGGCGTTACACTCAGGGCGACAAGAATGCGCGACGCCCACCCGAGCTGCTGACGCGCGATCACGTGGCGAGGGCAATCGTCCGGGAAGTTCGTGAAGGGAGGGGAAGCCCGCACGGCGGCGTTTACCTGGACATCTCCTGGATCAAGACCAAGCTCTCCGGCGCCGAGGACCACATCAAGAAAAAACTTCCGAGCATGTACCACCAGTTCAAGCAGCTGGCGGACATCGACATCACCAAAGAACCGATGGAGGTTGGCCCGACGACGCATTACGTGATGGGCGGAGTTCGCGTCGACGGAGACACGCAGATGTCGAGCGTGCCGGGTCTGTTCGCGGCCGGCGAAGTCGGCGCCGGTCTCCACGGTGCCAACAGGCTCGGTGGAAACTCGCTCTCCGACCTGCTGGTGTTCGGAATGCGGGCGGGGAAATACGCGGCAGAATTCGCCTCGAGGCAGTCGTCAGCGAAGATCGATGCGCAGGAGGCGGACGCTGTCATCCGCGGCGCACTCGAGCCGTTCAACCGGCAGGGCGGTGCGGAAGGGCCGTACCAGGTGGAGCACGATCTCCAGACGATGATGCAGGAGCTGGTCGGAATCGTGAGGCGCGAGGAAGAGATCCGTCGCGCTCTCGATGGGCTCAAGACGCTGCGCGAGAGGTCGCGCAAGGTATCCGTCACGGGCAACCGCGAGTACAATCCTGGCTGGCACACGGCGCTCGACCTTCGGAACCTGATCACCGTCTCCGAGATTGTGGCGCGCGCCGCGCTGGAGCGAAAGGAAAGCAGAGGCGGTCATTTCCGCGACGACTTTCCCGACAAGGATCCGGCCTACGGCAAGTTCAACATCGTGATCCGTCGCGGATCTGGCGGGGAGATGCAAGTGATGCGTGAGCCAATACCCGACATGCGCGAGGATCTGAAGCGCATCATCGAGGAGAACAAGTAATGGCCGCGGCGGGCACATTCGCGCACAACATCGTCGCCAGCGGACAACGCGCGGCAGCGAGGAGCGACACCAGCGCGGGCACCGAGACCCGCCGTGCGACGTTCAGAGTTTGGCGTGGTGCGGGCGCGGGCGGTGGGTTGCAGGACTACGCGACGAGCGTGTCCGAAGGCATGGTGGTGCTCGACGCCATTCACCAGATTCAGGCGGAAAGCGCCGGAGATCTCGCCGTCCGCTGGAACTGCAAGGCCGGCAAGTGCGGCTCGTGCTCGGCTGAGATCAACGGCATGCCGCGCCTGATGTGCATGACGCGGCTGAGCGAGCTCGATCTGTCGAAGCCCGTCACGGTCGAGCCGATGCGGGCGTTTCCCCTCGTGAAAGATCTGGTGACCGATGTGTCGTCCAATTTCCGAGCGAAGAAACGGATCAGGAAATTCACTCCGCGCCCCCCGGATGCGCCCGACGGCACCTGGCGCATGGCGCAGGCCGATGCCGATCGCGTTCAGGAATTCAGAAAGTGCATCGAGTGCTTTCTGTGCCAGGACGTATGCCACGTTCTGCGCGACCACCAGCTGCACGAGCAGTTCGTTGGACCGCGCCTGTTGGTTCACGTGGCGCAGCTGGAGATGCATCCGCTCGACATTCTCGATCGAACGACGGAGCTGAAAGAGAGCCACGGCATCGGCTACTGCAACATCACAAAATGCTGCACGAAAGTCTGCCCGGAGAGCATCACGATCACGGATAACGCGATCATTCCGCTCAAGGAACGCGTAATTGACCGGGAGTACGATCCGCTCGCGAAACTGGTACGGCTACTTCGGGGTAAGAAAGAAAACAATAAGTAACGGGCAACGGGTAGCAGGCAGCGGGTGACGGATAACGGGTAACGGGTAACGGTAGTTAAGGAGCAGCACGGTGAGTGAGCAGTTCAAGCTAAAACCGATTTCAAGGGAGTCGATCCCCCGCGCCATTCAAAAGGCGGAGCGGTATCGCCTGATCAATCAATCGTGGGCGGCGGAGAGCATCTGCCGCGACGTTCTCGAGATCGACCCCTCCAATCAGCAGGTGCTGGTGATGTTCGTGCTCGCTCTCACCGACCAGCTCGCCGATGATCACGGTCATATAATGAGAGTCGTGCGCGAGACGCTTCCCCAAATCGCCGATCCTTATCAGAAAGCGTACTATACCGGTATCGCCTCGGAGCGCAGTGGGCAGGCGCTACTCCACCGCGGCGGTATGGGAAGCGGAGTCATGGCGTATGACGCGCTTCGCGATGCGATGAGCTGGTACGAAAGGGCGGAGGCGATCCGTCCCCCTGGAAACGACGATGCGATCCTCAGGTGGAATACCTGCGCGCGGCTGATCAGCGGGAACAGCCAGCTCGGACCTCACACGGAATCCGCCTACGAGCCTGCGCTGGAAGATTGATGCGATTCCGCAATAAACTTTGGGCGACGACTGCATTGGCCTTGGTGGCAGCACCGGGGGCCATCCTCTCACAACAAAAAACTCCTCCCGTGCCGGCGCAGACCGGCACTACGGGAAAGGGCGAGATCGTCGGAATAGTCCTCGACAGCCTCAACGGACGCTATCTGTCGGGCGCTGATATCGTGATCGAAGGCGCGAGAGCGACCGTCGTGACGGACTCGCTCGGGAAATTCAGGTTCGACGGTTTGACGCCCGGGTCGTATCAAGTCGGAGTCTTCCATCCGCTCCTCGACACGCTCGGAATTTCCATCGCGTCGCAGCCATTTCACGTCGGAGCCGACAGCTCTACGGCGGTCCTTATGTCGGTGCCGTCGGCGGCGACGATAATTCGCCGGACATGTCCCGTTCGGCCTCGCGCCCAGGGAACCTCGGCCGTGATCGGCCATGTGGTCGACCCGGAAACCCTACAGCCCGTCGCCGGATCGGAAGTCTCGATCGCATGGACCCAGATTGAAGCGTCGAAGGAGACTGGCGTTCGCCAATCGCCACGCTTGTTGCGCGACAGCACCGATGCGTCGGGCTTGTTCAAGCTCTGTGGACTTCCGAGCTCCCTGCGAGCGACGCTGCAGGCAAGACGCGGCGCATCCGTAACCGCGGAGGTTCCGATCAGCATCGGGGATTCCGACAGCGAGTTGTTCGCGCGTACTCTGTTGCTTTCGCGAGCCGATTCCGGGACCAAGGTTGGCAACGCGACCGTTTCGGGCCGCGTCGTTCTCGAGGGCAGCGCCACCAACGCCGGCAGCCGGGTCGAGGTGGTTGGAACCGACGTAATTGCCCTCACGAACGAGAAGGGAGAGTTCACGCTCCGCAATCTGCCGTCCGGAAGCCATGTGCTGTTGGCGCGGCACCTGGGATTCGGCGCCGAGACAGTGCCCGTGGACCTTTCCTCGCGCGAGCCGAAGCAGGTTACGATCAAGCTTCCGAAGTTCGTCGCCATCATCGATCCCGTAGTGGTTACAGCCAAGCGCGTTGCCAGTCTCGACAAGGTTGGGTTCACCCAACGGCAGCGGTCGGGCAACGGATTCTATCTTGGCCCGGAACAGATCCAGCGCCTGCGGCCCAATTTCCTCACCGACATCCTGCGGACCGTTCCCAGCCTGCGCATCAGCTACGGACCATATGGCGAGACCGTGAGCAGCTCGCGCGGCGTGAGCAGCTTCTCCGGCGGCGGCTGCGTCCAGTACTATGTCGACGACATGCCCTGGCAGTCTGCACAGCCGGGCGACATAAACAACTTTGTGAATGGAAGCGAGGTCGTCGGCCTCGAGGTCTACCAGGGATCGTCCACGCCGCCGCAGTACACGCGCGCAATGCAGGGGGACTGCACGACGATCGTCGTCTGGACGAAGTTCAAAATTCGCGACCGATAACTCCGAGCGGCCGCGGAGTTGCACCGACCCGCACTACCCACACGCCGGAGCCGAAAATGAATCTCCCGTCCAGATCCCTCTTGCTGAGCGCCGCGGTCATAGTCGCGGTCGCCAGTGCCTGCTCTTCACTCCAGAAGAGGCGCAACTCCGTCGCGCAGGCAGCAGCGATCATGTACGACATCAATGGAGCCCCGATCGGAACCGCCGACCTGTGGCAGGATGCCAACGGACTGGTGAACGTAGAGATCGCCAGTCTCGCTCTTCCAGCGGGCACGCATGGAATTCATTTCCACGCCGTTGGCAAATGCGAGGGCGGCTCTACTGCCTTCTCTACCGCCGGCGCCCACTACAATCCGCTCGGCAAGGAGCACGGCCTGGATAACCCGAGGGGCTCTCACGCCGGTGATGCTCCCAATATCGTCACGCCCGCGGGCGGCGTCGGTAAGGTCGAGTTCAGCACCGGACGTGTAACGCTGACACCGGGAACGACGTCGCTCTTCGATGCCGATGGAAGCGCGATCGTAGTGCACGCCAATGCCGACGACCAGATCACCCAACCCTCCGGCAATAGCGGCGGGCGTATAGCATGTGGAGTCGTCAGAGCGATTCCGTAGCGCAACGTTTTCTCTTGACACCCGAGGCGGCCCGCCGCACGTTCCAGCCATGACGGGTCGCGCTGATCGGAAGAAAGAAAAAAAGAACGGGATCAAGCACAGCGACGAGCGAATCGCGCGCAACGCGAGGAGCAAGGCTTACATCAATCTTGCTACTGCACTTGCCTCGGTTTTCGCCGCGGGCGTCTACACCAAGGAAGACCTGCAGGCAGCCGTCTGCACCTATGTCTCGGAAATGAAGGACGGTGGCGAGACCGGAGAAGGAGTGGTTCGGGCGGCGCAGGGACTGGTGCACGAAGTCGGCGCGCGTTTCCCCTCCTCGCAGCGGACCCAGGTGGTTCTCGCCGACATGGTCACCTGGTGCCTGGCGGAGTACTACCGCGAGAGCGCGTGACTGCGGGGTCGCCCCCGCTTCTGCTCGTAAAGGGCAGTATCTGCCTGCGCCAGTAGATCCGCCAGCATCGTTCCTTCGGCTCTCGACCTCGTAGCTCCTACACTGAGGGAAAGCGGGTAACCGCGCTGGGTCTCGCGATTGTGGGTCTCGACGCGCGCCTGGATGCGCTCGGAGATGAGCTGGGCGGTCTGGTCCGAATCGACGCTCATGAGGGCAACGAATTCGTCACCGCCCAAGCGTGCGACGATGTCGGCTTCGCGGCAGCTCTCCTGGAGTACCCGCGCCGTGTCGATCAGAGCACGATCGCCGGCCAGATGCCCCCACGTATCGTTGATGTGTTTGAGGTGATCCACGTCGATGAAGATCATCAACACATCGCGTTGCATGCGTGTGGCAACCTTGAGCGCCTGCTCCGACAGGGTGATGAAGCCACGGCGATTCGGAAGACCCGTGAGCTCGTCGACGAGGAGAAGCTTTTTGAGATCGTCCTCTGCCCGCTTCCTGTCGGAGATGTCGTGGTACATCGCGTAGACCCTGGTGGGTTCTTCGCCGACGTGAAAGGGCGTCGCCGCGATGGAGACCCAGAACGGATGTCCGTTCTTGTGACGTCGCAGCGACTCCGCGCTGACGTTCTCTCCCGCGGCCACCTTAGCGGTGAGCTTCTCGGCCTCATCGACTAGCTCGCTTGGTACGATGAGATCGTTGATGTTCTTGCCGGTGGCGTCCCCATCCGCGTAGCCGAACAAAGTTGTGAACTGGCGGTTGATGCGGATGATGTGATCCTTCTCGTCGAGCACGGCGATCGCTTCCGGCGCATTCTCGAAGAGCGCGGCGAAGTAGACGCCCTGCGTCTGCAGAGCATCGTACAGCGACTTGCGGTCGGTGATGTCGATGGCGATTCCAACGGTGCCCGAGATGTGTCCGTCTGCCGAGCGAAGCGGCTCGACGCGGGTCTCGAACGACCGTCCACGCCAGTCTACCTCGTAGCGAACGAGCTCACCCTGGAGCGCCCTGAGGTGGGCGGCGAGCGGAGTGAATCCCGGGTCGCGGGTCTTCAGCACTTCGTAGAGCGTCATTCCCACCTGCTCGCTGGCACTCGTGCCGATGAGGTGCAGACCGGCGCCCTGAGAGAAGGTGATGTTGAGCCTGGCATCGGTCGACCACAGGTTGACCGGCACCGATTCGAGCATGAAGCTCAGGCGTCTTTCGGTGTCAGATCCGTTTTGGCGGGCTTGCGGGGGAATTGGTGGCCGCGACCGGGCCCCTCCCATGATCCGCTTAAGGAAGGTGCCGAGGGGCCTAAAGGGTCGGGTCACTACGGAAGGAGAGATCAAGTTGCCTCTCATTCTCTCACCAATCGCCTTTGGGCGCAATGATTTCCGGGCTCACCTGGGCCTCGAACCCCCGAAATCAGGGCTCAGCGAGTTTGGGCGGTAGGAAACCTTCCAGATCGTGCCGCCAGTGTCATCGGTGATGTAGAGCGAGCCGTCAGGACCCTGGGCCAAACCCACCGGTCTGTGGGTTCCGGCACCGCTCCTACCGGGCGCCGGGGTGGGATTGAACCCATCGGCGAAGGTAGTGAAGGATCCGATCGGGCGGTTCAAGCGAAACGGCGCGAAAGCGACCCGGAATCCTGCCTGCGGAAGGGGTGCGCGGTTCCACGACCCGTGGAACGCAACGAATGCTCCTCCGCGGTACTCTGGCGGAAACTGACCGCCCGTATAGAAGAGCATCCCGTTCGGCGCCCAGTGTCCTGGGAAAGCCATCAACGCCTGGGTCTTGCTCGAGCACTGCCCGGTTCGCTGGCCATCGCCGCCGTACTCGGGAGCGAGCACGAGAGAGCGGCGGTCGACGTCGTGGTAGCAGTACGGCCAGCCGTAGTCGGCGCCGCGATCGACCCGAACCAGCTCCTCGCCGGGGTTCTCGGCGCTCTTCTCGACCGTAAAGAGATTGGGCCAGTTGTCGTGGAGCTGGTCGCGGCCGTGGACGGTTGCGTAGAGGCCGCCGTCGAACGGATTGCGCGCGAGTGCGACCGAGTTTCTTAGGCCGGTGGCGAAGCGGGTGCCGTCGGTTGGCCGCTGGCGCAGACGGCTCGCATCGAACTGCCAGATGCCCGCGCGCGTCTGCAGCTCAATGCAGGGGTTGTTGCCGCGAGATTCAGTCTGACGATCCCGCTGCTGGCACGCGTTGGAGGCGGAGCCGACGTTGACGTACAGCGCGCGGCCATTGAGCACGAAATTGTGGGAGTGATGCGACCCGGTCATCGGGAGGCCGCTGACGATCGTGTCCGGCTTGCCGGTCGGTGTGAGCGAACCGGTCGCGATGCGATAGCGAACTATCGAGTTGCCGGAGGTGGCGTAGAGATAGTTCTCGTGGAGCGCAATCCCGGTTCCGCCGGTGGCTCCGAAGCGCTGCTGGACGTCGGACTTTCCGTCCTGATTGGTGTCGCGAAGGGCGACAATCCCGCCGGCTCCGCCTCCGCGGGCAGCGTCCGTGTTCACGAAGACGTCCCCGTTGGGCGCGACTACGATGTGCCTTGCGCCGGGCACGCCCTGAGCGAAAACCGTGGCGCAGAAACCGGTCGGAAGCTGAAGTCCCGCCGTGCATCCGGGAGGACGCATGCCGGGCGGCAGCCTGTTCTGAGCGTGGGCGGAGGCAGCGAGCAGAGAGGCAGTGAACAGAAGCTTCGTTCTCATGGCGCAATCACCGGTGCGGGGAGGGGCAAGGAGAGGTGTTCGTCAGGGCAAATCTCACACCCGATTTGCCGGTTCGATCGGCGCTCTGCATCTTCAAAATGCCGATCCTTCACGCGGAGGTTGTCATGATTCTCGTCGCTGGTGCCACTGGGCTCCTGGGCTCGGAGATCGTTCGTCGACTCGTTGCGCGCGGCGAAGACGTTCGCGCGATGGTACGCGCTACGTCGTCACCCGAAAAGGTCGAGGCGTTGCAGCAGGCGGGAGCGGAAATCGTGCGCGCCGACCTGAAGGACCCGCAGACGCTGGCTGCCGCTTGTGCGGGCGTCAGCGCCGTCATTTCGACTGTCACGACGATTCTAACGTCGCAGGCGGGCGATTCGTTCGAGGCAACCGACGATCAGGGCAACAGGTCGCTGATCGATGCGGCGAAGAACGCGGGCGCGAGCAAATTCATCTTCATCTCGTTCGACACGAAGCAAACGCCAGATGCCCCGCTCCCTCGTGCGAAGCAGCACGTGGAAGAACACCTGAAGCAAAGTGGTCTCGACTTCACGATTCTCCAGCCCGGACTGTTCCAGGAGATCTGGCTCGGACCAATGCTGTTCGCGGATACGGTGGCCGGAACCGCCAAAGTCTACGGAAAAGGAACCGAGAAACTCCGGTACATCGCCGTGTCCGACGTTGCGGAGCTTGCGGTACAATCGCTCACGAGCCCTGCGGCCAGAAACGCGACGATTCCGTTCGGTGGCCCGGACGAGGTGAGCCAGCGCGATGCCGTGCGGCTCTTCGAGGACGCATATGGCAAGACATTCAGCATCATCGAGGTTCCGGAGGAGCTGCTCCAGTCTCAACGGAGCGCGGCGGAGAATCCATGGGATGAGACGTTCGCTGCTCTGATGCTGGGAGTGGCACGCGGGCTTGGTTCGGGAATGAACCCGCCTTCCGAGAAGTTTCCAATGAGGATGACCTCGCCTCGCGAGTACGTATGGAGAATGGCGAACGCATCCGGGAAGCTCGCCGACTCCGAAAAACGACAGCCTGCGAGCGCAACCAGGCCGACCGACGAGGGTCAGGCGGAGCTGAGGTAAGAAAAGAAACGGGTCGGCAATTCGCCGACCCGTTTCTTCCCCCGTACACCTGAAACGCTACTGGCCGCAGGCGCTTCTGACGCGCGCCGCGTCGCCAGGCATGTAGATGGCGAGAGCGCTCGCCTTCTGCGTCGCCGACTTCGTACCGATCACTTCGCCGAGCACCTTTACTCCGCTCTTGGCCTGCTCGACCGGATTCACGATGATGGCGTTGGCGCCCACCTTGGCGGCTCCGTTCCGAATCTGGGTCTGGAGCTGATTGTCCGTGGTCCAGACCGAGTTGCCCGAGGCTTCGATCCAGGCGAGCTCGTAGTAGTCGTACGGTACGTCCGCGCGGCTGTTGTAGACCGCGATTGCCGCGGCGCACGTGGGCGCGCGATTCATGCTGGGGTTGACGTCCGTAGTGGTCTTCTTGACACCCGCGCATGCCGCGCCGACGCCAAGCGCACATGCGAGTGCGAGGCCTTTGAGAGTAGTTTTTGTTATCATGGTTACGCTCCCTGCGAGTGCTTGGGTGGGTGCCCCTCGTCGTGAGTGGGGACGCAACTGGCTTTTGCAAGGGAGGGGCCGCTGAGTATCACAGAACTGAAGCGTCCGGTGACGCCGCGGTAACACTCCAGAGGTGAGGCAAGATGATTGTCGCAACACGCATTTATTCGCTCGTCGTTCTGACCGGGAGCCTTCTCCTCGCCGTTCCCTGCAGCGCTCCAGCGCAGGGCGCTTCGCCGTCATCGTCGCGGTACTGGAAAGTCGTCGAGGATGCGCTCGGCCGACCGGGCACGCCGAATCCGGGCGGTGTCGTCAGGTTCGGCTTTCCACGCAGTGATCTAAGCGTGGTGCTGCACGGAGTGACACTCAAGCCGGCCTTCGCGCTCGGATCATGGGTCGCGTTCCAGCGAATCGGCGATCACGCGATGGCGATGGGCGACCTGGTGCTGCTGGATGATGAGGTGGAGTCCGTGATGGCGAGCCTGCAGCAGAACGGAATCGAGCAGACAGCGCTGCACAATCATCTGGTCGAAGAGTCGCCGCACGTGATGTACATGCACATTCGTGCGATCGGAAATCCAGGGAGGATTGCACGCGCGGTTCGAACGGCACTCGAGTTCACGAAG
>Ga0307308_10000149_pt1 | contig 21790 bp, 19 predicted proteins | sample ER_DNA_195_FD_194501 | JGI IMG/M metagenome (GOLD analysis project Ga0307308, IMG submission 194501) | Bulk soil microbial communities from the East River watershed near Crested Butte, Colorado, United States - ER_DNA_195 | ecosystem: Environmental > Terrestrial > Soil > Floodplain | place...
TGGGAGCGCGACGGTTGCCGGTGTGGCTCGCGGCGACGTCGTCGTGCTCGACGGACCGATCACGATCGGGGGACAGGTGAGCGGCGACGTGATCGCGCTTCACGGTTCCGTGCGGCTGCTCGCAACGGCACAGGTCGCCGGGAGCGTTCGGGCCGGTGGCGTCGTCCACCAGAGCGAGGGCGCCCAGGTGGGCGGGGCGATCCAGCACGGTGTCCGTTTCACGCTGACCGGTCCGCTCGACGTCCTCGGTCCGCTCCTGACGTCGGCCGCGATGGCGGTGTCGATCCTCGTCGCCGGGCTCGTCCTGCTCCTGTTCGCGCCGCGCGGGGCCGAACGGGTCGCTGCAACGGGGCGCGCATCGCCGCTCGTGTCCGTGGGTTGGGGCCTGCTGTCGGTGATCGCGCTCCCGATCGTTTCGATCGCTGCGGCGGCGACGATCCTCGGGCTCCCGCTCGCGCTCGCGCTGCTGCTGGGCATCGGTCTGCTCTGGCTGACCGGGATGGCATGGGTCACGTGGATCGTCGGCCGGGCCCTGGTGAAGGATCCCCGCTCCCGTTGGGCCTCCCTCCTCGCCGGATGGGGCATCGGCTCGGCGGTCGGGCTCGTGCCGTTCATCAACGTCGTCTGGTGGATCTTCGGGGGCGCGTTCGGTCTGGGGGCGATGATCGTGGCGTCCTGGCGCGCCCGCTCGACGCCGGCGCCGAGCGAACAGCAGCGTGCCTCCCGCCGCCTGCGCCGCGAGCGTGGCGGTCGACACCGGGAAGGACGCATCACCGTGCCGGCGGAGGTCGTCTCCCTCCCCGACACCCCCCTCGCCGAAGATTGAGGCCGGGCGGTACGCTCGCGGATCGTGGCACGCACCTTCCTGTTGCTCGGCTCCGGCGAGTTCGAGTCGTGGACGCACGACGTGGAGTCGCGGGTGCTCGCCGACGCGAACGGCGACGGAACCGTGGTGATCCTCCCGACCGCGAGCGCCACGGAGGGCGATGCCGTGTTCGATCGGTGGGGCACGATGGGGCTCGATCACTACGCCGAGGTCGACGTCCCCGCCGAGGTCCTACCGGTGAAGCGACGGGAGGACGCGTTCCGCGAGGATCTCGCTGCTCGCGCCGAAGCCGCCTCGCTCGTGTACTTCTCCGGTGGTAAGCCCCAGCACCTCGCCGGTGTGCTCCGGGACACACCGCTGCTCGAAGCGATCCTCCGTGGCCTGGACCGCGGCGCGGTGTGGGCCGGATGCAGCGCGGGCGCGATGGTCGTCAGCCGGTCGCGGGATGGGGCGCGTGGGAGCTCGTGGCTGTTCGGTCTGGGACTGATCCAACACGCATCGTTCGGCGTCCATTGGGACCGCGCGGGGAAGATCCCCGGTCTCGCCTGGTGGATGACGTCACGGGTCCCCGACGGGACCTGGTTCATCGGGATCGATGAGCGCACGGCGATCCTCGGGGACGGGGAGCGCTGGGAGGTCTTCGGTCGGAGCGGTGTCGATGTTCGGGGGCCCGAGCATCGCGAGACCTTCGGCGCCGGCCAACGGTTCACCACCCCCGGCTGAGCCACAACTCCGGCCATCCCCGGCATGGATCGTCGAGCCGCGGGAACCATCGCGGCGTCCGACGCCGTCGAACGGCGGTCCTCGAACGAAGGGGAGAGGCAATGGCCCGAACACGCACCGTCCGCCGTCTCGTGGTCGCCGGCATCACCGCCGCCCTCGTGCTCGTTCCCGCCGGGAGCGCGTTCGCGTGCGGCGCCCTCCTGGCGCCCAACGGCACCATCAGCCTGACCCGCACCACGACGCTCGCCGCGTACCACAACGGTGTCGAGCACTACATCACGTCGTTCGAGTACGCCGGGAAGACGAGCGGGGACGTGGGCTCGATCATCCCGCTGCCGGGGATCCCCTCGAAGGTGATCAAGGGCGGCGGCTGGACCTTGCAACGGCTGGTCCTGGAGACGAACCCGCCGATCTTCGCGACCGATGGCGCCGTCGTCGCTTCGGCCGCCCCTGAGCGCGCCGTCGTGATCCTGAAGACGAAGATCGACTCCCTCGACGTCACCGTGCTCAAGGGCGGTGCCGTCGCCGTCGGCACGTGGGCGACCCAGCACGGGTTCTTCCTCCCGCCCGACGCTCCGGAGGTCTTGGATTTCTACGCGCAGCGAAGCCCGATCTTCATGGCGGTCCGGTTCAACGCGAAGCGCGCGGCCGCGCAGGGAGTGCTGCAGGGTGAGGGCACGCCCGTCGACATCGTGATCCCCACGCCGAACCCGTGGGTCCCGCTCCGCATCCTCACGCTCGGACTGAAGCCCACCCAGCTCGTGCAGGCCGACGTCTACCTGCTCACCGACCGCGCACCCGCGATGCTCCCGCACGCGGTGCGGCCGAACGGCGACCCCGGTCAGCAAGGGATCGTGCGGCAGGTGAGCGAGGCGGCATCTCCGAGCTTGCTCGCCGACCTGCGCTCGGACCGCAGGATGGGCTGGTTGCCCTCGAGCGGCCTGTGGCTCACCTACCTGAAGATCGACACGCCGGCGAGCTCGCTGACCAACGACCTGGCGATCGACGCGAGCGGGTACGGGCATCCGGACCCGGTCGCGGCCGGGTACGCGCCGGTCACGCCGTCCCTTCCCGCGGCGTGGCCGGTTGCGTGGGTCGTCGTGCTCTCTCTCACGGTGCTCGCATTCGCCGCGATCGCGGGCCGACGAGGGATCGCGCGCCAGGCAGCTCGGTGATGCTTCGCGCGCGGGTGGCGGCGATCGTGGCCGGGCTCGTGCTGGTCGGCGCCTTGGTCGCCTGGAGCACCGCTGGTCTCGCCGTGCGCACGGTGGACATCACGATCCACTTCTCCCACTTCGATGCGTCATCCATCGCCGTCGATCCGGGGGAGACCGTCCGGTTCGTGATCCACAACGAGGATCCGATCGCCCACGAGTTCATCGTGGGCGATCGGTACGTCCAGATGGTCCACGAGATCGGTACCGAGCCCTCGCACGGCGTCAAGCCGGGCGAGGTGTCGGTTCCCGCCGGCACGACGGCCGAGACCACCTACACGTTCCCGCCGAGCGCCGTCCCGCATCTTCAGTTCGCGTGCCACCTCCCCGGTCACTACGCCTACGGGATGCACGGCACCATCGAGATCCGCTGATCGGCACCGTGTCGGCTGGTAGCGTCCGCGCCCGTGAGCGGTGCGGATCTGGTGCTCGTCGGCGACATCCCCACGGTCGATCGCGCGGATAGGTGGGCGCGAGCCGTCGCGATCGCGGGGGATCGGATCGTCGCCGTCGGCACCGAGGATGAGGTGCGCGAGCGGGTCGGCGCCGCGGACGAGATCGTCCGCGGCGCCTGCATCGTCCCGGGGTTCCAGGACGCGCACGTTCACGCGGCGTTCGCGGGCCGGATCCTCCTGAACGTCAACCTCGACGATCTGGCGACGAGGGACGCGTACCTCGAGCGGATCGCCAGCTTCGCGCGCGAGCATCCCGATCTGCCGTGGATCGTCGGCGGCGGTTGGTACAACCCGGTGTTCCTGGCCACGGATGGTCCGAGGGCCGAGGACCTCGACGCCGTCGTCGAGGATCGGCCCGTCTTCCTCATGAACACGGACACGCACGCGGCGTGGGTCAACACGAAGGCGCTCGAGGTCGGGGCTATCACCCGTTCGACGCCCGACCCGTGGGACGGCTATCACGTCCGTGATCCCGACGGCACGCCGACCGGATGTCTGCAGGAGGGCGCCGCGTACTCGTTCTGGTCCGACATCGTGCCGCGCGCGTCCGTCGGGGACTGGATGGACGCGATCCGCGTCGCGCAGGACCGGTTGTTCGCTTTGGGGATCACAGGCTGGCAGGACGCGTGGGTCGAGCCCGATCTCCTGCGCGCGTACCGTTCGATCGACGACGCGGGCGAGCTTCGCGCTCGGGTCGTGACGGCCCTCTGGTGGGACCGGCATCGGGGGATGGAACAGATCGACGGGTTCGTTGACCAGCGCGGGTGGGGGAGCGTGGGGAACGTTCACGCATCGACGGTCAAGATCATGTTGGACGGATGTCCGGAGAGCTGCACCGGGTCGATGCTCGCTCCGTACGAGGGACGATTCGGACGGGAGCACGACCGGGGGATCCAGTTCGTCGACCCCGATCTGCTGAACGATGCGGTGATGCGTTTGGATGCGCTCGGCTTCCAAGTGCACCAGCACGCGCTCGGTGATCGTGCGGTTCGCAGCGCCATCGACGCGCTCGGGTCCGCGCGCCGCGTCAACGGCCCGAACGATCTGCGGCACCACATCGCCCACCTGCAGCTTCCGGATCCGGACGACATCCCGCGTGTCCGGGAGGTCGGTGCCATCGCGAACATGCAGCCGTTCTGGGCACAGCCCGATCCGACGATCGAAACTATGACGAAACCCCGCGTCGGCGACCGAGCCGATCGTCTCTATCCGATCGGCGACCTCCGACGAGCCGGCGCCGTGTTGGCCTTCGGGAGCGACTGGCCGGTGTCGACGCCCGACCCGTTCCAGCAGTTGGAGGTCGCCGTGACGAGACGCGCTCCCGGCTCGTCGGAGGGCCCGGTGCTCCTTGCAGCGCAAGGCATCGATCTGCAGACCGCCCTCGCCGCGTTCACCCGCGGCTCGGCGTTCGTGAACCACGACGACGAGGCGGGCTCCATCGAGCCCGGGATGCGAGCCGATGTCGCCGTGCTCGACCGAAACCCCTTCGAGGGTCCCGCGAACGAGATCGCCACGACGCGCGTGACGATGACCCTCGCCGCGGGTCGCGTCGTGCACGACGCGTCATGAAGCGCGTTATGCGGGGACGATCGACACGTGACCGTTGCGAAGCGTGATGTCGTACTTCACGCTGTTCGTTCCGACGCTCACGTTCTTCCCGTTCACCGTCAGCGTGACGCCGCTCCCATGTCCCAACCAGACGAGGAGGTCGTGCCTCGCGTGGAAGACGAGCTGCTGCGGTGGATAGGTCGTCGACGTCACTTGCATGCCGTCGGCCGTGACCTCCATCCAGGTCGGCGAATCGAGCTGCATCGTCGCGACGATGCGAGTGACGACCGGCGGGCTGGGCTCTCCTTTCGATGCGGGCGGGACCGCCGCGGGAGACGGAGCGTGGGCCGGCGCCGCCTCTCCCGGTGACGACATCGTCAGCCGCCATGCGGCGAAGCCGACGATCGCGATGATCGACACCAGCGCGAGCAACCAGCCCGGCACCCGCCGGGGCTCCCGGATCGGCTCGAGGAGGGAAGGCGGATCCTCGAGCTGTTCGCCGATCAACCCCAGGTCCTCGACCTCGACCAACCGCTCGTCCAGATCGCGGAACCCGTCGGGTCGCGTCGGCACGACCGTCGCTCCACAGAAGGTGCATATGGATCCGTGCGACGACGGCTCCAGATGCGCCCAGCGGAGGTACGCCCCACAGACCGGGCAGTCCATGACGAAGCCATCGCGGGTCCGCCGGTTCTCCCGGTCGGACCGGGTCATAACCATCGACACCACCTCCCGCTCGGCTCAGGCGGTGGCTTCGCTCGCCCTGGGAAGGTCTATCCGCGGGCGAGGGAAGGCACCCACGAACAGTGCGATTGTGCGACTTCTCGCGCGAACTCGCTTGCGGGTGCCCTGACCTGCAACGACGAGCAGCTCGTCAGGCCATCCAGGCTTCGATGCGTTGTTCGACCTCACGGAGCCGCAGCACGAGTTGCTTCATGATCGAGAGCCCGACGGCCGGATGCTGGAGCAGGAAGGCCTGGAACGCGTCGGCCGGGACCCGCAGCGCCGTGACCGTCGAGACGGTTCGAACCGTCGCCATCCGCTTCCCTGGCGCGAGGATCGCCATCTCGCCGAAGACGTCCCCGGGCCCGAGGTCATGTGAGCGGCCACCGACGTTGACGCGCGCATCGCCCTCCGTGACCACGTACATCGCGTCACCATCGTCACCGGCCTCGAAGATCGCGTGGTCTGGCTCGAACGTGACCGGTTCCCCGACCCGCATGATGCCCTCCACGTCGTCGGTCGTGAGGCCAGCGAACAGGCCCTTCGCGTGGAACGGGGTCGTGGGTTCGCTCATCCGGCTCCTCGATCTGCTCTTGCTCGGCGGGCAGTCTAGCCGCGACACGAAGCGTATCCTTGCGGACCGTGAGGCCGTTCGACGGACCCCACGAGCCGAGCGATCGACCGGCGTGTTGGCGCTGCGGCCGTCCCACCTACGATCCCGACAAGCGTTCGGTGCCGTGGGCTCGGGCGGTCGCGGGCGGACGACAGGTGCTCGTGTGCCCCGAGTGCCAGGCCGAGCCGGGATGGACCGACGGTCTGGACCGGTGCGAGGCGTGCGGTGCGACGCGCCTGTCGGTACAGCTCGGCGACGTGGTGTGCCGCGCGTGCGGTCACACGGCAACCGCACGCGCGGGCGCTTAGCTCAGCTGGAAGAGCGTCGCCCTTACAAGGCGAAGGTCGGGGGTTCGAACCCCTCAGCGCCCACCAGAGAGAGATCCGCATACACGCTGGGCTGGCGGCAGGAGAGCCCACCCAACTTTCGCGGCTATGCGATGCGAGGCGCGGCTAGGATGCCCGCATGACGGGTCTGCTCGAGCGCGACATCCTCGTGATCAGCCAGAAGGCCAAGCTGATCGAGATGACCAACGAGTACCGGATCCTTGATCCGGAGGGCGAAGAGGTCGGGGCGATCCGCCAGGAGGGTCAGTCGAAATCGAAGAAGCTGCTCCGCTTCGTCAGCGACGTCGATCAGTTCCTGACGCACCGCCTTTCCGTCTATGAGGCCGACGGCACGAAGCTGCTCGAGATCGTCCGGCCGGCGAAGATCTTCAAGTCCACATTGCAGATCCGCGATGCAGGCGGGGCGGACCGCGGGGCGATCGTCCAGGTGAACGTCATCGGCAAGAAGCAGTTCGCGCTTCGCGGACCCGGAGGCGAACGGCTCGGGTCGATCGACGCGGAGAACTGGCGCTCGTGGGATTTCGCGATCCACGACGCCGACGGGACGGAGATCGCGCGCGTGACCAAGAAGTGGGCCGGCTTCCTGCGCGAAGGTTTCACGACGGCCGATCATTATGTCCTCGAGATCACCGGCCCGACGTCCCCCGACCTGCGATTCTTGCTCGTTGCATCGGCAGCAGCTCTCGACACTGCACTCAAGCAGGACGATTCCGGAGGGTGGGGCTTCGGCGGCATCGATCTGACCGACCTCATCCCTTGATCCGATCCGCCATGGGTCGAGAGACGGCCGACGCATCGAGCGCTAGCCGCCCTCTCGGATGCAGGTCCATAGAAGAGCACCTGCCCATCGCGTCGTTTCATGGCCGACGGTCACAGCGTCGGTTTGACTCTGGTTCCTCTTCGGGGCAAACCTAGACATGCTGCCCGGACGGGTACGGAATCCCCGTCCAAGCGTGAAGGCTCTCGATCAGAGGTTCGGTTCGGGAGCCTCTCGCTTTGGCCTGCTGGGGTGCCCCGAGTCGCCCCATCCTCAGGACGGGACGTCCTTACAAAGGCGAAGGTCGGGAGTTCGAGCCCCTCAGCGCCTACCGATGATCGGCAGGTTGGTACTCCCATGACGCTCAGCGACGAACGCGGTAGCGGATACGTGTGGCCTCCGGCGTATCGATCACGCGAACGATCTCCAACTCGACGCGCGACGGCAACAGCTCGAACAGCCGACGCCACCCCCGAACAGCACCGGTATCTGATGGATCTGCAACTCGTCCAGCACACCGGCCTCGAGCGTGCGTTGCGCGGTGTACGCGCCATGCACCGACACGTTCCGGTCCCCGGCGGCGGCCTTGGCCTGTGCCATCGCGCTGGTGATCCCGTCGGTCACGTACGTCACCAACGGATAGTTCGCAACGGACGAGCCGGCGGCCGGTGACTGGGCACGAAGATCGGGACACCGTGAGCATCACCACCCCAGTGATCGACCTGCTCCACGGTGCGCCGACCCGCCAACACCGCGCCGGTCGCGTTCCATTCGTCCCACAAGCGTCCCGCCGGCCCAGGCGGCCGGCCGAACTCGCCGTCTGCAGTGACGATCCACTCGTGCAACCGGTCGAATCCGTCGCCGCCGGGGTTGCTCGGCTCGTCGTTCGGACCCGCGATGTACCCGTCGAGTGACATCGACATGAAGAGCACTGATGCAGACACTTCGGCCTCCTCTTGATCGTTGGGGTTGAGAAGAGCCAGACGGGATCAGACGAACGTGCAAGGATTCATGAGCATCCGACCGTCTCATGGGTGGCCATTCCATGAACAGACCGACAAGGGCAGCAGGGTCTGCGGAACGCGTCGTGGTCGTGCCGGAGGTGCACCATCGCCAGCGCCGGCCCACGGGCGCGCCGCCGCCGCTGCCCAAGAAGATCGGTATGACGGGCATGCTCTGGCTTGCGGCTGTTCTCGTCATCGTGGTCACGGGCGTCGTCTGGCTGCACTTCACGACCGGTCCGCTCGACCATTTCGACGCGCCGATCATCCGGTTCGTCACCTCGGCGCGGACTCCATGGCTGAACTCGGTAACCAACACGCTCAATTCGGTCGGATCGAAGTGGGGGCTCGCGATCTTGGGACTCCTCGCGGTGGCGCTCACGGTCGCCTTCCGTCGATGGAGGCATCTGGTGGTTTTCCTCGTGAGCCTCGCGGTGCTCGAGATCGTCCTCCCGGGCCTGTACATCACGGCCGCTCGCCCACGTCCCTACAGCGTCACTGCGATCGGCCAGTGGGAGGGGTTCTCGTCGCCCTCGCAGCCGGTCGCGGCGCTCGCCGCCGTGTTGATGGGGTTCATCTACATGCTCGTCGTTCCCGGCCGCTCGCGGTGGTACGCGAAGCTCGCGATCGTCGCCTTCCTCGCCGGGGTGTCGCTCGATCGGATCTATCTCGGCATCAATCACCCCACGGACCTGGTGTTCGCGGTCATCCTCGGAGTTGCGATCCCGGTCACACTCTTCCGTGCGTTCACCCCGACCGACATCTTCCCGGTGGCGTACGGGCATCGTGGGAAGTCGGCGCATCTCGATGTCAGCGGCAGGCGTGGCGAGGCGATCAAGCAAGCCATGCAGGAGCAGCTCGGGTTCACGATCCTCGAGATGAAGCTCGTCGGGCTCGAAGGCTCCGGTGGGTCGACACCGCTGAAGCTCCGGGTGTCCGATGAGCATGGGGCCGAGCGGTGGGTGTTCGCGAAGCTGTACGCGAAGAACCACGTGCGGGCCGACCGCTGGTACAAGCTCGGCCGGCTGATGCTCTATGGGCGGCTCGAGGACGAGACGCCGTTCAAGACGGTCCGCCGATTCGTCGAGTACGAGGACTACACGCTGCGACTCCTGGGGGAGTACGGGTTCCCGACACCGTCGCCGCTCGGCATCGTCGAGATCACCCCCGAGAGTGAATACCTCATCGCGATGGAGTTCTTCGATCGAGCAGAAGAGATCGGCGATGCCGACATCGATGAGCAGGTCATCGACGAAGGGCTCGCGATGATCCGGCGGATGTGGGACGTGGGCCTGGCACACCGTGACATCAAGCCGGCGAACCTGATGGTGCAGGATGGGCACCTTCGCCTGATCGATGTCTTCTTCGTGCAGGTCCGACCGTCTCCGTGGCGGCAAGCCGTAGACCTCGGGAACATGATGCTGGTGCTCGCGCTCCGCTCGGATGCGCAGACCGTGTACGAGAAGGCCCTCGCGTATTTCACCCCCGAAGAGCTGTCTGAAGCGTTCGCTGCGACGCGCGGTGTGGCGAGCCCGACGCAGCTCCGGAACTTCATGAAGCGCGATGGACGCGACCTGCTCGAACAGTTCCGATCGCTCGTCCCGGAGCGTCGTCCCGTCACGATCCAACGATGGAGCCTCAGGCGGATCGGGATGATCGTGCTCACCTTGATCGTGGTGTTGGCCGCCGGCGCCTTCAGCCTCTCGCTGTTCTTCCCGAGCCGAGGCGATGTAGCCACACCTTCCTGCGACGCGAATCGGACCATGATCGTGATGGCGCAGGCTGTACCCACTGCTGAGCAACTGCCGTGCATCCGATCTCTTCCTTTGGGATGGAGCCTTACGGGGGCCACGATCGTGCGCGGCAGAGCGACGTTCGAGTTGTTGGTCATGAGCGGAGGAGGGGGAAGCGGCACGGGCATCCAATTGCAGCTGGGGTCGGGCGGCGCGAGCCCGGTTGTCGACGTGACCTTGACGCCGACCTGCCCCGCAACGAGTGGTGACCCGAAGATCCAGACGATCGAGGTCCCAGGCGCGTGTGTCACGTACCGTAGCTCGCTTCCGCCCGGCGTCGGACCGGTCCCATCCTTCGATCCCGGAGGCGGGTTGTCATACGTCCCTCGATCGCAGCTCGTCACCTTCGTGGATCAGGAGGAAGACTTGGTTCTCTGCGGCGCCGGCGCGCCGTGCCCGTGACAGATCGGCCGGGCTGAGCGGGGGCGCGCCGCCCACCATCGGCCCACCACACCCCTCAGGGCTCACGTGACCTCCCCATAGCCCCTGAGATACGGCGGGTGCGTGATGACCCGACCGCGGAGCGCGTCCTACGTTCGAGGGTGGACCATTTTGGAGGGGTCGAGCGGGGCCCCCCGAGAAAGGGGATGCCTATCGCGGAGCCTCTTCGCCCTCGCGCCAAGCACCTCAGCAACTCGTACGAACTCATCTCCAGGAAGGAGTCACGTCCGTGGCGCGGATCCGCTCCAAGTCAGCTCATCTGATCGCCGTAGCCGTGGGGGCGGCCTTGGTCTTGATGCCGCTCCCGCCGCTCGTCGCGTCGGCGCATCTATCCGCCGGTCGCGTCGCTCAACCCAAGATGTCCCAGCCCCGGCTCCAACGGGTGGGCACCGCCAACGTGCGGCAGCTCGCGACGCAAGCCGCGGCCGGAGGCGGGCTCTCCAGCAACCTCGAGAGTGAAGCCGGGCCGTGGATCGACTTCGAACGGGAGGGCTCGGAGGTTCCCGATGGGGCCGGCGCCCCCGCCCCCGGGAACACGACGGCAGTGGTCAACCAAAACCTGCTCGGCTGGGAAGGACTCACGCACGCGGATCAACGCCTTGCAGGCGGAGGGAACCAGTTCAGCTTGGAGCCGCCGGACCAGGGCCTGTGCGTCGGCAACGTGAGTCCGAACGACCCTTCGTTCGGTCCCGAGGTCGTTGAGTCCGTGAACGACGCGCTCGTCTTCTACGATGCGGCCGGCGAGCAGTTCACGAACCCCATCACGATCTCGGAGTTCTACGGCCTGCCGCCGACGATCGACCGAACCACCGGGGCATTCGGACCGTTCATCTCCGATCCCAAGTGCTACTTCGATCCGGACACGCAGCGTTGGTTCCACACGGTCCTGGTCATCACGCAGGACCCCGTCACCGGCGCGCTCAAGGCGCCGACCTTCGTCTACCTGGCGGTCAGCACCTCCAGCGAGGCGCTCGGCAGCTACTTCATCTACCGGATCAACGCGACGGACCGATCCCACCCGAACTGCCCGTGCTTCGGTGACCAGCCGCTGATCGGTGCGGACAAGTACGGGTTCTACGTCAGCACGGCCGAGTACGATCTCGATCCTTTCGGGGGCCATTTCAACGGACCGCAGATCTATGCGATGAGCAAGCAGCGTCTCGAGAATGGCCATCTCGGTCGCGTCGTGCATCTGGCGGGGATCACGCACACGATCGGTGACCGGACCACGGGGAGCGTGCAGCCCGCGGCGTCACCGGATGGCGTCTACGACACGAGCAAGAACGGGACCGAGTACTTCATGTCCGGGTTCGACTGCCTGGCCAGCCAGGCATGCGCCATCGCACCCGATCCCTTCGACCAGATCACGACGTGGGCGCTGATCCACACGAGGAGCCTGCGGACCGACGAGCCGAACCTCAAGCTCAGCAACATCGATCTCACGGTCGACCCGTACGTCACCCCGGTGGGTCAGCTCCAGAAGGATGGGCCCCGTCCGCTCGGGACGTCGGTCGGAGAACCCGTCCCGGATATCACCGCCAACGACAGCCGGATGAACCAGGTGGTGTTGGCGGACGGGCTCCTGTGGAGCGGGATCAACACGGCGGTGGACCCGGGGCCGCGGGACGGCATCGAGTACTTCGTCGTCGACCCGTCGGTCCTGGACAACGGCACCGTCGCCGCGACCCTTCACACCGAGGGGTACGTCGCGGTCGCGAACGCCTTCCTATCGTTCCCATCGGTGGGCGTGAACGGCGATGGGCAGGGCGTCATCGCGATGACGTTGATGGGGCCGAACGACTACCCATCCGCCGCTCAGATCGCCATCGATGCCGCGGGAACGAACGGTCCGGTGGAGATCGTCCGGCAGGGGTTCCGTCCGGAGGACGGGTTCACCTGCTACGAGGCCTTCATCGGACCCGGGACCATGTGCCGCTGGGGTGACTACAGCGCCTCCGTGGCCGGGTCCGACGGGCAGATCTACTCGGCGACCCAGATGATCAGCGACGACTCGCGGACGTTCTTCGCGAACTGGAGCACCTTCATCTGGCCAACCACGCCCGGCGCATAAGGCAAGCACCGTCCGCACGTTGGGGGCCGGGTCCGTCGGGACCCGGCCCCTGCCTTCGCCTCAGCGCGGGAGCGATCTCGTCTGAGCGATGGCTCGTCGCAGAACGATCGGGAACACCGAGTCGAACTCGGCTCGGTCCTTGGGCGCGAGGTGGTCGCGCTGCCGCAGCCACGCGATCGCGTGCGCGAAGATGCCGACGCGCATCGCAAGCGCGAACACGCCCTCCAGCCCACGCCCCCACGGTTCCAGATAGGCGTCGCGCAGCCGCGCGAACCATGGGTCATCCGGCTGGAGCTCGGTGACCTCCTCGAGGAACCGGAACGTGACGACGAGTGACGCGAAGGGGTGCGAGATCGACGAATCGCCCCAGTCGAGCACGCGAAGCTGCCCGCCCCGCGCGTAGACGTTCGACATGTGCAGGTCGTCATGCTGAACCGTCTCTGGGACGTCGCACGCATCGAGCTCGTTGCAGAGCTCCGCGAAGCGAGGTGCGAAGGCGCGCAGCCGATCGATCTCCGCGGGCTCGAGCGGCAGCTCTCGCTGCAGGAGGTCGTCGTAGCGCGACGGCAGCGTCCCGACGCGCAGGTCCGGAACACCATGCGCGAGATGATCGTCCACCTGTGCCGCCTCTCCGCGTTGAAGCTCCGCGTAGCGCGGTAACACGGCGAGCCACGTCTCCGGCGGGTTGCCGAACGCCCCGATCGGGGTGCCCGCGTCTGCGAGGAGGAGCCACGCGCGTTGCTCGTCGTGGGCGAGCACCTCGGCGACGAGGTCGGGATGGCGCGCGAAGAGCTGAGCCGTGAGCCGCGGCTCGAATCCCTGCACCGGCCCGCATGCCTTGAACCACGCCACGCCCCCGGCGATCGGCACGCGAAGCACCGTCGCCCAGGGCCGCTCGTGCTCCGCTCGGATCGGGCCGACCGGATCGACGTACGCGCGGATCCAGTCTTCAGCATCAGCGAGGTCCACGCGTCCACTATGCCGCTCGCGGCGCTCCTTCCGCCCGAACCTATTTCGCGGTTCAGGCATAGCATGAGCGGGTTGTCGCAGATCCTCATGCCTTCGGCCGACCTCGGAAAGGGGGGATGCAGGGAGGTCGCCGAAGCCCCCGGCATCGGAAAGGGACCCACGGTGAAAGGACGGATGTCCATGCGACCAACGAAGTTCGTGATGCTCTTGGCGAGCGTGCTCGTCCTCGCGGTATCCGCCACTCCGGCGGGAGCATCGAGCACGTCACTCAGGAGTCGGATCCTCAGGAACAAGGCGAGCAACGATGAGGGGTACAACGAACCGTTGTGCCAGAGCCGTACCTCGCTCTGCATCGATGCCTACGACAATCCGGGCGGCGACTATGTCGGCCACGACGAGCCGTCGATCGAGTTCAAGTCTGGCGTGGCTGGATCGGGGAACGACATCACCTACCGGCTAACCCTCCCGAAGGAACCCCCGACCCGTCCCCGCCAGAGCGGGAAGGGCGCCACCTGGAACTTCCAGCTCCGTCCCACCTTCTGGTTCGGGCTCACGCTGTGCGACACGGAGTCCGCGCCCGAGTTCACGAAGACCTGCACACCCGATTCAGACGCGAACAACCTCGTCAACCCGAACCCAACCGCTCCCGACTACATCGGCAAGCACCCCGGGAACGCGTTCATGGAGCTGCAGTTCTACGGCCCGGGGTACGTTCCCCAGTTCGAGGGCTTCGGGTGTACGGCGCACCAGTACTGCGCAGCCATGACGATCGACAGTTTCAACCAGGACCAGAACACCGGCGTCTCCAACACCGCCGCGTGCGACAACTACATCCTGGGTGGGGTTGAACCCATCAACTGGGCGTACATCACGAAGAGCGGCGTGTCGCAGGCGCCGGCGAACCCGCTCTTCACGGGGACCTTCTCGGCCCCGAACCTCTCGGCGGTCACGCCAGACCCCACCAAGGACCTCTTCATGAGCCCGGGCGACCGCATCAAGATCCACATGCACGACACGGCCGCCGGGTTCCGGGTGGACATGGTCGATCGCACGACGGGTCGGCGGGGCTCCATGACCGCCTCGACCGCCAACGGTTTCGGCCACGTCCTGTACACGCCGAACTCCGAGACATGCCAAGCGGAGCCGTACGCGTTCCACCCCGAGTACAGCACCGCCAACCCGCGGGGCAACACGTGGTCCGCGCACACGTACAACGTGGCCTTCTCCGACGAGATCGGACACTTCGAGAACTGCCTCGTGGTGGACGCTGCGTTCAACTGCGCGAAGGCGGGGTTCCAAGATCCAGGCGGCTTGGATCCCGATGACGACAACAACTTCTGCGTTCCGGGGTCGGACTCGAGCCTGGTTCATATCAATGGATGTTTCAGCGGCGACGGCGACTGGGACGGCCAGTCCTATCGGCTGGATTGGCCGGGGACCGACCCGAACGTGGACCGAGATCGGAGGCTGCATCCCCAGCCGGTCCTGTTCACCAGTCCTCTCGCGAACGGCGATACGAACTACTCCACGATCGCGTTCGAGACCGACCTGCCCAGGATCGAGGTGGCCGGCGCGCAGGACAACCCACCGTTCTGCGACCGATCGACGGGGGCGCATTGCGTCAACCCGCCGAACGGCGCCGCGTTCTATCCCTTCTACTCCACCAGGATGCATGCGGGCACCTGCACCTGGCAAGAAGGCGGTGATTTCATCCCCGGAACCATGAATGACTTCGGCGGCAGCTCGACCACGGAGTATGGGTCACTGCTGCTCACGGTCTATCCGACGGTGGGCTTCACGACCGTCAGCCGCTACAACAACTTCAACAGCGGCGACATCGCGAACCCCTGCCGCGTGAGCTAGAGCCGAGGATCCGGTGGAGGGCGGCCCCGCGTAGCGGGGCCGCCCTCCGCGCTCTCGTCCACGGACCCGATCCTTGATCTGACTCTCGTGTAGCAAGCTGCGCTTGCCCACGCGGAGACACGCACCTAGCCTTGGATGGATGACGAGCGGGAGGGATCACCCGCCGCGGTCGGTGCCGGGACGGGCGTCTCCGATGGTGAGGGTTGTCCAAGGCCGGAGGCTCGACATCGTGCTCATGGTGGTGGGCGCAACGGTGCTGGTTGGCAGCGCCCTCCTCGCTGAACGCGGTGTCTACGGGTGGGAGGTCGCGATCTTCCAAGCGGTCAACGGTCTGCCCGGCAGTCTTCGTCCACTCCTCTGGGTGCTCAATCAATATGGGACCGCGATAACCATCCCCGTGGCCACCGTCGTCGCTCTCGCTTTTCGTCGATGGGTCTTAGCCGCGGCGCTGGCGATCAGCGGGGTGACGGTCTACGTGCTCGCAAAGGTCATCAAGGGATACGTCGGTCGAGGCCGTCCCTCGGCCCTCATCGAAAATGTCGTGGAACGGGAGCCCTTCTCCCCGGAAAGCCTCGGCTACCCATCAGGCCATGCGGCGGTGGCGTGGGCGATCACGATCATCGTGTTGGCCTTCATGGGACGTCCCTGGCGAAGGGTCGCGATCGTGCTGGCGATCGTGGTCCCGGTCGTCCGGATGTACGTGGCGGCCCACTTGCCACTTGACCTGATCGGCGGGGCGGCAGTGGGGGTCTTCGTGGCGTCAGCGGTGAGTCTGGTGCTCCGTGTCCCCAGACACGCCACCGCTGAAGATCCCTGACGGGCTTGTGTCGAGGTCCCGACATCGACCATCATCGTTGCGTGCAGGAAGGCCGTCGGACCGGGATCGTCGCCCTCACCGTGGTTGCCGGCCTTGGCGCGGTCCTGCTTTTCGCTGCGATCGCGGCCGGAGGTCGACAACCGATCGAGCCCGCCGTCGACACCCCGCTCCCGTCTGTCTCTCCGCCGCCTCCCGGAGCAACGTCCGTCGTGGCGGCTGGAGACATCTGTGGTTCGGGACCTGAGTCGTGTATAGCCACCGCTGATCTCGCTCTGTCGCTCGAGCCCGACGCCGTCCTGACCCTCGGGGACAACCAGTATCCGGACGGTGCGCTGAGCGACTATCAGCAGAGCTACGACCCTGCGTGGGGGCGATTCCGGGACATCACGTTCCCGGTGGCCGGCAACCACGAGTGGCACCTGCCCGACGCTCAAGGCTTCCGCGACTACTTCGGCCTCGATCCCACCTGGTACACGTTCACGCTTGGAACCTGGAGGCTCTATGCCTTGGACGGATCCTGCGGCGACAACGGCGGCTGCGGTCTCGGCTCCGCCCAATACGAGTGGCTCCGGTCGGAGCTCCCGAAGCACGCGGAACGATGCATCCTCGCGTACTGGCATCAGCCGCGCTTCTCGTCGGGAACGGTGCATGGCTCCAACTCACCGGTCGATCCGTTCTGGAGGTTGCTCGCAGCGGCGGGCACCGACCTCGTCTTGAACGGGCACGAACACAACTACGAACGGTTCGCCCCGCAGGACGCGGACGCACAGCCTTCCTCGTCAGGCATCGTCGAGATCGTGGCCGGAACCGGCGGAGCCAGCGAGGCCTCGTACCCCTTCGGCGACCCGATCCCGAACTCGATGGTTCGGCTCCACGGTATCGGGGTGGTCGAGCTCGACGTGTGGTCGGACGGCTGGTTCGAGCGGTTCGTTCGCCCGAACGGAGACGTCGTCGATCAGGCGAGCGGCGGCTGCTGAGCCTCGACCCTAGCCGACGTCCGGATCCTCGGTGTCCGTCTGCTTGGACCCGATCCGCAGTGCGAGCGAGCCCGCCACCAGAAGCAGGAGCATCACGGCGGCGAGCCACGGGATGTCCTCCGAACCGGTGAACGCTGTCCCGTGTCGCGATCCAGAACCGGACTTCGCCAGGACGCTCGGACTCCGCGTGGAGCTTCCGGATGTCGGCGACACCGTCGAGGAGGTTCCGGTGCTCGGCGGTGGCGTCGTCTGCGAGGTTGGCGGTGGTGACGTCGATGACGAGGTCGGAGTCGGGCAGTTGATTCGGTCCGTGGCCGCCTCGTCGGAGAAGTAGACGTGGTCCACCGGGAGGCCGAGCCTGATCCGATAGAAGTGGGACTCTCCGAGCGGCACGTCGTACGTCCGCTGGACCCGCTCGCCCGGGTCGAGCCGTCCCTGCTCGACGAGCCGTCCGTCGATCCTGATCAGGTACCCCAGCGACTTGTCCTGGGTGTTGTGGGCGCTGACGATCGTCGTTCCGTCATCACAACTACCGGCGATCACCACCACCTCGTCCGACGGCCCCGGATCAGCCTTCGCGGGCAATGCGAAAACGATGACAGCACCCATACACAGCAACAACAGTCGTTTCACGAGTCCATCCCCTCCTGATGTCTGGATCCAACCCTATGGGGGCCGACGACCGGGCGCCATCCCCTCTTTCGAATGAAGATCCCCTCGCGCCCGTCAGCAGGCGACGGAGCCGGACCGTAGGGAGGCGCCGTTCACGTTCTGGACCTGCCAGCCGATGCTGGTCGCCGCGTTCCCGCCGGCCGCCCCGTTGAGCGTCAGCGCGAGGTACCCGGCGGTCTTGCCCTTCGACCATGCGATCCGGCTCCCCGGCGGTGTCGCCGATACGCCGGCGAGCTGATGCCCACCGGATCCCGCCACCAGTTGCACGAGATGCGCCTGTGGCGTCCCGGCCGTGAAGTTCGCGTCCAACGGCTTGTCCTCGACCATGTGGTGCTGGTTCCCCGCGAGGAGGAGATCCACGCCGTTGTTCGCGAGCAACGCCCACGCCTGGCTCAACGACGCGATCACCTGCGTGTTGTTCTTGACGGCGGGTTTGTGCCAGTAGGCGACGATGCAGCTGGGTGCGGCAGGATCGGTGACGGCTGTCTGGATGAACCGGTACTGCCTGGTTCCCGGCTTCAACGACTTGTTCGTGTTCATGTCGAGGAACAGGACACCGCCGAACGTGAACTTGGTGAAGAGCGGGCGTTGATGCCAGTAGTCGATGAAGGGCGTCGTGCTGGCGTTCTCGTGGTTGCCGATGGTCGGCTGCGTGACGTCGGCCGTGGCGCCCCAGAGCGTGCTCGATCCCGGGGCATCCAGCGAGGAGACCCCGTAATGGTTCCGGAACTCGGTGAAGCTGCCCGTCTCGTACACGTCGCCGAGGAAGAGGAAGAGCGGCGGATCTACTGAAGCGATCCGGGCTGCGACCGCGTTCGACGTGACTTCGTTCGATGGGCCGTCCCCGACCGCGAGGACCGTGGGATCGTTCGGGCTCGTCCATGCGCCCGGGAGATAGCTCGCCCAGTCGTTCGAGGTGTGCTGGACGTCTGTCGCGTTCCCGTTGCTGAGCGTGACCGCCAGATCGACCGGTGTCGCGGCGGTCGTGCCGGCCTGCAACCGCAACGTCCCGGAGGCATCGAGATACTTCTGGGTCGGCCAGACGAACGAATAGTTGGTCGTCGCAGGCGACGGGGCGAACGACTCGATGAGCTGGGTCGAGGTGCCACCCGCCGGCAACCAGGTCGCGATCACGACGCCGGTGTTCGGAGAGTTCGTGACGGTGACGTCCGTGTCGCCCGTTAGAGGACTACCGGGGACGGTCACACAGAGCGTCTGACCGTTCGACGCTCCACAGTTGCTGTCGGCGCTCGCGACGACGGGGACCAGCACGGTTGCTATCAGCGCGAGTGGAACGATCCCGAGGCGCATCGTTCGATGGAGGCCGCTTGGAGACGGTTGACGCACGGGCACCATCTCCCTGTCTCTCGATCTTCATCCGCCCACGCCACTCACGCGGTGGGCCGGGGCTCTTCCCGAGGTTCCACCGGACGGGCAGTGTCGTCCATTCGGAGGTTCGACGTACAGCATCACCGAACGTGATGCGTTCATGACGGATGCCTGACGAGATCGCTGGCGTTGGCCGGTGAACGCGAGCGAGGCGCGGGACGACCTCCCGCCTAGACTGCCAGCGTGCGGTTCGACGTGCCCTCCGTCGCATACGCCAGACGCGATGATGAGCTCTTGGTCGCGTATCAGGTGGTCGGCGACATCGACGCGGGGCTCGACCTCATCTTCCTCCTGGGCTGGCCGAGTCACCTCGCTATGCAGTGGGAACTCCCCGCGTTCGCACGGTTCCTGACCCGTCTCGGAACGTTCTCCCGTTTGATCACGTTCGACCGACCGGGGACCGGTCTTTCCGATCGCGGGCCGACCGGCCAGGTCTTCGAGGACCGCCTGGACGACATCCTCTGCGTGATGGATGCGGCCGGTTCCGAGCGAGCGGCGTTCTTCGGCTGCCATATCGGGGGTCGCCTCGCGTTGCTGTTCGCCGCGACCTACCCTGAACGAGCGCGCGCGGTGGTCACGTTCGGCGCGCACCCCACGACGATCGCCGATGAAGACTATCCCTGGGGGATCCCTGCCGAGGCTCTCGACCAACTCGTCGCGCAGATACGGGCCGGCTACGACGAAGAGATGCTCAACGCGTTCTTCCACCAACTCTCGCCGGAGGGCGACGCGGCGACGGAGGCGTGGTGGCAGACGTTCATGGCGTCCGCGGTCACGCCGAGGGAGGCGTTCGAAGAGGTGTCACGTCTGGGACCGGTCGACATCCGGAAGTCGCTGGGGTCCGTCCGCGTCCCGACCTTGATCATGCACCGAGCCGAGGATGTCGCCGCGAACGCCGAAGCCAGCCGATACATGGCCGAACGGATCCCGGGGGCCAGATTCGTCGAGCTGCCCGGCGGGGACCATCTCCCGTTCCTCGGGGACGCCGACACCGTCCTCGACCTGACCGAGGAGTTCCTCACCGGCACGATCCCGATCCACCAACCCGACCGCGTGCTCGCCACGATCATGTTCACCGACATCGTGGACTCGACCGTCCGAGCGGCGGAGATGGGCGACCGAGGGTGGAAGACGACGATCGACGCGCACAACGCGATCGTTCGCCGGGGTTTGGATCTCTACCGTGGGAAGGAAGTGCGGATCACGGGCGACGGCTTCCTGGCGACGTTCGACGGCCCGGCGCGAGCGATCCGCTGCGCGGACGTGATCCGTGGCGATGTTCGGGCTCTGGGACTCGAGGTCCGGATCGGGCTGCACACCGGCGAGTACGAGATCCAGGGCGATGACATCGGCGGGATCGCGGTGCACATCGCGGCCCGGGTCATGTCGGGTGCCGGTGGCGGCGAGATCCTGTGCTCGCGGACGGTGAAGGACCTGACCGAGGGGTCGGGGCTCTCGTTCGAGGACATGGGTGAGCACGAGCTGAGGGGCGTCCCCGACCCTTGGCAGTTGTATCGGTTCACGGGATAACCAGGCGGATCGAGGAGGGGTTCGATGGGAACGTTCAGGTTCCAGGTCGCGGTCTCGCTCGACGGATACGTTGCCGGCCCCCAGCAGAGCGTGGAGAACCCGCTCGGCATCGGCGGCGAGGAGCTACACCGGTGGCTCTTCGACCTCGAGATATGGCGAGCATCCGAGGGAGAGGGCGGCGGCGAGGTGAACGCCAGCACGGCCGTGATCGAGGAAGCGCAGTCGAACATCGGCGCGGTCGTGATGGGCCGGAACATGTTCGGGGGCGGGCCTGGACCGTGGTCAGAGGATCCACCTTGGAAGGGTTGGTGGGGTGACGATCCGCCCTACCACGTCCCCACCTTCGTCCTCACGCATCATGCGCGTGAGCCCCAGGAGATGGATGGAGGCACGACCTTCTTCTTCGTCACCGACGGGATCGGATCCGCCTTCGAACAGGCGCAGCAGGTCGCCGGTGAGAAGGACGTCCTGCTGGGTGGAGGAGCCAGCGTCATCCAGCAGTACTTCGCCGCCGGCCTGGTCGATGAGTTCTGGCTCCATGTCGCGCCGATCTTGCTCGGCGGCGGCGAGCGGCTGCTCGAGAACGTCGGCGATCTGCAGGTCGAGCAGGTGCGCGCGGTCGAGGCACCCGGCGTCACCCACATCAGGTACCGCGTCGTCAGGGGATAGCACGCCAAGATCTCCGCGCTCTCCATCTCCATCTGAGGTTCCTCTCGACGGACGAGGTGGTGCATCCGGAGGTTCCGCTTCTGGCGGCGCCGAATGAGCTCCTCAGGAGAGGCCGGATGCGTCCAGCCGGAGCGTTCCTTGCTGGGCTCGGTCGCGTAGCCACGCGAGGACGAACAGGGCGATGGCGGTCGCGACGCTCAGGAGCGCTACAACGATCCTCAGCGGCACGTACTCGTTCGTGCAGGTGGGGATCGGAGGCACGCACGACGACGTCTTGCCCGGAAGCGGTGAGGCACACCCGATCGCCGGTGCCACGCACATGGTTGGGTTCCACGCCAGGACAGCCCAAACCCCGATCACCCCGATGATGCATCCAGCCAAGCGCAGGAGCA
>Ga0307308_10000151_pt1 | contig 21590 bp, 22 predicted proteins | sample ER_DNA_195_FD_194501 | JGI IMG/M metagenome (GOLD analysis project Ga0307308, IMG submission 194501) | Bulk soil microbial communities from the East River watershed near Crested Butte, Colorado, United States - ER_DNA_195 | ecosystem: Environmental > Terrestrial > Soil > Floodplain | place...
GCTCGGATTCGTTGCCCGCGCTTGCCGCCGTAGCGGCCTTGACTGCCGGAATCGTCAATCTCGTTTCCGCGGCGACTCCGAACTCGGGCTGGCGGCACCGGGCTCTTCTGAACGTCGAGTCGCTCGAGGAGATTCGCGTCTTCCATGCGCTCGCTCTGCCCGCCGCCGCCGGCTTGATCGTGACCGCCTTCTACCTCTATCGCCGGCGGCGCGGCGCGCTCAACGTCGCAGTGGGCCTGCTGGTCGCGCTGGGCGTCTTGAACCTCGCCAAGGGCCTCGACTTCGAGGAGGCGATGTGGAGCTTCGGGGCTGCCGGGCTCCTTTGGTGGGGCCGGGCCGCGTTTCACGTCCGTCACGATCCCGTCAACCTTCGCTCGGCTCTCTACCGCGTGCCATTGGTAGTCGCCGGAGCGGCCGGGTTGATCGTCGCGTCGGTTGCGATTGCCGCGCCCGACTACGCCTCCTCGGGTCAGATCCTCCGCGCGGCCGGCGACGCCGTCATCTGGCAGCCGGGGCCGTTCGCCTTCCACGACGAGGTGAGCAGGCTGCCGCTGGCCGTCGCGCTACTCGCGCTGTCGGCCCTGCTGGCGGTGGCGTACCTCGTCTTCAGGCCGCTGGCAGCTCCCCGGAGCCTGCCCGATGCCGAGGCTCGCAGAGCCGCCAGGCGACTCGTGCGCGAGCACGGCACCGACACGCTCGCCTTCTTCAAGCTCCGGCGCGACAAGCAGTACCTGTTCGGTAACGACGGGGCCGCGTTTCTCGCCTACCGGATCGAGAACGGCGTCTTCCTCTGCTCCGGCGACCCGATCGGGTCGCCCACAGCCCTGCCGGAAATCGTCTCGAAAGCGGTCGCCTACGCCGAGCGGCGCGGGTTGAAGCTCGCGGCGAGCGGCGTCAGCGAGGCCCTCGTCCCGCTGTGGCAGCAGGCGGGTCTGCGCGCGCTCTACATCGGCGACGAGGCTGTCGTCGAGACTGCTCGGTTCTCGCTCGAAGGCCGGGCGATCCGGAAGGTGCGTCAATCCGTGGCCCGGCTTGAGAAGACGGGGTACTCGGCCGAGCTGGCCGAGCTCTCGGAGCTCGACGAAACCACCCTCGCCGAGCTGGAGGCGGTTGCCGAGCGCTGGCGGGCGGGAGCGGCCGAACGCGGGTTCTCGATGGCGATGGATTCGCTCCGGACGGAGCGGGATGCTGAGGGAAGCGTCGCCCTGCTGGCACGCGATGCCGACGGCCGAATCAGAGGCTTCCTCCACTTCGTGCCTTCGTACGGCCGCCCGGCGATGTCACTTTCGTCGATGCGGCGTGATCGCGACACCCCGAACGGGCTGATGGAGTTCCTGGTCGTGCGCGCGATCGAGGCTCTGGGCGAGCAGGGGGTCGAAGAGATCTCCCTCAACTTCGCTGCGTTCGCCCGCGTGATGCACGGGCCGCGGGGGCGTCTCGACCGCGCCTTCGGGCGACTGGTCGCGCTGGCGAATCCCCTGTTCCAGATCGAGAGCCTCTACCGCTTCAATGCCAAGTTCTTCCCGCGCTGGGAACCGCGGTACCTGCTCTACGAGGGGGCGCTAGGCCTGCCGCGGGCCGCCCTCGCGGTGATGTGGGCCGAAGGGCAGCTCCCCAAGCCCGGCCGGCGCGCTCCGGCGGGAGCAGCGCGCTGAGCTCGCAGGCTGACCCGGACCGCGCGCTCCTGCGGCTTCGGCACTGGGCGTTCGTGATCATGGGTGGCGTCGCGATCGCGCTCCTGCCGTGGACGGTCTACCTGAGCGTGACGCTGCCCTCCCGGCACGAGTCCGCCCACTGGGACATCGTCTGGCCCGGCTTCGACGTCGGGATCGCGTTGGCGATCGGCGCGACCATCATCGCGCTCGTTCGCTCCTCCGACTATGTCCCGATTGTCGCGTCGGTTGCGGGCACCTTGCTCGTCTGTGACGCCTGGTTCGACACGCTCACCTCCCAGCCGGGTAGCGAGCTTGCCTGGGCAACCGTGGAGGCGCTGGTTGCCGAGCTGCCCCTCGCCGCCTTCTGCTTCTGGGTCGCCCTCGACTCGGAGTCGGTCGCAGTCGCGCGCCGATTCGTCACCCCCGATTCGTCCGGCGAACCCGAGGCGACGGGCTAGAATCGCCTCGATGGCCGAGCTGGGAACCATGCGCGTCAAGGGCGGCCTCGCCGAGATGCTGAAAGGCGGGGTGATCATGGACGTCACTACCGCCGAGCAGGCGCGGATCGCCGAGGAGGCCGGCGCGGTCGCCGTCATGGCGCTCGAGCGCGTCCCGGCCGACATCCGGGCCGAGGGCGGTGTCGCCCGGATGGCCGACCCGGACAAGATCCGGGAGATCCAGGAGACCGTGACGATTCCGGTGATGGCGAAGGCCCGCATCGGCCATTTCGTCGAGGCGCAGATCCTCGAGTCGCTCGAGGTCGACTACATCGACGAGAGCGAGGTGCTGACGCCCGCGGACACCGCCAACCACATCGACAAGTGGAAGTTCACAGTCCCCTTCGTCTGCGGCTGCGTGAACCTCGGCGAAGCGCTCCGACGGATCTCCGAGGGTGCCGCGATGATCCGCACCAAGGGCGAGGCGGGCACCGGCGACATCGTCAACGCCGTCACGCACATGCGAGCCGTCTTCGGCGGCATCAGGCGGCTCGGTGCGCTGCGTGAGGACGAGCTGTATTCAGAGGCGAAAAACCTGCAGGCGCCGGTCGAGCTCGTGCAGTGGGTCGCCGAACACGGACGGCTCCCGGTGGTCACCTTCACTGCCGGCGGGATCGCCACGCCTGCCGACGCAGCCCTGTGCATGCAGCTCGGGGCCGACGGCGTCTTCGTCGGCTCGGGCATCTTCAAGTCGTCCGATCCGGCGACGCGCGCGAAGGCGATCGTCGAGGCGACGACGCACTACCGCGACGCCGAGGTTCTGGCTCGCGTCTCGCAGGGCCTGGGCGACGCGATGAGCGGCCTCTCTGCTGCGGCGCTCGCGCCCGAAGATCTGCTCGAGACTCGCGGCTGGTAAGCCGGCACGTGCCGTTGGCAGCCGGCTAGCCGAGGATCGGCCGCAGGCGGGCCTCGAGCTCGGCCCGCCGCTCAGCGTCGTCGAACGCGTGCAGCGGGTGGGGATCGAGCAGGTGCTCGTCCACGCGTCCGTCCTGCCTGACGTAGACCACCGGCACGATTCGGCCCCCCGCGTCGACCTCGACAGCCACGGCTGCAGCCGGAGGCCCCGAGGCGTCGACGAAATGGGCGAGCGGGACGATCCCCTCGTCCCGAATCCCGTCGCCTGGATCGGCTGAGATCGCTCGAGCGAGATATCCCTTCTGGATCCAGAGCTCCGGCGCGCGCGCCAGCTCGTCGAGCAGGAACTCGATCGCCTCGTCACGCCCCAGCCCCCGCCGCACGGGCTCGATCCCGAAGCGCGTTTCCAGATGGCGGACCAGCACTCGCGCGTTGTAGCGAAAACCATTCACCGAGGTCGAGCTCGCCGCCGCGCCGTGCTTCCCCATTCCGGGCGAGCCCTGCGTGACGTTCCCGGCGAAGAAGACCCCGGGCGACGAGACGCTTTCCCAGAACGGCGTCTGCGCGGGGATCCGCCCGTCGGCTACCGTCGCGAGCCCGAGCTCGGCCAGCGGCTCGAGCGGCGTCCTGAAGCCGGTGGCGACGATCACTTCGTCCCCGTCCAGCTCGAGGTTCCCGCTCCAGGTCGTTCCCTGCGCGTGAACGCGAAGCCCGTCGTCACGCCGCTCGATCCGCTCGATTGCCGCATCGACGACCGCCGTCCCGGAGCCGCCGCGGACGTACTCGTCGTATGGCTGCAGGTAGCGCACCCGCAGCGCCGACAAGGCGAGCACAGCCGTCTGAACCGGGCGCGGCGAGACGAGGGCGAGCTCTCGCGCCCATGGCAGCAGTCCCTGCGCAATCTCGAACCCGGAGTTCCGCTTGCCGATGATCACGACCCGTTTACCGTCGTAGTCGGAAGGCCGGCCCGTGTCGACGTAGTGGCGCGCGTGCTCGATACCGGGGAGCGGCGGCAGCCATGGCTCGGTCACGCCGAGGGCGAAGACGGCGGCCCGGCAGCGGTATTCGCCGTCGGTCGTCTCGAGCACGAGCTCGTCGCCGTCGCGCCAGGCGCGCTCGAGCGCGCAGCCGTAGCGGATTGCGATCCCCGCCCGCTCGACGAAGGCATCGAGCGCCGCGTGCATCTCTTCCCGAGCCGGGACGTCGAAGCTCCGATCCATGAAGTCGCGCACGAGCACCCGGTGCGAGGGCTTGTCCGCGAGTAACAGGTTGTGGTCGTACCACTCGTACTCGCGCGAGCCCGGGTCCACCGGCGCCTGTGGCTTCGTCCAGCTGATCAGACGCTGGAAGACGGGGAAGCGCTGGAACATGCCACCCGGGGCCTCGTCGCGCGAGATCACCGCATGCCGGCCGATCCCCGAGCGCCCAAGGCAGTACGCCGTCTGCAGCCCCGCGGGGCCGCTGCCGACGACGACCACGTCGTACGTGCCGGGCGGGAAGGGGCGCTCTAGCGTTGCCACTCGTTTGCCGTGCGCAGCCGCCGCGCCTCGGCCTGGAGCATCCGGAACATCACCGACGGGTGCTTGAGGAGGAAGCCCTCCAGCTCGACACCCGGCACTGAGAGGCAGCGGAGCATCGTCGCGGCGACGACATCGGCGGTGGGGGCGTCGCCGGTGAGCGCCGCGACCTCGCCGAAGAACTCACCCCGGCCCAGGTGGGCACGCTCGGCACCGTCGATCAGGATTCGTGCCTCGCCCTCGAGGATGACGAAGAAATGGCCGCCGCTCATTCCCTGCCGAAGGACTCGCTGCCCCTCGCCGAAAACCTCCTCCTCCAGCGTGTGGGCGATCTCCTCGAGCTGCGGCGAGCTCAGGTCGGCGAACAGGCTCAGCTGCGCGAGCGTCTCGACGACGGTCTGGGGTTGGGCGCTCACCGGAGCGAAAGCCTAAGCTGTCGCGCCTAAAATGGCTGCATGAGCACGAGCCCGAAAATCGGCGTTCTCGCCCTGCAGGGCAACTTTCGCGAGCACGCGGCGATGCTCCGGCGCCTGGGCGCGGACGTCATCGAGGTTCGGAAGGCGGAGCAGCTCGAGGGCCTCGACGGCCTCGTGATCCCGGGCGGGGAATCGACCACCTTCATGCGACTGATGCGCCTCTACGGCTTGGATGCGGCGATCGGGGCGTTCGTCGGCCCGGTCTTCGGCACCTGCGCGGGAATGATCGTGCTCGACCGCAATCACCTCGGCGCGATCGACCTCGAGGTCGACAGGAACGCCTTCGGCCGCCAGGTCGCGAGCTTCGAGTCCGATCTCGAGCTCGCCGGCGACAGCCGGCCGCTGAGAGGCGTCTTCATCCGCGCACCTCGGGTGCGCGAGGTAGGCGACGAGGTCGAGGTTCTGGCCGAGTTGGACGGCGAGCCCGTGCTCGTCCGCGACGGTCGTTTTCTGGCGGCTTCCTTTCACCCGGAGCTGACCGAGGACACCCGCGTGCACGAGCTCTTCCTCGCCGCGGTAGAAGAGGAGCGCAGTGTCAGGGCATAGCAAGTGGTCTTCGATCAAGCACAAGAAGGGCGCCGCGGATGCCAAGCGGGGCAAGCTCTTCTCCAAGCTTGCACGCGCGATCATCGTCGCGGCGCGTGAGGGCGGAGCGGATCCGGCCAACAACCTCGCATTGCAAAACGCGATCGAGAAGGCGCGCTCGTACTCGATGCCGAAGGACAACATCGAGCGGGCGATCGCGCGCGGCTCGGGAGCCGGAGCCGACACCGAGGCCTTCGAGCAGATCACCTACGAGGGCTACGGCCCGAACGGCGTAGCCGTGATCGTCGAGGCTCTGACCGACAACCGCAACCGCACCGCCTCGGACATCCGCCACGTCTTCACGAAGAACGACGGCAACCTGGGCACCTCGGGCGCCGTCGCCTGGTTGTTCGAGCGCCGCGGCATCATCGTGGTCGACGCGGATCGAGCCGACGAGGACAGCGTCATGCTCGCGGCGGCGGAAGGTGGAGCTGAAGACGTCGTCCAGGACGGCTCGAGCTTCGAGGTGACGACCTCTCCCGAAGCGCTCAGCTCCGTGCGTGAGGCGCTGGAGCAAGCCGGGATCGAGGTGGAGTCGGCCGAGACCGCAATGGTCCCCAAGACGACCGTCGAACTGGGCGACGAGGCGGCGGCGAGGAAGACACTCCGGCTCGTGGACGAGCTCGAAGAGCTGGACGACGTCAACGAAGTCCACGCGAACTTCGACATCCCCGAGCAGTTGCTCGAGGCCGTCGCCGGCTAGCGCTTACCGCGGCTCAGCGTCAGGCTGACGCGCGCACCGCGCGCGCGCTTCACGCCGGCTATCGGGCGCTGCGAAATGACGAGGCCGGCACGCATCGACGCTGAATAGGCGCGCACAACCTTGCCGAGGCCGCAATGGCGAGCGGCGAGGCTCGCCCGCGCCCGTGGGAGGGTCTTGCCGCGAAGGGCCGGGACGACACACCTGACTGCGCGGGTGGTTCGACTTGGCCCGGGTGGTGGCGGCGGCGGAGGCGGCGCCGGCGGTGAAGGCGGCCCCGGTGGGGGAGGTGGCGGCGGTGGAGGTGGCGGCGGTGGTGGCGGCGGAGGCGGTGGAGGCGGTGGCGGTGGCGGCGGTGGCGGAGGTGGCGGTGGAGGCGGCGGCGACCCCGATCCGGCCGTGACCGTCCCGGTCATGGACGGGTGGATCATGCAGTGGTAGCCGAACGTGACGTTAATCGAGAAAGTGACGCTGTAGGTCTCTCCGGGAGCAATGCTCCCCGAGGTCGGAGTGCCATTGTTGGAGGTGACCGTGTGGGCGACCGCCCCGGTGTTGGTCCAGCAAACGGTCGTGCCGACCGGGACGCTGACCTTGGCGGGCATGAATCCGAAGTCGAAGATGGTGATCTTGGTGTCGCCGGACCCGCAGGGAGTCGTTGCTGCCGGCGCCGACCGGGTACCACCGGGCAGAGCGAGGAGGATGCCCGCGGCAGACAGCGCGATCAGCGCCTGAGGCGGTCTCACGCCACGACAATACGCGTATGCGTGGAAAGCGGTTTTCGGCCGGCTCACGACGACGCAGGAACGTCCGATCCGGTCCGTAACCTCGTATCGTGAAAGTTCTCGGTATCGACCCGGGCACTGCTGCATGCGGATGGGGAATCGTCCACGAAAGAGGCGGCCGCCTCCGGGCGGTGGAGTGGGACTGCTGGCGAACGCCGTCGGGTCGCCGCCCCGAGCTGCGCCTGAAGACGATCTTCGACGGCGTGCAGGAGCTCGTAGCGGAGTTTGCGCCGGACGCCGTCGTGCTCGAGGAGTCCTTCGTCGGCGCCGACGCCCGCACCGCGCTCTCCGTCGGACAGGCGCGAGGTGCGGTCATGGTCGCGGCCGCGGACGCCGGCGTCGAGTGCGCTGAGTACGCGCCCGCGCGCGTGAAGCAGACCGTGTGCGGCTACGGGCGGGCCGAGAAGGCGCAGGTACAGCGGATGGTGATGGCGATCCTCGGGCTCAAGCAGCCGCCCACGCCCCATCACGCCGCCGATGCGCTGGCGGTCGCGATCTGCCACGCGCTCGCGCCGCCGCTGCTCAAGATCGCGTAGAGGATCGTCCGGCGCCCCGCCTAACCTGACCCCATGATCTCGCGCCTTCGCGGGGAGGTCGTCTCGCGCTCGCCGAACGGCGTCGTCATCGACGTTGGCGGCGTCGGCTACCTCGTCAATCCGACCGCGAGCGCTCACAAGCTCGCGCAGCCCGGAGAGGAGGCTGCGATCGAGACGTATCTCCACGTGCGCGAGGATGTGCTGCAGTTGTTCGGCTTCGCAGAGGTGGCGGAGCGGGAACTGTTCGAGTTGCTGCTCTCCGTCCAGGGGGTCGGCCCGAAGGTCGCGCTGGCGATCGTCTCCGGCTCGTCGCCGGCGGAGCTGCGTCGGGCGATCGCGCTCGAGGACACCGACCGCTTCCAGGCGATTCCCGGCATCGGCAAGAAGACGGCCCAGCGGGTGGTGATGGAGCTGAAGGAGAAGCTTGGCTCGCTCGGCGAGACGGCAGAGGCGACGCCGCTTTCCGCCAAGCCACACCTGGTCGCGCGTGACGCGCTGGTCGAGCTTGGCTACTCGCTCGTCGAGGCGGAGGAGGCACTCGCCGGCACCGATCCGGAGGCGCCGCCGGAGGAACGCGTGCGCGAGGCGTTGAAGAAAGCGGCATGAGCCAGGCCGCCGCCGAAGAGACCCAGTTCCTCGCACCGAAGATCCGACCGGACGAGGACGAGCTGGAACGCTCGTTACGCCCCCGGAGCCTGGACGAGTTCGTCGGCCAGGAGCGGGTCAAGGAGCAGCTCTCGATCACCCTCGACGCGGCCAAAGCGCGCAAGGAAGCGCTCGACCACCTGCTTTTGATCGGGCCACCCGGGCTGGGGAAGACGAGCCTCGCCTACATTGTCCGCGAGGAGCTCGGTGTCGGGCTGCGCTCGGTGGCAGGGCCTGCCCTCGAACGCAAGGGCGACGTCGCCGCGATCCTGACCGGCCTGGAGGAGCGCGACGTGCTTTTCGTCGACGAGATCCACCGGCTCTCGCGCGCGGTCGAGGAGATCCTCTATCCGGCGCTCGAGGACTTCCGGCTCGACATCGTCGTCGGCCAGGGCCCGGCCGCGCGCACGCTGACGCTCGATCTGCCGCCGTTCACGCTGATCGGCGCCACGACCCGCACCGGGCTGCTGACGACGCCGCTCCGTGACCGCTTCGGGATGACCTTCCGGCTCGAGCACTACGAGCCGGACGAGCTGGGGCTGATCGTCCGACGCTCCGCGCGGATCCTCGGCGTCGAGATCTCGGACGACGCCGCCATGGAGATCGCGTCGCGCGCGAGGGGCACCCCGCGGATCGCGAACCGGATCCTGCGCCGCGTCCGCGACGTCGCCGAGGTTCGCCACGAGGGCAAGATCACGCTCGCGATCGCGCAGGAGGCGCTGACGCTGATGGAGGTCGACGCGGACGGGCTCGAGCGCTCCGACCGCGCGCTCCTGCACGCGATCGTCGAGAAGTTCGACGGCGGCCCCGTCGGGCTGTCGACGCTGGCCGTGGCGCTCGGCGAGGAGCCAGACACGATCGAGGACGTCTACGAGCCCTACCTGCTCCAGCTCGGCTTCATCCAGCGGACCCCTCGCGGGCGGATCGTGACGAAGCTCGGGCGTGCTCACGTCGGCGCTACCGAGGCGCCCCCAGCCAGCCTCTTCTAGCCTGATGTCCGAGCTCTGGGTGCCAGGCACGCCGTCCGCGGACGACTTCGTCACGCGCATCCACCAGCAGATCGCGCGCTTCGGCGAGACGCATGGCCTCGAGCAGGTGATGGTGGAAGTTGAGCTGCGCGACGGCCGGCGCTACGTGCTCGACACGCTCTCCCCGGAGCCCGGCTACGGCTTCGTGACGCTGCGACCGCATCCCGAGGACGAGGGCGAGCGGGAGGAGCTGATCGTGCCGCTGGCGCTCGTCGCTCAGATTCGGATCTCGCCTGCCGAACAGGAGCCGCAGTTCGGGTTCGCGCTGCCTAGCGCCTAGCGCCGGAACTGCAGCTCGTGCCAGGAAGGCACCGGCGCGACCTCGAGCAGGGCTCGGTCGCCGCGCGGGTCGACGTACGCGAACTCGCCGGTCTCGTCTTCCCAGGACACCTCCAGGCGCCCGTCCTTGACCCAATGGTCGAGCCAGGCTCCGCGGAAGACGAGTTTGCGCAGCCAGTAGACGAGCGACTCGCCACCGACCAGCGAGAGCTGCTCCCAGTGGCGGACGAGGTAGATCCCCAGCCCGCTGCGCGGGTCCGCGATCCGTCCGTCCGCGGTCAGCTCGACCAGATCCGCCGCCTCGTCGTCGTCGAGGTCGTTCCCCTCGACGAGCCCGAGCTTCACCGCTGCCGCGGTGACGCGCTGCTCGAAGTCGAAGGCATTGAAGCTGAAGCGATACCCGAGGAACTCGACGACGTATTCGTCGCCCGAGGAATAGCTCGGCTCCTGCATCGACGAGAGGATAGCCAGGGCTAGAGTCAGGCCTGTGAGCGCCAGGGCAGCAGCGATTTCGGGGCTCGCCGTCGGCGTCCTCGTGCTCGCGACCGCCTGGCTCTTCGACGTCTCGGTCGGCCATGTCATGCTGTTGGCGCCCGTCGTCGTGCTGGTCGCGGCTGCGATCGCGGGACTCGGCGTTTTCTGGGCGCGAGCCGCGGCCGATTCGATTCGAGGCTCCAGGCACCCGCGCCTGATCCTCGGCGCAATCGCCGCTGTCCTGGTCGTCGGCGTGGTACTGACGGTGCTCGGCGTCGAGCTTCCGCGCGAGTAGGCGCTGCCTCTGTGACGATTGTGCGCCGGTGGTGGGCCGAGCCCCCGGTTCCGCCGACAGGATGAGAATCCCGCCCTCGTTCCGTCCGGCGCCCTCCCTAGCGTGGACTGCCCATGAACGAGGGCAGCTGGACAATCGAATCTTGCGCGCGCGAGCGGGTCGCGGAGCTCGCACGTGAGCTCGAGATCAGCCCGACGACGGCCGCCGTGCTCGTTCGCCGCGGCTACGGCGAGGTCGATCGCGCGCGTCTCTTCCTCGAGGGAGCGCTGCCCGGCCACGACCCACTGGCGTTCGGAGACATGGCCGCCGCTTGCGAGGCGATTCGCGCTGCGATCGCGGCAGGCCGAAAGATCTGTGTGCACGGGGACTACGACGCCGACGGGATTTGCGCGACCGCGCTCGCGGTTCTGATCCTGCGAGAGCTCGGCGCCGAGGTCGAGTCTCACCTGCCCAGCCGTTTCGACGAGGGCTACGGCGTCCGTGACGAGACGCTCAGCCGGCTGGCCGAGAACGGCTGCGGGCTCGTGCTCACGGTCGACTGCGGGATCACGGCGACCGGCGAAGTGGCCGCCGCCAAGCTGCTCGGCCTCGAGGTCGTCGTCACCGACCACCACCGCCCCGCGGACGAGCTGCCCGACTGCCCACTGGTCGGCCCATATCGCGGGTCGACCTACCCCTTCGGCGAGCTCTGCGGAACGGGAGTCGTCTACAAGCTCGGGCAAGCGCTTCTGGGTGCCGAGTCGGAGGTGTTGCAGCGCCACCTCGACCTGGTCGCGGTGGCGACGATCGCCGACGTCGTCCCGCTCGTGGACGAGAACCGCGGGCTTGCGATCGCCGGCCTGCGGACGCTGGCGAGCACCCAGAAGCCCGGGCTCCGGGCCCTGATGAAGGTTGCCCATGTCGACCCTGCTGCGATCGACGCTGCCGCGGTCGGCTTCCGCCTCGCTCCGAGGCTGAATGCCGCAGGCCGCCTCGGGCATCCCGAGGCGGCGCTCGAGCTGCTGCTGACGGACGATTCCGACGAGGCCGCCCGCCTGGCTCACCGTCTGGACGAGCTCAACCGGGACCGACAGGCCGTCGAGGAGCGCATTCTCCGCGAGGCGGTCGAGGAGATCGACTCGTGGCCGGAAGCCAAGCAGCGTCATCGCGGTTACGTGCTCGCACGAGAGGAGTGGCATGAGGGCGTGATCGGGATCGTCGCCTCGCGGCTCGTCGAGCGGTATCACCGGCCGGTCGTCCTGATCGCGGGCAACGACCGGGGATGGAAGGGGTCAGGACGCTCGACCGGGAGCTTCGACCTCCACGGAGGGCTTGCCGCCTGCTCGGAGCACCTGACCCGCTTCGGCGGTCACAGGGCAGCCGCCGGCCTCTCGATCGAGCCCACGAAGGTCGAGGCGTTCACGGCCGCCTTCGCCGAGCACGCGGACGCGAATCTCGCGGAGGAGCAGCTGCGGCCGGTGACGCGCATCGACGCCCTCGTCCATGGGTCCGAGCTGACGCTCGACCTCTGCGCCGAGCTCGCCAAGCTGGCTCCGTTCGGGCTAGGCAACCCCGGCGTGACGCTGCTCGTCGCCGGCTGTGAGGTGAGTGACGTCTCGCCTGTCGGGGACGGCAAGCACCTTCGCTTCCGGGTCAAAGACGGCGCTCGCGATGCCGGCAGCGCGATCGCATTTGGGTTCGGGCGCCAGCTCGACCGCTTCCGGCAAGACGGGCGCTTCGACGTCGCTTTCCGGCTCGAGGAGAACCGCTGGAACGGCACCGTAGCCCCGCAGTTGGTCGTCAAGCGCGTCTTCGACGGCGAGCCGCGCTACCGCGAGCTTCGTGACTGGCTCGGCCGCCTCTGGCGCGAAGGTGACGCCGCCTGGCCGCCGGAAGCGGCGACGATCTTCGCCGAGCTCGACCTCGGCGAGGGCGCCGAAGGGCGGCGGCATCTACTCGAATCGGCGACCTTCCGCGGCCTGCTCGAGCAACCACCGGGGCTCGCAACGGCCGCGTAAAGCGGGGAAGGTGGCGACGAAGGCCGAAGGCATCGCTTGCGATGCCGGATAAGAGGCCGCGCGATTCACTCGCGCGGCCGCTTAACCCGGCTCAAGGAACACCTAAGTTTCGGACGAAGGTGACGGCTTAGGCCCGGAGTACACTTTTTGTATGACGGTCCTCGAAACCAGCGAGAAGCATCAAGAGCTGCTCGATGAGCTGATTTCGGACGTCGAGAGCTACAACCCAGACGTCGACCGCGAGCTGCTGGCGAAGGCGTTTCGCTTTGCAGCAGAGGCCCACGAAGGCCAGCAGCGCCGTTCGGGGGAGGCGTTCATCCGCCACCCATGGGGCGCCGCGAAGATCCTCGCCGACCTACGGCAGGACGAGCAGACAATCGCCGCGGCGCTTCTGCACGACGTCGTCGAGGACACCGATACGGAGATCGACGAGGTGCGCTCCGAGTTCGGCGACGAGATCGCCCAGCTCGTCGAAGGCGTTACCAAGCTGACCCGGATTCACTTCCAGAGCCGGGAGCAGGCGGAAGCCGAGAACTACCGGAAGATGATCGCCGCGATGGTCGGCGACGAGCGGGTGATTCTGATCAAGCTCGCGGACCGCCTGCACAACATGCGGACGATCGAGTACCTCGGCAAGCAGAAGCAGCTTCAGAAGGCGCGGGAGACCCTCGAGGTCTACGCCCCGCTCGCTCATCGCCTCGGTATCCACAAGCTCAAGTGGGAGCTGGAGGACCTCGCCTTCGAGACGCTGCACCCGCGCAAGTACGAAGAGATCAAGCAGATGGTCGCCGAACGGCGGACCGACCGCGAGGGCCACGTGTCCGAGGCCTCGCGGATCCTGCAGCTCGAGCTCGACAAGGTCGACATCCCCGCCGATATCTCAGGACGCGCGAAGCACTTCTACTCGATCTACGACAAGATGGCCAAGAAGGGCCGCGAGTTCAACGAGATCTACGACCTGACCGCAATGCGCGTAATTGTCGAGCGGTCCGGAGACGAAGGAACACGCGACTGCTACGGCGCGCTCGGGCTGATCCATTCGCTCTGGAAGCCGATGCCGGGTCGCTTCAAGGACTACATCGCGATGCCGAAGTTCAACGCGTACCGGTCGCTGCACACGACCGTGATCGGCCCCGAGGGCCGGCCGCTCGAGATCCAGGTGCGGACGCGCGAGATGCATGAGATCGCCGAGCTCGGGGTCGCCGCGCATTGGCTCTACAAGCGCGGCAAGCGCGACCCGCAGTGGACGGCCTGGGCCAAGCAGCTGATGGAGTCGCAGGCCGACGAGGCCGATCCGCGCGAGTTCATGAAGACCTTCCGTACGGACCTCTTCGACGAGGAGGTCTACGTCTTCACGCCTCAGGGCGAGGTCAAGTCGCTGCCGGCCGAGTCGACGCCGATCGACTTCGCCTACGCGGTGCATACCGACCTCGGCCACCGCACGGTCGGCGCCAAGATCAACGGCCGGATCGTGCCGCTCCACTACCGCCTGAAGAGCGGCGACGTTGTCGAGATCCTGACCACGAAGACCGGACGCGGCCCGTCGCGTGACTGGATGTCGCTCGCTGCCTCCTCTCGTGCGCGCAACAAGATCCGCCAGTGGTTCTCGCGCGAGACCCGAGAGGAGACGGAGCGCAAAGGGCGCGAGGCGCTCGAGCAGTCGCTGAAGAAGCAGAGCCTCCCGTACAAGAAATTGGTCGGATCCGCTGTGCTGGCGCAGGTGATCCGGGAGACCGGCTTCAAGAAGGCGGAGGACTTCTACGTTGCCCTCGGCTCCGGCAAGGTGCCGGTCGGCCAGATCGTCAACAAGGTCCTGAACCGCCTCAAGACGGAGGAGGTGGCGCAGGAGGAAGCCGTTCCGCTGAAGGCGCCGAAGGCGCGCCGCGCGATCGCCGGCGACGACCTCGGAATCAAGGTCAAAGGCGTCGAGGACGTGCTGGTCCGCCTGGCCAAGTGCTGCACACCGGTGCCCGGAGACGAGATCGTCGGCTACATCTCGATGGGCAAGGGGATCACGCGCCATCGCGAGGACTGCTCGAACGTGAAAGCGCTCCGCCGCAACCCCGAGCGCTTCACCCCGGTGGATTGGGACGGCGGGGCAACGCACAGCTTCCTCGTCCAGATCGCCGTCGACTCATGGGATCGGCCGCGCCTGCTCGAGGACGTGGCGCGCACGTTCGCCGAGCACGGAGCGAACATCGTCGAGTACGGCGGCCATGTCGAGGATCAGCTGGCGAAGAACTGGTACACGGTCGAAGTCGGCGACGTGAAGGCGCTGCGAGGCCTCCTGACCGCCCTCCGCAACGTCGACGCGGTCTTCGACGCGTATCGCGTCACGCCCTCGTAGTTCCGTCCGCGCGACGAACATGGGGGAGAGACGCCCCTGAAACGAGTGACTTGTTCGCAACGGCCACTCTCCTGGGGCACCCCTAACCCACCACCCAGCCGCAATCGTAACGCGGAAAATATGCCCAATTTGCAGCGACAACGTGACGAGTTAGCGCTCAAATCCGAATCCCTCGAATGAGGGATCGTCCCTCGAATGCGCGGGGTACCTCGATCTAGGGATAGCGCCTTTCGCAAGGCGGACTTACAACGTGACTGGGGAGAGGGTCAGCGCAAAGCTGTGGCGCCCGCCCGCTTCGAGGACGGCGGGTGGGTGCCCGGCTTTGCGACGCAGCCCCCGGGGGTGGCGCCGCTCAGGACGGAGCTTGCTCGCAGTCGTCGCCTTCGAGGGCGCCGATCGCCTCGCGGTACCAGCCGGGAATCGGCCGCGCCTTTCGCTCTTCGAGATCGACGAGCACGAGCGTCTGCGTGGCGGTCACCATCAGCACGTTGTCCTCGACTCTGTAGGCCGCGCATTCGTAGGTGGCGCTCGTGCGGCCAAGCTTGCGCATGCGGATGAAGATCTCGATCAGGTCGTCGAACTGTGCGGGCGCGAAGTACTCGACCGTCGAGGCGCGCATCACGAACTGCTCCTCGCCCATGGCCTCGCCGAGCAGGTCGAGGTGCCGGTGGTACTCCACCCTCGCCAGGTCGAAATAGGGCAGGTAGCGCCCGTAGTAGACGATTCCCTGCGCGTCGGTGTCGGAGAAGCCCACGCGGGTGAAGGCGGAGTACTTGAAGGGCGGCTTTCGGTTGGTTGCGTGGCCGAGCTCGATGCTCACGAGCGGATCGCCGCCAGCACCTCGTCGCGCTTCCGCTCCATCAGCTCCGGGGTGCGGGCCTCGAGGTTGAGCCGCAACAAGGGCTCGGTGTTCGACGGCCGGACGTTCATGTGCCAGTCCTCCGCGTCGACCGAGACGCCGTCGAGATGGCTCACCTCACCTTCGCCGCCGAAGCGCTCTTGCAGCTCCCGCAGCTTCGACTCGACGTCAGCTACCGGGGTGTTCAGCTCACCTGTGAGGAAGTACCGGCTGCGGTAGTCGGCGAGGATCTCCGAGAGCTTCCGGCCCTGCTTCGAGACCAGCTCGAGCATCAGCAGAAACGGGACGACTCCCGAATCGGCCTGGGAGAAGTCGCGGAAGTAGTAGTGCCCGGAGACCTCACCGCCGAAAGCCGCGTCCTCCTCGCGCATCCGGTGCTTGATGAACGCGTGGCCGACGCGGTTGATCAGTGGCACGCCGCCGGCGCGCTCGACGGTCTCCGGCACGGCCCAGCTGGCGCGCAGGTCGTAGATCACCTTCGCGCCCGGCTCCTTCTCGAGCAACGACACGGCGAGCAAAGCGGTGACGAAGTCCCCGGGGACGAACTCGCCGGTGTCGTCGACGAAGAAGCAGCGGTCGGCGTCCCCGTCGAAGGCCACGCCGAAGTCGGCCTGCTCCTCGAGCGTCTTCGCGACGATGAACTCACGGTTCTCCGGCAGGAGCGGATTGGGCTCATGGTTCGGAAACGTCCCGTCCGGTTCGAAGAAGCAGCGAACGGCTTCGATCGGCAGCCGCTCGAGCACAGGTGGGAGCATCGCGCCGGCCATGCCGTTGGCCGCGTCGATCACGACCCGGAGCGGCTTGATCGCATCCACGTCCACGAACGACAGGACGCGTTCGACGTACGCCGGCCAGATGTCGTGCGTTTCGACCGCGCCCGCGGACTGTCCCGCGACGGGGCCCGGAACAGCGAGCGCCCGATCGCGGATGTCGAGCAGCCCCGACTCGCCGCCGACGGGAAGCGCGCCGCGGCGGACGATCTTCATCCCCGTGTACTCCTTCGGGTTGTGGGAAGCGGTGACGGCGACGCCGCCGTCGAGCCCGAGGTCGCCGACGGCGAAATAGACCATCTCGGTGCCGACGAGCCCGAGCGCGAGCACGTCCGCGCCTGCGTCCGCCGCGCCGTCGATCAGCGCCTGGGCCATCGCGGGGCTGGAGCTGCGCATGTCGTGCCCGATGGCGATCCGCTCCGGCCGGAATTGCTCGACGAAGGCGCGGCCGATCGCGTAGGCGCCGCCCTCGTCGAGCTCGTCCGGATAGATGCCGCGCACGTCATAGGCCTTGAAGACCTTCGGATTCAGCACCCGCGGGATGCTAACGGCGCTGCGTGGTCACGGTTTTTTGGCTTGAAAGCAGGATTTTCGGGACTTTTCGCGCCCCGGCGTTCGTTCATACACTTAGGCCGTGGAACGAAAGCTGGCAACCGTTCTCTTCGTCGATCTCGTCGATTCGACGTCTCTTGTCGCGGGCGCAGATCCTGAGGTTGCGCGGCGGCGGGTGACCCAGTTCTTCGAGCGGGTCTCGCACTGCGTGACCACGCACGGAGGCATCGTCGAGAAGTTCGCGGGCGACGCAGTGCTGGCCGCCTTCGGGATCCCGCAGGCGCACGAGGACGACGCCGAGCGGGCGATCCGCGCCGCGCTGGCGATGCTCGACTCCGTCAAGGAGCTCGGGTTGGTCGCGCGTGTCGGCGTCGAGTCCGGGGAAGTCGTGGTCGACGAGAGCGAATCCACTTTTGCGACTGGCGAGGCAGTGACGCTGGCAGCGCGGCTGCAGCAGGCGGCAGGGCCGGGCGAAGCTCTGATCGGGCCACACGCGTACCGGCTGAGCTCCGGCCGCGTCCAGGCCGAGGATGTCGGCCCGCTCGACGTCAAGGGCTTCGGCGAGCGGATCTGGACCTGGCGGGCCGTCGCCGTCCTCGACGAGGCGCCGACCCCGACCGCGCTCGCGGCGCCGCTCGTCGGCCGGGAGGCCGAGCTCGAGCTGCTCCAGAACACCTACGACCGAGCGATTCGCAACCGCCGCGCGCACCTCTTCACGATCTACGGCGACCCCGGGGTCGGCAAGAGCCGGCTCGCGCGAGAGTTCGTCGAGGGCCTCGAGGGCGCGACGGTCCTCGTCGGCCGCTCGCTGCCCTACGGGGAGAGCGTCACCTACTGGCCCCTGGCCGAGATGGTCAAGAACGCTGCCGGGATCACCGACGACGATCCGCTCGACGTGGCCGTCGAGAAGCTGCGCGACTCCTGCGAGAACGAGGCGATCGCCGACTTGCTCGGGCTCGCCTCCGGAGTACTCGAGGCCGTCAAGGGCGAACGGAGCCAGCAGGAGATCGCCTGGGCCGCGCGCGAATGGGTGGAGCGAATGGCCCACGAGCAGCCCCTCGTGCTCGCCTTCGAGGACATCCACTGGGCCGAGGACGCACTGCTCGACCTGATCGAGCACCTGGCGGAATGGGTGCGCGACGCGCCCCTGCTGATTCTCGGGCTCGCTCGCGCCGAACTTCTCGACGTCCGCCCCGGTTGGGGCGGCGGCAGGCTGCGCGCCACGGCGATCGAGCTCGAGCCGCTCGGTCGGGCCGAGAGCGAGGAGCTCGTCGACGCCCTCTCGGCTGACGGGGCGATCGCCGGGGAGGCACGCGAAGCGCTGCTTGAGAAGACAGAGGGCAACCCGTTGTTCCTCGAGGAGACGGTACGCATGCTCGCCGAGTGCGAGGGGCGGCCGCTGACCGAGTTCGCCGAGCGGATCCCCGACACGTTGCAGGCGCTGATCGCAGCGCGCATCGACCGGCTGCCGCCGGACGAGAAGGCAGTGCTCCAGCGCGCCTCGGTGATCGGCCGAATCTTCTGGGGCGGCGCGATCGCGGAGCTCGCCCCAGACCTTGAAGAGCTCGACAATGTGCTCGACAGCCTGCTGCTGCGCGAGTTCCTCGTGCCTGAGGCCCGGTCGACGATCTCCGGCGAAACTGCTTACCGCTTCAAGCACGTGCTGATCCGGGAGGTCGCGTACTCCGGCTTGTCGAAGTCGATGCGTGCCGACCTCCATGCCCGCTTCGCAGGCTGGTTGCACGAGCGCGCGGGCGAGGAGTTGCTCGAGATCCGCGCCTACCACCTCGACCAGGCCGCCGCGCTGATCACCGAGCTCGAGGGCGGGCCGTCGCCTGAGCTGGCGCACGAGGCCGCCGAGGCGCTCGAAGCCGCCGGCCGGCGCTCGCTCGCGCGTGAGACGAACCGCTCCGCCCGAAAGCAGCTGCTGCGCGCGTTCGAACTCGAGCCGACGCTGGAGCGGCGCTACCAGGCCGCCCGCGCCGCTTGGCGTCTGGGCGACATGCCGATCGTCTCCAAGGAGATGGAGACCGTCCGCGAGGAGGCCGCTGCCGAGGGCGATCATTGGTGTGAGGCGCGGGCCCTGTCGGCGCTCGCCGAGGTGGCGCTGAACCGGGGCGCAGACGTGGGGGAGGCAGAACGTCTCGCGCAGCTTGCGCTCGACGTCGCCGATGCCGACGATTCAGAGCCGCGTTTCGATGCGCTTCACGTCCTCAACACTGGCGCCTGGTGGCGCGGCCGTCTTACTGATGCGGAGCGCTACGCCCGCGAGCAGCTTGCGCTGGCGCAGGCTTCGGGCCGTCCCGACCTCGAGAGCCGAGCCGCCGTCGATCTCGCCCGTGCGCACACTGCCCGCAAGGAATACGACCTCGCTGAGACGGTGCTTGGCCAGGCGCGGGAGCTGGCGGCCGAAAGTGGCTCGATCGTCGCGCGCGGCTACGCCCTCAGCGCCTCCGGCGACCTCGCGATCTACCGTGGCCAGTACGCCGAGGCAAAGCCCCAGCTCGAAGAAGCCCGCGTCCTGTTCGAGGAGTCGGGGGTTGCCTCGGCACTTGGGCGCGTCCTCTACAAGCTTTCCGTCGTTGCCTGGCACCAGGAGGACATCGAGGGCGCCGAGCGGCTGAGCCGTGAGTCGATCCGAACGCTGGTCAAGCTCGAGGACCGCGGGACGCTCTGCGAGGCCCAGCGGCAGCTGGCCGAGACCCTGCTCCTGCAGGGAAAGCTGGATGAGGCCGAGCGCTATGCCGAAGCGGCGCTCGAGACGGTTGGGCCGCAGGACATGAGCTCACGAGCGTCGACGCGCTACACGCTCGCCCGCATCCGTCGCGCGCAGGGGAGGCTCGGCGAGGCCGAGAAGCTGCTGCGCGAGGCCGTCGCGATCATCGACGAGACCGAGTACCGCGAGTTCGGTTCGGATTCCCTGCGCGACCTGGCTCAGCTGCTCCGCGAGCGCGGCGACGAGGAGGCGGACGTCTTCGAACGCCGCTTGGTCGAATCAGCCGCCGCGGACTCGAGAGCCGCCCGAATCGCCTGATGTGACGCCTCGTCCGGCGACTCGCTGATCACGGTCGCCGGGCGCTCGAAGCCTGCGAGCGCCTCGCCGAGGGGCTCGGCGCGCAGCGTCCCTTGGCCGTACGGCAGGTGCTTCGTCTCGTTGCGGTTCGCATAGGCGATGTCGGAGAAGTGCACGTGGAAAGGCGCGCCCGGCTCCATCACGTCGTCGGCGGCCTCCAGCACAGTCGCGAAGGCATTGGTGTCGGTGAAGGCACCGTCGCTCGTCGCATGCATGTGGGCGAAGTCGAGCACGGGGCGAATCCACCCGTCCAGTCGACGAGAGATCTCGATCACGTCGTCCGCTGTGCCCAGGTCGCGCACACGGCCCATGACCTCGACGCCGAAAGGCACGAGCCGGTCCTTCGCCTCCAGCCGCTCGCGGAGGAGACCGAGCTGGCGCACGACCGCGTCGATCGCATCGGCGCGTTCGCGGCCGAGCAGGAAGCCGGGATGGAAGACGATCACCTCGGCTCCGACCGCCTTGGCGAGCCCGGCCGTGTGGTCGAGCATCCCCAGCGCCATCTTGAACTTCTTGCCGTCGTCGGCGTGGCCCATGAATGCCGCAAGCGGCGCGTGAACCGAGAGCACGACATCGGCCGCTTCGGCAGCAGCGCCCAGCTCTGCCGCCTCGTCGTAGTCGAGCCAGAAGCCGCCGACGAAGCCGATCTCGCAAGCCGAATAGCCGCGCCCCCGCAAATCGGACATCGCCGCCGCGAACGACCGCGCGTCAGGCAGGTCGGCCGGGCCGAATCGAAGCTCGCCCACGGCCGAACCGTATCGGTCTGGCAGCGTGTTGTCCGACCCCGTTTCTACGCTTTTTGTATGCCAAGGCGCCCAAGCCGAATCGACCTGCTCGAGCTCGACATCGACCTCCGTCTCGCCGACCTCTGGCGCGAGGCCGGAGAGATCGACGACTGGAACATCGAGGTCGTTGCGGCCTTCATGCGTGCCGCCTACGGCAAGGGTTACTGCGACGCGCTGACCGAAGACTCGCCCGGCTCGCTCTGTGAAGAGCACGGGTATCGCGTGCCCTCACGGCGCGCCGCGGCCTAGGAGGGCTTGACGAAACAGAGTCTGTGCCTCCGGGCCGCGCTGCTCGCCCCCTGGCAGCGTCCTCAGTCGCGCCCATATCTACGGATATGGGCGCTCCCTGCGTCCTCCCCTGGGAACGAGCATCGCGTCCCGGCGACGAGCTCCGTTCCGTCAAGCCCTCCAAGCCCCGGTCTACCATTCGGCTGTGAGCCCGTGGGTCTTGCTGGGCGTGCTGCTCGCGGTCGCCTCCGTGATCGTCGTCGCGCTTCCGTTTCTCCGCCGCCCCGGGATCACCGCGGCGGAGGACTCGCTCGCCAGGCCGGACGCCCTCGAGCGCCGCCGCCTCGAGCTCTCGGAAGAGCGAGACCGTTCGCTCGCGGCGCTGAAGGAGCTCGAGTTCGATCACCGGACCGGCAAGATCTCGGATGAGGACTACCGGGAGCTCGTCGGCCCGCTGAGGCGTCGCGCCGCCGAGGCGCTGCGCGCGCTCGAGCCCCGCTCGCGGGAGTCCGCGAGAGCCCGTGTCCGGCGCTAACTGCGGCAATTGCGGCGCCGCCCTGCCGAAGGACAGCAGGTTCTGTCCCGAATGCGGTGTTCGGACGTCGGAGGCGAACGACGTCACCGCGGTCGAGGAGGTGCCGCCCGACGAGACCGG
>Ga0307308_10000152_pt1 | contig 21522 bp, 20 predicted proteins | sample ER_DNA_195_FD_194501 | JGI IMG/M metagenome (GOLD analysis project Ga0307308, IMG submission 194501) | Bulk soil microbial communities from the East River watershed near Crested Butte, Colorado, United States - ER_DNA_195 | ecosystem: Environmental > Terrestrial > Soil > Floodplain | place...
AGTTGCGTCGCCGTCGCCCTGGCCTCCTTCGAGACTTGCGTCGGCGGCTTCCCGAGCGCCCGCAGGTCTTCTCCGAGCTTCGTCGTTGCCTCCGAGATCGCCGAGGCAGCGGTCGCGAGCGTCGCCTCGGATAGCCGGCCTTCCGTGACCTTCGCGCCAGCCGATTTTGCGCTGTCTCTCCAGGCCGTGACCGAGCTGCACAAGCCGTCGGCCCAGGACGCCTGAGCGTCCGAGCCCGAACTCTTCTTGTCGCTCCCGCACCCAGCCGCGACTGGTACGAGCAGGAGCAGGCTCACGACCAGCACTGCCGGGGCGCCCCGGGTCCGGCCGCCCATCAGCGAGAGCAGTTCGGGCAGGTGCTCGCGTCGATTCGGCGTCCGCACGAGACGCAGCGCCGCCCTTGCAAACGCGTCTTGAGAGCTCGCGAGCCGAAGCCCAGGCGCATCATCACGACGCCTGCCGCCGTTGTCACGGCCGCGGCCAGAGCGAACTCAGGCGAAATCGTCATGCGCTGAGTGGACATCGCGCAGGCGTTCCCTGCATCGCCCGAACGGGATGACCTGCTCAGGCGACCCGGTGGCGCTGCCAGAGCTCGGTGAGGAGCTGCGGCTGCAAGTCCCGCTTCCAGATCAGTGCGTCGGCCGAGCACTCCTCCGCTACCGCAGCCAACTCCTCGGGGCGGTTCGTCGAGATGAGCGCGACGACCACCGAGGGATGAGCGTCCTTGATCCTCCGGGCGGCGCTGACTCCCCCGATCCCGGGCATGCGGACGTCCATGAGAACCAGGTCCGGCTTCAGCAGCTCGACCAGCTCGACCGCCTCCTCGCCGGAGCCCGCCTCGCCGACGATGTCCATGCCCGGCGTCGCAGTCACGAGCCGCTGGACTGCTTCGCGAAACGTCGGCCGGTCATCGACCGCTAGAACAGCTACGGGCGAATCGGCGAGAGTGGGCGTGACTGTCGCAGGCCGCATTCGAGGCACCAAGGGATTCGATCGCGATCATGGCACCGCGGGCACCGCTCGGCTGTGGTGCGCGCATGTATCAGAGAGAGGTGGCAGTCTCCCCCGCGAGGTACATCAGCGCGGCCTTGACCCGGCGGCTGACGTCCTCGGCTTCGCGCAGGTCGAGCTTCAGAAAGATGCTGTTGATGTGTCGCTCGACCGCCCGCTTGGTGACGACGAGCGATTCGGCGATCGCCGCGTTGCTTCGGCCCTCCGCGATCATTCCCAGAATCTCGAGCTCGCGTCGCGTGAGGCCGTCGAGTCTCGAATCTTCCTGGCTTCGCCGCGCCTCGACCAGCTGCTCGACGACGATCGGGTCGACGACGGAGCCGCCCTCGGCAACGGTCTTCAGCGCCCGGGTCAGCTCGGCCTGGTCCTTGAGGCTCTGCTTGAGGAGGTAGGCCCGCCGCTCGGAGCCCTCCTCGAAGAGCAGCATCGCGTAGGTGGGCTCCGCATGCTGGCTCAGCACGACGACGCCGATCTCTGGATGGGTGGAGCGGAGCTCGGCCGCGAGCCGGATTCCCTCGTCGGCGTTGTCGGGAGGCATCCGGATATCGGTCACGACCACATCCGGGCGCTCCGCCTCGATCAGCGCCCGCAGGCTCTCCAGATCGCCCGCGGCCGCCACCAGCTCGACCCCGTCCGCCGTTTCGAGCACGCTGCCGACCGCCTCCCGGGCCAGGAAGCTGTCTTCCCCGAGTACGACACGAATCGACATCTCAGTAGCGGCTTTTTTGTGCGTTCATCCCTGACGCACCTTACGGCGCGCAGGCAAGGCGATCATCGCTTCTCTGCAGCCCGCCGCACATCGGGCAAACCGACGATCTGCCCTGCGACATTTGTCCTGGTAGTTGGCCAGACCGACGCCCGGCGCTAGTTTTGTCCGGGACGCTGCTATAGCCGGATGAGCACTCAGGCACAAACGCCCTTCGCGCAGCCGCTTTTCGGACGGCTGCCGATCGTGGTCCGGGGCCGGAACGCCCGGTACATCGGTGGCGTCCTCGCGCTCGCCGCCGCTTATTACGGAGCGGCGAAGGCCGGCCAGGCCCTGCGTTACACCGGGTCGGTCTCGGCCGTCTGGCCGCCGGCGGGCCTGGGGATCGGCGCTCTCTACCTCTTCGGGTTGCGCTGGTGGCCGGGGGTGTTTCTCGGCGATCTCGTGGCGAACCTCGAGCTCCTACTGGGACATGACCCGCTGCCGCTCGGGAGCCTGGTGGGCCAGCAGCTCGGCAACATGGCCGAGATCCTCATCGGCGCGGCGCTCATGCGCCGGCTGATCGGCCCGCGCGCAGGGCTCGATCGAATCGACCAGGTCACGGGCCTGTTCCTCGCGCTCGCCGCCGCGACGGCGATCAGCGCAACGATCGGCACGTTTTCGATGCTCGCCGGAGGAGTGATCACGACGTCGGAGCTCACGATCTTCTGGAGGACGTGGTGGCTCGGCGATCTCTCGGGCAGCCTCATCGTCGTCCCCTTGCTGATCGTCTGGATTCGCGACCCCCGCGCCGCGTGGAGGCGCGTCTGCACCTGGGAAGGCGGCTTGCTGCTGCTCGCGGTCTCGACCCTTCCCGCGGTGGCGGTCTCGAGCGACGCCACGGTCACTTACGTCGTCTTCCCCGTCTTGATCTGGGCGGCCACGAGATTTCGAGCCCCGGGAGCCACTCTCGCGGTGGCGATCGTCGCCGGCATGACGATCGGTATGACCGCGCACCATCTCGGGCCGTTCGCGCGCCAGCAGATCGACAGCAGGACGCTGGGAACGCAGCTCTACATCTGCGTCGCTGCGCTGACGACGCTGTTCCTGGCCGCACTGGTTGCCGAGCGGGAACGATCGACCGCGGCGCTGATGGAAGCGAAGCGCGACCAGGGCGAGGCGGCGATCGAGGAGCGGCATCGAATCGCGCGCGACCTCCACGATTCGGTTTCCCAGGCCCTCTTCTCGACGATCTTGCAAACCCGGACCGCCGAAAAGGCCCTTCAAAACCATGATGTCGGGCCGTCGGGCCGGCTCGCGGAAGCACTCGCCGCGATCGGGGATCTGACCAAGGGCGCGCAGAGCGAGATGCGCGGCCTGATCTTCGAGCTCCGGCGCGACCCGGTCGAGAACGGGCTTCTCGCTGCGCTGAGCGAATACGCCGAGGTGCTGTTCGCAGGCACCGGTCCCGAGATCGCGGTCGCAGGCCCGGTCGGGCGACTGCCGCTCGCCCGCGATTCCGAGGCGGAGCTCTTCGGGATCGGGCGCGAAGCGCTCACGAACATCGGCAAGCACGCGGATGCGGCCAACGCATCGGTGCGCGTCGATGTTCTGGAGGACCTCATCCTGCTCGAGATCTCCGACGACGGCCACGGCTTCGACCAGGAACGGCGCGAGCCCGCGCACTACGGCCTCGACTCGATGCTCAGCCGTGCGCGCGACATCGGCGCCGCGCTCGACATCTTCAGCTCGCCCGGGGTCGGAACAGTGATCCGCATCGAGGTGCCTCTCGCGGCTGATCTAGATGGCGGAACCTAAACTCGAGCCGATCCGAGTACTAATCGTTGACGACCACGCCGTCGTCCGTCGCGGCCTGTTGGCCTTCCTGGGCAGCGAGCCCGACTTCGACCTCGTCGGCGACGTCGACGGATGCGCGCAAGCCCTGGCGGCACTTGAGCGGCTCGAGGCGGAAGGTCGCCGGCCGCACGTCGTGCTCATGGACCTGAGAATGGAGCCGACCGACGGGGTCGAATCCACGCGTCGGATTCGGGCCAGGTATGCCGACGTGGCTGTCGTCGCGCTGACCTCCTTCGGCGACCGGCGGCAAGTGCGCGCCGCGCTCGACGCCGGCGCTTCCGGCTACCTGCTCAAAGACGCAGATGCGGACGAGGTCGCCGGGGCCGTCAGAGCGGCCAGCCGGGGCGAGCTGCAACTCGATCCCGCGATCGCGCGATCACTGGTCGAATCAGGCCCCAAGCTCACTCCCCGCGAGTTCGACGTCGTCGAGCTCGTCGCCACGGGGAGAGCGAACAAGGAAATCGCCGCCAGGCTCTCGATCAGCGAGCGGACCGCCCGCACCCACGTCTCGAGCATCCTTGCGAAGCTCGGCCTCGAATCACGGACCCAACTCGCGCTTTGGGCGGTGCACAACGGGTTCGTAGGCGACGGGGATCCTGCCGAGCACGGTCGTCCCGCGCCCGGGTGAGGAGTCCACGGAAAGCTCCCCGCCGACGGCCGCGATCCGGTCGTGCATGCTGACGAGACCGAATCCTGCGATCGGCGCCGACGACTCGAATCCGGTCCCGTCGTCGCTGATCTCGAATTCGATCCGGCCGCTCGGCCGCGCAAGCGTCAGGGTGACGGTCGCGTCCGGCCCGGCGTGCTTGACGACATTCTGGATCGCCTCGAGCGAGCAGTAGTAGATCGCGGCTTCGACGCCTGAGGCGGCGCGACCGACGCCGTCGTCGACAACCCGCACGGGAATCGGAACGGCCCTTGCGAAGGCGCGGAAGGCGTCCGCAACGCCACGCTCGCGCAGCACTGCGGGATAGATGCCGTGAGCCAGCGTCCGGAGCTCGTCGACGGCGGCCGACGCATCGGCTGCGAGCTCGTCGAGCTGTCCCTCCAGGTCAGCGCCGGCGGCAGCGCCCCGAGCGAGCGCCAATTTGATCTGGATTGCCATCAACCGCTGTTGCGCGCCGTCGTGCAGGTCGCGCTCGAAACGAAGTCGCTCGCTTTCCGCCGATTCGGCGATGCGCGCGCGCGACGCCTGGAGCTCTCCGACGAGCCGTGAGTTCTCGAGCAACATGGCTGCCGTGGCTCCAAGCCCCTCGACAATCTCCGGCTCGTCGTCGAGAGACGAATCGTGCACGAGCGCGATCGGCGGACGACCGTCCGTCTGGATCCGCGTCACGCTGCGCCCATCGGTCGCCTCGGGAAGCTCCAGCGGCTCTCCGTGGGCGTCCACGTAACCATTGCGCTCTGGATCCCAGAGCGCCAGTGCGAACGACGGATCGCCGAGCGAGCTGCTCAAGATCCCTTCGACCCAGGCTGGCGTGAAACGGCGGCTGCCGGCGTCCGCCAGCAGGCGCCAGAGGTTGGTCGCGGCGAAGATGCGCCCACGAAACTGTCCGACGAGCAGCGCGACTGGAATTGCGAGCGCCCCGATCCCAGTGATCACCCTTAGTGCCGTGGCGTGCACCGTGACATCCGCCTCGCTGAGCACGCTGTAGGCCGCATACGCGGCGGTGAAGATCGTCGCGGCGCCCAGCAGCGGCACGGCGGCGCGGCGGCGAAGGTGCGCCGGCGAGGCGGCCTTCTGGAGCAGCAGGACAATCACTCCGGCAAGCCCGAGGGCAGTCAGCCCGTTGGCGGCGAGATTGATCGCGTGGGTGAAGGAGGCCGACGTGTCGACGACCTGGAGCGGGTTCCCGGGACACGCGGTGCCGCAATCGCTAAAGGCGCCACCCTTGGGCATCGTCCGAGCCAGTGCAAGCACGATCGTCCAGACGGCCACGCTTGCGACAGCGAAGGCAAGGACGTAGCGCCGCTCCAGCTGCGAGCTGAGCCGGTCGCGCGGAAAGCAGAGAAAGAGATAGACGAAGTAGACAACGAGAATGGCGAGGGCGATGCGGCCGAGGGTGAAGTTCAGCTCACTCGCGGACGCGGCGAGGCTGGTCGCAGCCATCAGCAACCCGGCGACGGCGACCAGCGGACCGAGCCGGCTTCGAGGGCGTCGCCACCAGGTGTAAGCACCCACGGTCACGTAGGCCACAACCGAGAGCCCCTTGACGATCGCGGTCGTCTCGGGGGCCGAAGCTATCGGGCTCCCCCAGATCGTCCACGCCGTCAAGCCGGCTGCGGCCGCTCCGAGGCCGGCAAGCGCGCTCACGGCAACAGCTGGGGGCGTGCTCCTGCGCCGATCGGCGGCGGCGGCCGACGCAATCGTCGTCGCCATTGAGCCAGCATACGGAAATTGTCTGCTTTTGCACACTTTTCACGCAGCGGGTGCACACACCACAGCCAGACGCAGGGACGCCGCCGCGAAGACTCATGGAAGCGCCATTGCCCAAGACCCGGACACTCCCGGATACTCGCCTCCAATGCCGGCAACCGCTTCTGCTCGCATGAGGCCCCATCCAGGGTCACTTTCATGACCGCGCGTGCGCGGAAAACGGGGGCTGCCGCCGCGGCGAAGCGGCGCCGAAGCGTGGCGGCCCCCGCACACCTCGAGCTCGCGCGCCCCGTGCCGCCGTTCGAGTTTCTCGAGTCGCGGGTCCAGGTGCCGCCGCTTCGACCTGGAACCATCTCGCGAACGCCGCTGATCAACAGGCTTCGCGCCTCGACTTCGACCACCTCCGTGGCGACGCTCGTCGCCCCCGCTGGTTATGGGAAGACGACGCTGCTCTCCCAATGGGCGGCGAAGGATTCGCGCCCATTCGCCTGGGTCACCCTCGACGAACGCGACAACGATCCCGTCGTCCTGCTGCGGCACATCGCGGCCGCGCTCGCTCACGACGAGGAGCTGAATCCGCGCCTCGTCGACGCGCTCAGCTCGACGGCGACGGCGATCTGGTCGGCCGCCGTGCCGCGCCTGGCCGCTGAGCTCGCTGCGAGGAGCCCGATCGTGCTCGTGTTCGACGACTTCAACCTGTTGCGGTCGCGCGCTGCGCTCGAAGTGGTCAGCGCGTTGATCGACGACGAAGCCGACGGATCGATACTCGTCGCGGCGTCGCGTGTGACCCCGATTCTGCCTCTGGCGCCGCTTCGCGCGAGCGGCGGGCTGCTCGAGCTCGGGATCGAGGAGCTCGCCCTCAACAGGCGCGAGGCCAAGTTGCTGCTCAAGGCGACTGGCGTGACGTTCAGCGAAACGCAGGCCGCCGAGTTAATCGAGCAATGCGAGGGCTGGGCCGCGGCGCTCTACCTCGCTGCGTTGTCGATCCGGGACGGGGAGCAGTCCGAGCGGGGACGATCGCGCTTCGACGGCGGCGACCGCTACGTCGCCGACTACTTTCACTCTGAGTGCCTGTCTCGCCTGAGGCCCGGCCCCTTGCGCTTCCTACGCCGCACCTCTGTGCTCGATCGGATGTGCGGTTCTCTGTGCGACGCGGTGCTGGAGGACGAGGGGTCGGCGCGCGAGCTCGAGAAGATCGAGCACGCGAACCTCTTCGTAGTCCCGCTGGACAACCGGCGCGAGTGGTTCCGCTTCCACCACCTCTTTCGCGAGCTCCTTCAGCGCGAGCTCGCCGAGGAGGAGCCGCACCTGATTCCGGTTCTCCACAGTCGCGCCGCGGACTGGTTCGAGGCAATTGGCGACCGAGAGTCGGCGCTCGAGCACGCCTATGCGGCGGGCGACAGCCGGCGTGCAGCCGACATCCTGGCCGCGATCGCGCTTCCGGTCTACTACTCGGGCCGGGTCGCGACCCTCGAGCTCTGGCTGAAACGATTCGGACGGACGGGGCTGTTCGAGCGCTACGCGGCCGTTGCGCTCCACGGGTGCCGCATCCATGCGCTGCGGGGGCGTCCGGAGCTCGCCAAGCGGTGGCTCGAGGCAGCAACCAGGGCGACGTTCTCGGGAACGCTCCCCGACGGAAGCCGGTCGACGGCTCCCTGGATCGCCACCCTTCGGGCCTGGCTCTGCGAGGCAGGTCCTCGGCAGATGCTGGCCGACGCAGAGGAGGCCCTTGCGGAGCTGCCGCAGGAGAGCAACTGGCGACCGAGCGCGCTTGTCGCGCACGGAGTGGCGCTGCTGCTGCTGGGAGAGGCCGAGAAGGCAGACGAGGTGCTAGCCACGGCAGCAACCTGCGCCGCGGGCCATGGCTCGACGGAGACGCAGGTCGTCGCGCTCGCCGAACGAGCGTTGCTCGCTGCCGACCTGGGCGACGATAAGAAGGCCGAAAGGCTCGCGGCAGAGGCGAGCCGGCTCGTGGCGACATCTGGCGTCGAAGGCGCACCGGCGCGCGCAATCGAGCATGCGACGAGCGCGAAGATGCTGCTCCACCGGGGCAGGTGGAACGAAGCGCGCGCGTCTCTCACGGTTGCTCGAGAGCTGCTGCCCTACGTCACAGTCGCGATTCCGTGGCTCGCCGTGCAGACGAGGATCGAGCTCGGACGCGGGTTCGCGACGCTACGCGACGCGCAAGGGGCCGAGGCCCTGCTCGGCGAGATCGAGGAGATTCTCACGCTGGTCCCCGGCTTGGACAGGCTCGCCGGGCAGGCCGAAGAGCTCCGGCGGGAGATCGGCGCGGTGCCCGAGCTGGACGGAAACGCTGCGGGGCTCACCCCGGCCGAGCTCCGGCTGCTCCCGCTGCTGGCCACTCATCTCTCGTTCCGCGAAATTGCCGAGCGCCTTTTCGTCTCGCGCAACACGATCAAGACGCAGGCGATCTCGGTCTACAGGAAGCTCGGCGTCTCCAGTCGAAGCGAGGCGATCTCGGAGGCCCACCGCCTCGGCCTCGACGAGCACCTCCGCGTTCTCATCTCCAGCGAGCTCTGAGACCCGCAGCGCTTTCACCCCCGCGGGGTGATGATCAGCGAGCAGGCGCGAGTAACAGTCGAGGCTCCGGTGGGCGACATCGAGCGCACTCTCCTCAAGCTGGCGATCGGGGACGACGCTTACATCCAACGGATGCTTTCGAGCCAGACCGCCAACCGCATTGAATCGCGGCTCGACGCAAGGACACACTCGCTGGTCCGTCTCGGCGCGCTGATCGCGGCCGACGCAGCTTCCCCCTCCTATCTCGAAGTGATCGAGTCCGCCCGCGAGAGCGGCACCTCCGACGAAGAGCTCGTCGGTTGCCTGCTCGCGACCCTGCCCGCGCTCGGGGCCGTGCGGGTTACCTCAGCGGCGCCGAAACTTGGCCTGGCGCTCGACTACGACGTGGCGGCGGCGCTCGAGGAGTCCGGCTCCCCGCTCGGCTGAGCTCTCGCTCGCGCCAGGTCACGCGTGATGTGGACGGCCGCTGAAAGAAGCGGCGCGGCCAGGATCAGGCCGAGCGTGCCGAAGATGCACCCGGCCGCGATCGTCGTCACCAGGACAACTAGTGGGTGGAGGTCGAGAGCCGAGCCCATCGCGAACGGCTGCAGGAGGTTCTGCAACAGGCCGTTCGCGAGCAGCACGATCAGGAGCAAGAACAGAGAAGTGGTGGCTCCATTGGCACCGAGTGAGATCACGACCGCAAACGTGCCCGCGACGAACGCGCCGATGAACGGCACGTATGCGGTCACAAAGCTGACAATGGCGATCGTGCCGGCCAGCGGCACGCCCAGGATCAGCGCTCCGATTCCGACGACGACGGCGTTGAAGGCGGCGACGATCGTCACGCCCCGGAAGTAGCCGCGCAGCGAGGTGATCACCCCGCCGGTGATCGTCGTTGCGACGCGCGGCGGTAGGCCGAGGTGGCGGTCGATCCACATACGCATCCAGGGGCCGTCCTTCAGCAGGAAGAACAGCGAGAGCGCCGCCAGGGAGAGGCCGAAGGCGAGCGAGGCAAGTCCGCTGATGCCGTGGATGATCCCTTTCGTGAGCGTCGAGATGATCTTCGGGACGTCCGCCTTCAGCTGCGACGAAGCACCGTCGGCGCCAGGCTTGTCCACACCCACGCTTTCGAGCCAGTCCTTGACCTTGGTCACGGAGTCCGAAGAGTGCTGCGCGATCGACTGATGCTGCGACGTGATCCCGCCGATGACGAGGACGAGGATCACCGCCGCGATCGCGACCAGGCCGACCAGGACGAGTGCGGCCGCGGCCATCCGAGGCAGCCGCCGCGAGAGCGTTGCCACCAGCGGCATGGCCACCGTCGCGATGATCGTCGCCGCGACCACCGGGCCGCCGATCGTGTAGGTGGCACCGAGGAACCAGACGAGGGCGGCCATCAGCGCGAAGACGCCGACGAGCAGCCAGGAAGCTCGGCCGAGGTTCTTCAGCCACTGCGGGGCCGCGAACGCGGTCGTCAGGTCGAGCAGCTCGTCTGAAGAAATCTCGCTCGCCCCGACAACCGGGCTCGCCTCTTCCGTCCGTCCCTGCGGGCGCTTGAACAGCTTCACGCGAATGTGCGCGGGGGCGGCGCCGGGTCCCTCCGCTTGCAGCGCCGCCCCAGGTCTTTCCGCATTACGTCCGTAGTCGCGACCCGCCGTAGACGACGAGGGCGTAGATGATCAGGATGTCCAGCGCGAAAATCGCAATCGACCACCACGGATAGGCCGGCGCGAACCAAAGCTGGCCGAGCGCGTTGACGGACGCGCTCGCAACCCCGAACCAGCGGGCCCACTCGCTCCCGGTCAACAGGCTGAAGGCGGCGATCCCTTGCAGGACGCCGAAGATCAAGACGATCCAGCCCCATGTGTTCAGGTCACTGAAGACGTAGTTGGCGTTGGCGGTGAAAACGTGCGCGTTCGAGATCGCCGCAATCCCGTCAAAGACGTTCCAGAGGCCTGTGAAGCCGAGCATGACGGCCGCGAACGCGACCCAGCCGACTCCGGCCGGCTCGCCGGCACCGTAGTCCCGCGCGACCTCGTAGTCCTGCGTCGTCCTCACCATTCAACTCCTCCTTCTGTGGCTTTCGGACCAGCTAAACGCCGCACTCGGCGCCGGGCATCGTCCCGATGGGATGACCGATGGGGCCGGGGGCTTCACCCCAACCGGGCGATGTCACCTCTCGCCCCGCGCGAAAGCCTTCGTGCAACGGACATCCGTTCTCCCCGGCCCCAAGCCGGCGGGGAGCAGAAGGGAGGTACTGCATGTTCAGACGACGGCGGCCGCTGATGCGAGCGGCGATGGTCGGTGGGGTCGCATACCACGCGGGCAAGAAAGTGCAAGAAGGCCGCGAGTCGGACTACGAGCGCGATGCTCGTATCGCCGAGCTCGAGGAGCAGCAAGCGGGCCAGCAGGCAGCGGCGCCCGCGGCGCCGAGCGGTGGGTCCGACGACATGATCGCCCAGCTCGAGAAGCTCGGCCAACTCAGGGACCAAGGCATCCTGACCGAGGAAGAGTTCACCGCACAGAAGCAGAAGCTGCTGGGTGCGTCATGAGCGCCTCGGAAACGTCTTTGCCCTTCGGGCCCGTCCAGATGCTGGTGCTCGAGTTCGACCGCACGCGGTTCGACGGGGAGATCATGCCCGAGCTCGAGCGCCTGAACGAGTCCGGGGTGATCCGGTTGATCGACCTGCTGTTCGTGACGAAGCGCGATGGTGAAGTCGAGTCGCACCGCGCCAGCGACCTGAGCCAGGAGGAGGCCGAGGACTTCGGCGCGGTCGTCGGCGCTCTGGTCGGGGTCGGGGCCGGCAAGGACCTGGAAGCCTCGGCCGATGCCGGCGCGGAAGCAGGCGCGGATGGTCACGTGATCGGCGAAGACGAGGTCTGGTACCTCGCCGACGCCATCCCGGACGGAAGCAGCGCTGCTATTGCACTGATCGAGCACCGCTGGGCGATCCCGCTCCGCGACAAGCTCATGGCGGCCGACGGCGTCGTCCTTGCGGACGAGTGGGTCCATCCGGCTGACCTGATGGCGCTCGGCGCCGCGCTGACGGCGGGCTCGGAAGCGAGGTAAGGCAGCGGCCTGGAACCGGGGGCAGCTCGAACCGAGCAGCCCCCGTTTCACGTGATTCTGATGGAGGCGTTGCGATGACGACGACTGCGCAGGAGTACGGGCAAGCGCCGACCTGGGGCATCGGGCGGCCGCGGTTTCACGTGTTCCGGCTGCTGCTCGCCTGGCTGGTCTCCGCTACGGCGCTTCTCGGCGCGGCCTGGATCGTCCCGGGGGCTTCGGTCAAGAACTTCGGAGGAGCGCTGGTTGCGGCGCTCGTAGTCGCAGCGCTCAACGCCGTCCTGCCGCCGATCGTCGCTGCGATCCGCTTCCCTTTCGTAGTCCTCGTCGGGTTCCTGGTCGTGCTCGTCCTCGATGCGTTGATCCTGCTCGGTGCCGACCGCCTCACCAACGGCGATCTGACCGTCGACTCGTTCTGGTCTGCGCTCGGCGTCGCTTTGGTAGCAGTCGGCCTAGGCGTCCTGATCAACGTCCTCCTCGGCACGAACGACGACGACACCTACACGTTTCGGGTCACACAGCGCATCGCTCGCAGGTCGGGCGAACGTGAGGAGACGAGCGTTCCCGGCATCGTCTTCCTCGAGATCGACGGTCTCGCTCTGCCGGTCCTCCAGCGGGCAATCCGCAACGGCAGCGCGCCGACGATGGCGCGCTGGCTCGAGCAAGGTTCCCACAACCTGGCCGAATGGGAGACCGACCTCTCGTCCCAGACCGGGGCGAGCCAGGCGGGCATCCTGCTGGGCTCGAACGAGGACATCCCGGCCTTCCGCTGGGTCGAGAAGGAGCGGGCGAGAGTGATGGTCTGCTCCGCACCTGCGGACTGCGCCGAGATCGAGCGGCGGCACCTCTCGGGCCGTGGGTTGCTCGCGAACGGCGGCGCCAGCCGCGGCAACCTCCTCTCGGGCGAGGCCGATCACGTCATCCTCACGGCCAGCCGCAGCGAGGCCGAGCGCCATGCGAACCCCGGGTACAGGGCGTTCTTCGCCAGCGGCTTCAACGTTCTCCGCTCGCTCGTGCTCTTCTTCTGGGAGGTCGTTCTAGAAATCTCGGCTGCGCGGAGAGCAAGCAGGCGTGACGTGCAGCCCCGCGGTCACCGCGGCGGCTACTACCCCTTCCTACGCGCGGCGCTCTGCGTCGTCGTCAGAGACTTGATCGTCTTCGGCGTCCTCACGGACATGATGAAAGGGCGCCCCGCGGTCTACGCGACCTTCTCGAGCTACGACGAGGTTGCCCACCACTCCGGCCTCGAGCGCGCGGACACCATGGAGGCGCTGCGCAAGCTCGATCAGCAGTTCGGCCGGATCGAGCGCGCGCGGCCTTACGCCCCCCGGCCATACGAGCTCGTCGTCCTGTCCGATCATGGCCAGACGCAGGGAGCGACCTTCAAGCAGCGGAACGGCTACGACCTCGAAGAGCTCGTGCGCCGCTCGGTCGAGCATGCCGACGTAGCCGGGGTCGATTCCGGCGACGAGAACCGGAGCACGGTCGGCCGCGCGGTCGACGACGCCTCGGGCAGGAAGCCCGAGAAGCCCGCCAAGAACGACGTCAGCGGTGAAGACGTCGTCGTCCTGGCGTCCGGAAACCTCGGCCTCGTCTACCTGATGGACGAGCGGCGCCGCCTCAGCCTCGAGGAGATCGACGGCCGGCACCCCCGGCTCGTTCCAGCCCTGCGCGAGCACCCGCACATCGGCTGGCTGCTCGTCCGCTCGTCGGACCGAGGGCCGCTCGTCCTCGGGCCGAGCGGAACGCGACACCTCGAGAGTGGACAAGTCGAAGGCGAGGATCCGTTGGCGGTGTTTCCCCCGAATGCGCCACGGCACCTCATGCGGGCCGACGGGTTCGAGCACGCCCCCGACATCCTCGTTGGCAGCTTCTACGACCCAACGCTGGAAGAGGGGTGCGCGTTCGAGGAGCTGATCTCGTTCCACGGCGGAATCGGCGGCCCGCAGACGCGGCCGTTCCTTCTCCACCCAGCCGCGTTCCGACTCTCGGGAGAGCCGATCGTCGGCGCCGCGACCGTCAACGAGATCCTGCTCGGCTGGCGGCGCGAGCTCCAGGGTGAGCCGGCGTCGCGCGACGCGCCGGCAGCGCCGGCGGAAGCACTGGCTTGACGGTCGCCGCCCCGGCGACTCCGTCGCGAACGAAGGCGGCGACTCTCGTCCTGCTGACGCTCGCCGCGGGGCAGTTTCTGATGACGCTGGACACGTCGGTCATGAACGTCTCGATCGCGACGGTCGCGAAGGACGTCGGCACGACTGTGACCGGCATCCAAGGCGCGATCACGGCCTACACGCTGGTGATGGCATCCCTGATGATCACTGGCGCGAAGATCGGCGCGATGATCGGCCGCAAGCGCGCCTTCGCGATCGGCTGCGTCATCTACGGGTGCGGCTCGTTCACCACCTCGATCGCTCCCAATCTGCCCGTGCTCCTCTTCGGCTGGTCGTTCCTCGAGGGGGTCGGAGCGGCGCTGATCCTGCCGGCGATCGTCGCGCTCGTCGCTGGAAACTTCCCAATCGAGCGCCGTCCGGCCGCGTACGGCATGGTCGCCGCCGCGGGCGCCATCGCGGTCGCAGTCGGGCCGTTGGTGGGCGGCTTCTGCACGACGTACTTCTCCTGGCGGTGGGTCTTCGCCGGCGAAGTCGTGGTCGTGCTCGCGATCCTCCTCCTAGCCCGCAAGATCGCGGATGCGCCGCCCGAGACGCGCCCGAAGCTAGACGTCATCGGTGCAGTGCTGTCGGCTGCCGGGCTCGGCCTGCTCGTGTTCGGCGTCCTCCGCTCCGGAGAGTGGGGCTGGATCAAGCCGCGGCCGGGCGCGACGTCCTGGGCCGGCCTGTCGCCAACCGTCTGGCTCGTGCTGGCCGGAGGTTTCGTGCTTTGGCTCTTCTTCACCTGGGAGGCGCACCGAGTCGCCACGGGCAAGGAGCCGCTCGTCCGTCCCGACATGCTCAAGAACAAGCAGCTGACCGGTGGGCTGACGATGTTCTTCTTCCAGTACCTGGCGCAGGCGGGCCTCTTCTTCGTCGTGCCCCTTTACCTCTCCGTTGCGCTCGGCCTGTCGGCGCTGGCGACGGGATGGCGGCTCCTGCCGCTCTCGATCACGTTGCTCGCCGCCGCGATCGGCATCCCGAAGCTTCGCCCACAAGCCTCTCCGCGCCGCGTCGTTCGCTTCGGCCTCTTGGCCCTCTTCGCGGGAACCGCCGTCCTGCTCGGCGCGCTGGACGCCAACTCGGGCCCCGAGGTCGTCCTCCTGCCGATGCTCCTGGTGGGGCTCGGGATCGGTGCGCTGGCCTCGCAGCTCGGCGCCGTCACGGTTTCCGCGGTGCCCGACGACGAGAGCCCCGAGGTCGGCGGCATCCAGAACACGATGACGAACCTGGGGGCGTCCCTCGGCACCGCGGTCGCCGGCTCGATTCTGATCGCCGCGCTCTCGACCGGCTTCCTGAACAACATCGAGAACAGCTCGGCGATCCCGGAGCAGGTGAAATCGGAGGCTCAGGTCAAGCTGGCCGGCGGCGTTCCGTTTGTCTCCGATGCAGATCTCACAAGCGCTCTCGACAAGGCCGGCGCAAATTCAAAGACCACGGACGCGGCACTCGACGCCTACCGGGACGCCCGCATCACCGGACTTCGCTCCGCTCTGGGCATCCTCGCGTTGCTCACGATCGTGGCGCTTTTCTTCACCGGGCGGATCCCCAAGAGACAGCCCGGGTCGGCGCCCTAGAAGGGTTCGGGCGTTCATCCGCTTTGGGTGACGGCTCTGCGGGAGGGTGCGGGTAGCTTGGACAGCGCCGCACCATGGCCGCCGATACGACCACCGATTTCTTCGAGTCGCTGGGCCGGCGTGCGCACGAGCCGCTGCTCGAGCAGACCGTCGGCACGCTTCGCTTCGACCTCGCGGGCAAGGGCGACGTGGATCGCTGGTTCGTCGCGGTCGACAAAGGCAATCTCGCCGTCTCGCACCAACGTCGGCGCGCCGACTGCACGGTCCGAGCCGCGAAGCCATTCTTCGACCGCATCGCCAGCGGCGAGGTCAACGCGACGGCGGCCGTGTTGCGAGGCACTCTCGAGGTCGAAGGGGATGCAGAGCTGCTGACGCTCTTCCAGCGGCTGTTGCCCGGTCCTCCGGCTGGGACGAGCCCGCAGCGCTCGGGCAAAAAGCCGTGACGGACGGGTCCGTCAGGATCCTTGACGGCAACACGTTCGTCGTCAGCGACGATCGGGGGGACATCGAGGCCACGCCGACGGACACGGCAGGGTTGTTCTCGTTCGACACGCGCTTCCTCTCGAAATGGGTGCTGACCGTCGACGGAGAACGCCTCAGCGCCCTTTCGACCGACGACCTGAGCTACTTCGAGACCAGGTACTTCCTCGTCGCGGGAACCGGCACCGTCTATGTCGACGCGAAGCTCTCGGTGATCCGCCGCCGCGCCGTCTCCGAAGGCTTCCGCGAGACGCTCGAGGTCCTGAATCACGACGACGAGCCTGTCGACCTGACGCTTCGCATCGAGGCGGACGCCGACTTCGCCGACCTGTTCGAGGTCAAGGACGCGCTGAAGAAGAAAGGCGCCTACACGCGTGAAGCCGCGCCGGGCCGGCTGCGGCTCGGCTACGTCCGTGACACCTATCGGCGCTCGACCGCGATTTCCTCGCTGCCGAAGGCCAAGGCGGACGAAGCCGGCCTGAGCTTCCCGATCCACCTCCGTCCGCACGAGAGCTGGAAGGCCGAGCTCGAGGTCGTGACTGAATTCGCAGGCCTCGAGCGACTCGCCAAGTCGAGCGGGCGAGGGCGCGGCCGCGCGAACATGGAGTCCGAGCTGGAGCGCTGGCTCGATGGAGCGCCGAAGCTGCATTGCGACTGGGAACCGCTGCTGACCACCTATCGGAGGAGCCTCGTCGACCTTGCTGCGCTCCGCTTCTCGCCGCTGACTGCAGGCCGGCGAAGCCTGCCGGCGGCCGGCCTCCCGTGGTTCATGACGATGTTCGGCCGCGACAGCATCATCACGAGCCTGCAGGCACTGCCCTTCACCCCCGAGCTCGCCGCGACGACGCTGCGCGAGCTCGCCATCAGGCAGGGCACACGAACGGACGACTTCCGTGACGAAGACCCGGGCCGGATCCTCCACGAGATGCGGTACGGCGAGATGACGGCCTTCGAGGAGCGGCCGCACTCGCCGTACTACGGAAATGCCGACGCGACACCTCTGTTCGTCGTCCTGCTGGACGAATACGAACGCTGGACCGGCGATCGGAAGCTCGCCCGCGAGCTCGAGCCGGCCGCGCGGGCTGCCCTGAACTGGATCGACGAATACGCAGACCTGCAGGGGAACGGCTACATCTCGTACCAGCGCCGGAACGAGGAGACCGGCCTCGAGAACCAGTGCTGGAAAGACTCGTGGGACTCGATCTCATACCGCGACGGCAGGCTTCCGGGCTTCCCCCGCGCGACGTGCGAGCTCCAGGGGTACGCCTACGACGCCAAGCGGCGCGCCGCGAGGCTTGCCCGCATCGTCTGGAACGATCCGGCATTCGGCGACGAGCTGGATCGCCAGGCCGCGGCGCTGAAGAGACGGTTCAACCGCGACTTCTGGGTCGAGGACGGCAAGTACTTCGCGCTCGCGCTCGATGCGGATGGGAACCAGGTCGACGCGCTCGCCTCGAACAACGGGCACCTACTCTGGAGCGGGATCGTCGACAAGTCGAAGGCCAAGGCCGTGGTTCGGCACCTGCTCGGGCCCCGCCTGTTCTCGGGCTGGGGTGTCCGGACGCTCGCCGAAGGCGAGGCTCGCTACAACCCGATCGGCTACCACGTCGGGACGGTCTGGCCGTTCGACTGCTCGTTCATCGCCTGGGGTCTCCGCCGCTACGGCTTCAAGGACGAGGCAGCGCGGATCGCAGCCGGGATCCTCGACGCGGCGGATTTCTTCGAGGGCCGGCTGCCCGAGGCATTCGGCGGCTACGAGCGTTCTTTGACGAAGTACCCGGTCCAGTACCCCACCGCGTGCAGCCCCCAGGCCTGGTCAACGGGCGCACCGCTGCTCCTCCTGCGAACGATGCTCGGACTCGAACCCGTCGGCGAGCACCTCGTCGTCGATCCGGCGCTCCCTGCCGGGGTCGGTCATCTGGAGCTGCTCGACATCCCCGGCCGCTGGGGCCGCTTCGACGCGTTCGGGCGCGGGCTCATGAGCGCCGAGCGAGCGCCGAAGCTGCGCGAGCAGCTCGGAGCCGCGCGCTAGCTCCTTCTATCGACGCGGCTCGACGATGAGGATCAGGCCGTCACGCCCCACGACGCGAACCACGTCGCCGCTCGACGCTCCGGCCACGCAGCGCGCCGCCCAGATCTCACCGTTGAGCCGAACCTGACCGTTCGGGTGACACGGCGTGCTGACCGAGGCGTCTTTGCCGATCAGCGTCTGCGCCCCGACAACCCGGCGCCGCCGCTTGACAGTGCGGTTCCAGCCCGCGAGCTCGAGCAGCCACAGCGGCAATACCACGATGAACCCGACCAGGTTCCACGGCGACGGAAGAACGATCAGCAGGGCAATCGCGAGCAGGATCAGCATCCGACTTCCCTCAGGCTCGGGTCGGGATCGGAGTCGGCTTCGACGGCGCCTTCGGCTCGAACGGGAGTAGCTCGTCCTGGCCGTCCTGGATGACGCCGTAGCTCGACTCCGGCACCTCGTTCCAGGCGCCCGGCAAATCGCGTAACGGCTCGGAGACGATCAGCCTCGACTGATCGGTGACTTTCGCGAGGACCTCGACCTCAGGGTGCAGCTCTCGCAGGGTCGGGACGTCGGTCGAGTAGAAGAGCGACCGCGAGTCCCGCTCGCTCGAGTAGCGGAAGCCCCAGACGCGCTCGCCGTCACTGGTCGCGACCGTCATCTGGATCGGATGCTCGACGCCGTGATCACGCCCGACCGCCTCGATCAGGCCGACAGCCGACGCGACCGCGGCCGGCGGATCGTCCTCCAGCCCGAACGTGAGCGCGAGGTGGAAAAACACCTCCGAGTCGGTCGAGCCCTCGATCGACGAATAGAGCGACGGATCGACTGCCAGCGCCAGGTCGCGCTTGACCTCGTGAAAGTCATGGATCAGCCCGTTGTGCATCCAGAGCCAGCGGCCGTGCCTGAACGGATGGCAGTTGGTCTGCTGGATCGCCGTGCCGGACGAGGCTCGAATGTGGGCGAACACGAGCGGCGACTCGACGTGCCCCGCCAGCTCGCGAAGGTTGCGGTCGTTCCAGGCCGGCTCGACACTGCGAAAGACGCCCGGCGTCTCGCCGGAGCCGTACCAGCCGACGCCGAAGCCGTCACCGTTCGTCGTCTCGGCGCCGAGCTGCGAGTGCAAGCTTTGATCGATCAGCGAATGCTCGGGCCGATAGAGCAAGTCCTCGATCGACAAGGGCGAGCCTGAATATGCGAGCCAGCGGCACATGCTGGAGCGTCTAGATCGCCTGCGCTCTCGTCGGCGGAATGACAGCGCCGATCAGCCAGAAAAACGGGAGGAAGATGCCGGCGATGAACATCACCCAGTGTCCCTTGCGCAGCGTCATCACGCCGCACGTGATCGCCAGGATCACGTACAGCAACCCGCCGAAACCGATGTACCACCACATAACTGCTCCCTTCGCTGCTTTCGAACGACGCCTCGATGTTCGCGGCGCTCATGGGCCGGCCGCCTCACCCGTTCAGGACGAATTCCGGCGCGAAAGCAGTCCCGGCCGCCAGAGGCTGACCAGGCCGGCGATCAGGGTCACGAGGAAGATCTGCCCGACCAGCATCTCGAGCCCCGCCAGCATGCGCCCGGGCTGACCCGCCGGGACGAGATTGCCGTACCCCGTCGTCGAGAGCGTCGTGACGCTGAAAAAGATGAAATCGCCCGTCTTCGTCGTCTGGCCGAAGAACTGCCCAGCCTGGAGCTTGTCGACGGCGGCGTAGACGTAGGTGAAGAGAATCCCGAGCATCACGTAGACGCTGATCGCGCCGAGAATCGTGCGGAAGTTGACTTCGTGCTCCCGCAGGGTCGCGCCGAGCACCTCGGCCGCCGCGACCGCGAGCAGGACGACCTGGATCAAGGCCGCAACCCCCAAGAGCGTCGAGCCACCGGCTAGCGCAGAGACGACCGCGAGCACGACGGCCACCGTCCCGAGCGCCGTCGACCAGTGCGGGAGGGGCGGACGAGCCCCGGAGCTGACGAGCGCTACAGTCGCGCACGTGCTCGTGACCGCGGCGAGGGCGACGCCGCCCCAGCCGCTGTAGGCAACGAGCGAAGCGAGCACGTAGATCGCGAGCACGAGCACCAGGACGAGCCCGAATGCGTTCGCGATCCGCGCCGCGAAGCGCGACCAGCGCTCGCCCGGCCCACGCGCAAGCCCGCGGGAGGAGCGACGCCCCCCGGCCTCAGCTCGTGAGGCCTGCGATTCCATTCCGGAGCAGCGAGGCCGCCAAGAGCACGAGGATCACGAAGGCGATCGTACGGGCGTGGAGCTCCAGCCAGCGCCGGGCTCCGTCCAGCAGGCGGCGGGCCCGGTCCGGCGCGACGACGAGCAGGATCAGCGCGACCGCGAGCGGCAGGAGCGATACGAGCGCGAAGAAGAGCCATTCGACGACATAACCGGCAGCCGTCGGATTGGTCTCGGAGATGTCCTTGAGGGCGAGCGGAATGAACCCGCCGGGGTTCGCGAGCGCGGCGCCGGCGCCGGCAACGGCGGCGACCGAGGCCGTCGCCAGGCCGCTCATCTGATCGATCATCCCCTGCACCCTCGTTGGATCGACAGGCTTCCGGGCCGCTCTCAGGACCAGGAAAAGAATCGCCACCGCCGCGACGACGTCGAGCACCGCCACCCACGTCTTCGGGGTCGAGTCGTCCGAGGCGGCAACGTCGCCGATCACGAACGCCGCCGCTACTCCGACCGCGAGCGTTGCGGTGAGGGCGCCGACGTAGAACCAGAACCCCGTCCGCAGCGGGCGGTCACCAAGGACGAGCGCGAAGACCGAGAACGTCAGCGTCGTCGGCGAGAGCATTGCGGCCAGCGCGATCAGCGCCAGCTCAGCGTCGATCCAACCCACGCCTTAGCCCTGCTCGGCGGCCTCGCGCTTGGCCGCCTTGCGAGCCGCATGCGCCGCACGCTGGTCCGCCGCCTTCTCCTTCGCGCCCACGTACGAGTCTCCGACCAGCTGCTTGCCGCCGCTCCAGCCGAAGGCCCAGACGAGCATAATGATCCCGAAGATGATGTTCCAGGCGGTCGTGATCAGCTGCTGCGTGACGGAATAGGCAGTCGCGTCCTGTGCGCTCGCGATTCCGTTCAGGGACGCCACGTTGAACGCCTGGTTGACCCCGGCGCCGCCCGGTGTCGCCGAGGTCACGTTCGCGATCGAGTTGCCGCCGGCGATCCGCATCAGCGTGTGGAAGCTGACCGGGATGTCGTAGGCCGCCAGGAAGACCGCCATCACACCGAGGCTCGCGATCCAGCCCAGGAGCGAGGGCACGAAGACCAGGCCCATGTATTTGCGTGGTTGGGCGAGGATCGAGCCGCCTTCCTTCGCGTCCTCCCACCAGACGAGCACCCGCGGCCAGAGCATGCGGACGAGGAGATAGATCAAGTAGGCCCCACCGAGGAGGAAGATCGCCGTCGCCCAGGGGTGGTCGTGGACGAACGAGAACTTGATATCGAACGACCCGCCCACGCTGAGGAACAGGTAGAGATACGTGAAGGCGCCGATCAGCGTGAAGAAGATCTTCTGGACGGCGTAGGCGCCGAGGATGGCCGCGAACGTCGCGCCGGCGATGATCGTCGTGAACATCAGCAGGAGCGCCAGCGTGCCGAGGTTGGCCGGCAGGATCCCGTTCAGCGCCACCGAGGCGGCGTAGCAGGCAAGGATGTCGAGCCAGCGCACCTTGCCGGGGTACGCGAATCGGAGGATCGAGTACCAGGCGAACGCCGTCAGTGTCGTCTGCACGGTCTTCAGCGCGACGCCGGCAACCACGTAGCCGGCGGAGATC
>Ga0307308_10000155_pt1 | contig 21482 bp, 24 predicted proteins | sample ER_DNA_195_FD_194501 | JGI IMG/M metagenome (GOLD analysis project Ga0307308, IMG submission 194501) | Bulk soil microbial communities from the East River watershed near Crested Butte, Colorado, United States - ER_DNA_195 | ecosystem: Environmental > Terrestrial > Soil > Floodplain | place...
GCCGTCGCAAACGATCTCGAGTCGCGCGGATTCGGAGTCGTCGCCATCACGGCGTCGCCGATCGCGGGCCGCGAGGGCAACCGCGAGATCTTCGTTCACGCGCGGAAGGGCACTCCGGGTCTTGGGAACGCGGCGATCGCCGAGGCGGCACGCGAGGCCGCCGGATGAGGATCGTGATCGGCTCGCGCCCCGACTGGCCGGCGTCGCTCGAGGCCGCGAAGATGGTCGGCGACAAGCTCCGCAAGGCCGGCCACGAGCCGATGGAGCTCGCACTGGATTCACGCGCGCTCACCAAGGAGATCGAGCGCGCGGAGATCGCGTTCGTGTTCGGCGGCGATGGCACGGTGTTGCGCGCCGCGCGAGCGCTCTCGCCGTTCGACATCCCGATCCTCGGTGTGAACCTCGGACGCCTCGGGTTCCTGACCGCGACCACGATCGACCAGTTCGACGCCTCGATGGGTGACGTACTCGCCGGGCGCTTCACGATCGAGGAGCGCGCGCTTCTCGATGCGCGCCTTGTCCGTGGCGGCAAAGAGATCGTGCGGGCGCTCGCGTTGAACGATGTCGTCGTCGCCCGCGGCAAGCAGGTTCGCTCGATCAACGTCGCGGTCCGCGTCGATGGCGAACCGCTCATCGTCTACTGGGCCGACGGCCTCATCGTCGCGACGGCGACCGGCAGCACCGCGTACGGGTTCTCGGTCGGCGGGCCGCTCATCCTTCCCGCATCGAAGGCGATCACGATGGTCCCGATAGCGCCGCACCTTTCATTTGGCAACGCGGTCGTGTTCGATCCCGATCAGGTGCTCGAGCTCGAGACCCAGGACGAGCCCTCGGTCCTCTCCCTCGATGGACAGGAGGAGCACGACCTCCGCGCCGGCGATCGGATCACCGTTCGGCGCGCAGCGACCGTCGCGCGATTCGCGCGCACCGCGCACGCGCGACCATTCGTGGAACTCTTGCGCGAGAAGATCCTCAAGGAGCCCGGAACATGACTCTCGACACGACGGCCGCGGTCGGCGCGATCTCCGCGAAGACGAAGCGCAAGCCGAAGATCGCGGTGATCCTGGGCAGCGGTCTTGGCGGGCTCGCGAAGGACGTCGGCGACGCGACGCGGATCTCGTACGCGGACATCCCGGGTTTCCGGCGCAGCACCGCGCCCGGCCACGCCGGCGAGCTCGTCGTAGGGACGCTCTCCGGCAAGGACGTCGCCGTCATGAACGGCCGCATGCACTACTACGAGGGCTACGACATCGCGGAGATCGCCTTTCCCGTGCGCGTCTTTCGCGCGTGGGGCGTGCGCACCATGATCATCACGAACGCGTGCGGCGGACTGAATCCCGCGTTCAAAGCCGGTGACCTCATGGTCCTGAGCGACCACATCAACTTCATGGGCGTAAACCCGCTGCGCGGTCCGAACGACGACAGCCTCGGCCCCCGGTTCCCCGACATGGTCGGCACGTACACCGAGGGACTGCGGAAGATCGCGCATTCCGTCGACGGCGACCTGCGCGAGGGGATCTACGTCGCGGTCGCCGGTCCGAACTTCGAGACACCGGCGGAGCTCCGCATGCTGCGCGGCTTCGGTGCGGATGCCGTGGGCATGAGCACGGTGCCCGAGGTCCTGGTTGCTCGGCACATGGGGATGGACATCCTCGCGATCAGCACTGTGACCGACATGGCGACGGGTATTCCCGGCCAGATCGAGCACGTCACCCACGAGGGAGTGCTCGAGGTCGCGAACCGCGCCGGTAACCGCCTGGCAGACGTGATCAAAGGAGTGATTGCGAAGATTTGAGTGTGGCGGCGGTAACGCCCGTCGATGACTTTGGCGCCGATCTGCGGCGAAGTCTGGTGGTGTGGCGCGCGCAGCCGCTCCTTCCGATCATTTCCATGACGTTCTGGACACTCCCAGGGCTTTCCCTCGATGACCCCATCTACTTTGTGCTCGCCATCCTCTTCTACGTCTTTCTGGGCTGGCCCGGCACCGAACGCGAGTGGTACCGAAGGGCCTTTGGTGGTGAGGTATTTCCTCCCTCCGAGATCTGGCCGACATCACGGCGCTTCTTCGGCCGATTCCTCCGGCTCGGTCTCCTGTTGTCGCCCTTCCTGGTCGTTGTTCTCGCCCTGATGTGTGTGATCGGTTGGGATACTCCGCCCGCGATCGGCTTCTCTTTGGTCCTGTTCTTTGTCCTGGACGTCGCCCTCACCTTCGTCACACCGGCACTCACCTTCACGACCTCGTCCGCCCGGAGCGCCTTGTCGATCGGTGTGGACATGCTCCGCGCCCGCTGGCCGGCGGCGGCGCCCTACGCACTGACGCCCGCGCTCGTCGTGATTCTCGGCACGCAGACCGTTGTTCAGCCCCTCACCGGTCCCGGCGGTGCGCTTGTAGCGTCGGCGGTGGCAGGGCTGTTCGCCCTCGCGTTGAAGGGTGCGACGGTCGCGTTCTATCTCCGGCACCCTCCGGCGCCGAGCGGCTAGACGGTGCGCGTCGTGGAGCTCATCGAGCGCAAACGCGACGGCGGCAAGCTCACCGCCGACGAGATCGACGCACTCGTGCAGGGCTACACGAAGGGCGACGTTCCCGACTACCAGATGTCCGCGTTCTGCATGGCCGTGGTCTGGCGCGGCATGGACGCGAAGGAGACGGCGGCGCTCACCGCGTCAATGGTCCGATCGGGCGAGCGCCTCGACCTCTCGCGTTTCGGACGCGTCGTCGACAAGCATTCGACCGGCGGAGTCGGCGATAAGACGACGCTCGTCGTCGCGCCCCTTGTCGCGGCGTGCGGCGTGCCGGTCGCGAAGATGAGCGGCCGAGGTCTCGGCTTTTCCGGCGGCACGCTCGACAAACTCGAGTCGATCCGTGGGTATCGCGTGGATCTCTCGACCGCTGAATTCCTCTCGCAGCTCGAGAGCATCGGGATCGTCGTCACTGGGCAGACCGCGGACCTCGCGCCCGCGGACGGAAAGATGTACGCGCTCCGCGATACGACCGGCACGGTGCCGGCGATACCGCTCATCGCATCGAGCGTCATGTCGAAGAAGATCGCGGCGGGCGCGAACGCGGTCGTGCTCGACGTGAAGGTCGGGAGCGGCGCGTTCATGAAGGACCTCGCGTCCGCGCGTCAGCTCGCGCGCGCGATGGTTTCGATCGGCGTCGCACACGGCCTGGCGGTGACGTGCGAGCTCACCGATATGGAGCAGCCGCTCGGACGCGCGGTGGGGAACAGCCTCGAGATCGCCGAGGCCATCGCCACATTGCGCGGCGATGGACCGGCGGACCTCGTGCAGCTCACGCGCGCGGCCGGCGCCGAGATGCTCGTGCGCGGGCGCAAGGCGCGCGACACGAAGTCCGCGCTCGTTCGTATCGATCGCGCCCTCGAAGACGGAAGCGGTCTCGCGAAATTTCGCGAACTCGTCGCCGCGCAGGGCGGCGACGTCACACAGGTGGACGATCCGTCCAAGCTCCCGCGCGCGCCGAAGGTCGAGACGCTACGCGCCGCGCGCACCGCGTACGTCTCCGCGATCGCCGCGGACGAGGTCGGCATCGCATCGGTCCGCCTCGGCGCCGGGCGGGAAAAGAAGGGCGAGCCCATCGATCACCGCACCGGGATCGTTCTGCACGTGAAGGTAGGGGATCGCATCGAGCGTGGAGAGCCCTACGCCGACGTCCACGTCGCCGGAAAGCCGGCGGACGCCGACGCTATCGCCATGATCCGCAAGGCGTTTCGCTGGAGCGCCCGCCGCGTGCCGCGGCGGCGACTTCTTCTTGGTCGCATCGCGAGCCGTTAGGCAGGCCCGGCCGCTTCCTAAGCGAGAATCGCGCGTAGTTCGCCGGCGTTGTCTTCCAGCCAGTCGAGGTCAGTAGCGGCCGCGCGCAGGTGCGCTGCTCCGGTTCCGGGCGGAATCGGCTGCCAGTAACGCAGCTTCATCGGCCAAAGCTGTTTCACGAGGCTCAGTGCGGGCAGGATCGCGGCGCGATCGGCGAGACCGTAGGCCTCGCATAGAACACGGAGGCGTCGAGCGGCTGCGAAGGGTTCGTGGAAACCGCACGCGCGAAGGAAGTCATCGGGGCCGAGCGGCACGAAATGCCATGCGATCTTCGCAAGGTCGTTGGTCGGCAGGTCCGGCTGCGCCTGGTCCCAGTCGATCAGCGCGGTGGGCATCCCGTCCCGATAGACGACATTCCACGGTCCCGCGTCTCCATGAGTGACGATCTCGCCGTCGCGCATTGGCAGGTCGTACTCGCGCCAGATCGGCGCCGCTGGCCGAAAGCCCCGTGCTGCGCGATGCAGATCCGCGTACAAGCGGCCGATCGCAGCAAGTGCAGAGTCCGAACGGGTCGCCGCCGGCCATGGCCGGATCGTGACGAGCGCGGTTTTCTGTTCGTCCGGATCGATGTGGTCCCCCCACGTCTCGCCCGGGATGTAGCTGAGGATCTCGCGGCCCTGCTCATCGAAGCCGAGCACCTCGGGCGCTGCCGTGAAGCCCGAGGCGCGCAGGTGACGGAGGAAGGCATGGATCGTCGGTGTCCACGGACCCACCGGCCGGCGCACGGTCCCGCCGACTCGGACGACGCCCGTCGTGGACCGGCCTCCACCAAGTCGCTCCTCAAGCACGCGATCAGCTACCCGGCTCGCTTCGAACCGGCGCTCTTCTTCGCTCCCTTGCGCTTCGCGGCCTCGACGCTCGCCCGGAGCGCGGCCATGAGATCGCCGACCGGCGTCTCGCCGACCCTCTCCGTCGGCTCGGCGGGCGTCGCGGCGGGCTTGCTCCGCAGGAGCTCGAGCAGCTCCTCCCGGTAGACGTCAGCGTGTTTCTCGGGTACCCAATCGGCCGCCATCGCCGTGATGAGCTGCCGCGCGGTCTTCACCTCGCGGTCGGACACCGCGAGGTTCGAGACACTCGACGTGAGCTCGGCCGGGCTTCGGACCTCATCCGCGAAGAACAACGTCTCGAGGGCGAGCGCGTCTTTAAGCGGGCGGATGGCCACGACGTGTGGCTTCGTTCGCAGCACGAATCGACCGATCCCGACCATTCCCGCGCCCTGCATTGCCCGAAGGAGGAGCGCGTAGGGCTTCTCGGCACCCATCCCGCGGGCCGGCCCGACGTGATAGCTCTTCTCGTAGAAGACGGGATCGATGTTGGCCAGATCGACGAACTCCTCGATCTCGATCGTCCTGCTCCGCTCCGGAGCGATCGAGATGAGCTCTTCGTCGGTCACCGTGACGAGGTCGCCGCTCGGGAGCTCGAACCCTCGGACCATGTCTTCGCGCTGGACCGGCTGCGCCGCCGGCGTCGCGGCTGGGGCGGCTCGTCCGTAGTCGTTTGCCATCGGCGGCTCGGCCCGATCCTCCGCGTCCGAATCGTCTGAAAACGGCTCGGGCTCGAACGTGGGCGCGTCGATGTCCTTGGTCACGCGCTCGTAATGCACGCGCTTGCCCGTGCGCCGGTCGTAGAGATGAAAACGAACGTCCTTGGGCTCGGTGGCCGGATACAGCTTCACCGGGATGTTCACCAGCCCGAAGCTGATGCTGCCGGTCCACACCGCTTGACTCATCGGCTGCCCCCACGCTCCAGATCGCGGAGCGTCTGCCCTGATTCTCTCAGGAAACTGTGCGCGCACCCTAGACTCGTCATCGAGTGATCGCACGAGGTCTGCGCGGGTCGGGCCCCGGATCGACGAACCCGCTCCTCATCCTCGGCCTTGTCCTTCTGCTCTATGCGTTCGTGCGCGGTGGGCTCGTCTCCCCGGTGCAGCGAGCCGCGGACGATCCGATCGGGTTCGTCGCATTCGTAATCGCGATCGTCCTGGGGATCACCGTTCACGAATTCATGCATGCCTACGCCGCGACGCGACTGGGCGACGACACCGCACGGCTCATGGGCCGGCTCAGCCTCAACCCGATGGCGCACCTCGACCCGTTCGGCACGTTGCTCATCGTTCTCGCGGGGTTCGGGTACGGAAAACCCGTGCCGTTCAACGAGTCGCGCCTTCGGTCGGCGCTGGGTGTGAGCGGCGTGGCACTCGCAGGGCCATTCGCAAACATCGTGCTTGCAGCACTCTGCGCACTGCCGCTGCGTTTCGGCGGCATCGATCCGTTGGGCGGTGCGTACAGCGTCATCCTGGAGTCGATCGTTTTCTACAACTGCATCCTTGCGGTGTTCAACCTAATACCGATCCCGCCGCTCGACGGAGCGAACGTCGTGTATGGGCTGCTCCCTCCTCAGCAGAAGTACACATGGCGGAGCTATCAGCAGTACGGCCCGATTCTTCTGCTCCTGCTCTTTTTCTTTGGTGCGCAGGTTTTACGCATCGTCGTGTATGGACCCGCCTTGTTCCTGTTCGGCCTCTTCACGGGCTCGAGGTTCTAACCGTGCGCCACCGCGTGCGGCAGACGGTGCGGTACATCGGCGCGGCAGGCGCCGACGATCGGCACGCGACGGAGACAGCGCGGATCCTGCGGCAGCTCGGGGCCGATGAGGAGCTCGTCGTCGCCGGCATCCTCCACGACGCGGCGAAACCCGTGAACACGCTCCTGTGGCACCGCGTCGCCGGCGTTCTTCTTGATTTCGCGCCGCGTGTCCGCGCGCGGCTCGCCTCCGGCGACTCGACGTTCGCGCGCTACCTCGACCATGCGCGTCGCGGCGCGGAGCTCGCGCGCGAGGACGGAGCATCCGAGCGCGTCGTGCGCCTGATCGCACGCCATCACCGGCGGCCGGTCACCGACGACGAGCGGCTCCTCGCGCGCGCAGACCGCGAGGCTTTGCCGTGATGGAATCGCAGGCCCCGCGCGTGACCGTCGAAGGCTTCGACGGGCCGCTCGATCTGCTCCTCGAGCTCGTCGAGGAGAAAAAGCTCGACATCCTCACCGTACGGCTCGGCGAACTCGCCGACGCGTATCTCGCGCGGGTGCGCGCGATGGCTGCCCTGCCGGCCGACGAGGTCTCGGCGTTCCTGGCGCTCGCGTCGAGGCTCGTCCTCCTGAAAGCGCGCAGCCTCCTGCCGAGCCTCGAGCCGATACCGGACGAGGAGGGCGAATCGGAGGAGGAGCTTCGCTTGCGTCTCCTCGAGTACGCGGTCGTCCGCGAACGAGCGGGTCAGCTCGGCGCGCGGCTTCGCGCCGGCGAGCGCGCGTTCCATCGCGAGGGCGGAACGGTCGAGCTGCCGCCGCGCGGCGGCGAGGTCGATGCCCTCGCGTCGGCGTGGTCGCGCGTCCTCGCGCTGGCCACGCGCCAACGCGACGAAGAGCTGGTCGCCCCCGGCGAGCGGTATTCGGTCGAGCAACGCACGGCCGAGATCGAAGCGCTCGTCGCCGCGCAGGAGCGGGTGAGCTTCGCTACGCTCCTCGGCGACGGGCCCACCATCGGATTTGCGGTCGTCACGTTCATCGCCCTGCTCGATCTCTACCGGCGCGGCGTCATCGATCTGGCGCAGGACGAGCTCTTCGCGGACATCGTGATCACGAGGAGGGAAGCCACATCCGCTCAGATCTAGCCAACGCGATCGAAGCGGTCCTCTTCGTCGCGGAGAAGCCGGTGACGAGGAACGAGCTCGGGCGGATCGCCGGCGGAACGCCCCGCGCGGTCGAGGCCGCGCTCGCCGAGCTCGGGGCCGGGTACGAGGGCACCGGCCTACGGCTCCAGCGCTCAGGCGACGAGTGGCAGATCGTGACGGCCCCGCAGCACGCTCCTCAGGTCGCGGCGTATCTCGGCGCGGACCGCCTGCGGCTCTCGCCGGCGTCCCTGGAGACCCTTTCGGTGGTCGCCTACCGGCAACCGGTGACCCGCGCCGAAGTCGAAGCGATCCGAGGCGTGAACTGCGACCAGACCTTCTACACGCTCGCGTCGCGGCGGCTCATCGAGGAGCGGGGTCGCAAAGAGGCCCCCGGTCGCCCCATTCTGTACGGGACGACATGGGAGTTCCTCGAATGCTTCGGCCTGCAAAGCCTCGACGACCTGCCGCGCGCGCTGAGTCCCGAGGGCGCGCTCGTCCTCGAGGGAGCGGAGGCGGCGAGGGCGAGCGAGCCGGGTTGATTCGGCTGCAGAAGGTGCTCGCCGATCGCGGCGTCGCGTCGCGTCGCGCGGCCGAAGAGCTCATGCGCGAGGGCCGCGTGCGGGTCGCCGGCGAGGTCGTTCGGGAGATGGGCAGCAAGGTCCCGCCCGACGCGCGCATCGAGGTGGATGGCCACGCCGTCGCACCGCCCGCGCCGCATCGCTACGTCCTGCTCAACAAACCGCGCGGGATCGTCTCGACCGCGCGTGACGAGCGCGGCCGATCGACCGTCGTCGATGTGATCGGCGCGCGCGAGCGTCTGTACCCAGTCGGTCGCCTCGACGAAGATTCCGAGGGTCTCGTCCTTCTGACGAACGACGGCGCGTGGGCCGAGCGGGTCCTGCATCCGCGATACGGACACGAGCGCGAGTACGAGGTGAGCATCGCGGGCAGCGTGCCGCCGGCGTCTGTTGCCGCGCTCCGGCGCGGCATCCCGCTCGAAGAAGGGATCGCGCGCGCGGCTCGCGTATCGGTCGCGGGCGGCGCGCGTGGCACGACGGTCCGCATGGTCCTCAACACCGGATGGAAGCGACAGGTGCGCCGCATGTGCGCCGCCGTCGGGCTTCGCGTCCTGCGACTCCGCCGCGTGCGGCTCGGCCCGCTCGAGATCGGACGCCTTCGGCCCGGTGCTTGGCGCGACCTCACGTCACGCGAGATACGCGATCTCGGAGGAACGTGATGGCGACGCCGCGCACCGTCGCGATCGATGGCCCCGCCGGAGCGGGGAAGAGCACGATCGGCGCGCTCGTCGCGGAACGCCTGGGCTACACCTTCCTCGACACGGGCGCGATGTACCGCGCGGTCGCGCTCGCCGCGCTGCGACGCGGCATCGATTCCAACGACGCCGAGCGCCTCGCCGCGCTCGCGCGTCAGATCCGCATCGCGATCGGTCCTCCGACTGTCCGCGATGGTCGTGCGTACACGGTGCTGCTCGATGGCGCCGATGTGACCTGGGCGCTGCGCGGCGACGACGTCGATCGCATCGTCTCGCAGGTCGCGCGGATCCCGCAGGTCCGCGACGCGATGGTCGAGCAGCAGCGCGAGATCGCGAAGCGCGGGCGGATCGTGATGGTCGGCCGCGACATCGGTACGGTCGTGCTGCCCGAGGCGGAACGAAAAGTCTTCCTCACCGCCTCGGCCGCGGAGCGCGCGCGCCGGCGAGAGGAGGAGCTCGCGGCTCGCGGGGAGAAGCGCTCGCGTCAGGCCCTGCTCACGGAGATCCTTCGCCGCGACGAGCTCGACAGCAAGCGGACCGTCGCGCCTCTGAAGGCGGCGAGCGACGCGATCCTCGTCGAGACCGATGGCCTCTCTGTCGGCGAGGCGCTCGATCGGGTGCTCCAGGTCACGCGCTCCTGAGCACCGTCACCGGAACGCCGGTCCTTCCCGAGGAGCAGCTCTGGCTCTGGCGCATCGGATTTCCGATCGTGCGCGCGCTCGCGGCGTTCCTCGCGCCGTGGCGTCTCGAGGGCGGCGAGTACATCCCGCGAAGCGGCGGCTACATCCTCGTCGCCAATCACATCAACTGGAAGGACCCGCCGTGGATCGAGTTCGCGCTCCGTCGCGCGATCCGATACATGGGGAAGCGTGAGCTTTTCGAGACTCCCGTCATCGGCTTCCTCCTGCGGGCCATCGGCGCGTTCCCGGTGCGGCGCGGGGAGGCCGACCGCGGCGCGTTGCAGATGGCGCTAGCGGTGGTCGCCGCAGGTCAACCACTCGGCTTCTTCGTGGAAGGTCACCGCAGCGAGAGCGGCCAGCTCATCCGCGGTCGTCCCGGCGTCGCGTACGTCGCGCAACGTTCGGGCGCCACGATCATTCCGCTTGCCGTCAGCGGAACGCGTCGCGCGCGACTCGGAGCGTTCTGGCGCCGCGACATTCTCTTGCGCGTTGGCGAGCCATTTCGAGCGAACGACCTGGGGGTCGCAACGGAGGATCCCCAGGCCGTCACCGACGCGATCATGCGTCGCGTCGCCGCACTTCTTCCGCCCGAGCAACGGGGTGTGTACCGATAAACGACCTCTACACTTGATGTCGTGGAAGTGCTCCTCGCGCGCGAGAACGGGTTTTGTTTCGGGGTCAAGAAAGCGGTCGAGCTGACCGAGGCCGCGGCCGAGACCGGCCGTCCGGTCCACAACCTCGGGCAGGTCGTCCACAACCCAAAGATCAGCGAGCGGCTCGGCGCGCTCGGCGTGAAGGTGATCAAGGATCCGTCTGAAGCGAAGGAAGGCATCGTCGTCATCCGCGCGCACGGGGTTCCGCCGGAGATGCGCGCGAAGATCGAGGCACAGGGCCTCGAGTGCATCGACGCGACGTGCTCGCTCGTGCTCCGCGCGCAGCGCTTCACGAAGCAGCTCGCGGACGAGGGCTACAGAGTGATCATCCTCGGCACGCCCGAGCACCCCGAGGTGATCGGGCTTCTCGGTTTCGCGCCCGCCGCCACCGTTGTCGAGACGAAGGAAGAGTGGGAGAAGCTCCCGCGGATGAAGAAGGCGGGCGTCGTCTCGCAGTCGACGCAGCCACCCTGGGCATTCAAGGACCTGGTCTCCCACGTTTCCGAGATCTCACAGGAGACGAAGGTCTTCAACACCGTCTGCCCGGTCACCGTGAAGCGTCAGCACGCCGCGAGCGAACTCGCCGAACAGGTGAACACGATCATCGTCGTCGGCGGTAAGAACTCGGCGAACACCCGCGAGCTCGTGAACCTGGCGAGGATGCAGGGCCGCAACGCGTATCACATCGAAAACGCGGACGAGCTCCGCTCGGAGTGGGTCCGCGGCGAGACCCGCGTCGGCCTGATCGGCGGCTGCTCCACGCCGATGGACACGCTCCTCGAGGTCAAAGAGCGGGCGGAGAAACTCGCCGCCTAAGCGCCCCCAACGGCATCCCCCAATCACACAGGCAGCCTATGCCCATGCTCATTTCGATCGGGATCGTCCTGATCTGCGCCGGCCTCCTGATCTTGCGACTACCCTCCCGCACCCCGGCAGCCGAACAATCATGAGGCGGCTGGCGCTCTGTCTCATGGTGGCGTTGGTCGGATGTGGCGCACCACCGACCGCGAGTCCGCCGACGGCGCGGCCGAGCGAGCCGTCCCCCACAGTGGAACCGTCTGCCGTGGAAGCGGTGCCGGCGCCGACCCTGCGGGCGCAGGCCGCGCCCGCGATTCCACGAAACGACCTCGCGGCCCGCATGCATGTCCTTGCGAGCGGCTGGCGGCCGGCGGTCGAGACGGCCGTGGTTTCGGTCACCGAGGGCCAGACGACCACTTTTGTCGCCGTGCCGGTCACCGGGGGTGGACCGGCGGTGCCCCTCATCGAGCTCACGAACACGTACAGCTGGAACCTGCGCCAGGACGGAGCGGTGCTCGCGGCTTCCGTCCGCAACGGCTCCGACTCGTCGCGGATCGCGGTGTGGGACGTTCTGTCGGGCTCAGCACGGTGGGTCACCGCGGATCAGCCCGGGGTGTTCGATGACGGACCCGTCTGGACACCAGACGGATCCGCGATCTATTACGGCGAGCACAGCGCTACCGCCACGACATACGCGGACCGCGGGATCTTTCGAATCAACCTCGACGGGGGGCAGCCCGTCGGGGTTCACGGACCCGATCGAAACGGCGGAAGCCCGGTCCGCCTGACGTCCGATGGACGATGGCTGATCTGGACGCGCTCTCAAGCCGGCGGATCGACGGACGTCCTCGACTTGACCACCGGCGAAAACAGATCCTTCGACGTCACGGGCACCTCGGGCGAGATCGCGTGGCGTGAGGCGCGTCCGCGCGCGCTCGTGATGTCTGGTGGCTGCTGCGCGGGAAGGCCGGGCGGGCAGCTCATTCTCTGGGACGACGTCAGCGGCGAAAGCCGCGAGATCATCGGAACTGGTGCGGCGCCCCTCGTGTTCGCCGGTGCCGCGGACTGGGATCCGACCGGGACCGTCATCGCCGCGGCCGTCTTCGAGCGCACCATGCTCGAGCGTTCCGTCCTCGATGGTCCGGTGTTCATTGCCGTGTTCGACTCGACCGGGACTCTGAAATCGAAGGTTGCGGGCAGCGAAGGCTTCTCCGTCGTCGCGTGGCTCGCCGAGGGCATCCTGGTCAGGCGCTCGACGCCCGGACTCTTCACGGAGTTCGCTCTGGTGTCCACGACCGTGGCGGATCGGCGAGTTCTCTATCGGACAACGGCGCCGACCGTACGTCTGGTCGCGATCGTCTCGCCCTGACGTATCCGGACGACAGGGCGAGCGTTAAGAAGGACGACTGTATGCAGGACCGGGGTGCGACGTTTCGGCGTTTTGGCGTGCTCGTCGTCGTGGCGATCGCGGCGGCCGTCGTTGCCTTCGCCAGTGGTGCGTCGGGACCGACCCCCCTCGAGCCGTCGGCGTCACAGCAAGCAGCTTCTCCCTCGCCGGAGCCAACCGCTTCGCCGAGTGTGCTTCCGATACGCCCGGGCACATGGACCGAGCTGCGCTGGTCCGAGCCGAGCATGCTCCCTGACGATGCCGCACTTCTCGACGTCGTGAGCTGGCGCGACGGCTACGTCGCCGTGGGTGACGTGGCGGGCGTGGATGGGCACGTCGGTGGTGCCTTCATCTCCACGGATGGCGCGCATTGGCAGCGAACCTTCACCTTTCCCAGCAACCCGAGCATCGTGGCTACCGCCACACGATTGATCGCCGTGATCAATCGCCGCGGTCCACCTGAAGCGGCCGAGGCGTGGACATCGCTCGATGGCCGAAGCTGGCAACATGACGACGCCCTGGCGTTGACCGGCGCGTCGATCACGAGTCTCGTTGCGCGCGGCACGATGATCCTTGCACGGGGGATCGACGCGACAGGCCGCACCACGATGTGGCGGTCCGTGGATGCTGGCCCGTGGAGTCGGATCCCGGAACCATCCGGGCGGGCGATCGTCCGTGGTGTCGCTGAGGTTAGCGATGGGTTCGTGGCGATCGGTCGTGACGGCGAACCCGATGTCGCATCAGGCGGTGTGGGAGTGCGCGGCTCTGGACGGCCGGCTGCGTGGTGGTCCGCCGACGGCGGCGCATGGAGCCTCCTCCAAGTCCAGGGAGTCGAAGCAGTTGGCGCGGAGCTGACTCTGATCTTCCGCGTAACCGACGGCTACTTCGCTGTTGGATCGGATACGACGATCCCAGGCCAAAACCCGCGCAGTCCCCTGCTGTGGTTTTCCACCGATGCTCGGGACTGGCGGATCGCCGGTCCACCTGCTCACTGGGGGCGTGCCAGCGCGAATGGTGGGCAGGCTGTGATTTTCGCGGCAGCGGACTTTGGCACGGTCAGGCTCGGTGCCTGGGCATCACAGGATGGGCGCGACTGGAATCAGCTCTCTTTTAGTGGCGACGTTGCCGAGATGCCGGCGTTCGAAACGGCCGTTGGGCAGTCGAGCCGCGTCGAGGACATCTTTGTCGAGCCGAACGGAATCATCGTGATCGGCCAGCAGAAGGGTCACCTAACCGCCTGGTTTGCCCTGGCAGTCGTTCGCTGAGCGTCGGGCTCAGCTGCGGTGGATCGTGACGTCCTGGTCCGCCTCCAGCCGGTAGCCTCCATCTCCCGCGACAAGTCGGATACCGCGAGCCGTAGCGAGTACACGACGGAGATCCTTCGTGGCCGCGTAGAGATTGCGCACGGCCTTGTCGCCTTCACTCTCCGGCCACAGTTCGTCGGCGAGCCGATCTCGTGAGACGCCGCGCGGGTGTGCCGCGACGAGCAGCGCGAAGAGTCGCCGCAGGACACGTGCTCCGGATCGACGCTGCCATACATCCGCCGCGAGCGCGGACCCGTGCACGTGGATCTCATCGCCGCGAATCTCCACGGCTTGTCGCGGCACGTCGAGAATCCCGACCGTCGCTCCGAGCAAACCACTTGCGCAGCGCGCGTCTCCGTCTGTCAGCGCCGCGTCTACGACTTCGCGCGCCCACCAGCTTGGCGACACGCGCACGGGCCCCTGACGGCGCAGCGCGCAGGCTTCGCGCGCAGCGGCTTTCGCGCCCTTCAGCGCATTCGCTTTGCGATAGGCGACGGAACGCCAGAGCAGGAGCGCGACCGCGGTGACAACGTCAGAGCGCGCCAGGTACCCGCTGGCCAGCTCGCCGAAAAGCTTCGCGGCACTCAGGTGATCACCGTCCACCAGTGTGAACATCGCGTCGAGCGTGGCCAGCGCCTCCGCGTGCGAAAAACCCGAGAGCTTTCGCGCGGAAGCCGCGGCGAGGTCGGCCGCTGCGCGATCCTTTCGTTTCAGCCCAAGCCATGATTCGCGGATCCAGCACCACGCGAGGAGATCGGGCAGCTTCGCTGATTCGCTGGCTGCGCGCGCCTGAACGAGAGCCTCGCTCGCTTCGTCGATCTTCTCGCGCAGTTCCGCGACGATCGATCGGTTGTACAGCGCGTATGCGCGCATCAGCGGTATCCGCAATCGCGCGGCGTCACGGCTCGCCGCCGCGAGCTCGGTCTCCGCGAGGTCCAGATCGCCGGCGCAGATCGCCGCGTACGCGAACCCGTTGTGCAGCGCGGGAGCGAGCCGCGGATCCAGGTCATGCGCACGCAGCGTCTCGAGCGCGTGGCGATACATCGTGAGGGCCTCCGCCGGGCTCTCGTGCGCGAGCGTCTCAGCGAGATTGCGCAGCTCGAGCACGCGGCTGAGCGGGCTCACGGCGGATCCCGCCTTCGCGATCGCTCGGCGATAGAACGCGATCGCCTCCCTCCGTTCGCCACGCCGGTCGGCGATGAGGGCTCGGAGGTGAAGGATGTCGCTCGACGGGCTCCGCGAGAACGATTCGGCCCACGCGATGACGGACTCGGCCGCCTCGGTGCCGCCCTCGTCGAGGAGGATGCAGCCCAGCTCGAACGCCAGCCGTGCGCGGAGCGGCTCGGCGGTCGTGCGCGATGTGCGCGACTGCGCGCGGGTGAACCAGAGGCGCGCCTCGTCGCGCTCGCCGCGAAGGATCGCGCGGCGTCCCGCGGCGAAGAGCAGTGGGACGCTCTCCGTCGCCGCGGTCACGCGCGGAAGAGGCGCACCCGCGCGGTCGCGACCCTTGTCGAGCGAAGCCACGATGCGAGAGAGCTCGGGCGAGAGCAGGCGCTTTCGTGGTGTGGCCGCCACTCTGCGCCGTAGGGTATGCGGGTGAGGCGTGATCTCGTCGCCGTCGTAGGCCGTCCGAACGTCGGAAAGTCGACCCTCTTCAATCGCCTGGTCGGTGACCGCATCGCGATCGTCGAGGACGAGCCGGGGACCACGCGGGATCGCCTTTACGCGACCGTCGAGTGGCGGGGTCGCGAGTTCACGCTTGTGGACACCGGCGGCCTCGACGACGGCACGAGCGAGGTCGAGGCGGGAGTCCGGCGCCAGGCGGAGGCCGCGATCGAAGAAGCCGACGTCGTCATGTTCGTGGTCGACGCGCAGTCCGGGATCCTCCCCGTCGAGCACGACGTCGCGGACCGCCTGCGCCGAAGCCGGAAACCGGTGGTGATGGCCGCGAACAAGTCCGAATCGTGGAAGACCGAGGCGCAGGCGGCGGAGTTTTACGAGCTGGGTCTCGGTGAGCTCCACACCGTGTCCGCGCTCCAGGGCATCGGGACCGGCGACCTCCTCGACGCGGTGGTCGCGAAGCTTCCGCCGCCCAGCGACGACGAGACCGATACGGACGAGGCGCGCATCGCGATCGTCGGCCGGCCAAACGTCGGAAAGTCGAGCTTCCTCAACCGGCTCGCCGGCGAGGAGCGCGCCGTGGTGAGCGAGATCCCCGGCACCACCCGTGACGCCATCGACACAGTGATCGAGCGCGAGGGCCGGCGCATCCGCTTGATCGACACGGCCGGCATCAGGCGCCGCGGGCATATCGACGAGGGCATCGAGAAGTTCGCGTTGTTACGCACCGTGCGCGCGTTGGAGCGGGCCGACGCCGCGATCCTCATGACCGACGCCACCGAGGGCATCACCGCGCAGGACCTGCACATTGCGGGCTATGCGCTCGAGGCGTATATCGGCCTTGTGCTCGCGGTCAATAAGTGGGATCTGGTCGCACGCAGCCCCGAGACGACGGCGTCCGTCGAGAGCGAGATCGCGCGGGAATTCCAGTTCGCAGCGTGGATGGATCACCGCCTGGTGTCGGCGAAGACCGGCCGCGGCGTCGAGGACGCACTGAACGCGGCCGTTGCGGTCGTCGACGAGCGCAAGAAGCGGATCTCCACGTCCGATCTCCATCGGCTCCTGACCGAAGCCGTGGTGGCCCATCCACCGCCGAGTGATCGGAATGGCAAGGAGGTACGTTTTCATCACGTGACCCAGGCGAAGGGCCCAGCGCCGACGTTCGTGTTCTTCGTGGATCGCCCCGCGGCGGTGCACTTCTCGTATACGCGCTATCTCGAGAACCAGATCCGCGAGCGCTATGACTTCCACGGAACGCCGATCAAGATCGAGCTTCGCGGAGCACGCGAGTGATCGACTCTCTGCCTTCCGCCGTCGCCCTGCTCATCGTTGGACTTGTCGGGTATCTCGTTGGCTCGATCTCGAGCGGCTACATCGTCGGTCGCATCTATCGCAACGTCGATCTGCGCACAGTCGGCTCTGGCTCGACCGGCGCGACGAACACCTTCCGCACGCTCGGCACCGGGGCGGGGCTGCTCGTGGCGATCTTCGACATCCTGAAAGGGTCTCTCGCGGTCGTGTTCGCACAGCTCGTCTTCTCCGAAGGGAACAGCGGACGTCCGCTCGCCGAGGCGGTCGCGGCCGTGTTCGTGGTGGTGGGCCACTGCTGGCCGGTGACGCTGCGCGGCCGCGGCGGCCGTGGCGTCGCGACCGGGTTCGGCGCGCTTCTCTTCGTAGCAACACCGGCGTGGGCATCGGCGGTCGCGTTCTTCGCGATCGCCCTCGCATTGACCCGGATGGTGTCGGTGAGCTCGCTCTCGTCGGTCGTCGGTGCGCTTGTCGGCTACCTGCTCTTCTGCGCGACGGGCTGGCTCCACTTCAACTGGTGGACGTTCGCCTTCATCGTGATCGCCGGGACCGTCGTCTTCATCCGGCATAAGGCGAACATCGAGCGGATCGTTCGCGGGGTCGAGCCGCGCGTCGGCACGTCGTGACGGCGACCGTGCTCCAGGCCGGGTCCTGGGGCACGACACTCGCGACCATCCTCGCGCGCGACGGCGGCAAGGACGTCATTCTCTGGGTCCGAGACCCGGCGCAGGCGAAAGAGATCGCAATGCGGCGCGAGAACCGTACGTACCTCCCCGGGATCCGCGTTCCCGATCGTGTTGAAGTGACCGGCGATCTCGATCGGGCGCTGGCGTCGGACGATCTCATCGTCGCGACTCCGAGCCGCGGCGTTCGCGAGCTGCGCGACCGCGTGTCGCCGAAGCTCCGGAAGGCGCACCGGGTCCTCTCCGCGACGAAAGGGCTTGCCGATGACGGCCGGCGCATGAGTCAGCTCTGGGCCGAAGCGCTTCCGCCGGATCGGGTCGCCGTCCTCTCCGGCCCGAATATCAGCCGCGAGATCGCCGCCGGCCTTCCAGCGCCCACCGTGATCGCCTCCGTCGACGCCGCGACTGCCCGCCACTTCCAATCGCTCGTTGGTACGCCGATGTTCCGCGTGTATACGAACGCCGACGTCGTCGGGGTGGAGCTCTGCGGAGCGCTGAAGAACATCATCGCCCTCGGCGCGGGCGCGATCGACGGAATGGGCTACGGCGAGAACGCCAAAGCTGGGTTCGTCACCAGAGGCCTCGCGGAGATCGCGCGCTACGGCTTCGCGGAGGGCGCGAATCCGCTCACCGTCGCCGGTCTCGCGGGTTTCGGCGACCTCATTGCCACGTGCACCAGCAAGTTCTCGCGCAACCGCATGGTCGGCGAGATGCTCGCGAAGGGCGTCCCGGTGGGCGAGATCACGCAGCGCCTCGGAGGCCAGGTCGCGGAGGGGATGTCGACGGCGGAAGCGACCTATCGGGCCGCCTCGAAGCGCGGGGTCGTCATGCCCATCACTGAGCAGACACACCTTGTGCTGAGTGAGGGCAAGCCCATCCGCGAGGCCATGCGGGACCTCATGGACAGGGAGCAGGGCGAGGAGGTCGCCGGGCCGCTCGCCGAGATCTCCCACCTTCTTGCAACCTTCGCAGCCGCTCAAAGGGAGGAATCGGCCACCGGCCCTAGGCGAACATAGGACGGTGAAGCTCTTTCGGCTCGCTCTCTTCGCCGCGCTCATCGTCGCCTGCCAGGCCAGCTCGTCGCCGCCGTCGGCCGCGCCGAGGGCCACGGGGGCGACGAGGACGCTCGCCGTGATCGTGACGATGGCGGCCGGTGCGCCCGTTGTCGGCGCGAACGTCTGCGCGTTCACGGTCGCGGGCGCGCAGGAGCGTTGCGGCGAAACGAGCGCGTCTGGAACCGCCCGACTCGGCCTGCGGCCCGGCACCTATTCCGTCCTCGTCACGCCGCACGCACCAACGCGGCTCGCCGAGGGCCGAACGTGGGCGGACGTGCTCGACGCCGATGCGACGAGCGTCGTGCAGCTGGATCCGCACTCGAAGATCACCGGCGCCATCAAGGACGAGCGCGGCGCCGCGGTCACCGATGCGGAGGTGTGCGCGCACCCTCCGCAGCCGCTCGCGTCGCCGACCTGCGCGCGCAGCGCCGGGGAAGGCAAGTTCTCGATCGACGTGCGCTCCGACGTGTACAAGCTCGACGTCACCGGGCCACCCGGCGGGAAGCTCATCGGGCAGTGGGCGAGCGGACGCCTTTCGAGCGGTGAGGCCGATCTTGTCGACGTCCGCTCCGCCGACGCGGACGGCATCGGCGTCACGATGGTCAAGGGCGTATTGCTGAGCGGTGTGGTGCGCGGCCCGAGCGGCCCGATCGAGGATGCGCAGGTCTGCACGCGGACCCTCGCCGCACCTCTCCCGTGGGACTGCGTCCGAACGAACAAGAAGGGGTCATACCTCGCGCTCATGGAGCCCGGCCGCTATTACATGTGGACCGTCCCGCCCGACAACGTCCGCCTGGTCGCGCAGTGGTACGACGACGTGCTCGAGGGAGTCGACACGACGGACATCGCCATGGACGCCGACCGCCAGATCGACGTCGCACTCGAACCGGGCCCGCAGCTGCGAGGCAAGGTCACCACGACGGACGGCGTGCCCGTCGCCGGTGCGTTTGTCTGCGTCGACACGCGTTTCCCGACCGGACGAATCTGCCGCCCGACCGCAGGTGACGGCTCGTACACGGTCACGACTCGTCCGCAGACTTACACGGTCCAGGTGCTGGCTCCCCCGGAGAGCGCTCTCATGAACGAGTTCTGGCTTCGGAAGCGCACGTGGGTCGACGCGAACGACGTCAGCCTCGGCAACTCCGACCGCACGCTCGACATGACGCTCCGCAACGGTGTGCGGGTGTCTGGCGTCATCCGCGACACGCGGGGCGTCCCGCTCGAGGGCGCGACGATCAACCTCAATGACGCCGATGGCCCCCTGATCGGCACCGACACCGACATCAGCGGGAGCTATCACATGGTCGTTCCGCCGGGCACCTACGAGATCGAGGTGTTCGCGCCGTTTCGCGGCGAGCGCGGCGATCTCCTCTCGCAGGCGCCGCGCGAGCTCGTCGTTAACGGTTACGTCAACTACGACGTCGTGCTGGAGGATGCCAATCCCTGAGTCGTGCTAGAACGGACACCTACTCAACGAATGGGGGATTCCATCATGTTCCTGACCCGTCTTCTGAAGCCGACCATCACCGCGTCCGCCCACTGTGACTTGCCGTGCGGCGTGTATGACCCCGAGCAGGCGCGTATCGAGGCGGAGTCCTGCTACAAGATCATCGAGAAATACAACGCCTCGAGCGACGAGCAGTTCAAGACGCGAGCCATCGTCATCAAAGAGGAGCGGGCCGAGCTCGCGAAGCACCACATCGACGTCCTCTGGAGCGACTACTTCAAGCCCGAGCACGTCCAGAAATATCCCGAGATCACGGAGCTATGCTGGAAGGCGGCGAAGCAGTGCTCGAAGGTCAAGGGCTCGCTCGACCTCGCGGACGCCAAGACCCTGCTCGACATGATCGACAAGATCGCGGACGTCTGGACCAAGGCAGGCGGCCCCCAGGCGACGCGAGTCGCGAAGGCGGCCGCGGCCCGGGCCTAACCCGTCTTGCTCCAGCGCGTCGCGGTGACGGGCCGGAGCATGGAGCCCGCCCTTTGCGCAGGCGACTGGATCGTCGTTTCGTCGCTGTCCCGCCAGCCACGGGTCGGGGAGATCGTGCTCGTCCGCGACCCGCGGGATCCGGAGAACCTGATGCTCAAGCGGATCGCGGGCGTCGCCGGCGGGACCTGCACGGTGCTCGGCGACCGACCGGAGGAGAGCACGGACAGCCGCGCCTTCGGCCCGGTGCCCCTCGCCAACGTTCTAGGACGTGCGCTCTTTCGATATGGGCCGATCGGCCGGATCGGCTGGATTTGGTGATGTCGGTCTCTAACATGACCGTATGGCGGTCGTGGTTTGCGCGCGGTGCGGACAGGAGCGCGAGGGCGCAGGGAAGGTAGGGCTTCCCGGCTCGCTCGGCGACGACATCGAGGCGCGCATCTGCGGCGAGTGCTGGACGGAATGGCTGAGCACGCAAATACGGGTCATCAATCACTATGGCCTGCGCCCCGCTCAACGTGAGGATCGAGAGAAGCTCTACGAGCTCACGCGCGACTTCCTGCAGCTTGGCGTCCCAGCGTCGGAGGTTTGATGGAGACGACGATCACGACGACGACACCCGCCGAATCGAAAGGGTCGAGCGGGGTCTACGTGTACTGCATCATCGAGTGCGGCGAGCCGCGCACCTTCGGCAAGATCGGGATCGGTGGCCGCGGCGATGACGTGTTCACGGTGCACTACCGCGACCTCGCGGCCGTCGTCAGCCGCGCCGCGCTCCAGGTCTACGACCCGACACGTGAGAACGCGCTCACGCACGAGCACGTGAACGAGGTCGTCATGATCGATAACGGCTTTACGCCGGTGCCGATGAGCTTCGGAACGCTCTTCAAGACCGAAGAGGACACCACGGAGTTCCTCAAGGACACGTACGACGCGCTGCGCGATGTGCTCCTCAAGATGAAGGACAAGCTTGAGTTCGGACTCAAAGTGAACTGGGACCGCGAGTCGGTCCTCGGCGAGATCGAGCAGGAGAACGAGGAGCTGCGACGGCTCAAGGCCGAGATCGAATCGAACCAGCAGACCTCGACGTATTTCGCGCGGATGCAGCTCGGTCGTCTCGTTGAGCAGGCGCTCGCGGACAAGGCGGACTCGTACGTGCGCGAGATCTACGACGAGCTCCAGGGCGCGGCGATCGCGTCGCGATCGAACAAGGTGATCGGCGACAAGATGATCATGAACGCGGCGTTCCTGGTCGGGCGCGAGAAACAGGATCAGTTCGACCAGAAGGTGCACGAG
>Ga0307308_10000156_pt1 | contig 21466 bp, 16 predicted proteins | sample ER_DNA_195_FD_194501 | JGI IMG/M metagenome (GOLD analysis project Ga0307308, IMG submission 194501) | Bulk soil microbial communities from the East River watershed near Crested Butte, Colorado, United States - ER_DNA_195 | ecosystem: Environmental > Terrestrial > Soil > Floodplain | place...
CGAGCGCGCTCCTTGATGACGTGCCACCCCGGCTAAAGGTTTTCCCGGGCTCGATAATCACCTGTAGCCGGAGGACGACGGCGCTGACCACAAGACCGGCCAGGACGGCCGGTGCGAGCGATCACCTATGGAGCCCTGCGCTGCGCGCGGCGATGCCTGCCCAGAAGGCAAGAGACACGCTTCCAGCCAGATGATCGCGCGAATTTGTTAGAGGCCTGTTTCGGCCTTGATCCGGCCCGAGCCGACGGCGTCCCGTAGCGCTTTGTAGTCGCGTTCGTTCTGATCGGCGTACGTTTCGGCGAAGCCGGCGACTGCCCGGTCGAAGGCGTCTGACTTACCGAGGTAGGACCCGATCGCGATCGTGTCACCGGAACGGGCGTGGGCGCGGGCCAGTGTCCAGCCGCACGCTTTCCCGTACGCAGCCGCCCCAGCCGGCAACGTGCCTTCGAGCTCAAATGAGCCCTTCCAGTCCTTCAGTTGCCGGACGTAGAAGTCACGTTCCTTGCCGTCGAGACCGGCGCTGACGTGTTGCCAGCCGAGGAAAATATCGGTGTTGGCCTGCATCAGGCGCTGGCCGGCGACGACCCGCCTGCCGCTGTTCTTGTATTCGCTCTTCCCGACAAACTGCTCGAGCACGGATGGCTGCGCCTCCTTGACCTGTAGGAACAGGGGATCGTCGAGGTCGACGCCGAGGAAGAGCACGATCCAGGCGCGAGTGCCGACGCTGCCCACCCCGACAACCTTGCGGGCCATGTCGACGAAGCGGAACTGCTCGAGCAGATGGCGGCGGTCAGTTTCCAGAGTACGCCGGTAGGAGCGCACTAATCCGCGGACTTCCTTCACGATCTCGTCGCGCTGCATCGAGGCCGGAATGAGCTCGTCGATCGGCACGATCAGCGGGGGATCGCTGATGATCCGCCGCTCGCCGTCGACCACGCAGGTCAGTTTCTTGAACGCGTGCATGCTGTCCTTGGTCCGCGCCTTGGCGAGGTCGGCTTGCGTCTTTTTCAGCCGCTTGGGGTCGACGCCGCGTGTGAATTGCTCGAGCGCCTCTTCGGCAGGCAGGCTCGCGTACCAGACATCCAGGTTGCTCATGCCGGCGAAGAGGGCGATCGTCTCCCTGTAGGAGCGCACTGTGTCGAGCAGGATCTTGCGCCGCTCCTTCCCCGAGAAGCCGAGCTCGCGGCCGGCGATCGCGAAGCTCGCTGCCAAGCGCTTCACGTCCCACTCCCACGGGCCTGGCGCCGTCTCGTCGAAGTCGTTGATGTCGAAAACCAATCGCCGCTCCGGCGAGCCGAACACGCCGAAGTTCGACAGATGAGCGTCGCCGCACAGCTGGACGCGGATGCCCGAGTTCGGTGTCCGTGCCAGATCGGACGCCATGATCAAGGCGCCGCCGCGGTAAAACGCGAATGGCGACACCAACATGCGGCCGTAGCGGATCGGCACCAGCTCCGGCACCCGCGAAACCGCCTGCTCCTCCAGCAAAGCGAGCGGGTCGCGACGCTGCTGAAAATCAATCTCCGCCTGCGACGAACGCGGCACCTCCACCCTCGCCGCCTTGCCCCTGGCGGCTCGCTCGGTAAGCGTGAGATGCGGAACAGCTTTCGGCTTGGGCGCTGGTTCATGGCCTGCCGCCGCAGGCCTCTCGACGGGATTCGTAATCGGCTCCTGAGCCGGTTCGATGTCGAGACGACCTTCGGAGAGCGGCTCGTTATCTCCCAGCGATTCAGCGATCGGATCGGGATGCTCGATGCTCGTGTAGCCGTCCATCATGTGTCTCACTTCCGATCTGGTCGGCCGCTGGGCTCACTCCCTCATCAGCATCGCGGCGGCTTCCCGCTCCAGGTCAATGTAGTGCTCGCCGCTCACGTCGACGGCGACGCGGTTGATCGTACCGCCGGTGAAGTCCCAGGGCATCTCACCCGCGTAGTCGGAGGTGACGCCGGCGCCGCTGTCGCGGCCTACACAGAGCCCCTCGCCTGCGATCATGAACTTTCCGGGCTGAGTCTTGATCGGACCCTCGCCGACCTTCGTGTCGCCGTGCCAGAGAGAGAGGAGACCGGTGGCGACGCCGGGCGGGTCCTCGCCGCTCTTGTCGAACGAGGCCGACAGGATCAGGTTCTCGCCCACCGGAATGTCGGCGGTCCCGTCGATCTTTTGCTCGGCCATGCCGACGAAGTTGTAGACGTAGTGCAGTCGGTTGTCCTTGACGTAGAGCGTGTGGCCCCCGAAGCGCGAGCCGTGCGCGAAAAGCACGCCCTCCGCGCCGGCGGCGGGGATGTTCACGACCGCTCCGACCACGTAGGAGCGGTTGCGGATGTTGACCGCCTGCGACTCGGGCACATCTGAAGCGTCCGGGAAGTAGACATAGCGGTCACGCGGCGGCGAGAGGACTGGCCGCGGCGTGATCATGATCTCCAGGGCCGAGCGGTCGTCGAGGGGGAACGCCTGATTGGCTCCCGCCTCCGCGTACCAGAGGTTCTGGAGCTCACGCACCTTGTCCGGGTTCTCTGCTGCGAGGTTGTGCAGCTCGGACCGATCGACGGCGGTGTTGTACAGCTCCCACTCGTCGGCGTTGAAGTTGCTCCAGCCGGCGATCGTTGGGTGGTTGGTGACGGCCTTCCAGCCGTCGTGCCAAATCGCCCGGGAGCCGAGCATCGAGTAGAACTGCGTCGTCCGGGTGGTCGGTGCATCGGCGTCCTCAAAGCTGGAGCGCATGCTGACCCCGTCGATACTGCTCTGCACGTGGCCCTTGATCGTCTCCGGCGCCTCGACGCCCAGGACGTCCAGGATCGTCGGGACGAGGTCGATCGCGTGGTGGTACTGGTCTCGGATCTCGCCGGTTGACTTCAGGCCTTCCGGCCACGAGATGATGCACGGGTCGCTCGTACCCCCGTTGAACTCGTACCGCTTCCACATCTTGAATGGCGTGTTGAACGCCATCGCCCAGCCGTTCGGGTAGTGGTTGTAGGTCGTCGGGCTGCCGAGCTCGTCGATCATCGGCAGGTTGGCTTCGATGGTGTCGGGGATGCCGTTCGCGAACTTCATCTCGTTCACCGAACCGTTCGGGCCGCCCTCTCCGGAGGCGCCGTTGTCCGAGACGAGGACCACGAGGGTGTTCTCACGCCAGCCGTTGTCGTCCAGGAAGGCGAGCAGCCGTCCGATCTGGTCGTCGGTGTGCGCGAGGAAGCCGGCGTAGACCTCGGCCATCCGCGAGAAGAGGCGCTTCTCCTCGTCCGAGAGTGTGTCCCACGGCCGCGTGTCGTCGAGTGGCGGGAAGGGCTTGTCGTCGGGCCCGGTGCGTGTCTCGCTCGTTCCGATCGGGTTGATGGGCGGCAGCTCAGTGTCCTTCGGGACGAGCCCGAGCTCCTTCTGGCGGGCGAGCGTTTGCTCGCGCATGGCCTCGTATCCCATGTCGAACCGGCCCCGATACTTGTCCGCCCATTCCTTTGAGACGTGGTGCGGCGCGTGGCAGGCGCCGGGCGCGTAGTAGAGGAAGAACGGCTTCTCCGGAGCAATCGCCTTCGCGTCGCGGACGAACTCGATCGCCTTGTCGGTCAGGTCCTCGGTGAGGTGGTAGCCCTCCTCCGGCGTCCGCGGCTGGTCGACGGTGTGGTTGTCGTACACGAGGTCCGGATACCACTGGCTCGTCTCCGCCCCGAGGAACCCGTACCAGCGCTCGAAGCCTCTGCCGGTCGGCCAGTTGCGCCTCGTCGAGGCGAGGTTCATCTCGTCGTCGGGGCAGAGGTGCCACTTGCCGACCATGTAGGTGTTCCAGCCGCGCTCGCCGAGGATCTCCGAGATCGTGCCGTTTTCCGGCGGAATCGTTCCACTCGCGTTCGGGAACCCGATTGCGGCCTCGGTGATGCAGGCCATGCTGTTTCGCGTGTGGTTGCGCCCGGTCAGCAGACAGGAGCGGGTGGGCGAGCAGAGAGCGGTCGTATGCCACTGCGTGTAGCGGACACCGTCCCCCGCGATCCGGTCAATATTGGGCGTCTCGACCGGGCCCCCGTAGCAGCCGAGCGCCGAGAAGCCGACATCGTCGAGAACGATGTAGACGACGCTCGGTGCCCCGTCCGGGGCCTTCGGTGGCTCGAACGGCTCCCAGTCAGGCTTCGAGTCGCGGATGTCGACGTTGACGACGCCCTTGAACGGCTTGCTCATCGTTCATCCTTCCGGTCGACAGTGTGGGCTGGGAGCCGAACTGCTCTCGCCTGACAACGACTGTCACGGCAGGTGGTCCGTATCGCATCATCCCCTTGGGACGAACGGGCTCCCTTCATTCACTCGACGAGCGAGGCTGTCCCTGGTTGTGTGGTCGGAACGCGCTGAGCCAGGAATAGGGCCACGATCGTGAGTAGGGCGAGGATCGCGAGCGCCGACCTCAGCCCGGCGATTCGCGCGTCGCTGTAGGCATCGACCGCCGCGTCGGTTGCGTTCGAGCTGGCGTTTGCCTTGTTGAGGGCGGCCTCCAGGTCGGCGTCCGAGATGAAAGGCGCTCCGCCGGCGAGCTGGACGTGCGCCTGGGACTTGACCTGCGACGGGATCGCCGAGCTGTGTTCAATGTTCGTCAGGAAGGCGGAGGTGAGCGTGGCGATCAGGATCGAGCCGGCGAGCGCGGTGCCCAACGAGGCGCCGAGGTTGGTGGCCGTGTTCTGGAGGCCGCCGACCTCGGGGCTCTCCTCGTCGGGGACCGCGGAGACAGTGACCGCGCCGAGCTGCGAAGCAAGCGCACCGATCCCGAGCCCGATCAGGAGCATCGGCACGAAGACGACCTCCGCGCCGGCGTCCTTGTCCAGCGCGCCGAGCAGGACGACCGTCCCTGCGAGCAATGCGAGCAGGCCACTGCGAACGACGAGTCGAGGCGAGATATTCGGAAGAAGGCGGGGGATGCCGATCGCGGCGGCAAGCAACGTGATCGAGAGCGGCAGCAGCCGGGCGCCGGTCGCGAGCGCCGAAAGGCCAAGGCAGACCGAGAGGAAGAGCGGCACGACGAAGAAGAAGCCCGCCTGAACGAGGTACTGGAAGAAGAACATGATCAGGCCGCCCGTCAGCTGCCTGTTTCGGAGCATCACCGGGCGTACGAGTGGCTCGTCGCCTCTCGCGACGAGGCGAGCCTCCCAGTTGAAGAAGATCCAGAGCACGAACAAGCCCGCCAGGATCAGCCACACCGTCGGCGACAGCCCCGCCCACGAGGGCCCGTCCGCTTTGGGCTGAATCCAGCCCCACTCCCCGGAGCGGAGCACACCGAAGACAAGGAGCCCAAGCCCGAGCGCCGAGAGCACTGCGCCGACCACGTCCAGGCGCGGACGCTTCTCGACCGGCGCGTCGGCAATTCTCCGCGCGAGAAGCAGGATCACGAGGACGAGCACGACCTCCCCGGCGAACACCCACCGCCAGGAGAAGTACGTCGTACAGAAGCCCCCGATCAGCGGGCCGACCGCGACCGCGATCGCCCCCGCGGCCGCGACCATTCCGTACGCGGAGGGTCGGCGTTCGGCCGCGAAGTTCCCGGCGACGAGGGCCACGATCGCCGGCAGGATGAGTGCCGCGCCCACCCCTTCCAGGAACGACCAGCCGAACAGCAGCACCGGCAGGTTGGGCGCGATCGCAGTCGTCAACGACCCACAGCCGTAGATGACGCAGCCGATCGCGAACGCGCGCTTTCGCCCGATCATCGCCCCAACCTTGGCACCCGTGATCATCAGCGCCGCCATCACCAGCGTGTACGCGGTGATCGCCCCTTGAATCCCGGTCACCGTCGTGCCGACATCCTTCGCGACCGTCGCGATCGAGACGTTCATGACCGAGCTGTCCAACGTCATCAAGAACTGGCCGGCCGCGAGCGTGACCAAGACGAGTGTGGCCCCTCCGGCGCGCGCAGACGGAGCGATCTCTGCCGTCGTCACGGGTGCAATCCTCCCAGAACTTCCGGTTGTGCCTGACGGGCGCAATCTCAATGACCATCAGACCGCGTCCCGCCCGTTCTAGCTCAGGATCGCCAAGCGGGCCGCAGACGGGCCCGGTGTCGGCGACTCGAGCGTGACGTTCCGAACAAAGGAGCGCATCATCCGATCGGGACGACGTTTGGCTCCGCCGCTGCGCCTTAGGGTGGACGCTGCGTGAGTGTGGTTTCGGCTCCCCCGGTCGATCCGGCCTCGTTGGTCCGGAGCAGGCAGTACCGCGTCCTGCTCGTGCTTGCCGCGGTGATCGGCCTGCTCGTCTCACTTGCCTCGTGGGGGTTCCTCGAGCTCGTCCACGTGATTCAGCTTGGGGTTTACAAGGATCTTCCGAGCGATCTCGGGTACGACACTTCCCCCTGGTGGTGGCCGCTGCCCTGGCTCGCCCTGGCCGGCGTGCTCACCGCTTTTGCGATCGAGCGCCTCCCCGGACACGGAGGTCATGTGCCCGCCGACGGCCTCAAGACCGGCGCTGGACCGACGCAACCGATCGAGCTTCCAGGCGTTCTTCTGGCCGCGCTCGCGACGCTCGGTCTCGGGCTCGTGCTCGGCCCGGAGGCACCTCTGATCGCCCTCGGCATGGGCCTTGGGATCCTTGCAGTTCAACTTGTCAGGAAAGACGCGCCTCAGCAGGTCCTTGGGCTGATGGCCGCCGCCGGGAGCTTCGCCGCCGTTTCCACGATCTTCGGCTCGCCGGTGATCGGCTCCGTGATCATCATCGAGGCTGCAGGTCTGGGTGGACCGACGTTGCCGCTGGTGCTGCTTCCCGGCCTGCTCGCGGCAGGGATCGGCTCCCTCGTCTTCATCGGCATGGGAGACTGGACCGGCCTCAGCACGAGCGCTTGGGCTCTGAGCCCATTTTCCCTGCCGACGTTCCCAGGACCCGGCTGGGGCGACTTTGGGTGGACGATCGTGCTCGCGATTGCCGCCGCCCTCGTCGTCTTCGTCATTGTCGAAATCGCCCGGTGGACGACTCGCGTTGTCTCGACGCGACCGTTCGTGCTCACGACGGCGGCCGCGCTAGTGGTCGGAGGTCTTGCGATCGCCTTCAACCAGGCGACTGATCATCGGACGGACGTCGTGCTCTTCTCCGGCCAGGATGCCTTCGCTTCGCTCCTGAAGGACGCCTCGACGTTGTCGTTGACCACGCTCGCGCTCTTGTTGGTCTTCAAGGGAGCCGCTTGGAGCATTTCGCTCGGAAACTTTCGTGGCGGCCCGACCTTCCCTGCGTTGTTTCTCGGCCTCGTCGGAGGTCTTCTCGCTGGGCACCTGCCAGGCTTTTCCGAGACGCCCGCGGTGGCAGTCTTGATGGGCGCTGGAGTCGTGTCGATCCTGAGGCTCCCGCTCTCATCCGTCGTGATCGCGCTGCTTCTGACGTCCAAGGCGGGACTGGCGGTCGCTCCGCTGATCATCGTCGGGGTCGTTGCCGCGTACATAACCACCGAAGTGCTCTCCGCGCGTCGCGTCTCTGGCGCTGAGACGACACCGGTGCTCGGCGGTGAGGCTCCGGTTCCCGCGGCAGGCACCCCACCAGCAGCAGCGTGAAACCGCGTCAGGCCGTCGGGTAGGTGACGACGATGTAGACGCCGATCGCAAGCAGGACCGCGGAGACGCCGAGAAGCGAGGCCCGGACCGCGTGCACCTTGAATTTCTGGGCCAGCGCTGTCAGGAAGAGCACCGTTGCAAGCAGAACTGTGTTACGGAGGTACTTGTCGCCCGTCTCGCGTGCCTTCGTCCCTTCCTCGAACGCGTGGGTAGACCGAGCGTCGTAGGCCTTCGCCCTCGCGGCCATCGCGTTGTGGTACTGGGGCATGAGGATCGGGCCTGCCGGCGCTTTCGGATTGTGGAAGGGGTCCGTCTGCAGCCAGGCCGAGAACGCCGGGCGGTACTCGGGCCGGAAGCGGCGCTCGAAGAGTGCTGCCTCCTCGTGGTCTCCCTGCCCCGTCGCCTGCAGCCAGAACGAGAAGGCGTTCGTGTCGTACAGCTCTTCCTGACCACTTCGGGTGGCCGCCTGGTTCGAGAGGGCGCGGTATTTGTTGGTGAGACCGTAGAGGTGCGCCTGCCGCCCGTCCCAGCGCGCGGTCTGGTAGCCGCTCCACGCTGTGGCGACCGCCACCACGGCGAGCAGGATCGCCTCGAGGATCTCGATGATCTCCGCGCGTCGACTTACCGCGCCATGGTGTCCGTGGTGGTGACCGAGCTCGTGGGCCACCTCCGCGGCTGAGACCGTTTCCGGCATCTGGCCAGGGTTGCACCGCAGGCGGCCCAGGGGCTCATCCCAACCGGACGATGCGGCTACGGGGGGCTGTGCGCCGACCCCTCGTCGGGTGGGCGCCGCTGCGCTGAAGACGGGACTCCAGCTATGAGCCCGCGCCGTCCGGCTTAGTCTAGGCGCTCGCATGGGCTGGGAACTTGCGGTCATTGCAGGCGCGACAATCGGGTTCGCGCTCCTCTCGGGTCGGCTCGAGGGAACGCCGGTCACGCCCGCGATCTTCTTCGTCGCCGTCGGGCTGGTATTCGGCACCGAGGCTCTGGATGTCTTCGACCTTCCGCCGACAGGCGAGTCCGTCAAGGTGCTCGCAGAGGCGACGCTAGCGCTCGTTCTCTTCGCCGACGCGTCACGCATCGACCTGCGAACGCTTCGTCGCGAATACGCCGTTCCGGCGCGTCTGCTCGGCCTCGGATTGCCGCTGACGATCGTCGCCGGAGCGCTGCTCGCAAGTCTGCTCTTTGGATCGCTGTCGGTCGCGGAAGCGGTCGTTCTGGGCGTGATGCTCGCACCGACCGACGCCGCCCTCGGGCAGCCCGTTCTGGCCGAGCGCCGCCTACCGTCCCGCATCCGCCAGGGCCTCAACGTCGAGAGCGGCCTCAACGATGGCATCTGCGTCCCGCTGCTGTTCATCGCGCTCGCTTTCGCGGAGGCCGAGGCTGGCAAATTCGGCGACGCACACGCGTTTCGTCTCGTTGCCGAGCAGATCGGCTGGGGCATCGCTGGCGGCCTCGCAGGCGGCGTCGCCGCCGCAGGGGCGGTCGTCCTCGGAACCCGCGGCCGACTGATCGCCGCCGCCTGGCTTCAAGTCATCCCGGCAGCGGGTGCGGCGCTCGCCTACGGAATCGCCGCGCCTCTCGGCGGCTCGGGCTTCATCGCGGCGTTTGTCGCCGGGGTGGTCTTCGGAGCCATGAGCCGTGATGAAAACGGCGGGGTGACGCGCCTGACCGAAGAGGTCGGAGATGTGCTGAGCGGCGTCACGCTGCTCGTCTTCGGGGCGGTGCTGCTGTCGCCGACGCTGCGCACGATCGACTGGCGAATCGGCCTCTACGCCGTTGCGAGCCTGACGGTGGTGCGGATGCTGCCGGTCGCGATCGCGCTGCTGGGCACGGGCGCGCGCGGCCGTACGGTGGCGTTTCTCGGCTGGTTCGGGCCGCGTGGCCTGGCGTCAATCGTCTTCGCGCTGATCGTCGTCGAGGAGGCACACCTGCCGCATACCGACACGCTGCTGTCGGCGGTGTATGCGACCGTCGGTCTATCCGTGCTCGTCCATGGCGTAACGGCCGCACCCTTTGCGCGCCGCTATGCGTCCTGGTTTGCGTCGCACCCGGCGGAGAGCAGGCCGGCAATGGAGAGCGTCCCGGTCGAGACGCACCGCTTGCGAGGAAGGACCGCTGAGCTTTGACACACGGCTCGCTTCATCCTGTTCGGGCGATGACTGATCCTGCCCTTGACCTCACGATGTGCGGGGAAGCGCCGAGTGGACCAGATCATGATCACGATCGACGGGCCCAACTTCCAGGATTTTCAGGAAGCGGAAGTGCCGCGTCTTCCCGAGGAAGGCGAGCCGATCGAGACGAAGTACGGGACGTGTGTCGTGACCTCGGTGGAGCCCCTGCCGGCAAGCGACCACTTCGCCGGCAAAGTGATCTGCCGGATGGCCTAGGAGGGTTTGACGGAACGGCGCTCGTCGCCGGGGTGCGATGCTCGTTCCCTGGGGAGGACGCAGGGAGCGTCCATATCCGTAGATATGGGCGCGACTGAGGACGGTGCCAGGGGGCGAGCAGCGCGGCCCGGGACACAGACTCTGTTTCGTCAAACCCTCTTCGTCCTGGCTAATGGTGGAAACCGGTCGCGGCGGTCTCGTGCAGAGGCGCCGCTTGCTTCTCGAGTCGAGGTAGCTGTCGACGGAGATCGGCGACGAGTAGATCGGCCATGTCATGGCCAAAGCCCCGCTTGACGACCACGCGCAGCGCGGCCAGGTCGGTCCGGTTCTTCGGAAACGTGTACGCCGGGACGAGCCAACCGCGCTCGCGGAGCGCGTTCGAGACATCGAAGACAGTGAAGTTGTCGATCTCCGGGGAGAGCGTGAATGCGAAGACGGGCAACTCGTCCCCGCGTGTCAGAAGCGCGAATGGGCCGAGTTCTTCGATCTGACCTGCGAGTCTCGTCGCGACGTCTCGCGCGTACCCTTGCACCCTTGCGTACCCCTCGAAGCCTAGGCGGAGGAAGTTGTAGTACTGCGCCACGACTTGCGCCCCCGGGCGCGAGAAGTTGAGGGCGAAAGTGGGCATGTTGTCCCCGAGGTAGTTGACCCAGAAGATCAGGTCCTCCGGCAGCGCTTTCGCGTCGCGCCAGATGATCCAACCCACGCCGGGGTAGACGAGGCCGTACTTGTGGCCCGAGGCGTTGATAGAGGCGACCCGCGGCAGGCGGAAGTCCCACTCGAGGTCCGGGTCGACGAACGGCGCAACGAAGGCGCCGGAGGCGCCGTCGACGTGGACCGGCACGTCGATCCCGGTTCGGCGTTCGAACTCGTCGAGCGCAGCGCAGATCTCTTCGATCGGCTCGTACGAACCCTCGAAGGTCGAGCCGAGAATTGCGACGACCCCTATCGTGTTCTCGTCGCAGAGTGCGACTGCCTCCTCCCCCGAAAGGTGAAAGCGCTCGCCCTCCATCGGCACGAGCCGCATCTCGACGTCCCAGTAGTTGGCCAGCTTCTCCCAGCACACCTGGACGTTGATCCCCATCACGAGGTTCGGCCGATCCGTGGGCTCGCCGGCTGCGGCGCGGCGCTGCTGCCAGCGGCGCTTGAGCGCAAGGCCGCCGAGCATCGCGGCCTCGCTCGAGCCAGTCGTCGAGCAGCCGGTCGCCTGCTCTGCGTCCGGCGCGTTCCAGAGGCGGCTGAGGATGTTGACGCAGCGCATCTCGAGCTCGGCCGTCTGCGGGTACTCGTCCTTGTCGATCATGTTCTTGTCGAGGCATTCCCCCATCAGCTTCTCTGCCTGGGGCTCCATCCAGGTGGTGACGAAGGTCGCGAGGTTCATCCGCGCGTTGCCGTCAAGCATCAGCTCGTCGTGGATGATCTGGTAGGCGACGTCCGGCGCCATCTCCGAGTCAGCCAGCTCGCGTCGCGGAATGCTTCGGTTCTCGAGCGTGAAGATCGGAGCGACTGCGAGGTCGTTCGAGGGGGCGGTCGGGCCGTCCCGGTGCGTCAGCGTCATCCTGCCGGAACCGCGCCGACGGCTTCGGGCGTCGGGACGAACGGGCGCAGCTCGTCCTCGCCCGGCTGGATCACACCGTATGAGCCCTCGGGCACCTCGTTCCACGCTCCCGGAAGCTCGTCTCCCAAGGGCTCGGAAACGACGAGCCTCGCTTCGTCGCTCAAGTCCCGCAGGAGCTCGTTCTCCGGGTAGAGCGCGCGGAGCGTGAGCACGTTCGTGCTGAAGAAGAGCGACCGTGACTTTCTTTCGCTCGAATAGCGGAACGCCCAGATCCTCTCGCCGTCCGTCGTTGCGATCGTTCCCTGGAACGGATGCTCAACGCCATGCTCGCGGCCGACGCTCTCGACGAGGCCAATCGCTCGGGCAACCGCGGCCGGCGGATCGTCCTCGAGACCGAACGTGAGCGCGAGGTGAAACAACACCTCCGAGTCGGTCGACCCTTCGATCTCCGGATAGAGCTCGGGGTCGATCGCCAGCACGAGGTCACGCTTCGTGCGATGGAAGTCGGCGACGAACCCGTTGTGCATCCAGAGCCAGCGGCCGTGCCGGAAGGGGTGGCAATTCGTGTGCTGCACGGGCGAGCCGGTCGACGCGCGGATATGCGCGAAGACGACGCCGGAGTTGATGTGGTCGGCGAGATTGCGGAGGTTGCGGTCGTTCCAGGCCGGCTCCATGCTGTGGAAGACGCCCGGGGTTTCCTGCGCGCCGTACCAGCCGACGCCGAACCCGTCGCCGTTCGTCTCCTCCGCTCCCATTTGCGAGTGGAGGCTCTGAACGATCAGCGAGTTCTTCTGCCCGTAGAGGAGCGCTTCGATCGGGACGGGCGAGCCCGAATAGGCGAGCCAGCGGCACATCGTGCCGTGATCCTCACGCAGCCGTGAATACGCCGCCTCATCCCGATCGGACGATGTTCCATTTCGCGCCGCACGGGACGCTTGCAGCCGACAAACCCACGAGTAGGAGAGTGCAAGTGCTCGCAAGCAGCTACCCGTTCCTGGACGTCGTGTGGACGATGTTCATCTTCTTCGCCTTCGTGATCTGGATCTGGCTCCTGATCCTGATTCTGGGGGACAACTTCGCGCGCCAAGACCACTCCGGCTGGGCAAAGGCAGGCTGGACGCTCTTCGTGATCTTCACCCCGTTGCTCGGCGTGCTGGTCTACATGATCGTCCGACCGCCGCTGGAAAAGACGCTCACGGCGCGCAGCGCCAACTGACCAGGTGAGCTTTCGACGGCGCCGCTCGGGGCAACGCGGTTTCGCCGAGCGGCGCCTTACGGCCTGAGAGCGGAGGAGAAGATGTCGGCCTCGAATGCGCTTCGAGAACACCACGAGGGCTCTCCGCTGGGCTTCCACCTGCTTGCGAAGCCGACCGGCGCCGTCTGCAATCTCGACTGCAGCTACTGCTTTTTCCTCTCGAAGGAGATGCTCTACCCGGGCAGCCGCTTCCGGATGGCGGACGAGCTGCTCGAGACGTATCTGCGGCAGCTGATCGAGGCCCATTCGCGGGCTCCCGAGGTGGCGATCGCCTGGCAAGGCGGCGAGCCGACGCTGATGGGCGTCGAGTTCTTCCGCCGCTCGGTCGAGCTTGCCGAGGGCTTCCTGCAACCGGGACAGCGCGCCGCGTACACGATCCAGACGAACGGCACCCTGCTCGACGAGGAGTTGGCGGAGTTCTTCAAGCAGAACGACTTCCTGGTCGGGATCTCGATCGACGGACCGAGGGAGCTGCACGACGCCTACCGGGTGAACAAGGGCGGCAAGGGCTCGTTCGAGCAGGTGATGCGCGGGCTCGCTCACCTGCAGGCGGCAGATGTGGACTGGAACGCGCTCACGACTATCCACGCCGCCAACGCCGATCGCGGCCGCGAGGTCTACCGCTTCCTCCGCGACGAGCTTGGCGCCCGCTTCGTTCAGTTCATCCCGATCATCGAGCGGGTCGCAGAGGCGGACGCGGACGGGACCGTGCCCTGGACCTCGTGGCGCGACCGCCCGCTGTACGTGCAGGAAGGCGAGGTCGTCACCGGGCGCTCGGTTACGGCCGAGCAGTACGGCCGCTTCCTGATCGACGTCTTCGAGGAGTGGGTGCGGCGCGACGTCGGCACCGTCTACGTGCAGATGTTCGACGTCGCGCTCGCGAACTGGGTCGGCGAGCCGCCGAGCCTCTGCGTTCACTCGGAGACGTGCGGCCTTGCGCTGGCGCTCGAGCACACGGGAGACCTCTACTCCTGTGACCACTTCGTCGAGCCGAAGCACAAGCTCGGAAACATCCGGATGACCCACATGCTCGAGCTCGTCGATTCGCCGCAGCAGCGGCAGTTCGGGCTCGACAAGCGCGAGACGCTGCCGCAGTACTGCCTCGACTGCGACGTCCGCTTTGCCTGTCACGGCGGCTGCCCGAAGGACCGGTTCATCGAGACGCCGGCCGGGGAGCCGGGGCTGAACTACCTCTGCGCCGGCTTCAAGAATTTTTTCCACCACGTCGACACGCCGATGCGGACGATGGGCGCGCTGCTCGCGCAGAACCGTGCGCCGGCCGAGATCATGGCGCAATACGCTTCTGCCGACGCCGCCCGCGGCCGGAACGACCCCTGTACCTGCGGGAGCGGCTTGAAGTGGAAGCGCTGCCACGGCACGCAGGTAGAGGCCGTCGCATGAGCCAGGCCGCCGTCACGGTCGCGCCCGAGGAGGGCAGGCACTTCCACGTCAAACGGATCCTGACCGGCGCCCTGGTGATCGTCGTCATTGGCGCCGCGGCGAATCTCCTCGGCTGGGACATCCGAGGCTGGTTGGACGAGCTCTGGGACACGATCACCGGGATCTCGCTGGGCTACCTGCTCGCCGGGATCGCGCTGAAGACGCTGCAGACGACCGCGACGGCGTTCGCCTGGTACGCGATCCTTCGCTATGCGTATCCGACGGCGCGGTTCCGGCTCGTGCTTGCTTGCTACGCGGCCTCGGTCGCGCTGAACGGGATCCTGCCGGCGAACCTGGGCACGCTGATGCTGTTGCTGATGCTGACGGCGACGATCGCCGGCGCCACGTTCTCGGGCGTGCTCGGCGGCTACGTCGTGCAGAAGATCTTCTTCACCCTCAGCGGCGCGTTCACTTACCTCTACCTCTTCCTGACCGTCGGCGGCTCGTTCGACATCAAGTTCAACTTCGTGCACAACAATCCCTGGGCGACCGCGATCCTGCTGCTCGGAGGCGTAGTGCTCATCTATCTGGTCGTGCGGGCGATCTGGCCGAAGGTCGTCAAGTGGTGGGACCAGGCGAAAGAGGGCGGCGCGATCCTCGGCCGGCCGCGCACCTACCTGGCGCGGGTCTTCCTGCCTGAAGGGATCGCCTGGCTGGCGAGCCTCGGCGTGATGGCGGTCTTCCTCGCCGCCTACGATATTCCGGTCAGCTTTCACACGCTGATGCGGATCGCCGGCGGCAACTCGATCGCGAACGTCACCTCCGTCACGCCGGGCGGAGCCGGCGTCAACCAGGCTTTCAACGTCGCCTCGCTCAACGGGGTCACGAGCCCGACGAATGCGACCGCCTACTCGGTAGCGCAGCAGTTCGTCACCACTGCCTGGAACATCCTCTTCGCGATCGTCCTAATGGCCTGGGTGTTCGGCTGGAGCGGCGGCAAGGAGCTCGTCTCGACCTCGTACACCGATGCGAAGGAGAAAGCCGCTGAACAGAAGGCGGCGCACGCGGACAAGAAAGAGGCCAAGAAGGCGGCCAAGGCGGCCGCTAAAAATGCTTAGAGCGGTCGGCTAGGACCTGAGTGGGCTGGATCGACACGGAGTTGGCGCTGACCGCGCTCGCCGCGATGCTTTCGCCGACGACGCTGATCTTCTCGGTGCTCGTCCTCGTGCTCGGAGACCGGCCGCTGCGGACCGGCTTCTTCTTCTACCTCGGCGCCTTCACCGCAACGCTGGGGATCGGCGTCATCGCCGCATTCGTGCTGGGGAACGCGGCCGCATCCGACAGGCCCAGCAGCCCAAAGACGTGGGTGGCAATCCTCGACGTCGTCATCGCCCTGCTGCTTCTCGTCTGGGTGGTACGGGTCGTCCGCCGGCCCGCCGATCCGACGAAGATCGCCAGCGCGGTCGAGAAGATGGGCAAGGTCGCGTCGTCTCCGGTCGTGGCGATTGTCGGTGCCGGCGCGGCGCTGGCGAATCCCGGCGCCTTCATCCCGATTGCGCTCAAGGACATCTCGGAGCTGAATCCGAGCGCCACCGAGTACGTGGTCGACTGGGTCTTCTTCACGATCGTGTCGCTACTCCCGCTCGCGCTGGCTCTGCTAATGCTGCTCGTGGCCCGCGAGCGCGCAGATCGCCTGCTCGAGGGGGCTCGGAAATGGCTCGAACTCCACGCGAGGACGATCGCGGCGGCGATCGTCGTTCTGCTCGCCGCTTCGCTGCTCCGAAACGGGATCTCAGGGCTGACGTCCTAGGGTTGTCAGGTTGAGCGTGCCGACCCGCCTCGGGCTCGCGACACTCATTGCCGGCGCCGCGCTTGGATTCTCCGCGGCGGCGTCGGCGAGCCTGGCCGACCAGAGGGCGCTGGCCGAGCGTTACGCGCCGGTCGTGAGGCTGGTCGAGCAGAAGCACGAGTGCGGGCCCGGCGAGCCGTACCGGCCGATCGACGTGGACGCGTTGTTCGGCCAGCAGTCGGTGGCGCTCCGCGGGCCGTGGAACCCTGACGACCTCGTCAAGATCGCGCCAACCGCGAAGGACCTGGCCCGAGGCCTCTACGACTATCACCTCGACTTCCCCGGGAACGCGCTCGAGCCCGGCTGCGACTACGAGCGCTGGGCGCGCCGGATCACCCAGGGCCGCAAGCCAACGGTGTACGCGCACGTCGCCAGCGAGGCGGCCCGCCCGGGCCGGCTCGCGCTGCAGTACTGGCTCTTCTACGTCTACAACGACTGGAACAACCTGCACGAGGGCGACTGGGAGATGATCCAACTCCTGTTCGATGCCGACAACGCGCGCCAGGCGCTGGTAGGCCGACCGACGGCGATTGGCTACAGCCAGCACGAAGGGGCCGAAGAGGCAGGCTGGGGCGCCGACAAGCTCGAGCTAATCGGCGGCACTCACCCGGTCGTATATCCGGCCGCAGGCTCGCACGCGAACTTCTTCGGCGACGGTCTTTTTCTCGGCAGCTCTGCCGATCAGGGAGTCGGCTGCGACAACACGACCGGTCCGCACGTCGACGTCCGGCCGGCCGTCGCCACGATCCCGAGCGACCCAGCCGAGGCTCGCTCCGAGTTTCCGTGGATTGGTTTCCAAGGCCGCTGGGGCGAGCTGCGGCCTGCGTTCTACAACGGACCGACCGGGCCGAACCTCAAGACGCAGTGGACGGAGCCGATTCGCTGGTCCGACCACTGGCGGGAGCGGAGCTTCTCCGTTCCGGCAGGGAGCGCGTTCGGAACGACGGCGACCGATTTCTTCTGTCGTGCGATCGGCGGCGGGTCGAGGGCACTCGTCCAGCTCGCCAACCGACCGCTTCAGTTCACGCTGGGGCTCGCCGCGCTGGTCTTGCTCCTGATCTACGTGCTCTCCCGGACGACCTGGCGCCCGGCGGTGACACTCCGCCTCGCGCGCCGCCGTGCATGGGGTCAGACGCTCGCGGCGGCGGCACGGATGTACGCGGCGAATCTGCGGCTGGTCGTCGGCATCGGGATCCTGTTCATCCCGATCTCCCTGCTCGTGTCACTGCTCCAGGCCCTCGTGCTTCACGGAACCAGCGTCCTCGGCGTCGAGACCGGTGCCGAGGCCAACGGCTTGGTCGCGTTCTTCGTGCTGGCGATCGGGACAGCGCTGACGTTGCTCGGGCTCGGTCTCGTCCAAGCCGCGACCGCGCGAGCGCTCGTCGAGATCGACCAGGGCCGTTCGATCGGGCCTTTGCGCGCCTACCGGCTCGCGGGCGACAGCATTTGGCCGCTGCTCGGCGCGCTGCTGATCGCGAGCACCGTCGTCTCTCTGCTCGCCAGCTCCATCTACCTGATTCCGATAGCCATCTGGCTGGCCGGCCGGTGGGCCTTGATCGCCCCCAGCATCGAGCTCGAAGAGCTCTCTGCAGTCGGAGGCTTGCGCCGTAGTGGCCGGCTCGTCCAGGGAAAGTGGCTCAAGGTTACGTCGCTGATCGTGATCGGAGGGGCGCTCGCGGTCGTCGTCGGGCCGATCGTCGGAGCGTTGCTGATCCTCGGCACCGACGCGCCGTTCTGGCTCGTGAACGTCGTCGCCGGCGTCATCTACGCGTTGACGATGCCGCTCGTTGCGATCACGACCGCGTACGTCTACTTCGACCGGAGAGTCGCGGATGCGCTTGCCGGCGACCGCGAGCCCGCCGTGCTTCCTGCGGAGATCGAGCTCTCGGGCTGATTTGGATGGCCGGCCCGAAGGTCCCCGATCGGGACGAGCACCCAGTGCTGGAGGTCGAGGTCGAGCCGACCGTCGTCGGCCGGCTTGCACGTTGGCTCGAGCGAGCCCGGGTGCTTCGGGGCCGCGTCGAGGCAGCCCGCGCCGGTCACGCCTCGATCGACGTGGGGTTCGACCTCGCCGAGCGTGACTCGGCGATCGGCGGAGGCCTGCTTGCCGGCGCGCTCGCTTACCGGCTGTTCGTCCTGCTACTGCCGACTACCCTGCTGCTCGTTTCAGGTCTTGGGCTGTACGCGGGGACGATTGACAAGAGCCCGGCGAAGGTCGCCGAGGAGGCGGGCTTACACGGCTTGATCGCCGCTCAGGTGGCGTCGGCGGCCTCGGGCCGCGGCCGCGGGGCCGTCTTCCTGCTGATGGTTCCCGCCGTGCTCTACGCCGTGGTCGCGCTCTACCGCGCGATCGCGAAAGTCCATGCGATCGTTTGGCACGGGTCCGGACGGGCCGTCCGCATCACTCCGCGGGGAGTCGGCGTGTTCTTGGGGGCGCTGGTCTTCCAGTTCGCCGTCATAGAAATCGTGGGCTGGATCCGTCGTGGAGATCAAGTTGGCGGGTTGGCGGCGCTGCTCGTGTACCTCGTCCTCGTCGGCACCACGTGGCTTCTTGTCTCGATCCAGCTCCCCCACCGCGAGGTTCGCTGGCCTGGCCTTCTTCCCGGCGCGCTGCTGTTCGGTGCCGGCCTGTTCTTCATCAACGTCTTCAACATCTACGTCACGACCCGTCTTGTCGAGGGTCGGGCGAACACTTACGGCGCGCTCGGGATCGCGGCCGCGTTGCTCTTTTCGCTGGTCCTCGTCGGCCGGCTGACGGTCATGTCGGCGGAGCTCAACGCGTCACTCCATGAACGTCGTCGGGTGAATCGATCCAAGTGAACCCGGCGCTGAAGCTCAGGACCTCGCCCGCATCCGCGAGACGAGGACCGCGATCACCGTGACGAGGTAAAGCTGGCCGATGAGCGCTTCGACGACGGCCAGGGTACGTCCCAAACTCCCGGCGGGCGTGTAGTCGCCGTAGCCCAGGGTCGCCAAGGTGACGAAGCTGAAGTAGAGGCGTAGCGAGCGCGTCCCGTCCGTGCCCTGCGCGAAGAAATCACCCGAGCCGAGCTTCGCGAGCACCCCGTAGATGAAGACGAACACGAGTCCGATCATCACGTAGACGCAGACCGCTCCGGTCACCGCCTGGACATTTGCCTCGCACTGGTCGACCACGCCGAGCGCAATCGTGCCGATCGTGGCGACCGTCAGGAGTCCCGAGAGGATCCCCACAAAGCCATCGAGTCCCTCCCCGCCGAAGACCAGCAGCGCAAGCGCAGAAATGCTCGCGAGTGCGACTAGGCTGAGACTGAGAGTCGAGTCGGCACGAGCGACCCCGGACGTCCAGAGCGCCATGACGAGCGTGATGCTCTGGAGAAAGGCAAGAACGCTGTCGGCCCAATTGCTGTCGGGTGCGACGGAGATGAAGACGAACGAGACGATGATCAACCCCAGCACGACCCCGTAGCTGTGGCTAGCTCGGACGCGGGCGACGCGGGAGCCGGGACGCCAGGCTTGCGCCAATTCCGTTATCTGACCGATCCCATCAAGGAGACGCAGGCTCGAGCGCCGATGAGCGCTGCGAATCCTCAGCTGCGCCTACCGACCCGTCGTTCAGCAAGCGGCGCCAGTCCGACAAGAGGTCGTGGACTGCCGCCGCGCCCACGATCGGCTCGCCGGGAAGCGGAAGCGCTGCCGGATAGAGGATGAAAGGCCGCGTCTGCGTGCCGCCGATGCCGCCGTGGAACGAGATCAGCTCCTCGAAGGCGCAGCCCTCGTCGAGTTCCGGGTCGTAGAAGCTGCCGACCATGATGTCCGCGACGTGCTCGAAGCCGTCCGTCCGCAGCAGGTGTTGCGGCGCGTTCGCCGAGAAGGCCGCGAGCGGGTCGTCTCCGTCGACCCGACCTTCCGCGAGGTAGTGCGTCCCGTTCGCGCCTCGCGCCACCGGTCCGTCCCGCTCGGAGCGGACGAGCAGCCACCCGACGTGGGGGTGGTCGTGCAGCGCCGGTAGCAGGCGCGGATGCCGCGCTTCGATTTCCTCGAGCGTCAGCCGCCGCCGCTCCTCCATCAGGTAGACGAGACCGAGGTTGCCCGAGCCGAGCACGACCACGTCCTTGTCGGAGACGTCGTTCTTCGGCCGCTTCTTCTGCTTCTGTCCAGTCGCCTCGGCCGCGGCGTTCCCGACCATCGAGCCCTGCTCGTCGCCGCCGCCGACGTTCGTGACGACGCCCTGTGCAAGCGAGCGCTCGACGAGCTCGTCGAGGCCGTAGCCGTTCCGCTGCTTGAAGGTTGCTCCCTGCGTCTGCCCGTGGTCGGAGAGGACGACGATCTCGTACGGTCGCGCTGCATAGGCGCGGCCCCGCTCGATTCGTCCGAATTGCTGGTCGAGCTTGCGCAGCGCTTCAAGCGTGTCTGCCCGCTCGAGCCCCGAGTGGTGCGCGACCTCGTCGTAGCTCGAAAAGGTCGCGTAGATCGCGGGCCGCCCTTTCATCATGTCCCCAAGCACCCCGTACACGATCAGGTCGCGGACGACGACGCATAGAGCCGCCCGCATGAACGGGTAGAGCCCACCCCGGTGGCCGCGTGGTCGGACGTCGCGCCGCTTCGCCCTGTCCGCTGCGGACCATTCGAGCAGCACCTCCCAGCCGAACAGCACGAGCACGCGGACGACGTTGAACCCGTTCGCGAAGAAGGCGCGATAGCCGGGGTTCGAGCGCTTCTCGGCGTCCATCCGGCTGACGGTCAGGATCACGTGCTCGGCTTCGCCTGACAGGAGGTTTCCGCGGCTGGCACCGCCATCCGCGAGCAGGCCGCGCCCCGAAGCATGACGCCGCTCGATCTCCGCGCAGTCGGGCGGACCGGAGCACGCTACGAGCTTCGCCGTCTCCTTCTCGACCCAGCGAAATGCCGGAATGTCCTCGTTCGAGCCGAGCAAGATGCCCGACTGGCTCGCGCCCGTCTGGGACGAGAGATCCGTTTCCCACTCGGCGAGCCGATGCGTTCCGTCGCCGACCCAGCGAGCCAGCGTCGGGGCGTTGCCGTCCCGCATCGCCCGCTGCAGCACCGGCAGGCCCAGGCCGTCGATCTCGAGGAAGACGATTCCAGGCGCGTCTGTGATCGTCCGTTCGCCGGAGCGGCGCGCGATTCGCTGGATGACTCTGAACGTGTACGTGTCGTCGTCGTTCGTCCCTAGCACCACGTCGAGGACGACGCCGGCGGCCGCCGCGACGAGGGCGACGCCGAGCGCCGACCAGAACGAGCTCACCGCGAGATCTCCATTGGTGATGCTGTCCGCTGCGAGCAGCATCAACGCGTCGAGGACGAGGATCAGTACGAGTCCGACGAGGAGCATCAGGGGCAGGCGCAGGGCCGCGACGATCGGTGGCAGGACCGCATTCAGGACGGCGATCACCGCGGCCGCAGCGAGCGCTCCCCGGAAGTCGTGCACCGCCGCGCCGGGCACGATCCAGGCCGCGACCAGCAGCGCGGCGGCAGAGAGGACCCAGGCGAGCAGCAGCCGCAGGGGCCGGAGTCGGGGACGACTCG
>Ga0307308_10000157_pt1 | contig 21424 bp, 17 predicted proteins | sample ER_DNA_195_FD_194501 | JGI IMG/M metagenome (GOLD analysis project Ga0307308, IMG submission 194501) | Bulk soil microbial communities from the East River watershed near Crested Butte, Colorado, United States - ER_DNA_195 | ecosystem: Environmental > Terrestrial > Soil > Floodplain | place...
CCAGTACTACAACTTCGGCGACACAACATTCACGACCGGCCCCGCCCCGATCGTCGGCATCAGATTCCGTGACGACGAGCATACTGTGAAGGCAGGTCTGAATTACCGCTTCAACTGGGGCGGGCATTCCGTCGCCGGGTACTGATCGCGCCAATCACAACCCTGAAAAGGCCGGCCTTGCGCCGGCCTTTTTGCTTTGATCCGCAAAAATCCGCCAAATCCTGCGAATGCTCCCGATTTTGTTAACCGGGTAACGCGATACTACCCCCCGCGATTCAGACGGATTGCTTGGGCGGGGGCGACATGGCGGCGCGATTCACGATCGGTAAACCTGCTTGGCGCTCGCGATTCCTGCGGCTGCAATGGGGCGTCAGGGCAAGCCTGTTCGCCGCCTTCGCCGTGATCGCGGGTATGGGTCTCGTCATCAGCGTCGGCGCCGGCATGGTATTGGGACATCTCGGCGAGAGGATGGTCGATCTCAGCGCACGAGACATTCCCCGTCTCGCGGCCAGCCTGCAGCTTTCCGCCCAGAGCGCCAGCCTTGCCAGTCAGGGGCCGGCTCTATTGGCCTCGCGCAGCGAGGAGGCGCTGAACGAACGCACCAAAAAAATGAAGGAAACCCAGGCGGTCACCTTCGATAAGCTCGGCGAGGTGATCGAACTCGGCGCCGACAGAGCGGTGGTCGCCGCGCTCACCGAAACCGTGAGGAATATCGACGATAACATCAAGAGCCTGGTCGCGGCCGCCCGCGATCGGCTGGAGGTCGCCGCGCAGCATGAGAAGCAATACGACGCGCTGCGCAGCGCGCAGGCGGCCTTCGTTGCCGCCGCCAACCCTGCGATGCTGGACGCCCAAATCCAGATCAACGCCATCCTCGACTCTGCCATGCTTTCCCAGGATGATGCAACCCAGGTGGCGCGGACCATCGACCAGCTCGGCAACGCCGTCGCCAGCGGCAACCTGATGGCATCCGAGATGACCGCCGCGCTCTCGGTAAACAGCAGCCAAACGCTCGAAACCATCGAAAAGGAATTCAAGGTCGCGCAGGCGCGCGTCAAGTCGAATCTCGATTTGCTGCCGCAAAACTCCACGACCAGGGCGCTCAAGGACGCAGCGCTGAAATTGCTGGCGCTGGGCGAGGGCAACACCGGCGTCTTTAAACTTCGCCAGAAGGAACTGGACGCCAACGATTACGGCCAGCTCGTGCTCGATGAAACCCGCAAGCTCAATGTCGGTCTTGGCATCAGCGTGCAGCAACTGGTCAGCGGTGTGCAGCGCGAGACCGACGCCTCGACCTGGCAGGCCCGCAAGGAGATCTCGCTCGCGACCACGGTCATGCTTGCGCTCGGCGGCCTCACCCTGGTCGGATCCGTGCTGTTCGTCTGGCTCTATGTCGGCCGCAGCATCCTGCGCCGGATCGGCGGTCTGCAACGCTCGATGCAGCTTCTGTCGGACGGTGACCTCGAGTCGGAAATCTATCGCTCGAGCCAGCGCGACGAGATCGCGTCGATGGCGAATTCGCTGCAGATTTTCCGCGAGAGCATGATCGAGGCCCGTGCGCTCTCCGCCGATCAGGACAGGGACCGCATCGGCAAGACCGAACGCGCCTCCCGCATGGAAGCCCGGATTGCCGAATTCGAGGCAACCGTCCGCACCGCGCTGGACAGCCTGCAGAAAGCGGCCAATTCCATGCAGGCCACGGCGCAAGGCATGTCGGCGACCGCCGACCAATCCAGTGCGCTGGTGAACGCGGTAGCCTCCGCCGCCGAGGAAACCTCGGTCAACGTGCAGACGGTATCGGCGGGCACCGAGGAATTGTCCTCGTCGATCGCCGAAATCGGCCGCCAGGTGGTCACGTCGGCGCAGATTGCCCGCAAGGCCGTCGAAGAAGCGGGCGCTACCGACGCCACCATGCAAGGCCTCGCCGACAACGCCAGCCGCATCAGCGTCGTGGTCGACCTGATTCAGGTGATTGCTTCGCAGACCAACCTGCTCGCGCTCAACGCCACCATCGAAGCCGCGCGCGCCGGCGAAGCCGGCCGCGGCTTTGCGGTGGTCGCCTCCGAGGTAAAAAGCCTCGCCAACCAGACCGCGAAGGCCACCGACGAAATTCGCGCGCAAATCGCCAGCATGCAGCAGGTGACGACGTCGGCGGTCGGCGCTATCCGGAACATCGGCCAGACCATCGGCGAGATCAACGACGTCACCACCGCGATCGCGGCGGCGGTGGAGGAGCAGGGCGCGGCGACGCGCGAGATCGCCCGCAACGTTCAGCACGCCGCCGGCGGCACAGCCGAGGTTTCCAGCAACATCGTCGGCGTCTCGACCGCTTCCGCCGAAGCCGGATCGGCCGCCGGCGAGGTGCTGAGCGCCTCCAGCGCGCTGCGCCGGGAAGCCGACGTCCTGCGCGCGGAAATCGACGCCTTCCTTACCAACATCCGGGCGGCCTAGGGGACTTCGCCATTCCGGGATGGTGCGTCAGCACCAGACCTCGGATGTGCAATTGCACATCGGGCAATCTCGAGATTCCGGGTTCGATGCGGAGCCTGTCATCGGGCCGGCCATAGGCTGGACCCGTTGGCATCGCCCCGGAATGACGGTCTAAATCAAGCAGCCATGAGTTTTTGCCCAAACCCGCACCTGTTTTTTCGGCTGGCGCCGCGCCGATTGTGCGGCTAAGCCGATACAACAATATGCGATACCAAACGATGCATTCAAAAACAGACACCATTCACTCCTCGGCCGAGGCGCTGCGATACCCCTGGGAAAATCATCCCGGCCCGGATCAGGTCGTCGAGGTGATCCCGGGCGTATTGTGGGTCCGGCTCAAGCTGCCGTTCCGCCTTAACCACGTGAACATCTATCTGCTCGCCGACGGCGAGGGCTGGACGATGGTGGATTCCGGATTCGGCAACGAGGAATCGATCGCAGCCTGGACCGCGCTGTTCGACGGTCCGCTGGCTCACGTCAGGATCACGCGGCTGATCGTGACCCATTCGCATCCCGATCACGTCGGTCTCGCCGGATGGATCGTCGAGCGCTTCAATTGCCCGCTGCATATGTCGCAGGTGGAATATCTGCAGTCGGTCTACCATCAGAACCGCGGCACCGAAGAGCGCCGAAACGCGCAGCGGCTGTTCTTCCGCCGTCACGGCATGGACGAGAGCCTGACCGACAAATTGCTCGGCCGCGGCCAGGATTATTTGAAGCGGGTCTCGATCCTGCCTCCGTCCTATCGCCGCATCTCGCATGGCGACGAAATTTCCATCGGCACCCGGCGCTTCAAGGTGATCACCGGCGGCGGCCATGCGCTCGACCAGGTGATGCTGTATTGCGCCGCCGACAAACTGTTCCTGTCCGCCGACCAGGTGCTGAGCAAGATTTCACCCAATGTCAGCGTGTGGGCGGTGGAGCCCGACCAGAACTCGCTCGGGGAGTATCTCGCCTCATTGGCGAGCCTCACCACGACGCTGCCCTACGACGTCATCGTGCTGCCCGGCCACGGCGTGCCGTTTTACGGATTGAAGACACGCATCAAGCAATTGGCCGATCATCACGAGGATCGCTGCAGACTGATCGCCGAGGCTTGCCGGGAGGTGCCGAAAACATCCAAGGAACTGGTGCCGGTGGTGTTCCACAAGCACGCACTCGACGTGCACCAGATGGGATTCGCCGCTGGCGAACTGATCGCCCATGTCAATTACATGCTGGTCGAGGGGCGGCTGACCGCCCAGGAAGCCGACGGCGTGCTGCGCTTCAGAACGACGTGACGCGCCAGGCGTCTTTCTCATAGACCCAAATCCACTGTTGACGCTTGGCGCGAAGTCCGCGCCGGCATGCAGGGAGCCGCGCGCGGCGCCAACATGGCGCGCATTTCTACAAGAACCTCGCGATCATTGGTGGTTTGCTGCTGGTCGCGCTGCAAGGCGCAGGACGCTATTCGGCGGATGGACAAATGTCACAAGGGTCACGCTCATGGATTTTCGAGAAGATTCCGACTGCCGGCAAAAGGCCCTTGGCGGTGTTGATCTGCATCAAATTTTGGTGCGCAACTTGATGCGGCCCGACCCCTCGCTCATTTGACCATCGGAGGGCCAATTCCGGCTCGACATCGATCCTGGAAACGCTCTAAAAAGGCCCGAGCCGCTCCAGCCCCAGCTTCCGTTCAGGTTTTTGCGATGGATTACAGCAGGTTCTTCACGATCGCCCTCAACCGCCTGCATGATGAGCGGCGCTATCGGGTCTTCGCCGACCTCGAGCGGATCGCCGGCCGATTCCCGCATGCTGTGTGGCATTCCCCGAAGGGGCCTCGCAACGTCGTGATCTGGTGCTCCAACGACTACCTCGGAATGGGGCAGCACCCCAAGGTGGTCGGCGCCATGGTCGAGACCGCCACCCGGGTCGGCACCGGCGCCGGCGGCACCCGCAACATCGCGGGGACCCACCACCCCCTGGTGCAGCTCGAGCAGGAATTGGCCGATCTGCACGGCAAGCAAGCGGCGTTGTTGTTCACTTCAGGTTACGTCTCGAACCAGACCGGCATAGCCACCATCGGCAAGCTTCTTCCGAACTGCCTGATCCTGTCGGACGCGCTCAACCACAATTCGATGATCGAAGGCATTCGCCAGTCCGGCTGCGAGCGTCAGATCTTTCGCCACAGCGACCTGGCGCATCTGGAAGAACTGCTGCGCGCCGCCGGCCCCGACCGGCCAAAACTGATCGCCTGCGAGAGCCTGTATTCGATGGACGGCGATATCGCGCCGCTTTCGAAGATCTGCGATCTCGCCGAGCGCTATGGCGCCATGACCTATGTCGACGAGGTTCACGCGGTGGGCATGTACGGCCCGCGCGGCGGCGGCATTGCCGAGCGCGACGGGGTCATGCACCGCATCGATGTTCTGGAAGGCACGCTTGCCAAGGCGTTCGGCTGCCTCGGCGGCTATATCGCCGCGAATTCCGACATCATCGATGCCGTTCGTTCCTATGCCCCCGGCTTCATCTTCACGACCTCGCTGCCGCCGGCGATCTGCTCCGCTGCGACCGCTGCGATCCGGCACCTCAAAACCTCGAGCTGGGAGCGCGACCGCCACCAGGATCGCGCCGCCCGGGTCAAGGCGATCCTGACTGCCGCCGGACTCCCGGTGATGTCGAGCGACACCCACATCGTGCCGCTGTTCGTCGGCGACCCCGAAAAGTGCAAGCGGGCGTCAGACATCCTGCTGGAAGAGCACGGCATCTACATCCAGCCGATCAACTATCCGACCGTCGCCAAGGGCACCGAGCGGCTGCGGATCACGCCTTCGCCCTACCACGATGACGGATTGATCGATCAGCTTGCCGAAGCCCTGTTGCAGGTCTGGGAGCGCCTCGGCCTGCCGCTTCACGAGAAATCCCTGGCGGCCGAATAGGCCCTGCCCTCTCCCCTGCCGCGAAATCCGCCCCTTGGGGTTGGCGACATAGCGATGCTTTGCCGGTTCAATCCGGCTATACTCCCTCCCGGCGGCGGCTGTGGCTTGCGCTAGCGCCGGTCAATGCGCACGCCAAAATGGTTGAGGGAGTAAGCCAGCGATGCTGCACGACTGGGGCGTGATCGCAGCCGCATTCGGCTACATCGGGTTCCTGTTTCTGGTTGCGAGCTACGGCGACCGCCTGTCGCCGACGCAGCGCGGCCGCGCCAGCGCGCTGATCTATCCGCTCTCGCTGGCGATCTATTGCACCTCCTGGACGTTTTTCGGTTCGGTCGGATTCGCCTCCCGCACCAGTGTCGATTTTCTCGCGATCTATATCGGCCCGATCCTGATGATCGCGCTCTGCACGCCGCTGCTGCGCCGCGTGATCCAGCTCGCCAAATCGCAGAACATCACCTCGATCGCCGATTTCATCGCCGCCCGCTATGGCAAGAGCCAGGCGGTTGCCGCGACCGTTGCGGCGGTCGCGATTATCGGATCGGTTCCCTATATCGCGCTCCAGCTCAAGGCGGTGGCGTCGTCGCTCGAAACCATCCTCGGCAATGACCAGGCGATCGCCAGCGTTCCGCTCATCGGCGATATGGCGCTGATCGTGACGCTGGCGATGGCGTCGTTCGCGGTGCTGTTCGGAACCCGCCAGACCGACGCGACCGAACATCAGCATGGCCTGATGCTGGCGATCGCCACTGAATCCATCGTGAAACTGGTGGCCTTTCTCGCGGCCGGCATATGCGTCACGTTCTTTTTGTTCGGCCCGTTCGAACTGATCGAGCGCGCGATGAAGACCCCGGCAGCGGTGCGTGCCCTCAACTACACGCCATCGATCGGCAATTTCCTCGCCATGATGCTGTTGTCGTTTTGCGCGATCATGCTGCTGCCGCGCCAGTTTCACGTCAGCGTGGTGGAGAATTCCAGCGATGCCGAGGTGAGCCGGGCGCGCTGGCTGTTTCCGCTGTATCTGGTCGCCATCAACCTGTTCGTGATTCCGATTGCCATCGCCGGTCTCGTGACCTTTCCGTTCGGCGGGGTCGACAGCGACATGTTCGTGCTGGCGCTGCCGATCAAGGGGAATGCGGTGTTGCTCAGCATCGGGGTCTTCATCGGAGGCCTGTCGGCGGCAACCGCCATGGTGATCGTGGAATGCGTCGCGCTTTCGATCATGGTCTCGAACGATATCGTGGTGCCGCTGGTGCTGAAGCGCGGTCCGCGATCGCGCGTGGGCGAGAGGGATTTTGGCGACTTCCTGCTCAAGGTTCGCCGTTTCGCGATTTTCGCCATCATGGGGATGGCCTATTTCTACTATCGCGCGCTGGGCAACACCCAATTGGCGGCGATCGGCCTGTTGTCTTTCGCGGCCATCGGGCAGCTTGCACCGGCATTTTTCGGTGGCCTGTTCTGGCGGCGCGCGACCGCGCGGGGCGCCATGGCGGGCATCCTGGTCGGCATCGCGGTGTGGAGCTATACGCTGTTTCTTCCGAGCTTTTTGGGTGGCAATGCCGCCGGCCTCCTGCTGTTGCAGCACGGTCCGTTCGGCATCGAAGCATTGCGTCCGCAAGCCTTGTTCGGCGCCGATTTGCCGCCGCTTCTGCACGGCGTTCTGTGGTCGCTCTCGCTTAACCTCCTGACCTATGTCGTGCTGTCGCTGTCGCGCGAGCCCTCCTCGATCGAACGCTTGCAGGCGGACCTGTTTGTGCCCGATACGCTCGCGCCGGCGACGCCGACGTTCCGGCGCTGGCGCACCACGGTCACCGTGCAGGACATCCAGAGCACGGTGGCGCAGTATCTCGGCCCCGAACGCGCCCGTCATTCGTTCGAGGCCTTCGCGGTCACCCACAACACCCGCCTCGACCCGGCGGCGCCGGCGGATTTCGAACTGCTGCAGCATGCGGAGCACCTGATCGCGTCATCGATCGGGGCGGCGTCCTCGCGTCTGGTGATGTCGCTGATGCTGCGCAAGCGCACCGTCTCCGCCAAGGCCGCGCTCAAGCTGCTCGACGACTCCCACGCCGCGCTGCATTTCAATCGTGAGATATTGCAGACCGCGCTGAACCATGTGCGGCAGGGTATCGCCGTGTTCGACTCGGATTTGCAGCTGATCTGTTCAAATCGGCAGTTCGGCGAAATTCTAGGGTTACCGCTGCACCTCGTCCAGATCGGCATTCCACTCCAGGAAATCCTGGAATTCATGGGGTCGATCAGCCCCGTGGGCCTGGGCGACAGCGACGCGTTATTGGAAAGGCGGCTGGCCGCCTATACCACCGAAGGCAAGCCGTATCTTGAACGTCTTCCCGATCGTCACATGGTGATCGAGGTACGCACCAACCGGATGCCCGGCGGCGGGCTGGTCATCACCTTTTCCGACGTCACGCCCTCCTTCGAGGCCGCCGAAGCGCTGGAACGCTCCAATGCTACTCTGGAAAAGCGCGTGCGGGATCGTACCGAGGAACTCACCCGCCTGAATTCGGAACTGGCGCTGGCCAAGAGCACCGCCGAGGACGCCAACATCTCGAAGACGCGTTTTCTGGCGGCAGCGAGCCACGACATCCTGCAGCCGTTGAATGCGGCGCGGCTCTATGTGACGAGCCTCGTCGAGCGCCAAAACGGCGGCGAGGATTCCCGGCTGGTCGAAAATATCGACGATTCGCTGGAGGCGATCGAAGAAATCCTCGGTGCTCTGCTGGATATTTCGCGGCTCGACGCCGGCGCCATGACGCCCTCGATCAGCAGTTTCAAGATCGGCGACCTGATGCGTTCGCTGGAAATCGAATTTGCGCCGATCGCACGCGCCAAGGGACTGAAACTGACCTTCGTGCCCTGCTCGCTGCCGGTGGAATCCGATCGCCTGCTGCTGCGGCGGCTGTTGCAGAACCTGATCTCCAACGCCATCAAATATACCCCGCGCGGGCGCGTGCTGGTCGGGTGCCGGCGCCACGGCCAGTCGCTGCAGATCGGCGTTTATGACACCGGCGTTGGCATTCCCATTCTCAAGCGCGGCGAGATCTTCAAGGAGTTCCACCGCCTGGAGCAGGGCGCGCGGATTGCGCGCGGCCTTGGACTGGGACTGTCGATCGTCGAGCGCCTTGCGCGCGTCCTCGACCACGGCATTGCGCTCGACTCCAATGTCAGCGGCGGCTCGTTTTTTTCGGTAACGGTGCCGATCGCAAAAGCGATCAATCATACCGCGGCCGTCACCAGCGCGACCCCGCTTTCCAGGACGCCGATGAGCGGTGCCCTCATCGTTTGTATCGAGAACGACCCGGCGATCCTCGACGGCATGAAGACGCTGCTGACCGCCTGGGACGCCAAGGTGATTGCGGTGGCCGATCCCGAGGCCGCGATCGAGCCGATCGAGGCCGCGGGCGGGCAGGTTACCGGTCTTCTGGTCGACTATCACCTCGACCGCGGCAACGGCGTCGCCGCGATCCGGGACATTCGCCACCGGTTCGGCGAGAATATTCCGGCAATCCTGATCACCGCGGATCGCAGTCCGCATGTACGGGCGGCGGCGCGGGAAGAGAACATTGCGGTGCTCAACAAGCCGGTCAAGCCGGCGTCTTTAAGGGCCTTGCTGGGTCAGTGGCGCACCCAGCAGATGCTGGCCGCGGAATAGGCGCCAGCCGATCGCGTGAGCGGATCTATTCCGGTGACGGCGTGTCTTGGCGCCATTGGCCGCCGGCAATTTTCGCCGCGGCGATCACCGCCTGGGTGCGGCTCTCGACGCCGAGCTTTTGCAGGATCGCCGATACATGCGCCTTGATGGTCGCTTCGGACACGCCAAGCTCATAGGCGATCTGCTTGTTGAGCAGCCCCTCCGACAGCATCATCAACACCCTCACCTGCTGCGGGGTCAGCGTCACCAGCCGGTCGCGCAGGCGAGCCATATCCGGATCGGCGGCGGCCGATAGATCGGTGTCCGGCGGTATCCAGACGTCGCCAGCCATCACCTTCACGATCGCGTCGCGCAACGTCTCGACCCCAAACCGCTTTGGAATGAATCCCGAGGCGCCGAAATCCAGCGACTTGCGGATGGTGCCGACATCGTCGCTGGCGGATACGATCACAACCGGGATCGCCGGGTATTGCGCGCGCAGATAAATCAGCCCGGAGAAGCCGGAGATCCCCGGCATGGTCAGATCGAGCAGGATCAGATCGACATCCGAATCGCGCTCGAGCAGCGCGGTCAGTTCGTCGAACGATCCGGCTTCGTCGATCTTCGCCGAGGCCACGACGGTTGCGACCGCTTGTCGCAGTGCAACGCGGAACAGCGGATGGTCATCGGCAATGACGAGGTGCGTGCTGACAGCGGCGGTCATTTATTTCTTGCAAGAGCGCTGCGGCAAACCCGTGGCCGCGTTGTGGAGCCGCAATTGTCCCCTGATGAGTGGTTGCATGCAAGCGTACAATCTTCTCATGCGGTTAAGCGGTTAACCCCTCCGTTTGTGCGCCGCAATAGGGCCCCGTGCCGGCGCAGCGTCCGGTGCATGCAACCTTCCGATTGTCCGAACCAAGTGTGCAGAGAGGGCCAAAAGTCTTATTGGGAGAGGTTTCACGGCGATGTTACCGTGAAGCGAAGCCCGTGGCTCAATCCGGCGAAGTTCGGCGCATCGGGCGAATTTTGCATTAACGATTTCGGGGAGCACCCAGGATGACCACGATAGCTGCAACATCACCGCGGGCAACCGGCATGTCGAGGGACGAGAAATTCGTCATCTTCGCTTCCTCGCTCGGCACCGTCTTCGAATGGTACGATTTTTATCTGTACGCCACGCTGGCGCCGTTCTTTGCCGCGCTGTTCTTTCCGCCCGGCAATGACACGGCCGCGCTGCTCTCCGCCTTCGCAACCTATGCGGCGGGCTTCCTGGTCCGTCCATTCGGCGCGATCATTTTCGGCCGCATCGGCGATCTGGTCGGACGCAAATATACATTCCTCGTCACCATCATGGTGATGGGCGGTGCGACCTTCCTGGTCGGCCTGTTGCCCACATTCCAAAGCATCGGTTGGGCCGCCCCCTTCCTGCTCGTGACGTTGCGCCTCGCGCAAGGCCTCGCGCTCGGCGGCGAATATGGAGGCGCGGCAACCTATGTCGCCGAGCATTCACGGCCCCACGAGCGTGGCTACGCGACCAGCTACATTCAAACCACAGCGACACTCGGCTTCTTTCTTGCGCTGCTGGTGATTGGGCTCTCCCGCATGTACATGGATACCAAGATGTTCGCCGAATGGGGCTGGCGGATTCCGTTCTGGATTTCGCTGATTCTCTTGGTGTTCTCGGTTTATATCCGGCTCCGCCTCAACGAATCGCCGATCTTTGCCAAGATGAAGGAAGAGGGCAAAGGCTCCAAGGCGCCGCTGACCGAGAGCTTCCTGCACTACCCGAACAACAAGTACGTGCTGCTCGCATTGCTCGGCGCCACCGCCGGTCAGGGTGTGGTGTGGTACACGGGCCAGTTCTACGCGCTGTTCTTCCTCACCATCACGCTCAAACTCGACTACGTTTCAGCCTATTCGCTGATTGCGCTCTCGCTCCTGATCGGCACGCCGTTCTTCATCGTGTTCGGCTGGCTGTCGGACCGCATTGGGCGGCTGAAGATCATCCTGGCAGGCTGCTTGATCGCGGCGGTCACGTTCTTCCCGCTGTTCAAGGGGCTCACCCACTACGTCAATCCTGACCTTGAAGCGTTCGCGGAGAAGAATCCGATCACGGTATCGGCGGACCAGGCGACCTGTAACTTCCACATCTTCGTGGGACCCTGGTCCAACTTTACGCAGTGCGACCGCGCTCAGGACTTCCTGACCAAGTCGGGTCTCTCGTTCAAGATCGTGAGCGTGCCTGGGTCGAAGTCCGTCGACATGACCATCGGGTCGACCAAGGTCGAAGGCTGGGACAACGCCAAGTGGACGGCCGCGCTCAAGACCGCCGGCTATTCGGCGACAGCTGACAAAGCCAAGGTCAACTGGTTCATGGCCGAGCTGATCCTGGTCATCATGGTGCTCTACGTGACCATGGTGTACGGGCCGATCGCAGCGTTCCTGGTCGAGATGTTCCCAACCAAGATCCGCTACACCTCGATGTCGCTGCCCTATCACATCGGCAACGGCTGGTTCGGCGGTATGCTGCCGCTGCTTGCAACCGCGATCGTGGCTGCGACCGGCGATATCTATGCCGGCCTCTGGTATCCGATCGGAATCTCGGTGATGACGCTGGTCGTTGGCCTGATCTTCCTGAGAGACACGAAGGGCGTCGACATCACCACCAGTTCCGGCGTGAGCATTCAAAGGGCCTAGCAACTGGCCTTAAGCCGTTCGCAAGAAAATCCGGCCGCGGATCACTCCGCGGCCGGTCTGTTTTCAGTAGAGCGCAATCAGCAAAAGCGGGTACCGGTTTTGCGTCCGATCGCGCTCAAAGAATATTGAATAGCGAACCGCTCATTCGCACGCTGGACCGCAATCGTCTCCATTGTGATGTAGAGCAGCGCGCTGTTTTTCTCCGCTGTTGGACTTTAGTCTGAATCTATAGCGCAGCACAGGGGAGATGAATTGTTGCTTCCTGATTTGGTTTGACACGTGCAAACGAGGGCAAACATTTTTTAAGAGCTTACGCGAAAAGGCTTTTCTCTCGATCAAATCGGCACCGCCCACAATTGCGCAAGCACAATCTGACAAGCGCAAGGGCACCGTCTGACGAGCCTGATGGAACCGCTGCCAGCCGAAAGTACTATTGGGGCATGCTTGCCGAACATGTAGTGAGGCGGCGGATTCATTGCGCGTTGATCTGACGCCGATCAACGCACGTGTCGAGAATCAAACGCACATGTCGAGGATCAAAGAAGGGAACGGGAGCATCCAATGACAGCGACAACAGTGGTAATGGAAAGAACCAGGGGAGGAATGACGAAGGACGAACGTTTCGTCATTCTCGCTTCATCGCTCGGCACCGTTTTCGAATGGTATGATTTCTATCTTTACGGATCGCTCGCCAGCATTATCGGCGCGCAGTTCTTCTCGGCCTATCCGCCGGCGACGCGGGATATCTTCGCGCTGCTCGCCTTTGCCGCGGGCTTCCTGGTACGGCCCTTCGGCGCCATCGTTTTCGGGCGCATCGGCGATATCGTCGGACGAAAATACACCTTCCTCGTCACCATCCTGATCATGGGTCTGTCGACCTTCATCGTCGGCCTGTTGCCTAACGCGGCAACCATCGGCTTTGCCGCGCCGGTTATCCTGATCGCGTTGCGTCTGGCGCAAGGTCTGGCGCTCGGCGGCGAGTATGGCGGAGCCGCAACCTACGTGGCCGAGCATTCACCGCAGGGCAAACGCGGCTACTACACCTCGTTCATTCAAACCACCGCCACGCTCGGCCTGTTCCTGTCGCTGCTGGTGATCCTGTTCACCCGCACGGCCATCGGCGAGACCGATTTCGCCGCCTGGGGCTGGCGTATCCCGTTCCTGGTGTCGGTCGTCCTGCTCGGCATCTCGGTCTGGATCCGGCTGCGACTCAACGAATCGCCGGTGTTCCAGAAGATGAAGGACGAGGGCAAAGGCTCAAAGGCCCCGCTGACCGAAGCTTTCGCCAACTGGAGCAATGCCAAGATCGTCATACTCGCGTTGATCGGCGGCACCATGGGTCAGGGCGTGGTCTGGTACACCGGCCAGTTCTACGCGCTGTTCTTCCTGCAATCGATCCTGAAGGTCGACGGCTATACCGCCAACCTTCTGATCGCGTGGTCGCTGTTGTTCGGCACCGGCTTCTTCATCGTGTTCGGCGCGTTGTCGGACAAGATCGGCCGCAAGCCGATCATTCTCGCCGGCTGCCTGATCGCGGCGCTGACCTTCTTCCCGATCTTCCGGATGATCACCACCAATGCCAACCCGGCGCTGGAAAAGGCCATCGAAGCTACCAAGGTCGAGGTCGTTGCCGATCCCGCAGGGTGCGGCGATCTGTTCAACCCGGTCGGCACCCGCGTATTCACCTCCCCGTGCGATACCGCCCGCGCCTTCCTGGCCCAGTCATCGGTCAAGTACTCGACCGTCTACGGCCCCCCCGGCGCAGGGGTGAAGGTCACCGTCAATGGCCAGGAAGTGGCCTATCCCGACGCGAAAGCCGGCAACCCGGCCGTCGCCACAGCCGTTGCCGCCGCCGGTTATCCGAAGGCAGGCGACCGCGGTATCGTGAAGATGTCGAACCCGTTCGATATCTTCCGTCCACAGGTTGCGGCGATCATCGGATTATTGTTCATCCTGGTGATCTTCGTCACCATGGTGTACGGGCCGATCGCGGCGATGCTGGTGGAACTGTTCCCGACCAAGATCCGCTACACCTCGATGTCGCTGCCCTACCACATCGGCAACGGCTGGTTCGGCGGACTATTGCCCGCGACGTCCTTCGCGATCGTGGCCTCGACCGGCGACATCTACGCGGGCCTCTGGTATCCGATCATCTTTGCGGCCATCACCGCGGTCGTCGGATTCTTCTTCCTGCCGGAAACCAAGGACGTCGATATCAGGAGGAATTAGCTGTCTTGCCGCGGCGACAGCCGCGGGTAACACTCGCTCTACAAACCGGCCGCGGATCACTCCGCGGCCGGTTTTGCTTTCAGCCGGCAACACCGGCAAACTGCAGCACGATCTCACGGCGATGCGGCGGGGTGCGATGCTCGACCAGGTAGACCGCCTGCCACGTTCCCAGCATGAGTTCGCTCTTGAGGACCGGGATGTGCAGCGACGTCGCGGTCAGCATGCTCTTGACGTGCGCGGGCATATCATCGGGGCCTTCGGTATCGTGGCGCCATCCGGCGTCCTCGGGCGCCAGCCGGTCGAGCGCCGTGGTCAAATCGTCGAGCACCGAGGGATCGGCGTTTTCCTGGATCGTCAGCGACGCCGAGGTATGGCGGATGAACAGTGCCACCGCGCCTTCTTTCGCGCCCGTGTCCTTCACGAATTTCGCGATCTCGGCGGTGATATCGGTAAAACCGCGCCCGGAGGTTTGAACGGTCAGCAGCGAGGACACGAGAGTGGTGGCGCTGACGGTAGATGATGGAGAGCGCGAGAGCGATTTTGGTGAAGTCATGAATGATCTCTCAACATAGTCGTCCCGGCGAACGCCGGGACCCATACTCCGCGGCCCTCGATTTAAGAAGCAGAAGTTGATGGCTTTCGCACCAACCAACGCCGGTGGTTATGGGTCCCCGCGTTCGCGGGGACGACTCTAGAAAGGCATCGAACGATCCCGGCCCACCTCAAATCTTGCCGGCGACGTCCTTCTGCATCCGGTTGGCGATGTCCACCAGCCGCCGCCACGCCCGCTCGAGGAACGACATCATGCGATCCATGTCGCGGTCGCTCGGCAGCGGAATTTCGATCTTGCGCTCGCCCTCGGCCACCTTCGGCTCCGGCTTCTTCAACGAGTCGGCTTTCGGCAGCGGCTCGTCGATCTTGCCGGGGACGGTCGGCTCGCGAGCCGCCAGTTCTGTCCTGAGCTTTTCATTGTCGGCCTGCAGCCGGCCGATTTCGGCGTCGAGCGCTGCGCGTTCGTCAGGTACCGCATAGCAGGCCCAGCCGGTGCCGGTGTTGTTGCAGGTCGAGACGGCGCCGGTGCGGGTATCCAGTCTGAGTACGCCGTCCGCGACCGGTGCCAGCGCATAACGGCCATTCTCGGTGTCCGGCATCGATGCCGCGGTTGCCGAGCCTGATCCGCCGAGGCAAAAAAGCACTGCCGCAGCGGCAATAGCCGTAGAGAATTTCGAGGGCGATGTAGCTGTCATCATGGGATTGCTCCGCCTCAAAACCCGACAAGATCTTCCTATCCCGCGCTTGATCCTACACCTGCGAACGATAGGGCGCGCGCCCTGACTTCAACGCGTCCGCGAGCAATTCGATCCGATCCTGTCCCCAGAATACCTCGCCGTCGAGCACATAGACCGGCGATCCGAACACATCGGCCGCCAGCGCATCCTGGCGGTTTTGCTCGTAGGCCGCGCCGATCTCATCGGATCCCGAGCGCTCGACCAATTGCTTGCCGGGAAGCCCCGTATCGTCGGCGATCTTAACCAGCGTCGCCGGATCGGCGAGATTGAGCTGGTCTTCCCACACCGCCGCATATGCCCGGCGCAGAAAGGGATCGGGATCGCGGCCGGCCTCGACCGCCGCGATCACAACGCCGTCGGCGAGCCGCGCGTTGAACGGCCAATTCGCCGGCTGAAGATGAAATTGCAGGCCACGCTTGTCGCGCCAGCGCTGCAGTTCGACCATCCGATAGCGCTGCCGCACCGGATGGCGCTTCGCCAGCGGCAAGCCACCGGTTTCCGAGAACAGATCGATCAGCACCACCGGCTTGTGATTGACCTTGAGACCGTAGGTGTTTGCGACTTCCCGGAACAATTTGTGCCCGATATAGGCAAACGGGGATTGAAGCGAAAAATAGTAGTCGACCTGACGCGGCATGCGGGCTCCCGAGCGCAATTTGGATGCTGCCGGACATCCCAACAGGCCGACCGGTGGCGTGCAAGATCGATCGCCGCTCAAGCCAGCTATTTGCAGTGCCGCGGTGGCTCCGCCCGCATTCGATTTCAGCTGAATAAATCAAGCAAAATCAACGTATTAAGTGGTTACGACGCAATCTTGACTTGATTGGACGCGGTCAGTATGGTCCGCGCGGCTTTTGAGGGTGACGGGGCGTAATTTTCATCAACTGCGGCATCGTTTCGGGTCTCCACACATGGCGGACGGCGCGAAAGACGGCGGAAATGGAAGTCGCGATAAATCGTCCGACGAAGCTGCGCTTTCCGCAAGGCTCGGAAGTCTGGATCACCGTTTGTCCGAAATTCGGGACAACCGCAAAATCAGGACTGACCAACCCGGATCTGGAGGTGGAGACGGAGCTGCCAGAGCCTCGGCGATGGCGCGCGGTCTCCGGCTTTCCTCGGAGTTGATCGCCGGCGTTGTTGTCGGAGCGGTGATTGGCTGGGGTTTCGACCGCTTGCTGTCGACATCGCCGTTCGGTCTCATCGTGTTTTTTCTGCTCGGCTTTGTCGCCGGCGTGGTCAACGTGGTGAGGTCTGCGGGCGCAGGCGTTGAGCGCTGACGGGAAGTCCTGGCATTTGAACTTCGATTGCCGGCAGGAAAGCCGGAGGACCAAGAGCCGCGCGGATGAAAATCGACCCGATCCACCAGTTCAACATCGAACCGCTCTTCACGATCGGCCATATCGGCAATCAGACGATCGCCTTCACCAACGCGTCCCTCTACATGTTCCTGTCGGTGGCGGTGATCTCGATCCTGATGATCGGCGGCGTCGCAGGGCGGCAGCTCGTTCCCGGGCGTTTCCAGTCGATGGCCGAGCTTACTTACGAGTTCGTCGCCAGCACCGTTCGCAACACCGCCGGCGCGGAAGGCATGAAGTTTTTTCCGCTGGTCTTCTCGCTGTTCATGTTCATCTGCGTTTCGAACCTCGTGGGCATCATTCCGTACACGTTCACGGTTTCGAGCCACATCATCGTCACCGCGGCGCTGGCGCTCCTGGTCTTCTTCACCGTGCTGATCTACGGCCTCTACAAGAACGGCCTCAAGTTCTTCAGGATTTTCGTACCGTCGGGCGTTCCGATCTACATCCTGCCGCTGGTCATGTTCATCGAAATCTTGTCGTTCTTCTTGCGGCCGGTGTCGCACAGCGTGCGTCTGTTCGCCAACATGCTGGCCGGCCACATCGCGCTGAAGGTGTTCGCGGGCTTCGTCGCAATGCTGGGCGCCTCGCTCGGCGTCATCGGCTGGATCGGCGGCGTGATGCCGCTGGCACTCACCGTCGCGCTGACCGCGCTCGAACTGCTGGTCGCGTTCCTGCAGGCCTACGTGTTCGCGATCCTCACCTGCATCTATCTCAACGACGCCATTCATCCGGGACACTAAACGGTCCCGGGAATTCCCACCCACCCTTCGTCTTTCTTTCCTCAAGGAGCTAAAAATGGAACCGGCAGCAGCAAAACTTATCGGCGCGGGCATCGCGTGCATCGGCATGGGCGGTGCGGGCGTCGGCGTGGGCGTCATCTTCGGCAACTACCTCGCCGCCGCGGTGCGCAATCCGTCCGCCGCCCAGGGCCAGTTCGGCAACCTGATCTTCGGCTTCGCCGTGACCGAAGCGCTCGGCATCTTCTCGCTGCTGATCGCGTTGCTCCTGCTGTTCGTTCCGCTCTGAGCGGCACTCCTTCGCGCCGCCGCTTCCGGGGGCGCGCATGACAGCAACAGGAGAACTCCATGGCTGAGAGTCATGGCGCAGCAAAAGGCCAGAAGACCGGCGCTCACACCGAAGCCGATGGCGGTCACGGCGGAAAATTTCCTCCGTTCGATTCCTCCACCTTCGCTTCGCAGTTGGTGTCGCTGGCCATCGCCTTCGTCGCGCTCTACCTGATCGTGTCGCGTATCGCGCTGCCGCGGGTCGGCAGCGTGATCGATGCACGCCAGAACGTGATTGAAGGGGATCTTGGCGAAGCGCAGAAGCTGAAGGACGAGTCCGACGCAGCGCTGAAGGCCTATGAAAACGAACTGGCTGCGGCGCGCGCCCGCGCGCACGCGATCAGCACCGAGACCCGCGAGAAGCTCAACGCGGCATCCGAGGCCGAGCGCAAGCGGCTGGAAGAGCGGCTGTCCCACAAACTCGTCGAGGCTGAAAAGACCATCGCGGCGACGCGCGAGGCGGCGATGAGCAATGTTCGCAGCATTGCCGCGGAGGCGGCCGCCGCGATCGTGCAGCGGCTCACCGGCGTGCTGCCCGACGGCAAGACGACAGAGCGCGCCGTTGACGGCTCCTTGAAGGGATAGTGCCGATGTTCTTCGAACCGGAATTCTGGGTCGCCGTCGCCTTCGTTGTCCTGATGGGCCTGTTCGCCTATCTCGGCATCCATCGCACCGTGCTGCAGACGCTCGATCGTCGCAGCGAGCGCATCAAGGCCGAACTCGACGATGCGCGCCGCCTCAAGGACGAGGCCGCAAAATTGCTCGCGGAATACGAGGCCCGTCGCGCCAGCGCGGAACGCGAGGCTGAGGACATCATTGCCAACGCAAGGGCCGAAGCCGAGCGCATTGCCGGCGAAGCCAAGGCCAAGATGGAAGATTTTGTCGCGCGGCGCACCAAGACCGCCGAGAGCAAGATCGCGCTGGCCGAAGCCCAGGCGCTGGCCGATGTCCGCGCGGCCGCCGCCGACGCCGCGGTCGCCGCCGCTTCCACCATCCTGTCGCAATCGGTGAAGGGCGAGAAGGCCGACGAGCTTCTGGCCAAGGGCATTGCCGAAGTCCGCGCCAAGCTGAACTGAGGACTTCCGTCATGCCCCCGCCACCGGGTCTCGCCTTCGGCGAGCCCGATGACAGGCTTCCGGCTGGGCATCCAGTACGCCGCGGCTTCTCGAATCAATCGCTGACGCCTGTAATTACTGGATCACCCGCTTTCGCGGGTGATCACAACTACCTTTCTCCACCCTACTTCTTCTTCGCCGCTTTCGGCTTGGGCTCGGGTTTCAGCGCCTGCGGATCGAAGCCGATATAGAAGATGTAGGAATCGCCGGCCGCGCCAAGCGGCACCGGATAGACCATATCCTCGGCAACCAGGGCAAACGGGACGCTGCCGTCCTCCGACATCGATACCGTCGTCCGGTAGACCTTGGTGGCGATCGTCTTCTCCTGCACGCCGCCTTGCACCACCGCGACGCGAAGCGGGATTTCGACGGTAGAAGGCGCGCCCGCCGGGCCGGCAATGACGCGGCCTTGAATGCCGATCCGTGCGGTGATCTGGTCACCGTTCTTCGTGCAATCGCGCGCGGTTCGCGTGATTGTGGCCTGAACCCGCAGATCGTTGCCGACCGGCTGCTTGCCCGGCGCGGCCACCGCATAGGTAGAGGCGCCGGCGCGGATGCTGACCGGGGGACAGGTCAAGTCGGTCTCGCCCTCGACAGCCGACTCGGCGGGCTGTTCCGGCCTTTCGCCAAGCGACTGCGAGGACGCCGGCGAGGCAAACATCCCGTAACCTGTTGCGAAGGCGACCGCGCCCAATAGCGCGATCCTGCGACAGCTGCCAAACCCGGCAGCCCTCATGATCACATGCTTGTCACCCATTCGACGTCCTTGGCATCCCCGGGCCATCCGACCCTCGTCCCCTTCGGGCCGCGTTATAACAGCGCAATGGCGGCGAACCCAAGGCGCAGGAAACCCGGTGTCAGCCGCGAAAATCCTCATGCAGCAGACCGAACAGCAGATGGTCCTGCCAGACGCCGTTGATGCAGAGATAGCGCCGCGCCAGGCCCTCGCGGCTGAATCCGCATTTCTCCAGCACCCGGATCGACGGCGTGTTGGAGGGGATGCAGGCGGCCTCGATGCGGTGGAGATTGAGTTCGCCGAACAGCGACGGCAGCAATACGCGCAGCGCCGACGTCATGTAGCCGCGATGGGCATGCGGTTCTCCGATCCAGTACCCGATGGTGCCGGCCTGCACGATGCCGCGGCGGACGTTGGCCAGCGTGATGCCGCCGACCATCGCACCATCCGATTCGCGAAACACGATGAACGGATAGGATCTGTCTGCGGCGATGTCCTCGGCATAGCGGCGCAACCGCCGCCGGAAGCCGGCGCGGCTCAGGTCGTCCGATGGCCAGATCGGCTCCCACGGCGTCAGGTATTCCCGGCTGGATTCGCGCAGATGCGCCCATTGCAGAAAATCGGACATCTGCGGCGCGCGCAGCAAAAGGCCATGGCCGCGCGGGGCAAGCGCGGCCGGTCCGCTGGATGGCAAACGAAACAGGGCCATGTGCAATACTCCCTGATGCCCGAACCCTGGATCATGATGCGATTAAGCCGAATCGCATCATGATCTCATCTCTTTGTTTGCGCATGACCTTTTCGGAAAACCGGTTCCCATTTTTCCGGATCATGCGGTAATCAGTGCGCCGCAGCCCTCAATGCAGGCGCGCCTTCACCTTCGGCCGGGTCAATCCTTCCGCAAAAGCCGCCGCCGTGTCCAGACCCCTTCCGCTGCCAAGGGCAACAACCGCGGGGCGGCTGCGCGACAGCAGCGCCCGCGCCGCGTTCCGGGTCGATTCCACGCTCACCGCATCGATCCTGGCGACCAGCTCTTCCACCGTCAGCGGGCGCCCATAGGCCAGCACGTGGCGCGCCAGCTGTTCGGCGCGCGACGTGCAGCTTTCCAGCGCCATCAACAGCCCGGCCTTCATCTGCGCCTTGGCGCGCGCAACCTCCGCCTCGGTCAAGGTTTCGACGGCGTCGTTGATGACATCGACGATCACCTCCATCATTTCGGGCGCATCGCCCGGGTCGGTGCCGGTATAGAGCCCGAAAAACCCGGTGTCGGTATAGGGCGCGTGAAAGCTGTAGATCGAGTAGCACAGCCCGCGTTTCTCGCGCACCTCCTGAAACAGCCGCGACGACATCCCGCCGCCGAGTGTGTTGGTGAAAACCTGCAAGGAGAACAGCGACAGGTCGGTTTGCGGCACGCCCTCAAGCGCCAGGGTCAGGTGCGCCTGTTCGAGCTCGCGATGCACCACGCGGGAGCCACCCTTGCCAAACATCGCGGGTTGCGGCTTCGGTGCTGGCGCACCGTCGAAGCTTGCGAACCGCTGCGTCACTTCCTCGAGGACGCGCCTGTGATCGACCGCGCCGGCCGCCGCCACCACCATGTCCGGGCCGCGGTAATGGGTGGCGAGATAGCCGCGCAGCATGTCGCGGTCGAATCGCTTCAGCGTTTTTGCCGTGCCCAGCAACGAGCGCCCCATCGGCTGATCCGGAAAACACAGCTCGTTGAGATGCTCGAACACCACGTCGTCGGGCGTATCCTGCGCCGCGCCGATCTCCTGCACGATGACGCTCTTTTCGCGCTCCAGTTCGTCCGGCACGAAGGACGGATTGGCGAGAATGTCGGAGAGCACGTCGAGCGCCAGCGGCACGTCGGCCTTCATCACCC